>Ga0105047_10002905_pt1 | contig 30389 bp, 27 predicted proteins | sample MAT04_FD_78384 | JGI IMG/M metagenome (GOLD analysis project Ga0105047, IMG submission 78384) | Freshwater microbial communities from Lake Fryxell liftoff mats and glacier meltwater in Antarctica - MAT-04 (megahit assembly) | ecosystem: Environmental > Aquatic > Freshwater > Ice > Liftoff... | reverse complement strand
GTGCTGGCGCGTGGCAATTACCTGTTCGAAATCTGGCTGCTGATGGGCGGCGTGCTTGCCGCACCGATCTTCGCCTCCAGCGTGGTGTCGATGCCCTTGTTGCTGGACCGGCGTATCAGCGTGTTGCCAGCCGTGCTGGCGAGTTGGCGGGTGGTGCTCGCCAATCCGGCACCCATGGCTGTCTGGGCCGCGTTGATCATGTTGCTGGTGCTGCTGGGTTTTGCCACCGGGCTGCTGGGCCTGGTGGTGCTGGTGCCGCTGCTCGGCCACGCCAGCTGGCATGCCTATGCCGCACTGGTGGACGCCAGCGCCTTGCCCGAGCGCCCGCTGGGCCCGCTGGGCCCTTGAGCCAGCCCGGGATCTGTTGCATGTTCGGCTTTTCAGAGGAACAGATCGCATCCTTCGGCCTGACCTTCGGCCTGGGCGCGTTCATGCTCTACATGTTGTTCATCGTGGGCCAGCTGGCGTGGGAGTCGAAAGCCGGCAAGTTCGGTACCTTCGTGATCTTCCTGGGCCTGGCATTCGGCATGGTCGGCTTCGTCGCCAAATACCTGATCCAGTGGGCACTGGGCATCAAGTAGCCCCTTCGAACCACGGGTTCAGCCGATCACCCGAATGCCGATCCACCGGCCATGCAGCCACATGGCGAAACCGGCCCAGGCCAAAGTGCCCAGGACCAACGTGACCAAGGTGGGGACGGTCCGGCCCGGCGCGTAACGCACTGCACCAGCACGGTCCCGGCGACGCGCGGACGAGAAATCGAGTACCGCCCAGGCCAGAAAAGATCCGAACAGCAACACATGGGCCAGATTGCCATTGACCAGCAAATGGCCCAACGCCCAGGTCTTGACCGCCAGTACCATGGGATGGTGGACCCAGGCCTTGACATGGTTGCCCGGCACGTAAGCGGCCACCAGCAGCACAAACGCCAACCAGGTCAGCAACCACGCCAGGGGGCGCATGGCGATCGGGGAGCTCCACAACTGGGTCGGCGCCATACGGGCCTGCGAAAAGCCCCACACGATCAGCACGAAACCCACCAGCGACACGATGGAATACACGCCTTTCCAGGGCCCTTGGCCGACACGGGTGATGGCCCGGCTGCGCCAGTCGTCGGCGAAGATACGCACCGAATGCGCGCCCAAAAACAATACCAGGCCCAGGATCAGATACACCATGTCGCGTTACCTCGTTTTGATTCCACGTCTGGCATGATTGACGCGATCGGTTCAGGCGCCCAGCACCCGGTTCTTGCCCGCGCGTTTGGCCGTGTACATCGCCTTGTCGGCGCGCCGCAGCGCCGAGTCCCGGCCTTCGTCGGGAGCCAGTTGCGCCACACCGGCGCTGAAGGTGATCAGCACCTTCTCGGAGCCGGCCAGAAAAAGCTGCTTGGTCAATTCGCGCTGCAGCCGCGTCATGGCCTCGATGCCGCTTTCGAGTGGCGTATCGGGCATCAGGATGACGAACTCCTCGCCACCAAACCGCGCCAGCGTGTCCTGCGGACGCATGCTGTCACGCGCGACCTTGGCCAGGTGCGTCAATGCCTCGTCACCGGTGGCATGGCCGCGTTCATCATTGATGCGTTTGAAATTGTCGATGTCGAGCATGGCGATGCACAGCGCAGAGTCCTTGCGCTGCACCACCGACAACTCGCGGTCGAACGCCTCCTCCAGGCCCTTGCGATTGAGCGCACCGGTCAGCGCGTCGTGGCGCACCTGGGCGCTGACCCGGTCCAACTCCTGGTGCAACTTGACCAGCTCCGCCTCGGTCGCCTGCGCCTGCTCGCGCATGCCCTGCAGCTCGTCGCGCGTTGCCAGCGACTGCTGCGCGATGGCACGGGTCGCACGCACAACCTGCTTGAGCACCGGCGTGAGTTCTGACAGGCTCTTGGCCTGTTCGATCAGGCCGGCGTTGTGCTCCATTTCAGTGCTGAAAGCGTCGGTGGAGCTGCGCATGGTCGACAAGCGCTCGATGAACACGCGCAGCATCTGGCGCATCTCCTCCTGCGCCTCGAGTGCCCGGCCCTTGGCCTCGGACTGCTTGAGGATGACATCACGCAGGCGGCGTTCGACATCATCCAGGCGGCGCAAGGTCAGCGGCGGCGTGGCGGCCTGCAACAGTGCATCGACCTGCCCCTTGAGCCAGCTGTCGTCCTGACTCAGTTCGCCGATATTTTCCATGATCAGCCGCAACAGATGCAGCAACGTGGTCCGGATCTCGGCCTGGTCCTCGGCCGCGAACGACATTCGGTGGGAATAGGTCGACAACAGCTTCTTGACCTGCACCACATCGGCGTCCGGCGCGCGCAGACTGCCAATCAATTCGGTGGTCTGTCCGGCAAAGCGGGCATCGTCATTGCCCAGCGCCGGTTGCATGAATTCGATCAGCCGCGCAATCTGTTCCAGGAACTCCCGGGTCAGTGCCGGCGCGAATGATGCAGCCTCTGTCCTGGAAGCCTTGCCGGTTGGCTCTGCGTGGCCATTGCCGGTTTCATTATTGTTGCCATTGGGAGCACCAAAGCCGGTCGACGCAACGCTCTCGCGCGGTGTGAAGGTGCCGTACGCCACCAGCGCATCCTGCACGCCCTGCCAGTTCAATTGCGACACCGCGTACTCCAGCAAAGCGCGCTGTTTTTGTTGTCCTGGCGTACGCGTTGGCAGACCCTGCGCAATCTTGCGCAGTTCCTCGAGCGGAAAAGGCGGCTCGTTCGGCAAGCGCCCGATCTCGTTGAAAACCGACCGATAGTTGGCCGGCGTTGGCGCCATCTTGCGGGTGATCAATTGCTTGAGCGTCTCGCGTGCCAACTCGGGCACCGTCTTGTCAGCCATAAACGCAAACCTCTATCGTTGCGGCGCAATGCCGAGAAAATCACGAACCTCCGCCACCGTTCGCCGCGGATCCTCCTGCTGCGGCACATGCCCCAGACCGCCTAGCACGACAAGCCGGGATCCGGGTATGTCCTGCGCAAAACGTCGGCCCGCCTGCACCGGTATCAGGCGATCGCGCTCACCCCACAGGATCAGGGTCGGCTGGCGCAGGCTGCGAATCCGCTGCGACTCATCCGGATCGGGCAAAGCCAGGCGCTGCACCAGGGCACGGCGGTTCCCCGCGCGAACTGCCATATCGTAATACCGGTCGACCTCTTCGGTGCGCAAAGTAGCCGAATCGCCGACCACATTGCGCAGGCTGGCGATCACCAGGCCGCGTGGCAGCAGCCATTCGAGCAACACGCTGCCCGGCCAGCTGCTGGCCAGCCGAAACGCCAGAGGCAGCTCCTGCGGCGTCTCGGGATAACCTGCGGCATCGACCAGCACCAGCTGTTGCACCCGCTGCGGCTGCGCATAGGCGGTCTGCCAGGCGATCTGACCCCCCAGCGAATTGCCGCCCAGCACAACTTTGTGCACTCCCAGCACATCCAGCACAGCGAGCACGAAACGCACATAGGCGTCGATCGAATAATCTGCCTGCGGATCGGGCCCGGTCAATCCGAAACCGGGCAGATCGAAACGGATCACGCGGCGCTGATCGCGCAAGGCGGCACTCCAACCATCCCAGGTGTGCAGGCTGTCCGAGGTTCCATGCAGCAATACGATCGGCACCGGGTCGTCGCGCGGCCCTTCATCGCGCAAATGCACCAGCATCTTGCCCACAGGCAGGAATTGCGACGGTGGTTGTGCCCAGCGCTGCGTCAATTCGGGCAACGGCTTGTCGGGCGCCCAGACGGCGACGACGCCGGCCAGGAAAAAGAACACCAGCCCCGCGAGCAACAACAACAGCGAGCGGGTCAACAGATGCATCGCCGAACTGTAACCGCCCCCGACACCCGCGGTTACCGTCGGTGTTTCTATTCGGGTTCGAATTCCGATCGCGGCCAGTGCGACAGGCACAGGAACGAGCCAAGCGTTCGGCGCTCGGCCTCGTTCAGCGGGCCGGGCCCGCGGGCCGCCAGGCGGCACTGCTCGAAACGCTGCTCGACCCGGTCGTACACCGCATCCCGATTGCAGACTTCGACCAGTCGGCCGGTCTGGGGCCACTCGATCTCGGCGTCGTCAGCGACGACAACCAGCACGTCGAGTTCCAGGTTATCGAAAAACCCCTTTTGGCGCACCCGCCGGTCCAGAAATGCCTTGAGCAGCAGGGCCTGCACATAGGCCCGCGTGATCGGCGAGCCGAGTATCAGCGTCCGCTCGTCTGCCAAAGACGTCCAGTTGCCATCGTCGTCGATCTGCACCCGGCCACCGACATCTTCGCGCTCGATCACCAGCATGCCGTGCGCATGCAGCACAAGATGGTCGATACGCGCCATCGAAGCGCTGGAGCGTATCCGCAGGCCATTGAGCACATCGACGGTGTTGCTGCGACGGAAATATCGGCGCAGGTAATAGGCCATGCGGTCCGCCGAGATCCGGGCCGCGAACGCCTGCTCGTCTCCACCATGAAACGGGTCGAGTTCCTTGAGAATCATCTTCGCCAGAACCTCCCTGCAAGTCGCCCCGGTACGGAGCACGTGTATGCTCCGGCCGGAAACACGATTGTGCTTACCGTGGCGCCGCCCGAATCAGCGGCCGATGCAAGGACCGCAGGAAATCGCTGAGACGGCGACGCTCCGGCCCTGTTAAAACTCCAGCAGATGTCGCAGCGCGCCGACACTGAAGAATACGCTGGTTCACCCGTTCATGGACCTGGTCGGTCTTGCAGACCTCCGGCAGGTAACCCATCGATGGCCAAAGGATCCTGTCGATATCGGGCACCGCCACCAGGACATCGAGCTCGATACTATCGAAAAACCCCTTCTGCTTGACGTATTTATCGAGAAACGCCTTGAGCGACAACGCCCGCAGATAGGCCCGGGTGATCGGCGAGCGGATCTCGACCGCCGCGTCGCCTCGCCAGCGGATCCACTGGCCGTCATCCTTGATCTGCACCCGGTCCGGCAGGTTCTCGCGCTCGATGACGATCAGACCGAAGGGGTGCAGCAACAGGTGGTCGACCTGGGTTGCGACCGTGCCCGAGACCACACGCAGGTAATTGAGCACGTCGACCTCCTCACTCTTGCCGAAGTACCGGCGCAGGTGATAAGCCATTCGATCCTGGGCAATACGGTGGGCAATCTCGTCCTGGCTCGCGCCAAGAAAAGGGTCCAACTCCTTGAGTATCATGTTGCGCGCGGTTCCCATTGACTTTTCCCCGCCATGTTAACTGGATCGACAAGGCCAGCGGCTCGGCCGGCCCGCCCAAGGCCATCATCGCCGACGACTCGGTACAGCACAGGGTGCGACCCGTCGCTACTGGGCCGGCACTACCCGGCACTACCGGCACGCGCGACCTCAGGCCGGCGGCACGGGCACGGCCCTGCGGCTGCGCACAGCCTGCGCGAGTTCCTGCAGCAACGGCTCCGTCTGCGCCATGCTGATGCAGGCGTCGGTCACCGACACGCCATGCTGCAGTGGTACGCCGACAGTTATGTCCTGGCGACCTTCGTGCAGGTTGCTCTCGACCATGACGCCGACGATGCGCCGCTCGCCCTGGGCAACTTGCTGCGCCACGTCGTGCGCCACCGGAATCTGCCGCTGGTACTGCTTGCTGCTGTTGGCGTGCGAGACGTCGACCATCACCTGCTCGCGCAGTCCGGCCGAGCGCAGCAAGGCGCAGGCGGCAGCGATATCGGCCGCGCTGTAGTTCGGGCTCTTGCCTCCGCGCAAAATCACATGGCAATCCTGGTTGCCACGGGTTTCGAACACCGCAGCCTGGCCCATCTTGGTCATGCCCATGAAGGCATGCATGGCCGTGGCCGCCTGGATGGCGTCGCTGGCCACCTTGACGCCACCATCGGTGCCGTTTTTGAACCCGACCGGGCAACTCAGGCCCGACGCCAGCTGGCGATGACTCTGACTCTCGGTGGTACGCGCGCCAATCGCGCCCCAGCTGACGAGATCGGAAATGAACTGCGGGCTCAGCAGATCGAGGAATTCGGTGCCTAGCGGCAACCCTAGCGCGAGCAACTCGCGCATCAGACGGCGCGCCATCTGCAGACCCTCATTGATCGCGAACGTGCCGTCCAGGTGCGGGTCGTTGATGTAGCCTTTCCAGCCCACGGTGGTACGCGGCTTCTCGAAATAGACCCGCATCACGATCAGCAGATCGGGCGCCAGCGCGGCCGCCTGCTGCTGGAGTGCCCGGCCGTACTCCAGCGCCTGGTCGTGGTCGTGGATCGAGCACGGCCCGACCACCACGACCAGCCGGTCATCCTGGCCATGCAGCACCCGCGATATCGCCAACCGGCTCTGCTCGACCAGGGCCAATGCCTGCGCCGACACCGGCAACCACTCCTGTAACAGCGCCGGCGTGATCAGCGGGCGTACCGCCCCGATGCGGGTATCGTCGATCCGTGTCGCGTCCTGCGTCGACGGGGCGGGCGCAGCGGTTTGGATGTCGGCGGCGGTGGGCATGTGCGGATTGTCCCTATTTTGGGCCTTGCGTCCAGCCCAGCCCAGGGGTTGCGCCATGCGCTCTAATCAGGCACTGCCCGCGATTTCCGAGCCACGCCCCCTTGAACCGCAACTCCCAAGATCACGACGACCGCAGCGCCGCCCCTGCGGCCCTGGGCGACCTGCTGCACGCTGCGCCAGCCCAGGCGCCGGTGACGATGGCCCTGCTGGCGGCCAACGTCCTGGTCTTCCTGGCCATGCTGTTGAACGGCGCGAGCCTGTGGCACGGCAATACGACCGTGCCGCTGCAGTGGGGTGCCAACTTCGGGCCGGCCACCCAGGACGGCCAATGGTGGCGACTGGGCAGCGCCTTGTTCCTGCATTTCGGCATCATTCACCTGATGCTCAACATGTGGGCGTTGTGGGACGTCGGCCGGCTGATCGAACAGTTGTTCGGCCGCTGGCGCTTCATCACGCTGTATCTAGGCAGCGGCATCATCGGCAACCTGCTGTCACTGGCACTGCAGGGCAACCAGGCAGTCTCTGGCGGGGCGTCCGGTGCCATCTTCAGCCTGTACGGCGCACTGGTGGTGTTCCTGCTGCGCGAGCGCCGCCAGGTCGACCCGGGCGAATTCCGCTGGCTGTTCGGTGCCTCCAGTGCGTTCATCGTACTGGCCCTGGTGATGGGTTTCCTGGTGCCCGGCATCGACAACGGCGCCCACCTCGGTGGCCTGGTCGCGGGTGCACTGCTGAGTCTGGTGCTGGCCCGGCGCTGGACGCGCACCAGCCCGCACCGGCGGACCACGCGTACGATCGCCGGCACGGTACTGGCCGCGGCCACGGCAGCCCTGATCATGCTTATTCCGGCGCCCAGCTACCGGCTGGGCGAAGAGCTGCTCGCGCGCCAGGCCATCACCCGGTTCCTGCAGCAGGACCAATACATCAGCCAGCAATGGGAATCCATCCTCGGCCAGGGCCAGAAGGGACAACTGAGCTTCGAACAGATCGCCGGCCGCATCGACGACAAGGTGACCACGCCCTATCAGCAGAGCTTCGAACAACTCTCGGACCTGCACCTGGACGCGGCCGCTCCGTCGGCGCAAGCGCTGGAAGTACTGCGCGCCTACGCCGCGCGGCGAACCGACGCGTCGCAAGCGTTGTCGGAGGGACTGCGAGACCGGGATGCGGAGAAAATCCGCAAGGCGCTGGAGTCGGCGCGGCAGGCACCGGCGATGGCTAGGGGTGGGGCGTCGGCTCCGGAAGCGGCGCCGCCACCGTCACGCCCGGCTTCGGGTGCGGCGCAGCCGATGCGTTGACAAAAACCTCACACGTCGATATTCCCCGCCCGCAGCGCATTGGTCTCGATGAAGTCCCGCCGTGGCTCCACTTCATCGCCCATCAGCATCGTGAACACCCGATCGGCCTCGATCGCGTCGTCAATCTGCACCCGCAGCAGGCGTCGCACGGTGGGGTCCATCGTGGTTTCCCACAATTGCATCGGGTTCATTTCGCCCAGGCCCTTGTAGCGCTGACGCGAGGTCGAGCCTTCGGCCTGTGTGATCAGCCAGGCCATGGCTTCGCGGAAGTCGTGCACGGCCGCTTCCTTTTGGCGTTCGCCCTCTCCACGCGTGGCCTTGGCACCTTCGCCGAGCAGGCCGCGGAAGGTGTTGGCGGCCTCGGCCAATGCCGCGTAGTCGGCACCATGGACGAAGTCCTGTGTCAATACGCTGCTCTTGACATTGCCATGATGGCGCCGGCTGATGCGCAAGATGGGCTTGTCCGTGCGCACGTCGAATTCGCCGGCCACTTCGGCATCTGGCAGCTGGTCCTGCAAGGTTTTGGCGGACAACTCGGCGTCGGGTACGGTGTCGAGATTGAGTACGACGCCATCGGCCACTGCACGCAGGGCTTCGGCATCCATGAAGTTCTTCAGCCGTGCGATCACCGACTGCGCCACCTGGTGCTTGCGCGCCAGTGTGCCAAGCGTGTCGCCGGTGATCTCGGTGTTATTTTCGCCGCCGGTGAACACCGACGCGTTGATCAATGCGATGCGCATCAGATAGCTGTCGAGCGCGCCGGCGTCCTTGAGATACAGCTCTTCCTTGCCCGACTTGACCTTGTACAGCGGCGGCTGCGCGATGTAGATGTGCCCACGCTCCACCAGCTCGGGCATCTGGCGATAGAAGAAAGTCAGCAGCAGTGTGCGGATGTGCGCGCCGTCCACGTCCGCGTCGGTCATGATGATGATGCGGTGGTAACGCAGCTTGGCGACATCGAAATCATCGTTGCCGGTGCTGCCACCCGCCTTGCCGATACCGGTGCCCAGTGCCGTGATCAGCGTCAGGATCTCGTTGCTGGTCAGCAGCTTTTCGTAACGTGCCTTTTCGACATTCAGGATCTTGCCGCGCAGTGGCAGTATGGCCTGGAACTTGCGGTCTCGGCCTTGCTTGGCAGAGCCTCCGGCCGAGTCACCCTCGACGATGTAAATCTCGCACAGGGCTGGATCTTTTTCCTGGCAGTCGGCCAGCTTTCCGGGCAGGCCCATGCCGTCGAGCACGCCCTTGCGGCGTGTCAAATCGCGTGCCTTGCGTGCCGCCTCTCGGGCCCGTGCGGCTTCAATGATCTTGCCAACGATGAGCTTGGCGTCTGACGGACGCTCCTGCAGGTAATCGTTCAGCAGCTTGCTGACGATGTCTTCGACCGGGCCGCGTACTTCACTGCTGACCAGCTTGTCCTTGGTCTGACTGCTGAACTTGGGTTCGGGCACCTTGACGCTGAGCACGCAGCACAGGCCTTCGCGCATGTCGTCTCCGGTGACCTCGACCTTGGCCTTTTTCGCCATGTCACTGTCGTCGATGTACTTGTTGATGACGCGTGTCATCGCGGCGCGCAGGCCGGTCAGGTGGGTGCCGCCATCGCGCTGCGGAATATTGTTGGTGAAACACAGCACCTGCTCGTTGTAGCCGCTGTTCCACTGCATGGCCACCTCGACACCGATGTTCGTGTCCTGGTCGCTTTGGCGGTCGCCCATGGCGTGGAACACATTCGGATTGAGGATGGTCTTGCCCTTGTTGATGAAGTCGACAAAACCCCGCACGCCGCCGGCGCCGGAGAAATCGTCTTCCTTGCCCGAGCGTTCGTCCTTCAGCCGGATCCGCACGCCGTTGTTCAGGAAACTCAGTTCGCGCAGACGCTTGCTCAGGATTTCGTAATGGAAGTCCGCGTTCGACTGAAATATTTCCCCATCAGGCAGAAAGTGCACCTCGGTACCGCGCTTTTCGGTATCGCCGATCACCTTCATCGGCGAAGTCTCGACGCCATCGACGACATTGATCAGGCGGTTCTGCACCACACCCTTGGAAAACTCCAGCACATGCACCTTGCCATTGCGGCGCACGGTCAGACGCAGCATCTTGCTCAGCGCATTGACGCAACTCACGCCCACGCCATGCAGGCCACCGGACACCTTGTAGCTGTTCTGGTTGAACTTGCCACCGGCATGCAGTTCGGTCAGCGCAATCTCCGATGCCGAGCGTTTGGGCTCATGCTTGTCATCCATCTTGATGCCGGTCGGGATACCGCGGCCGTTATCGACCACGCTGACCGAGTTGTCCGAATGGATGGTCACCAGGATGTCGTCGCAGTGCCCCGCAAGCGATTCATCGATCGAGTTGTCAACCACCTCGAATACCAGGTGGTGCAGACCGGTTCCATCGGACGTATCGCCGATATACATGCCCGGGCGCTTTCGCACAGCCTCCAGGCCCTCCAGAATCTGGATCGCACCTTCGCCATAGGCTGACGATGCACCCAACTGGTTGGCATCGATCGTGGGCTGGTAGTTGGAACTCCCGACCGACTTGTCACTGCCGTCACTGGCCATCGGGTTCGTTTTTGCCTGGGGATCCGGCTTGTTTTCTTCAGTCATGTCTGGCCATCTTTGAACAATACGTGTCACTCTTGAAACGCCAAACCCGCATCGGTGGCGGGTTTGTGCGTGCTTGCCTGCGCCCGACCGAGGGCACCGTCAGATGCGCATCGGCATCACGACGTACTTGAACGTGGTGTTGTCCGGAATGGTGAACAGCGCAGAGCTGTTGCCATCGGACAATTCAAGCCTGACCATGTCCTGGGTCATGTTGCCGAGTGCGTCAATCAAGTAGGTCACATTGAAACCAATCTCGATGCTGTCACCCGCGTAATCGATGTCGAGTTCGTCGCTCGCCTCTTCCTGCTCGGCATTGTTCGACGCCACACGCAGCGTGCCGGGGTCGATATTCAGCCGAACACCCTTGAACTTGTCGCTGGTCAGGATGGCGGTGCGTTGCAATGTGGACAAAAAGGCCTGCCGGCCGAGCAGGATGCTGTTCTTGTGGTTCTTGGGAATCACACGGTTGTAGTCGGGAAACTTGCCCTCGACCAGCTTGGTCACGAACTCCATCCCACCAAAGGCGAACTTGGCCTGGTTGGATGCGAACTGCATCTCGATGGCACCGTCGGCATCGCTCAGGAGGCGCTGCAGCTCGATCACCGTCTTGCGCGGCAGTATCACCTCCTGGCGCGGCACCTCGGTCTCCAGCGTGACGGATGCAAATGCCAGTCGATGTCCGTCGGTCGCCACCAGGCTCAGTTGCTTGCCTTCAGCCACGAACAAAATACCGTTGAGGTAGTAACGGATGTCGTGCACCGCCATGGCGAAGGCTACTTGCCCGAGCAGGCTCTTGAGCGTCTTTTGCGGCACGCTGAACAACGGCCCGAAACCGGGTGCCTCCTGCACCAGCGGGAAGTCCTCGGCGGGAAGCGTCTGCAACGTGAACTTGCTCTTGCCACCCTTGAGGATGACCTTGTTCTGAGCCGATTCCAATGCCACCGTCTGGCCAGCCGGCATGGTGCGCAGGATGTCGATCAGTTTGCGGGCGCCGATGGTCGTTGCGAAATTGGCGTTGTCGCCACCGAGATCTGCCACGGTGCGAATCTGGATCTCCAGGTCGCTGGTGGTGAACTGCAGTTGCCCGTCGGTCGCACGGATCAACACGTTGGCGAGGATGGGCAGGGTATGTCGGCGTTCCACGATGCCAGACACGGCTTGCAGTACCGACAGCACTTTTTCCTGCGTTGTCTTCAATACGATCATGTCGATCTCTTCCTCAATTTATGGATAGATATAAGTAGTAGTAGTAACTAAGCATGGCACTCCTCTGGGGACAGTGGCATTTTCCCCATTTTTATCAAGCACTTGGACATTGTTGATCGGTGTGGGCAACCATGCTTCGCCGATGTACCCCGATTGGGTACAACTTGGTGTCATGGCTCGCGGCTGTGGATAACCGGGGAGTTGTACGCCAACTATCCCCAGCTTTGGCAAGTGGTCGGAACACAAGAAATTGGGCATGGCTGGATCAGCCCTTGAGTGTCTGTTCGAGCACATGCAGTTGCTGGTTGAGCTCTGTCAGTTGCTGGCGTTCGGCGCCGATCTTGCGCACGGCATGGAGCACCGTGGTGTGGTCGCGCCCACCGAACAGTTCGCCGATTTCCGGCAAACTTTTCTGGGTCAGTTCCTTGGCCAGGTACATTGCGATCTGGCGCGGCCTGGCAATGCTGGCTGGGCGCTTTTTCGAGTACATGTCCGCGACCTTGATCTTGTAATAGTCTGCAACGGTTTTCTGGATATTTTCGACCGAGATCTGCCGGTTCTGGATCGACAGCAGGTCGCGCAGCGCCTCGCGCGCCAGCGCAATGGAGATGTCTTTCTGGTTGAAGCGGGAATACGCCAGGATCTTGCGCAGCGCGCCCTCGAGTTCGCGCACATTGGAGCGTACATTCTTGGCTACGAAAAAGGCTACTTCCTCGGGCATCTCGGACAATTCGGCGCGGGCCTTGTTGATCAGGATCGCAACCCGCATTTCCAGTTCTGGCGGTTCGATCGCCACCGTGAGCCCGGAATCGAAACGTGAGACCAGGCGCTCATGAATGTCTGTGAGGCCCTTGGGATAGGTGTCGCTGGTCATCACGATATGCGACTTTTTGGCCAGCAGGGCTTCGAACGCGTTGAAGAACTCCTCCTGGGTTCGCTCCTTGTTGGCGAAGAACTGCACGTCATCGATGAGCAACAGATCCAGCGAATGGTAATGGTTCTTGAATTCGTCGAAGGTTTTGCGCTGGTACGCCTTGACCACATCCGAGACGAATTGTTCCGCATGGATGTAGAGAACCCTGGCGGAGGGCTTGTTCACCAGCAATCGGTTGCCAATGGCATGCATCAGGTGGGTCTTGCCCAATCCGACACCGCCATAGATGAACAGGGGGTTGTACAGATGTCCTGGCATGTCCGATACATGCATGGCCGCGGCTCGGGCCATTCGATTTGCCGATCCTTCGACCAGCGAGTCGAACGTCAGCACCGAGTTCAAGCGATTGCGCAAACCGGAGGGCGCCGCGTCTTCACCCAGGTCTACCGGTTCCTCGATCGTGTTCTTTCCAAGAGAGGTGGGAACAAAAACCGATCTGGCTTGTGATTCTCGAGGAGCAAGCGCTAACTCGAGCGATACATACTGGCCGAGGATCTTTTCCAGCGTAGCAGCGATACGGGCACTGTACTGGGCTCGGATCCAGTCCAGTTTGAACCGGTTTCCGACATAAATCGTGACCTTGGACATGTCGCCGGCAACGATGGCTGACAAGGGTTTGATCCAGGTATTGAACTGCTGCTCCGGCAGTTCCTGGGCCAGTTGTTCTATACAGGTTTGCCAGACATCGACTGCGGCGTTCAGGCGCTTGCTGGCTGCGCTTGCCGCGTGTTGCCCCTCGGTCATCGTTATTGTTGTTCTCTGTGGATAGTTGCCATGTCTGGCGGCTGCCGATTGTAGATTATCAAGAATTTATCCACAACCCTATTGGAGCCCTCCGTGTGCCTTTTCGCGGTTCCAGTGTTACGCACTGAAAGCCGCGCAAGCGCTTGCCGGTGCTCATGAAAATGGTGATAATCGCGGGTTCCCCGGGAAACGGGCTGATGGGTGATCCGATCACTGGATCCCAACTGAACAGGATTATCGTCATGAAACGCACTTACCAACCTTCCAAGATCCGCCGGGCACGCACGCATGGTTTCCTCGTTCGCATGAAGACCCGTGGCGGCAGGGCTGTCATCAACGCCCGTCGCGCCAAGGGGCGCAAGCGGCTGGCGGTCTGACGCGCACGACTGACTGACTGCACCGGCAGACGTTTGCAGCGTCGTGCAGCGCCTCAAAACGCACAGTCAGTTTCAGGCTGTACTTGCTGGCCAGCGTGTCGCCAGTACGGCTCATTTCGCTTTGCATCGGCGCGGCTTGACGGATATCGGTTGGCGACCTGCAGCGCAGAGCCCGCAAGCCGTTGGCGTTAACGCTGCCACCCCCACGCTGCCAAACGAATCCGTCATGGGCGCCATGGTGCCCAAGCGCTGGGCAAAACGGGCGGTCACACGAAATATGATCAAGCGCCAGATGTACAGTACCGGGGCGCTGGCCGCCTCGGCGCTCCCCCTTGCCGCTTATGTGGTGCGCTTGCGCACGGGTTTCGACCGCAAGCTGTTTGTCAGTGCAACCTCTATCGCGTTGAAGCGACATGTGCGCGAGGAACTGGTTGCGCTGTTCGATCACGCACAATCGCGCCACTCCTCCAATCTGTCAGCGACGCCGGTCTTGCCATGATCAAGGCCTTCCTGATCGGGTTGGTGCGCGCCTACCGCCTTTTGCTCAGTCCCTGGATCGGCAGCGCTTGCCGGTTCGAGCCGAGTTGTTCGGCTTATGCCCTGCAGGCACTGAACAAGCACGGAGCTGCTGCCGGCAGTTACCTGACCGTGGCGCGCCTGGCACGTTGCCATCCCTGGTGCGCTGGCGGTTGCGATCCAGTACCCGATGTCGCTCCAAGGCTGTTCAGCGGCCTGGTCGATCCGAATCCTCACAAGAAGAATCTATGAACGATATCCGCCGCACCATTTTGTGGGTGATTTTTGGTTTTTCGATGGTCTTGTTGTGGGACAGATGGCAGATCCATAACGGTAATCCGGCGACCTTCCTGCCAACGGCTCCCCGGCCCGCAGCCACTACCAGCGGGCCGGACGGCAATCCCGGTGTTATTCCGGCGCCAGTGGCCGGTGGAAACAATGCGATTCCGGGACCAGTCGCTGGGGCTGTGGCACCAATAGCAACAGTCGCGCCGGTGGCCGGTGGCGCCACCCAGCAGGGTGAGCGGGTGGTGGTTCGCACCGACGTGCTGGAACTGACCTTCGATACCCAGGGCGGATCGCTGGTGCGTGCAGCGTTCCCCAAGCACAAGGACATGGCGGATCGAAGCAAGTCGTTCGTGTTGCTCGAAGAGTCGCGCGATCGTGTCTATGTTGCACAAAGCGGCCTGATCGGCAGCGTAGCCGGCATCGACTATCCGACCCACAAGACCGTGATGACTTTCAACGGTGCAAGCGAGCTCAAGGAGGGTGAAAACGAACTGGTCGTGACATTCACCTCGCCGCCGGTGGGAGGCGTCGCACTGGTCAAGACCTACACCTTGCAGCGCGGGGCTTACGCCATGGCGGTGCGCCATTCGATCACCAACACCGCCGAAAATCCGGTCACGCCGCAGCTGTACCTGCAACTGGTGCGCGACGGCAACAAACCCGTCGGCGAATCGTCGTTCTATTTCACCTTCACCGGCCCTGCTGTCTATACCGACGCCAAGAAGTTCCAGAAAATCGACTTTTCCGACATCAAGAAGAAGAAAGCCGATTACCCGCTGACTTCGACCGACGGATACGTGGCGATGGTCCAGCACTATTTCGCGACCGCATGGCTGTTGCCCCAGGGCATGAACCGCAGCATTTCGATGGATGCGGTCGATATCGGATCGGCCGTACCCGACTGCTGTTATCGGGCGACGCTGATTACCCCGATGGAGGCCATCGCGCCTGGCGCGAGCCGATCGGTCGACGCGACGCTGTTTGTCGGCCCGCAGGAAGAAAAAGTGCTGGAGGCGCTTGCGCCCGGCCTGGAACTGGTCAAGGATTACGGTTGGCTCACCATCCTGGCCAAGCCCTTGTACTGGCTGCTGGACAAGATCCACGGCATTCTGGGCAACTGGGGCTGGTCCATCATGGGTCTGGTGCTGCTGCTCAAGATTGCGTTCTACTGGCTCAATGCCAAGGCCTACAGCAGCATGGCCAAGATGAAGGCGGTCAGCCCGCGCATCACGGAGATGCGCGAGCGACTGAAGGAAAACCCGCAGCAGATGCAGCAGGAGATGATGAAGATCTATCGCGAGGAAAAGGTCAATCCGATGGGCGGTTGTTTCCCCATCATGGTTCAGATCCCGGTTTTCATTGCCTTGTACTGGGTACTGTTGTCCAGTGTCGAAATGCGCAACGCGCCTTGGGCCTTGTGGATCACCGACCTGTCTTCGCCCGATCCGTATTTCATCCTGCCGATCTTCATGACGCTGACGACGTTGTTGCAGACCGCGCTCAACCCGGCGCCGCCTGATCCGATGCAGGCCAAGCTGATGTGGTTCATGCCGCTGATCTTCTCGGTCATGTTTTTCTTCTTCCCGGCCGGCCTGGTGCTCTACTGGATCACCAACAACGTGTTGTCGATCGCACAACAGTGGGTCATCAATACCCGCATGGGCGTGCCGCCGCAGTTCAACCTGCCGAAATTTCGATAGTCCGCGGGACCCGCCCTGACGCGGGCTATGCGACCCAGCACCATGCCGTACCGGCCGGAGCCCATCGTTGCGATTGCCACCGCGCCGGGTCGTGGTGCGATCGGAATCGTGCGGGTGTCCGGGCCGGATCTGTCGAGCCTGGTAGCGTCGGTGTGTGGTCGCCACTTGCGTCCCCGCGAGGCAACCTACCTGCCGTTCCTGGACGCGCAAGGACAGGCCATCGATCAGGGACTGGCGTTGCATTTCCCGGCGCCGCATTCGTTCACGGGCGAGGAAGTGCTCGAACTGCAGGCCCATGGCGGGTCCGTGGTGCTGCAAATGCTGCTGGCCCGTTGCCTGCACGCGGGGCAGCCCATCGGGCTGCGCCTCGCGCAGCCTGGTGAATTCACGCAGCGCGCGTTTCTCAACGACAAGATGGATCTGGCACAGGCTGAGGCGGTGGCGGATCTGATCGATGCGAGCACCGAGACCGCGGCGCGCAGCGCGACGCGCTCCTTGTCCGGCGAGTTTTCCGCCGCCATTCACGGCGTGCGCGATGCGCTGATCGAATTGCGCATGCTGATCGAGGCGACGCTGGATTTTCCCGAAGAGGAAATCGACATCCTGCGCCGCGCCGACGTGCAAGGCCGGCTGGTCTCGCTGCGCGACACGATCGCAGCCATCGGGCGAAACGCACGCCAGGGCGTGTTGTTGCGCGAGGGTATCAAGGTGGTGATTGCCGGCCAGCCCAACGCGGGCAAGTCATCCTTGCTCAATGCGCTGGCGGGCGCCGAGCTGGCGATCGTGTCGCCGATTGCGGGCACCACCCGCGACAAGATCCAGCAGACGATACAGATCGAAGGTGTTCCACTGCATGTGATCGACACGGCAGGCTTGCGCGAAAGTGGCGACGAAGTCGAGCAGCTTGGCGTGGCGCGGGCCTGGGGGGAAATCGACGCTGCCGACGTGGTGCTGTTCCTGCACGACCTGACGCGTTTGCCCGGCTCTGGAACCGAACCGGCCAGCGGATCGGAGCAGGCCTTGTATCTGGCCGCGGACGCGCGGATTGCAGCAGACTTGCAGGCGCGGTTGTCCCCGCGGGTACCGGTGATCGATGTCTGGAACAAGACGGACCTGTCCGCCGGCATGCGGCCCGCGGCGACCGACCGGTCGGTGTGCCTGTCTGCGCGCACCGGAGATGGCCTTGCGCACTTGCGGCGGTGCCTGCTGCAGCTGGCAGGCTGGAACACGGTCCCGGAAGGTGTCTACATGGCACGCGAGCGGCATGTGCAGGCGCTGCAGCAGGTAGACCAGCACGTGGCACAAGCCACGGCTCAGGTGGCCTCGCGATCACCCGCGCTCGATCTGGTGGCGGAGGAACTGCGTTTGGCGCAAAATGCGCTGGGTGCAATCACAGGGGCCTTTGGCGCCGACGATCTGCTCGGTGTCATATTTTCACGTTTTTGTATCGGAAAGTAACCTGGTTATCCCTGGCGTGTGCGTCCGCGCGGATATGCTGGCGCACATGCCCTCATCCTTGGTTGTTGTGACATGAGTAATGCCTCTTCCCCGTATGCCAAGTCGGACATCAAGGTCCTGCTCAAGGCGATCGCCAGCGACGTGACGGACACCACGCTGGCCCATGGAATCACGACAGCGCACTGGGATGTTCTGGCAGCGTACATGCAGCCGATGGAAATAGCCGCCGGGCGCGTTCTGATCTCGCAAGGGGCTGAAGACCGCACGTTGTATTTCGTCGAGTCGGGCATGTTGACCGTGCATTTCGAGGATGCCACCGGCAAGATTCGTCTGGCCGCCGTGGGCGCCGGTACGGTTGTTGGCGAAGGCGGGTTCTTTTCGCGGTTGGCGCGCAGCGCGACGGTGCAGGCTGGCAGCGCCTGCCGGCTCTGGACCCTGAGTCCGATGCGTTTTTCCGAACTTGGCAACCGCCAGCCCCATGTGGCGCTGGCGCTGGCGATGGCGTTGGGGGCGATCATGGCGCGGCGTCTGGTCAGCAATCGCCGGCGTATCGCCGTGACCTGACGCGCGCGCGATGGTGGCGCCGTCAGCGCTCCTGGCAGGCCCGTGCTGCGTCAGTGCCCTTCGAAATCGATCAGCGTGAACAGTTCCAGACCCGATGCACGCAGCTTGGTCGAGCCACCGAGTTCAGGCAGATCGACGATGGCTGCAGCTTCCATCACCCGGGCGCCGAGTTTTTCCAGCAACTTCTTGCCTGCCATCATGGTGCCGCCGGTGGCGATCAGGTCGTCGATGAGCAGCACCCGGTCACCGTGCTTGACCGCGTCGGTGTGCAGTTCAACGGTGGCACTGCCGTATTCGAGTTCGTAGGTTTCCTCCACCGTCGTGAACGGCAATTTGCCTTTCTTGCGGATCGGTACGAAACCCACGTTGAGCTCGTAGGCCACCACCGCGCCCAGGATGAAACCACGCGCGTCCAGCCCGGCAACCATGTCGGGGCGCCGCTGTGCATCCAGATAGCGATGCACAAAGGCATCGATCAGGACCCGAAATACCTTGGCGTCCTGCAACAGCGGCGTGATGTCGCGGAACTGCACACCGGGCGCCGGCCAGTCGGGCACGGTACGGATGTGGTTGCGCAGATACTGGTTGACGCTCAGGCCATGCATGTCGGATGGGTTCACAGGCGTTCTCTGGTCGTGGAAGGCAAGGCCGTCATTGTGCCTGCAGCAGCTTGTGTTCAGCGATGGACAGGTTCTCGGGGATACCCGACAACACCAGCGTATCACCGTCTTCGAGCTGGGTGTCGTCCTGCGCCACCAGCGAGCGGCCGTTGTTGCGTCGCAGATTGACGACCCGCACGCCCAGCGCATGCAGAGCCAGGTGCCCGAGCGGCTTGCCGATCGACTTGGCGCCCGGCGGCAGGGTAAAGCTGGCCAATCGCTCATGACGCATCTCGTCGACCGAGTCGTCGTCGGCGCCATGGAAATAGCCGCGCAGCAGGTTGTAGCGTTCGTCGCGCTGGTTCTGCACGACCCGGATCACCCGGCGCATCGGGACCCCGACCAGCGCGAGTGCATGGCTGGCGAGCATCAGCGAGCCCTCGATCGCCTCGGGAACCACTTCGGCTGCGCCGGCTGCCTGCAGACGTTCCAGGTCATGGTCGTCGCGGGTGCGCACGATGACCGGCACTTGGGGGGCGTGCGCGCGCGCATGGTCGAGCACCTTGAGAGCGCCCTGGATCTCCACATAGGTCACCACCACGGCGCTGGCGCGTGACAGGCCGGCGGCCATCAGCGCCTGCAGCCGCACTGCGTCGCCAAACACCACCGAGTCGCCGGCGGCTGCCGCCTGGCGCACCCGGTCCGGGTCGAGGTCGAGCGCCATGTACGGAATACCTTCGCCTTCCAGCATCCGGGCCAGATTCTGGCCGCAGCGACCGTAACCGCAGATGATCACATGCTTGTTGGAGTTGATCGATTTGCGCGCGATGGTGGTCATCTGCAGCGACTGCTGCAGCCAGTCGCTCGAGACCAGCTTCATGACGATACGGTTGCTGTACATGATGATGAATGGCGTTGCCAGCATCGACAACACCATGCTGGCCAGGATGGGATTGAGCAGCGCAGGAGGCACCAGAGAGTTGCGCTGTGCCAGTGTCAGCAGCACGAAACCGAATTCGCCCGCTTGTGCCAGGTACAGGCCGGTGCGCAGCGAGACGCCCCAGGACGAACCCAGGCCCTTGGCCAGCGAGGTGACCAGCACCGCCTTGAACAACACGGGCACCGTCACCAGCAGCAGCACCAGCGGCCAGCGCTCGAGCACCAGGCGCCAGTCGAGCAGCATGCCGATGCTGATGAAGAACAGACCCAGCAACACGTCGTGAAAGGGTCGGATATCGGTCTCCACCTGGTGTTTGTATTCAGTCTCCGAAATCAGCATGCCGGCGATGAAAGCGCCCAGGGCCAGACTCAGTCCGGCCATCTCCGTCAACCAGGACAGGCCCAGTGTGATCAGCAACAGGTTGAGAACGAACAACTCATCGCTCTTGCGTCGGGCCACCAGCGTCAGCCACCAGCGCATCACGTGCTGACCACCCACCAGCAGGACCGTGATCAGGACAGTTGCCTTCAGGGCGGCCAGGCCGAGCGCATACGCCAGGTTTTCGCCAGCGGCGCCGAGCGCGGGAATCAGCACCAGCATCGGCACCACTGCAAGATCCTGGAACAGCAGCACGCCCATTACCCGTTTGCCATGCTCGGACTCGAGCTCGAGCCGCTCCACCATCAGCTTGACGACGATCGCGGTGCTGCTCATGGCCAGCGCGCTGGACAAGGCCAGCGCGGTCTGCCACGACATGCCCCAGAAGTGGGGCATCAGATAGGCCAGCGCCAGCATCGACGCGGTGCCCAGCAGCATGGTCAAGGAGACCTGGAACACGCCCAGTCCGAACACATGGGCACGCATCGAACGCAATTTGGCGAGGTTGAACTCCAGGCCGATGACGAACATCAGGAATACGACCCCGAACTCGCCCAGATGGCGCACGGCGTCCGAGTTCTGGGCCAAGGACAGCGCATTCGGGCCAATGACCACGCCCACCGCAAGGTATCCAAGCATCGGCGGCAGCTTGAGCGAACGGCACACCACGACACCCAGTACCGCTGCCAGCAGGTAGACCAGTGTGAGTTCGAGTGCGCCCATGAACCGATACTAGCAAGAGAAGTGTTCAGCACCCCGATAAAATCGCCCTATGACAGAAGCCGTAGGGACCCCCCCCACCTTGGATGTGGAGCGGGCATTGCGACTGGCACGCGAGACATTCGAGATCGAGATGCATGCGATCGACGGACTTCGGCAACGTGTCGGACCGCCGTTCGCGCAGGCGGTGCAGGCGATGCTGCAGGTGCGCGGCCGTGTTGTCGTCATGGGCATGGGCAAGAGCGGCCATATCGGTCGCAAGATGGCCGCGACGCTCGCGTCCACCGGAACACCGGCACTGTTCGTGCACACCGGCGAGGCGATCCATGGCGATCTTGGCATGATCCGGGCCGATGATCTGCTGGTGGCCATTTCCAATAGCGGCGAGTCCGATGAGCTGGCCGCCATCTTGCCGGTGGTCAAGCGCCTGGGTACGCCGGTGATCGCGATGACCGGCAAGCCCGATTCGACATTGGCACGTCACGCTGACGTGGTGCTCGACTGTGCGGTCGAGAAGGAAGCCTGTCCGCTGAACCTGGCGCCCACGGCCAGTTCGACTGCGCAGATGGCGATGGGTGATGCGCTTGCAGTGGCCTTGCTCGATGCCCGGGGATTCAAGGCCGAAGACTTCGCCCGGGCGCATCCGGGCGGGGCGCTGGGCCGGCGACTGCTGACCCATGTGCGCGATGTGATGCGCGGCGGCAGCGCGGTGCCGCGAATCGCGCCCCAGGCCGGACTGACCGAGGTCATGCGCGAGATGAGCCGCAAGGGCCTGGGGGCGGTAGCAGTTGTCGACGACCGCCAGCAGCTGCTGGGTATCTTCACCGACGGTGATCTGCGCCGTCTGGTGGAACAAGGTGGCGACTTGCGCATGGGCACGGCGCGTGAGGTCATGAGCCTTTCGCCCAAGACCATCACCCCGGATGCGCTGGCCGTCGATGCGGCGCAGCTGATGGAACGCCATCGCATCACCAGCGTGCTGGTGGTCGATCACGCGGGCGTTTTGTGTGGCGCCCTCAACAGTAACGACCTGATGCGGGCCAAGGTCATCTGATGCAGCCGGTCGCGCACCAGCCCGCTGAATTGCTGCTCAAGGCGCAGGGAATTCGGCTGGCGATCTTTGACGTGGACGGTGTATTGACCGACGGCGGGCTGTATTTTTCGGCCAGCGGCGAGACCATCAAGCGGTTCCATGTGCTCGATGGCTATGGCGTGGGTTTGCTGCGCGCATCGGGCATTGTTCCGGTCGTCATCTCCGGGCGCGATTCAAGGCCTTTGCGGGTGCGATTGAAAGCTCTGGGCATCGACGAAGTGCACTGCGGCGTAAAGGACAAGGCCCAAGTGGCCGAGGCGCGCCTGCAGGCCTTGCAGATTCCCTGGACCCAGGCGGCTGTGATCGGCGACGACTGGCCGGATCTGTCGTTGATGCTGCGCTGCCGGTTTTCGGCTGCGCCACCCGATGCCCACGCCGAGGTGCTGGCCGCCGTGGACTTCGTGACGACGCGCCGCGGCGGTCATGGCGCCGCGCGGGAGTTCTGCGACTTGCTGCTGATGGCCTCGGGCCGGTATGCGCAGCTGCTGCGGGAAGCCTGCCCGTGATCCGCTTGCTGCTGACGGCCTGGGACCGTGTGACGATCTACCTGCCCATCGTCGTGATGGGGCTGATGGCACTGGGCACCTACTGGCTGGTGCAGAACTCGCCCCAGCCGGACGCGCCGGTGGTCGAGCGGCCGGTTCGCCGCGAACCGGACTATTTCATGAAGGACTTCTCGGTGACCACATTCGTCGAGTCCGGGCGGCGCAAGAGCGAGGTGTTTGGTGCCTCTGCGCGGCATTTTCCGGATACGGGTCTGCTGGAAATCGATCGGATTCGCATTCGCAGTTTCGACCAACAGGGGCGGCTCACGACCGCCACTGCCGACCGTGCCCTGACGAATGACGATGCGTCGGTGGTGGAGATGTTCGGCAATGCCCGGCTGGTGCGGGAGGCGCAGCCGGACAAGTCCGGCAACGTCGCGCCGCGCATCGAGTTCCGGGGCGAATACCTGCACACCGATACCGAGACCGAACGTGTGAAATCCGACAAGCCGGTGCAGCTGCGCCGTGGCAACGATGTGTTCGTCGGCGACTCGATGGACTTCGACAACGTGAATCAGATCATGGTGATGCAAGGCCGGGTCAAGGGCCTGATCAATCCGAAACCGTCTTCGGGCAAGTCCACACCCTAGGGGCACCGTGGCGGTCAGGCTGATCTTCATCACCGGCGCCTCCAGTGGCATCGGACAGGCATTGGCGCTGCGGTTCTATCAGGCTGGCCATGCGCTGGCGCTGGTCGCGCGCCGCAGCGACATGCTTGCACAGTGGGCTCTGGCCACGCAGCTCGATCCGCTGCGCTGGCGCGTGTATGAGGCCGATGTGTCCGATATCGATAGCGTTGTCGCCGCCGGGAACGCGTGTATCCGGCTACAGGGCTTGCCCGATGTGGTCATCGCCAACGCCGGCATCAGCGTCGGCATGGATACAGCGGTACGAGGCGACCTGGATGTGATGGCGCGCCTGTTCGCCGTCAACAACATCGGAATGGCAGCGACGTTTCATCCGTTCATCGATCCGATGCGCCAGCGTGGCTCCGGCAAGCTGGTGGGTATCGGTAGCGTCAACGGTGTTCGTGGTTTTCCAGGTCATGGCGCTTATTGCGCCAGCAAGGCAGCCGTGATCGGCTATTGCGAGTCCTTGCGCGGGGAACTGAGGGGCACGGGCGTAGGGGTCGTGACCCTGTGTCCGGGTTATGTCGATACGCCGCTGACGCAGGGCAATCGCTACTCCATGCCCTTCCTGATGCCAGCATCCCGGTTTGCAGATGCGGCGTTCCGCGCCATCGATGCCGGTGTCAGCTACACGGTCATTCCCTGGCAAATGGGCATCGTCGCCAAGCTGTTGCGGTTGCTGCCCAATCCGTTGTTCGATGCGGTCTTTGAAGGTCGGTCGCGCAAGCGCCGCAGCGGCGAGGCATGAGCCTGTCAACAGCAATCCACCGCTCGGTTTTGGTGGGTACAAGCCCATGCACACTGCAGTTTCAGGCTACACCGTGACTCTCCGGTGGGGAGAGCCTGTGGATGCATCCGGTGGCGCACCGCTGAACGCGCCAAGTGGCGTTGCGTGTTACTGCCCGGCGGAAACAGGAAAGGGGCCTTGAAGGCCCCTTTTCATTTGCCAGGTTTCACAGTTGTGAAACCCTGCGCGCATCAGTAGCTGTTGCGGCCACCGCCGTAACCGCCACCACCACCACTACGGCCACCGCCGCCGCCGCCGCCGCCGTAACCACCGCCACCGCTGCGGCCACCACCACCGCCGCCGCCGCCGCCGTAACCACCACCACCGCCGCCGCCACTTGGACGTGCTTCACGGGGTTCGGATGCGTTCACGCGGAGGGCACGGCCCTGGTAATCGTGTTCGTTGAGTGCTTCGATGGCCGCGTTGAGCTGGCTCTGGTCTCCGAGGGTGACGAACGCGAATCCTTTGGATTGGCCGGAGTCACGGTCGGTGATGATTTTGACCCGTTCGACGGGGCCGTATGCGGCGAAGAGATCGGTGACGTCTTCTTCTGTTGCGGTGTAGGGCAGGTTGCCCACGTAAATGTCCATTGTATCTATTCTGTGACGCCAATTTTCTTAAAGCAATTCCTCCGATCCTGGCGTCACAGACCAAACAAAGAGCGAACAAACCTTTCTTAATTTGATCGAACCGCCATCAATCCACACGCGACGCGGATTTACAAGATAAAAATTCAGAACCATGTTATTTGCCGCCGTTCGCGTGGGTTTTGAGCCGAGTTTCGCGTTGGGTGGCAACGTGTTTTCGGATTCGTTCAAAAAATTTAGTTAATTTTTCTTGATATTTTTAAAAAATTCAGCATTCTCGATCCCGTTATGGGCAGTCCCTTGCTTCGACAAACAAAAAGCTCACTCCGTAAAAAGGCGACCGGAATCGGATTCCTGCTGCTTTGCGCTGGTACATTGCTGGCGCAGGAGTCGATGGCGAATCCCATTGGGAAAGTCGCGAGACTGTTCAATCCTCGGCTGGTGAAGGTGGAGGAAAGGGTGGCTTTTCTCGATCACCAGCTAATGACTTTGGCGACGCATAGCGAGCACGCGCTCAAATACGGCATAGGTTGCCGCGGCGCGAGGCTGAGTCCGGATGACGCGGACCCGACCCTGATGATCGATCTCGGCAAGGAATTTCCCATCGAGGCTCTGTATCTCGTTCCGATCCAGGAGGAGTCATCCGTGAGCCGGGGGCTTTTTCCGAAACGTTTCACAATCGAGTTTTCCAGCGTGGAGGATTTTTCCGTACGACGCGTCCTGTATAGCTCCGGGGAGCAGTTTTTCCCTGAAACGGGAGGCAAGCCGGTGCGCTTCGCCGGTCAGGAGGGGGTGGCGCGCTATGTGAGGATGACGGTGAACCAGGGGCATCCGCGCGGCGGGAGTGAGGTGTTCGGGCTTTCGGAGTTCGTCGTGATTTCGGACGGGTATCCGGTGTCCTTCGGTTGCGATGTGAGTGCGACCGGCCAGCTCGAGGTGAAGGACATGTATTATCCGGCGGCGGTCACGGACGGGCGCATGCCTCTGGGGCTCTGGCAGGGCGGTGACTGGACGATGAAGGATGAGACCGGCGATTTCGTGGAAGTGAGATCCGCTGATGCGAGCATCGCATGGAGCATGGAGTTCGGAAAAGACAGCCCGGTGGATCTGATCGAGCTTTTCCCTTATGAAATCCGCTCGGTAGTGGACGCGAGCGTCCTGCCCGAGGAGCTGGAGATCCAGGTCCGCACGGCGGATGAAAATGACTTCCGCACGGTGGTGAGGTGGAGAAATCCGGCAAGCGGGGCGAATCATGAAACCCCTCTGGTTTTCAATCTCCGGGGAGAAATGGCCAAGGAGATCCGCATCATCGGCCTGAAGCCGAGATCCGAGGGAGGAAAACAGGTTTACGGAATTTCCGAAATCGAAGTCTGGTCCGGACAGAGGAGGATATCCGAAGGCCTGAGCGTCAAAAGGACGGGCGGAAACGGTGGGGCGGAGACGGACCAACTGACCAACGGCTACGCCAGCCAACGGCAGATCATTTCAGTAGCCTCGTGGCTCAGTCAGCTTCACGAGCGGTGGAGGGTCGAGCGCGAGATCAGCGCCCTGCAGCCGATGCGCACCCAGATGGCCGCCGAGAGCGAGCTCAACGCGACCTGGGGTTCCGCGATGATGCTGGGTCTGACTTTCCTCATCCCCGTGTTCATCGTCGAGCGCCGTCGCCTGATTTCCCGCAACCAGGTGGACGATCTGCGCAAGCGCATTGCCTCCGACCTCCACGATGACATCGGCAGCAACCTCGGCAGCATCTCGTTGATCGCCCGCACCGCCCGCAAGGATCTAGTCCGTCTTCAAGGCCCGAAGGAAGTGGGCGAGGATCTTGGCGAGGTGGAAAGCATCGCCCGCGAAAGCTCCCTGGCCATGCGCGACATCGTCTGGCTGCTGGAGCGGAAACAGGATTCCATCGGCGATCTCGTACACCGGATGCGGGAAACGGCCAGCCGCCTGCTCCGCGAGATCGAATACACCATCGAGTTGGATTCCACCAAGAGCGCCGCGAAGCTCTCCCTGGATGCCAAGCGCCACCTATTTCTTTTCTACAAGGAGGCGGTCCACAACGTCCTCAAGCACTCGAACGCAACCAAGGTATCCATCCGCCTCTGGGATCAGGGCGACAAACTCGCGCTGGAAGTGATCGACAACGGGCGGGGGATGCCTACCGTCATTGAAAACGACATTGAGGTTCCCAGACTCGTCCGCAAGCTCGATGAACGCGCGCGGGTGCTCGAGGGAAAACTTGAGATGAAATCCGAGCGCGACAAAGGCACCAGCGTCCTGCTCACCGTCAAAAGATCCCTCCTGATCGCAGCCCCCGCAATGAAATGAGCGATAAGAAACACGTAGCCAGCATATGGATTCTCGAGGATCACCAGATTTTCGCAAAACAGATCCGCCGCCTCATCGATGGTGAGGACGATCTCGAATGCCCGTTCCACTTTTCCTCACCCGACGAGTTTTTTGAAAAACTCAGATACACCAACGACAGGCCGGACGTGCTGTTGCTCGATCTCGGCCTCCCGCGCATGGACGGGCTTGAGGTGCTGGTGAAAGTCCGCGAGATGATGCCGGATCTGAAGGTGCTTATCCTCTCCGCCTTCGACGACCGGGAGCGTGTCTATCGCGCCATCTGCAACGGCGCTTCCGGCTATCTTCTCAAGACCGCCGATCCCGATGAGATACTCACCGGCATCCACGACGTGCTGCACGGAGCCGCTGCGCTGAGCAGTGCCATCGCGACGATGATCCTCAATGGCTTCGCCAAACACGGGCCGGTCCAGCAAGTGGAGGCGATCACCGCCCGCGAGGAGGACGTGCTCAAACTCCTGGTGAAAGGTTTCATCAAAAAGGAAATCGCGGACCAGCTTTCCATCTCCCAGCACACGGTCGATATGCACCTGCGCTCGATCTACCGGAAGCTCCACGTCCGAACCCAGACGGAGGCCGTCTCAAAAGCCCTCCGGCAGGGGATCGTCTGATCATTCACGGGAAATGGAAACAGCGGCGGTGATGAGTTGATACGGGCTTTTCATGCGCGGGACCCGGGTGTAGGTATGGCCATGCGAAGCGTGATTGCGACCGCCATCTCTCTTGTGACCGGATTAAACGCGGGCAGTCACCTCGATTTTTCATACGGCGTGCTTGAGGAACTCCGTGGAAATGAGGCGAAGGCGACGGAATTTTACGAAAAGGCCTATGCGGAGGATCCGTCATCCATGCACCTGGTGCGGATGATGGCGGACCAGATGGCGGACGATGGAAATCCCATTGCTGCGATGGCGGCATGGAAGTTGCCCTTGGAGAAATTCGCGGACAATCCTGAGATCTGGATCGAATACGGTGATTTCCTGGAAAAAATCGGAAAAGGGGATGCCGTGGCCGAGGGCAAAAGGAAAGACGCCTATCTCAAGGCTCTGGAACTCGCGCCTGGTCGCTATCAAGCATTGGAACGCATGATCGTTTTCCACCGGGAGCACGGCGATGACAATGGGGCCAGGGAACTTCTGGAGACCCTGGAAACGGACACCCCGCAAGCGCTAAACTACTACGTGGCTAGTACCAAGAGTCTCTACGACAGCCGTGATGAGGCGGCTGCTGCCCGCATCGACACCGCTTTTGAAAACGCGATGAAGGAGCATCCCGACTGGGCGGACATCGCGCGCGCCGCCAGCGACCATTTCCGCAACAGCGGGCGCACGGAAATCGCCATCGGTATTCTCGCGAGGCATGTCGAAGCGGTGCCGGCATCGCTCGATCTTAAAATACGACTCGGTATCCTGTATTTCACCGCGGGCCGCGATGAGGAGGGCGTCAGAACTCTCAACGAAGTCCTGGAAGTTCACCCTGGCAAAGCGCTCGCCCACGAATCGCTCGCGAAACACTACCGCCAGCATGGAATGACGAAACAGGCGCGCGACCATGCCGCCGAGCTTTTGAAAATCCGCGGAGGCGCTCCCGATGAATTTATCAAACTTGCCGACGAACTCATGGCGGATGGAGACAACCGCGCCGCACGGCTGCTGCTGGAGAAAGCCGTCTTCCTCAACGAGGAGGACGCCGGGCTGATGATGAAGCTTGCGATGGCCAGCTCCCGCGATCCGGAAACCAAAGATTCCGCCGCCCGTCTTTTCCGTGAGGCCGAGGCCATGGCCGATGCGAACTCCCCGAAGGAACCCGCCTTCCTGGTCGCCGCCGCCAAGGAACTCATCGCCCGTGGAGAACCAAAGCCGCCGAAGAGAAACTCCGGGATGCGATCCGCACTTTTCCCAAGGAAGCGAAAGCGGAAACCGCCGCCGCCCTCCGTGCTCTCGCCGGAATCTGGACATCGGAAAGCCGCAACCAGGACGCCGCCAAAGCCCTCATCTCCCGCGCGGAATCGTTGGAGAAATAGGAGCGCATGGGCAGGGACTTTTATCCCTAAAAGTCCATATCTCGCGATCCGGATGATCCTGCCGGTTCTTTTCCCTTGGAAGCGCCGCCCGATATGGACGGCTCGGAGAGACCGTCCCTGCCTACCAACCCGCCTTATCGAGAATGGCCGCCACTTTTTCCAAGTTCGAATAATCGTTGCGCCATGTCGTGTACATGAAGCCTTTGACTCCCTTGGTATTCTTCGCGGCGTCCAGCCATGCGGAGACGTTGGCGAGGTCGTCATCGTAGTAGCCGGCAATGACCTGGGGGTGGCCGAGTTTTTCGAAGAAGGCAAGGCTTTCGGCGCGTTTGCCGAAGTTCCAGTTCATGATCTCGACCCCCGGCTCCAGTCCTTTCCAGGAACCTTCGTAGGAGTCGCGGACGAGGTAGTAGTCCTTGGTGGCGTTGTGGAAGGGATCGAACATGTCGTTCCAGACGAGGAGGCGGGCGGCGGGGACTTTCTCGCGGATGTAGCCGGTGCAGAGGCGTAGGTTTTCCGCGGCGATCTCTCCGGCGGTTTTCCCTGAATCCATGCAGGACTTGTCCCAGCCAAGCACTCGCCATTCGTCGTGGCTCATCATGTAGGTCTTCGCGCCGAAGAGGGCGGAAACTTCGGCGGCGTTCTTTTTGAGAAGTTCCCTGGTCTCCGGTTCCTCCACGCAGGCGGAGACCTGTTCGTCATAGACGATGTGGGTATGGGAATACGAGATCCGTAGGAGTTCGCCATCGGGGATGTTTTTCACGCGGATCTCCGGAGGTGTGATCCATGGCAGGAAAGCACCGGGCCAGGGGGTGTTGCCGGTGGTGGAATTGTCCGGCTTCTCGTAATCGGAGCCTTCCTTGAGAAGGGTGCCATCGGCTTTTTTCATTACGAAGGGAGCACCGGGGCGGAGCAGGAGATTTGACGGGCCGCACTCTTCGATACGCGCGTCATCCCACCAGAGGGTGCCCTTGTGTCCGCTCCAGATGCCGAAGTAGAGATCGATCTCGGTGGAGTCGAGCGAGTTGAAAGTGACGTCGTAGGTTTTCCAATCCGAGTCCGCCGGGGCTTTGAGGGAGGTCCACTGGAGTTGGCGACCGTCTTTTCCTATGGCCTTGATCTCGGCGGTCGAGCCGGAGAATCCCTCGCTGCGGATGCGGACGGAGACGTGGTATTGGCGGAAGGGGGCGACGGTGAGTTTCCGGTTGAGGCGCGCGTTCTGATCGGTGGGCGGGGATCTCATCGCTCCTTCCTCGGGGGTGAGGTTCTCATCGATGAAGCCCCATCCGGAGCGGTCGTTCATTTCTCCGCCGGGCAGGGAAACGGCGGGATCGGGCGCGATACTGGCGATCCCGTTTTTCACGACGAAGGGCGCGTCTTTCACCGGCAGTCCTTCGGCGAGGTTGGGGTTGTTGAAAAGAAGATCGTTCGAGTATCCGACCGGGAAAAGACCGGGGGCAAGCTCGATATGAAGTCGTTCGGCGGCGGCTTTCACGCGCTCGACGTTCGGGCGGTATGCGGCGGTAACCGTCTGGAGGTGGGCGAACTTGGAGTCGATGACAAAGGCGTGGGTATAGC
>Ga0105047_10002903_pt1 | contig 30411 bp, 17 predicted proteins | sample MAT04_FD_78384 | JGI IMG/M metagenome (GOLD analysis project Ga0105047, IMG submission 78384) | Freshwater microbial communities from Lake Fryxell liftoff mats and glacier meltwater in Antarctica - MAT-04 (megahit assembly) | ecosystem: Environmental > Aquatic > Freshwater > Ice > Liftoff... | reverse complement strand
GTCCTCGTCCGGGTGCTCGTAGACCTGCGACACGCGAAACGGGTCGAACGTCACGTTCGCGTACGGCGTGTCGATCACCAGGAACTCGCCATTGTAGACGTCGGTGAACAGGTAGGCGCCCTGCAACGCCGCTCCCAGCGCGCTCCCGCGGTAGATGATGCCACCGGCGATCGAGGCCGAGCTATACACGCGATATTGCGCAATGGGCGCGATCAGCTGCGAGCTCGCGTTGCCCGGCGGGCAGTCGCTGCCGTTTCGTCCATCGCAGCGATTCCAGCCGTAGTCGTGCCCCGCCAGGACCAGGTTGACCTCCTCCTTGCCCGATCCGACGTCGCCGACCCAGAGGCGCCCGGTGTCGCGGTCGAACGTCATGCGCCACGGATTGCGGAAGCCGCGCGCGAAGATCTCGGGACATGCGATCGTGTTGTCGCGCAGGTCGCGGTCGCTGCAGAGCGGCGCGCCGGCCTCGATAAGCGGGTTGTCGGCGGGGATGCGATACGGCTCGGCGCCCACGGCGGAGCGGGGATCGATGCGCAGGATCTTGCCGCGAAGCCACGTCGTCTTGACGGCATCGCTCGCGCTCATGCCGTTGCCGCCATCGCCGAGCGAGATGTACAGGAACCCATCCGGCCCGAACTTCAGGTCGCCACCCCAGTGGTTGCCGCCGCCCGACGCGGTCGTGAGGATCGGCTTCTGCTCGACGATGTCCCAGCGCGGCGCGCCGACTCCGTCGCGCTCGATGCGGAAGCGCCAGACGTTGTTGTTCGGCCACGTCGTGTAGTGCACGTAGACATAGTTGGCGTCGGCGCGCAGCGCGAAGTCCGGGTCGAACGCGAAGCCGAGGAGCCCGCCCTCGCCGCCGGTTCCGTACGGCGTGTCTGGCAGGTCGAGGTAGACCTCGGCGCGCTCGACGTCGGTCACGCCGTCGGCCGCCTTGCCGTCCTTCGAGGCGAGCTCAGAGACGAAGGTCCAGATGAACCCCTCGCGGTCGAGCACGAACCAGCGCAGGGGTCCCTCGGGCCCGCTACGGGTGCGCACGAGGCCGATCGCCTGACCGCCGAAGTCCATGTTCGGAAAAGATTTTTCGTACGCGACCGTCCCGCTATCGACCACTTGAGGTAGGGCCGGCCGCGCGAACGCGTGGCAGGTCGTGACGCTCGCGCGCTCATCGAGACCCGGCACTCCCCCCGTGACATCGACATCGACATCGACGGCGGCATCGCTATCGCTCGCGGCGACGTCGTCGCTGTCGGCGACCGTGTCGGACACCGCGCTGTCCGGCGCGACGACATCGTTCACTGCGACTTCGGTCTCGGCGACGTCGGGGATCGAGTCGACTTCGGCAGCGACCTCGTCGGGGACATCAGGCACGGCGTCGGCATCCGCCAAGCCTTCGCCAACGACCGCATCATCGCCGCAAGCAAGGCTCGCGACGCTGCATAGGATGAGACCCAGTCCCGAGACGAATAGCTTGTGCATCATGCCCCCGAGCTCGGACGGTAACGAAAGTGCCGACGCGAGGCCAGCGACCGAGCGACGGGTGTGACAACGCCTGCGCCGGAGCTGCCTTTAGAGTCTCGTGGGGCTGGTGAACGTTGGGCGACCCGCCCGGACCGGCTCGCCTGGCGCAAGCCCACCGCTGCGTCGCGGCATTTTGTCCTGTTCCCAGGTTGGCCGGACGCCGACACCTGTTGCTGGGGAATACGCAAAGGATACGGATGAGCACCAAGTCGTCGCGTCGCACAGTGGTCGAGCTCTCCATCCCGAAGAGCCCGACGCCCTCCCAAACAACCTCCATCACGCTCGCAGCGCTGCTTGCGGGCGGCCTCGCGTTCGGCTGCGGCGACTCGTCCAGCGCCGGCACCAACCGGGATGGTGCGGACGGCTCGGGCGACGCGGATCCATCGGAGATCCTGCAGGACGTCGACGGCACCGGCACGCTCGAGATCGACTCGGCCGCGCCCGACAGCGCATTCGACACGGGCGAGGACAGCGTCGACCGCGACACCATCGACCCCGACGCGAGCGACCCCTGCGTCGCCGATCCCGGCGGGCTCCTGTGCCCGTGCGACGCCAACACCGACTGCAACAGCGGCTACTGTATCCCGTCGCGCACCGGTGATCAGGTGTGCACCAAGGTCTGCGAAGAGGAGTGCCCCGACGGCCTCGAGTGCCGCCTCGTCTCGTTCCCGGGCCAGGACGCGACCTTCCTGTGCATCGATCTGGCGGTCAACGTGTGCCGCCCGTGCCGCGCCAACTCGGACTGCCAGGGCTCGTTCGGCACGATCGACAACCGCTGCGTCGCGCACTCCGACATCGAAGGCGCCTTCTGCGGCATCGGCTGCAGCGAGTCGAACCCGTGCCCGTCGGGCTACACCTGCGACGAAACCGAGGACATCGAGAGCGGCTCGAGCTCGCGCCAGTGCGTCCCCGATGACGGCACCTGCGAGTGTTCGCAGCGGGCCATCCAGGAGCAGGCCTCGACCGCCTGCTACAAAGACCAGTGCGCCGGCTCGCGCCTGTGCAGCGCCCAGGGCCTCACCGCCTGCAGCGCGGCCGATGCGGTGACCGAGATCTGCGACGGTATCGACAACAACTGCGAGGGCACGATCGACGAGGGCTTCCCGAACACCGACGGTGACGCGGCGGCCGACTGCGTGGACACCGACGATGACGGCGACGGCTCGGTCGACGAGAGCGACAACTGCCCGCTCGTCATCAATGATCAGACCGACACCGACGGCGACGGCATCGGCGATGCCTGCGACCCGCCCGACGCCCCCGTGCTCTTACAGACCGTGCCCGCCTCGCCCGCCAACGACAACCAGCCGGTCGTCACTGGCACCGCCCCCGCCAACCACGAGGTCACCCTCTACGCAGGCGGTTGTAGCGGCACCCCGCTCGCCACGGTCACCGCCGACGCAGCCGGCAACTTCTCGGTGATCGTCGTCGTCGCCGAAGACTCGGCCACCCTGCTCTTCGCGCGCGACCGGAACTCCGCCAATGGCCTGGCCTCGGCCTGCTCCGCGGTCGGCCTGGCCTACATCGAGGACTCGACCGCGCCGCTCGCGCCGACGTTGTCGGGCACGATCCCGACCTCGCCCGGCAACACGAACGACTTCAGCGTCACGGGGCAGGCCGACGCCGGCACCACCGTGACCTTGTATTCGGATGCGAGCTGCACGACCGCGCTCGGCGCGACGGCGATCGCCGGCATCGACGGCAAGTTCACGATCGCCTCGAGCCTGCCCGCCAACGCGACCGAGCAGCGCTTCGTCAACGCCCGCGACGCGGCCGGCAACGTGTCGGCCTGCTCGAACGGCGTGAGCTACACCGAGGACAGCGTCGCCCCCGACGCGCCCGCCATCACCTTGTCGATCCCCGCGTCGCCGTCGGGCAGCAACACCACGCCGACCCTCGTGGGTGAGGCCGAGCCCGGCGCGCTCGTCACGATCTACGCATCGGAAGGTTGTGCCGGCGAGGTCGCGTTCACGACCAACGCGAACGGCAACGGCATCTGGACGGCGACCATCGCGGTCCTCCCCAACTCCGTGACGACCTTCAGCGCGACCGCCACCGACGTGGCCGCGAACGCCTCCGACTGCAGCCCCGAGGGGCTTGTCTACATCCACGACGACGAGGACCCGAGCGCGCCGACGCTCGCCGGCACGACGCCTGCCTCGCCCGGCAAGACCACGACGCCGAGCGTGTACGGAACGACCGAGCCCAACTCGCTCGTGCGCCTCTATCTCGGCGACGACTGCACCGGCTTCCTGGTCGGCGAGACGACCGCTGACGAAACCGGCGCGTTCACCGTCCAGGTCCAGGTCGCGGCCAACGCCGAGACGCTCTTCTATGGGCGCTCGACTGACTTGTCGGGGCGCGTGTCCGAGTGCAGCGAGCCGCCTCTCTCGTATGCGCACGACGGTATCGCGCCGCTCGCGCCGGTGCTCACGGGGACTGATCCGGTTTCGCCCGCACGCAACCCGACGCCCAGCGTCAAAGGCACCGGCGAGACCGGCGCGACCGTGACGCTCTACACCAGCGCGACCTGCACGACGCCCGCGGTCGGCACCCAGACCCCGCCCGGCCTGGCGACCTCGATTGTCGTCGCCGCTGGCACCTTCGCGACGCCCGTCGCGCTGCCCTTGAACGCGACCACCACGCTGTGGGCGACGCTCACCGATCCGGCCGGCAACGTCTCGCCGTGCTCGACCAGCAAGGTCGTCTACACGCACGACGACAAGGCTCCCGCGACCCCGACGATCACCGCGACGCGCCCCGAGTCGCCTTCTGGCGAGCTCAACCCGACGCTCGTCGGCAAGGCCGAGGCGAACGCGGCCGTCGACATCTACAAAAACGCGACCTGCACCGGCACGCCGATCGGCTCGGGCGTCTCGGACGTGGCCGGCGACTTCGAGGTCGCTGTCGTCGCGACCGAGAATGCCGTCACCTCGATCTATGCGACCGCTACCGACGCGGCCGGCAACATCTCGCCGTGCACACCGACCGCGCTCACCTATGAGCACGACGACAGCCAGCCGCTCGTGCCCGCGTTCACCGGTGTCGCCCCCGAGTCGCCGAACAACGACTCGACCAGCCCCACGATCAGCGGCACCGCCGAGGCGGGCACTACCGTCCGCCTGCACCAGACCTCCGACTGCAGCGGCTCGCCGGTCGGCAGCGGTCCTGCGACCGACGGCGTGTTCACCATCGAGGTCGCGGTCGCTCCGAACTCGACGACCACGTTCTATGCATCCAGCATCGACGCCGCGCAGAACGTCTCGCCGTGCTCGGCCCAGGGCCTCGTCTACGTGCACGACTCGCTGGTGCCCGCGACGCCGACGTTCGAGTGCACGACCGCGTCGCCCACCAAGAACATCACTCCGAACGTGCGCGGCGTGACCGAGCCGGGCGTGACCGTGCAGCTCTTCAACGGCATCGGCTGCACCGAGCTCATCGGCACCACGACCGCCGGCGGCGCCGGCAACTGGTCACTGACCGTGACGGTCGGCGACAACACGGTCACGACCTTCTGCGCGATCGCGACTGACGCCGCCGGCAACGCCTCGGGCCACGGCACACATGACTACGTGCACGACACCCAGCCACCGAGCCCGCCGACCCTGACGTCGACCAACCCCGCTTCGCCGGGCGCCGACCTGACCCCGGCGGTCACCGGCGGCAGCGAAGCACTCGCGACCATTACGTTTTATGCGAGCACCTGCAGTGGCTCGGTGATCGGAACCGGCACGGTCGCGAACAACGGCAGCTTCACGATCGATGTCGGTGTCGGCGCCAACGTGACGACGCAGATCGTCGCGACGTCGACCGACACAGCCCAGAACACGTCAGGCTGCTCGACCGCGCTGCCCTACATCAATGACTCGACCGCACCCGACGCGCCGACCTGGAACCTGCCGGACCCGACCTCGCCGAACAACGACGATGCGACGCCGCGCCTGTCGGGCACGACCGAGGCCAGCGCCACAGTCCAGCTCTACACCAACCTCGCGTGCAGCGGCAGCCCGACCACGACCACCACCGCGACCGGCGCGGGTGTCTTCGAGTTCAATCCGACCGTGACCGCCAACGTCGCGGCCGTCTTCTACGCCAACGCGATCGACGGGGTCGGTGGCGTCTCGGCCTGCAGCGCCGGCCTCAACTACCTCTACGACACAGCACTCCCGGCGACGCCGACCATCGCGCCCGAGCCGGCCTCCCCCAACCAGGATCCCACGCCCGACTTCAAGGGCACAGCCGAGGCCGCCTCGACGCTGACGGTCTACACCAGCAACACCTGCACGACCGGCTCGGTCGGAACCGTCACGGTCCCGGGCAACGGCAACTGGACGCTTGCCAACGTGTCGGTGCCGCTCAATCAGCAGACGACCTACTACGCCGCCTCGGTCGACACCGCCGGCAACTCGTCGGTGTGCTCGGCGGGCGCGCCCTATCGCCACGACACGCTCAAGCCGAACGCTCCGGCCGTCACGGGCGTAAGCCCAGCCTCGCCCGGCAACGACCCGACCCCCGACGTGAGCGGCTCGGTCGGCGAGGTCGACACCACCATCCGCCTCTACTCCAACTCGACCTGCACGACATTGCTTGGGACCCTGAACAACGGACCGCTGTCGTGGACCGTCACGTCGAACGCGCTCGCCGCTGGCCCGGTGACGTTCTGGGCCAACGCGACCGACAAGGCGCTCAACAAGTCCGACTGCTCGGCGAGCTCGGTACCCTACGTCTATGACCCGCAGGCTCCCAACGCGCCGACCAACCTGGTGACGAACCCGACGCCGTGGTCGCGCACCGACAACACGCCGGATGTCTCAGGCAAGGCCGAGGCGAACAGCAAGGTGCGGATCTACAAGACCAGCAACTGCACCGGCGCCTTCGTCGAGGTGACGGCCAATGGCTCCGGCGACTTCTCGACCACGAACTACGACATCGGTCCGGACAACCAGGACGTGTCGTTCTCGGCCACCGCGACCGATGCCGCGTTGAACACCTCGGCCTGCTCGGCGAGCGTCACCTTCCGCTTTGACAACACGGCACCGAACCCGTTCGTAGGCGCCAGCGGTGCGGTGCTGGGCGCAGGCGTCGACGCGACCAGCAAGGTCACGGTGAGCTGGCCGCTATCACCGGATACGAGCCTCAAGGACAACCTCTCGGCGAACACGGCGATCACCTTCGTCACCTGCATCTCGGAGCTCTGCGGCGCCGCCGACTGCGACTTCCCCGCCGACATCTCGGGAGCGAAATACCGAACGGTTGCGGCCAATACGGCGAGCTACCAGTACACCGGCCTCAGCGCGAACACGCGCTACTACTTCAAGGTTCGCGCGGTCGACGAGCTCGGCAATCGCGAGACCAACGACAAGGTCGTCTCGGTCAAGACACAAGGCCTCAACTCCGCCATCGACCTGTTCGTCGGCGAAGCCCAGAGCGTGCTGCGCCTCGCCGACGGCACGCGCAAGTCGTGGGGCGGTACGAGCGGCGTGCCGACCGGCAACACCACCGACCCAACGCGCTACAACCTCGGCTCGTCGCACTCGTGCCTGATGGAGCGCGCCGGCCAGCCCAAGTGCTGGGGCGCCAACACCTATGGTCAGCTCGGCAATGGCGCGACCATCGACCAGGCGGCCCCCGTGAACGTGTCGAACATCACGACCACCGGCGTCGAGATCGACGTCGGGCTCGAGCACACCTGCGCCCTCTTGAGCGACGGCCAGGTCCGCTGCTGGGGTCGCAATGCGACCGGCCAGCTCGGCCGCGCGCTGACCTCCGACAAGGAGCTCGTGCCGGTCACGGTCTACAGCGACGTCGCAGGCACGACGGCGCTGACGAACATCGTTCAGATCGCGGTCGGCGACAATCACGCGTGTGCGCTGCGCGGCGACGGCAACGTCTTCTGTTGGGGCGACAACGCGCGTGGTCAGCTCGGCACCAATAGTCGCACCAATCGCAACTACGCGGTGCAGTCGCAAGCGACCGACATGATTCAGCTTGTCGCCGGTCAGGCCCACACCTGTGGCCTCAAGTCGACGGGCGCCGTGCAGTGCTGGGGCGACAACAGCTATGGCCAGCTCGGCGATGGCTCGGTCGTCGACGACGCGCTGGTGCCGACCAACGTGAGTGGCATCAGCAACGCGCTCTCACTCGGCACGAGCCGCCTGCACATCTGCGCGACGCTGGCCGATGGCACCGCCAAGTGCTGGGGTCGCAACCAGAATGGCGAGATCGGCAACAACTCGATCGTGACCCCGGTGCGCATCCCCGCGGCCGTCCAGAGCCTCAGCGACATCCGTGAGGTCAGCGGCGGCGACGGCTTCTCGTGCGCACGCCTCGCGGACGGCACCTCGAAGTGCTGGGGCCTCGGCCAGAATGGGCGCCTCGGCACCGGCAACAACACCTCGAGCCTGGTGCCAGTGCTCGTCACGATCCCGCTCGGCGTCGCCGGCGTGACCGAGACCGCGATCGACTTCGAGCATGGCTGCGCCGCGGTCGCTGATGGCACCGCCGCGTGCTGGGGCAAGAACAGCAACGGCCAGCTCGGCAACACCGCCAACGGCCCGGCCGCCTCGCAGCTCACGCGCTTCAGCGCGGCCGGCATCAAGATCGTCGACGTCGAGACCGGAGGCAGTCACTCGTGCGCGCTGCGCTCGGACGGCAACATCATGTGCGTCGGCTTGAACGACAAGGGCCAGCTCGGCCTGGGCAACACGACCTCGACGCCGACCCCGACCCTGGTTCCGAGCTTCACCGGCATCAAGGCGCTGGCGCTCGGCACCGCCTCGTCCTGCGCGCTCACGGCGGCAGGCGACGTGAGCTGCTGGGGCGATCACGCCGACGGCAAGCTCGGCGTCGGCGCGCCCACCGGCAATGTCACGGCTCCGAAGTCGGTCACCGGCTTGCCGAAGGTGAAGGCGCTTGCGGTCGGCTGGGAACACCAGTGCGCCTTGAGCGTGGCCGGCGAAGTCTGGTGCTGGGGCAAGAACGACAAGGGCCAGGTCACCGGCACCGTCGGCACGTTCATCACCTCGGCGACGAAGGTCACGGGCGTGGCAAACGCGGTGGCCATCGCGACGGGCGGCGCCCATAGCTGTGCCCTGTTGGCGGACGGAACGGCGAAGTGCTGGGGCGACAACGCCTCGACCCAGCTCGGCGTGACCGGCACCAGCAACGCCGTGCAGACGGTCGGCAGCCTGACTGGCGCGCTGTTCATCTCGGCCGGTGGTCGCACCACCTGCGCCTTGAAGATCAACGGCGCCGCGCAATGCTGGGGCAGCAACGCGACCGGTGCGACTGGCAACGGCAGCGGCACCGCCAGCTTCTCAGCACCACAGAACGTGACGCTGCCGGGCTCACCGAACAACCGCGTGACGCATGTCTCCGAAGGCGACGACAACGCCTGCATGACCACCTCGGCCGGCAACGCGTACTGCTGGGGCAGCAACGACTCGCTGGCGCTCGGCACCGGTGACGCCGCCAACAAGACGACGCCGACCCAGGTGATTTGCCTGCCGTGATTGACGGTTCCTGGTGACCGGAAGAGGCTCGACGTATGCCCATGCATCGTCGAGCTTCTGTCGCCATCGTCGCTTCCTTTCTGTGCGGCTGCGGCAAGGACGCGTTGCCCGCCAGCGCGCCGAACGCGAGCGCGCCAGCGGTCCTGGACGCGACGAGCGTCGCCGTGCCTGCCGACATCGTCGTCGACACGGCGAGCGTCCCTGTCGCACCCGAGGTGAGCGTCGCGGCCGATGCCTCGGTCGCGCCGGCTGCGACGGTTCCTTCGACTCGCGCGCTCGAGGCGTTGCGCGCTGGTAAGGGGCAGCACCCGAGGTCCGCGCCTGCAGCCCGTCGCGCTGTGGTCCGGGCTTGCTGGTCCGCGGAGGCGGCACCGTACCGGCGAACCTGCCCGGAGGATCCGGGCGGCGCTGGCGGACGGGTGCCGCGGGAGAGACTTGCGGATCGAAAAACACCAGTCGCGGCAAGCATTTAGTGATCGAAGTCGAGTTCGATGCCGCGCAGCCGCAGCTTCTGCCGCAGGAGACGCAGACGCTGGAATGGGCCCCACGCGAGGGTGACCAGGATCGCCGCAGTCGCCGCGCCACCCACCGCGAGCAGCGCGAGCAACGACACGATCCCGTGCATGAACGACCAGACGAAGTAGGTACCACTGCCGAGCAGCAGCGCCGCCGCAAGGCCGAGCGACGGCGTCAGCGCCCACTCGCGACCACGCGCGAGCTTCATGCCGACGACGATCGACGCGATGCCCGTCGCCAGCATCGCATAGCCGCTGACCTTCAGGACGGCGTGCAGATTGCCGATGAGGGCCGCCTGCAGCCCGACGATCAAGACCATCAAGCCAGCGCCCGCCAACCCGATCCCGCCGCCCTTGACGGCCGACGGCACCGCCGCCTGGTCGATCAGGGCGTCGGTGTCGTCTGCAGCTTTCGAGGCTGGCGTTGACGCTTGGAGGTCGGCGCTCACTGCCTGCTTCTAAGCCCAAGGCGCGCCGGTCGCAACCCGGCAAGGGGTCAGTGTGCGGTCAGGTAGAAGGCGGGGACGTAGCCGGTCCAACCGGTATCAGCGCGGAAGGTGCCGACTCCGCCCGCACCGAGGTCCGTGTAGTTCGCACGGGTCGAGGTGTTCCAAAAGACGACGTCGACATCGAGGTTCGGGTTCGAGCCCGCATTCACACCCGAGTTGAGCCCGACGTTGAACGAGTTGTACGGGCCACGAGTACCGATTGCTGGCTGGCCGTAGGTTTCGGTGCTGTACGCGATCCCGACGATCACCTTGTGCGGCACGCTGATGCCAAGGCTCGCGATGTCGAAAGTCCAGTCGAACGCCTTGCCACTGTAGCAGCTCGTTCCATCGAACCAGCCGGAGGGATTGGCCGGGCACAAGGTCGCGCCCGCGGCGGTCGGACGCCAAGGAATGGTGATCGCCTCGGTCTTCGTGCCGATCACGGGACCCACGGTGTTGCCCGCGCCGACCTCGTAGAACGTGATCTGGATCGGGTGGGTCCAGCTCTCGGTGTTGCTCCTATAGCGGTCGTCACTCGCATATTCGGCATAGAGCGCCCAGTTGCTGAACGTCACCCGCAGGGTCCGGAGCGTACCCGACCCTGTGAGGTCGTACCCATCGCCGAACTCTTTGGTCTGCGTCGCCTGATTATCCAAGGCTCGGCAGGTTGCTGGGCAGGTCGGGGCACATGATCGCTTGGTTGTTGATGAAGTCACCACGCAGGCAGTTCTCCTAGTCCTCGGCATGGCTGTAGCGCGTCGTGATAACCGTGTCGGGCACGACGGTGCCGGGTACGCTGCCGGGCTTCGTGCCATCGAGGCCATGCATACCGCACGTCAGGGCACCCGCTTGATGGGTTAGCGGCAAGCTGACCGTGATCTCGGGGTAGCTCGTGCCCGGACTCGCCCAACTCATATCGCCGCCATCGGACGCCGTCATCGCCGTCGAAATGGAGCAGTCGCCGGAGGGGAACTTGGTCGTGTCGACTCCCAGTGCGGTGACCCAGTAGGCCTTATTCGCCTTCTTGCCGGTCGCGGCGTTGGTGAGCTGCTCGGTGCCAGCCGAGACCTGCGCCTGGAAGATGGGCGACCCATTGAGCGGCCTGTCCGCACCGACATACGTGTAGACGTTGCCGGGCGTGGGCGGGCTCGACGCGCCACACCCGCCTGGCCGAGCCGGTGCCGCACGTGAGGATCACGTCATCCATGTGCAGCGTGGTCTTGCCGCCGTCGCCGCTCGTGCAGGCGAACGCGAGCACTGCCGTGCTGTCACGAACCACGGGCGTCTTGCGCGGGTTGAAGAGCAGGTCGATCGCCTTGCCGTCGGCGTACTGACAGTCGATCTTGGCCGAACAGAAGATGTCCTCGAAGTTCACGGCGACGTCGAAGAAGCCCTGATTCGCGTCGCGCATGATCGTCAGCGCGAAGGTGACCGCGACGTCCGCGTTCTCCACGCAGAGCTTCTTCTCGATGCACGGCATGGTGCTCGGGCACGGGTTGACGTACTCGTCCTTCGAGAGCGCGTTGTCCGCCTAGGGCCCGGCGGCGGTGCCCTCGTAGAGGTTGTCGAGCACCAGCGTGACGGTGTTGATCTCGCCCGCGACACACGTGCCGATGTAGGTGATCTCGGCGTCATTGCCGTACTTCGAGCCGCAGATATCCTTCTGTCGCCAGACGACGCCCAGGTCGGGCTTGGTCGCGTCGTAGGACTTATCGTAGGTCGTCAGTGAGTAGCAGGCGTCACTCGCGTCGAGGTACGTGAGCGGCGCGATGCCGACCGCGATGTGGCCGCCACCGGAATCTTCCACGGTGTCGGCGCAGCCGATCGCGAGACACGCGACGAGGGAAGGGAGAACGAGGCGCCCGCTCGAGCCCGAGCAGAAGGTGTATTGATGCATGATTTCCTGTTTGCTCTCGCCTCGCCACGGCTTCGCCTGCTCGGCGATTTTCCCGCAACGGTGGGAGGGATGAACGCTGCGAGATTGCAGTTTCGCCGCGCGTTCGAAAATCAGCTCTCGGACAAAAGACATGACGGTGATTCGCCCAAAACGGCATGAGCGATCGGACTACGCGCCATGAGCCAACCGCTGACCGCGACAAAAGTGCGCGGCACCAGTGGCCTGCAACCATCTGTCATCAATGCCAAATCTCCAAAGAGCCAACGGATGACGACAGAAATCTGAAAACGGAGTCGGCGCTGGGACCACTCAGGTAGTCAGAACTTCGGAAGTCGCGCCGAGCCGCCTTTGGGTGGCTCTCCGGAGGGTCGTTGCGGGGCGTCTCTCCTGGCTCTCGATCCGAGGGCTCGACTGCTTTGGTTCGTTGAAAGCACGAGTCCACACGCCATCGTCCAGCGAGACAGCATGACCGCAATGACGCTCACATCGACCAGCGCCCAACCCGGCAAACTATCAGTGCCGACCGTGCTCATCGTCGACCCGCAGCCGATCGTGCGCGAAGGGCTCGCCAAGCGGGTGACGGAAGCCGGCCTCGTAGTCGTTGCCGAGGCCGGCAATCGGCTGGAGGCGCAGGCCCTGGTCGAGCAACACCACCCCGATCTGGTGATCGTCGACCTGGTGCTCGACCTCGATGACGGGCTCGACCTGGTCGCTTGGATCGACACGCACTTCGAGGCGACGCGCGTGCTGGTGTACTCGTCGCGCGACCCGGCGGCCTATGGTGAGCGTGCTCTGCGCGCGGGCGCCCTCGGCTACGTCGGCAAGCTCGAGCCGGTGACGGAGCTGATGGCTGCGATCCACTCGGTCTGCGCTGGCGCCTTCTACATCCCGCGCGCGCTCTCAGACCGCCTCGCTCATGGCGTGCGCGGCCGCTCCGGCGGAATCAGGTTGGGCTTTTCGGAGCTGCTGACCGATCGCGAGCTGCAGGTCTTCGAGCTGCTCGGCAGCGGCCGCGTCCCGCAGCAGATCGCCAGCGCGCTCGACCTCAGCGTGAAGACCATCGCGTCACATCGCGCCCACATCCAGCGCAAGCTGGGCATCACCAACTCCGCCGAGTTCACCCGACGCGCGGTACTGTGGGTCGAAGAGCATCGGTCCCGCAAGCCGCGTTGACGCCGTATCGCCTGCGGCTGCCGTCGCTATTCGCCGTATCGCCTGCGGCTGCCGTCGCTATTCGCCGTATCGCCTGAGGCTGCCGTCGCTATTCGCCGTATCGCCTGCGGCTGCCGTCGCTACTGCTGCCGCCCGCTCGGCTCGAGGAGTGCCGCGGCGAGCCCCGAGGCACGCTGCACGCGGGTCCGCACAGCGTGGCGGATCACCGCCTCGCTGGCGACCAGGGTGACCTTCTTCCGGGCGCGCGTAATGGCCGTGTAGAGGAGCTCGCGCGTGACGACGGGCGATGGCTCGGGCGGCAGCACCGCCACCACGTGATCGAACCCCGAGCCCTGCGCCTTGTGGATGGTCGTCGCGTAGAAGCTCGCGTGCGTCGGCAGCTGTGCGAGCGACAACGCGCGCGTACGCTGATCGGGCGAGTCGCCGGCGCGCGGGAAGTGCACGCGCAATAGGTCGTCGGCGTCACGCAAGACGACGCCGGTGTCGCCGTTCCAGAGGTCTTGCGCGTGGTCATTGACGAGCACGATCACCGGGCGGCCCGGATACCACTCGTCGCCGGGCGGGATGTGCTCGGCCTCGGCGAGCCAGGCGCGGACCTCTTGAGTGAGGTGCTCGGCGCCCCAGCGACCGCGGCGATGCGCGCACAGGAGCTGGAAGCCGGGCAGCGCCGCGAGCGCGGACTCAGGGGTCGCGAGCCGGCGCGACAGCGGAGCCCAGCCGGCGATCGCCAGCTCGCGCAGCCTCGTCTCCGCATCTGGCAGATCGTTGGGTTCCCATGCAATTTCGTCATGGTTCGCGCGCAGGGTGGCGATCACCGCGGCCTCGTCGCCGATCTTGATCGCACGCGCGAGCGCGCCGATGCCGCCTCTCTCCGAGAAGCGATGGCTCTGGGTCAGCAGCGCGAACGAGGCTGCGAGCGGGCCGCCGGGCTGGGCCGCCTCGGCGATGTCACCGAGCACGTGGCCGGCGGCGACCGAGGCGAGCTGGTCCTTGTCGCCGAGGAAGATGAGGCGCGCGTGCTTGGGGACCGCCTCGACGAGCTTGGTCATCATCGCGAGATCGACCATCGAGGCCTCGTCGAGCACGACCACATCGGCCGCTAGCGGATGCTCACGATCGTGCAGGAAGCGGGTCGGGCTCTGCGGTCGATAGCCGAGCGAGCGATGGATGGTCGCCGCCGCCTCGGGGATGCGAGCGGCCACATCAGGGGTGACGGCGAGCGTGTTGCGCTGACTGCGGATCGACTCCGACAGGCGCGTGGCGGCCTTGCCGGTCGGCGCCACCAGCACCGCGCGCAAGGTCGGCTGGGCTTCGACCAGCGCCCCGAGGATGCGCACGACGGTCGAGGTCTTGCCGGTGCCGGGTCCGCCCGAGATGATCGTCAGGCCGCGCCGCACCGCGGTCTCGGCCGCGGCACGCTGGGCAGGATCGGGATCGGCGCTGGCGAAGAGGCGATCGAGCGTCTCGGCGAGGCGCTGGTCGTCGACCGTAAAGGTGGTCTCGCGCCGCTCGGTAAGCGCCCGCGCGAGGCGCCGCTGATAGTCGTAGTAGCGATGCAGATAGAGGCGCTCACCATCGAGCACCAGCGGTGCGCGTGACGTGCCATCGGAGACGAGCGGCGAGTGCATCAGCGCCTCGCGCCATGCATTCGCTTCGGGCCAGGTCGGCCGCGGCGCCAGCGACGCATCCTCGTCAGCCGGTGCCAGTAGCACATCGGCGCGCGTCAGCTCGAGGCAGATGTCGCCGCGGGTGAGCGCCGCGCTGGCGGCCGCGGCACCGAGGACCACGGCGTCGGAGGGAGGTTCCGGGGCCATGCGCGCGAGCGCCAACGCGAAGCGATAGTCGAGCGGCGACAGAACCTTGGCCGCGAGGAACGGGGCGAGCAGCGCCTGCCAATAGGCCGCGCCGGCGGTCGGACCCGAGGCAGCGGGTGGGACGGTCGAGGTCATATCAGCGCCAGTTGGCCGCGGCGCGCGTCGCCGATGCCGTCGAGCTGACGCTCGAGCTCGTAGAGGAGGGACAACGTCGGGCGGTCATAGAAGATGCCGGTGCCTGGCGGATGCTCGGGGTGCATGCCGCGCAGGAACAGATAGAAGGCGCCGCCGAAGTCGCGCGTGATGTCGAAGCCGGGCAGCCGCGACCTGAGGTAGCGGCACAGGGCCACCGAGTAGAGGTGGTATTGCAGGTGGTAGTGATGGTGGTCCATCGCCTCGCGCAGCTGCTTCGGGCTGTAGTCGCGCGCGCTGCGACCGAGGTGGTTCGACTTCCAGTCGACGATGTACCAACGGCCATCGTGGGGCGACTGGAACGCGAGGTCGAGGCTGCCCGAGAGGAAGCCGCGCACCGACGAGAATCCGACCGCCTCGAAGCGGGTGAGCCACGACTCGAGCGCCGGCTGGCCGAAGCTGCGGAACGTGCGGACGAGATTGCGGTGGGTGAAGTGTGAATCGCCTGGCTGGTAGCCGCCCGCGACCGGGAACACGAAGTTCATCTCGGGCAGGCGGCGCGCCTTCGGGAGCTCGCTCAAGCGCAGGCCCGAGGCGTCGAGTGGGGTCGCCAACATCGCCTGCAGCGCGGTCGTGAGCGCCGGCCCGTGAATCGGATCGACCGCGTAGTGCGCGAGTTCGCTCGTGACGTGGGCGGCGACGGTCGCGGGATCGGTGAAGTCGGCGAGCTCGAGGATCTTGTGGATGCAGTTGCCGATGGCGCGCCCGCTCGGCATGTCCGCGAGCACGATGTCCTTGGCTTCGGCGGACGGCAGGAAGAGGTCGTCGCTCTCGGCCTTGTCCTCGTCGCTGGCCGACTGAAGGCGATCTTCCTGGATCGCCACGTGCGCGCCCGGGCCGCTCTCCTGGATGAGGCCCGAGAAGCTCGTGCGCCGCCAGTAGATGTCGAGCATGCGATCGCGCCACTCGCGCGTGGTGAGTGGCGCGGGGTCTTCTTTGGGGGTGTAGTGCTCGATCTTCTTCGGGAAGTGCACGACCTCGACCGAGAAGAGATCCTTCGGGAGATAGTCGTTGCTGCCGATGTTCGTGACGAGGTCGGCGTCGACCGTGCGGTAGACGTTGTTGAGCGCATTGGACTCGCGCCGCAGCGACTCGGCGTCATGCGCGTTGGTGCCGGACAAGAGGATGTAGCCGAGCGGCGACTCGGGCAGATCCCAGAAGGCGCCGCCGTAGATCGTGACCTGATGTTTGGCGCGCGTGAGCGCGACGTAGAAGCTGCGCAGGCGCTCGGATTGTTCGCCGAAGATCTGCAGGCGATGGGCGCGCTGGCGCATCGGGTCTTGATCGCTGAGGCCAATCTCTAGGCACGGCTTGCGCTCCGGATCGCGCTCGGTGTCGCGATAGACGAAGTCGGGGATGCGCTTGCCGGGGAAGCTCTGGTCGGCCTTCTGCCACAGGAATGGGCACCACACGAAGGCGTACTCGAGGCCCTTGGCCTTGTGGATGGTGACGACCTGCACGGCCGGCTCGTCGGTCTCGAGCCGCACCTGTTGCCGGTCGTCGGTCTTGTCGGCGCGCTGGATCTGGCGCTCGAGCCAGGCGACGAGACCCGGCGGCTTGAGATCCTTCTGCGCGACCGCGAGGTGCAAGAGCTCGCCGAGCTGGAGGTGGTTGGCGAGGCGGCGCTCGCCGTCTTCGAGGGCGAGGAGCTCGTCGACGCGGTCACTGGTGAGCTTTCGGAAGGCCTCGATGAAGCTGCGCTTGGTCCATGCCTCGCGCCACTCGCGCAGCCGGTCGATCGCTGCCTCCAGCTCGCGTGAGGCTTCCTGTTCCATGCGTGCGAGCTCGCGCGCGGTCACGCCGAGGAGGCGTGTGAGCAACGCCGCGCGCACGTTCTGCATGCGCGACGGGTCGAGCACCGCGGTGAGCACGCGCAGCAGATCCGCCGCCTCGCCGGTCTCGAACACCGAGCGGGGACCGTGCACGACCGCCGGCACGCCGACCTTGCGCAAGGCGTCCTGCACCTTCACTGCGTGGTCGTTCTTGTGCACCAGCACCGCAAGATCGTCGGGCGCAAGCGGTCGCATCACGCCACCTTCGCCGGCGATGGTGATGCCCGCCTCGAGCGTTCGCACGATGTCGCTCGCGACCAATGTCGGCAAGTGATCCTCGCCCCACTTGCCGAGGATCTTCGAGGTCGAAAAATCACGTGAGCGCACGGTGTTGTGCTTGCTGCGCGCGACCCACAGGAGGCGCACGGGCGCGCCGACCGGGCCGGCGACGCGGCTTGGGTACTTGGCGTTGACGGGCCGATAGGGGATGCCGTCGACGGCGAAGACGCGCTCCGGGTTCTTGCGCTGGAACAGGTGGTTCAGCGCGGCGATGAGCGGGCCGTCGCTGCGGTAGTTGTCCTCGAGCGTGTAGATGTAGTCGGCGTTCTTGCCGGCCTCGAGGTAGGTCATCACGTCGGCGCGGCGAAAGCCGTAGATCGCCTGCTTGGGGTCGCCGATGAGATAGAGGTGGTGGCGCCGGCTGCCGCCGCCGGCGAATACGGTCTGGAAGATGGCCCACTGGGTCGGGTCGGTGTCCTGGAACTCGTCGATGAGCACGGCCTGGAAGCGGCGGCCGATGGCGGCCTGCAGCGCCTTCGCGATGGCCGGCCGTTCGTTTGAGGTCAAAGCATCTTTGAGGCTGCGCAAGAGATCGTCGTAGCTCCAGACGCCGCGGTCGCGAGTGCGCCGCTGGTGCTCTGCCCTGACCTCGCGGACAAGCGAATGGCGCAGGCCGAGGCCCCAGGGCAGGGCTTGCGGCCGCCAGCGCGCGTGCGCCGCGAGGAGACGCGTGACCGCGTCGACGATCGGCGGCAAGAACTGGGTCGGCAGGTTCGTGCGCAGGTTGTCGCGATGCAGCACCGACAGCGTGTCGAGGTCGCGACCGAGCACGCGGTTCTGCGCGAGGTTGTCGAGCGCGCGCGGCAGCTGCTTCCAGGCGCCACCCGGGGTGAAGCCGGTGACGTCGCGGATGAGCTGCTGCAGGGCCTCGATCTCGGCCTTGGTCTGGGCGTGCCGGGCGGCCTCGGAGGCGACCGCGAGGGCATCCACGAGGATCGTCGCGTCGGGACGTTCGATGCTGGCCGAGGCCGGCTCGGGAACGGGCCGTGCGTCCCAGTTGTGGACCGCCATGCGCGCGAGGCGGCGCATCGACTCGAGATCGACGCCGATGGTCGCGAGCGTCTGCAGCTCCCACGGCTCGGAGCGCGCGACCTCGCGTACCCAGAAGTCGTCGGCGATCTCTTGTACGAGCTGCGCTTGGTCCTCGATGAGCTCGACGCCGAACGGGACCTGCGCCTCGAGCGCGTGCTGGCTCAGCATACGCTGGCAAAAGCCGTGGATGGTCGTGATGTTGGCGCGATCGAAGCTCTCGACCGCGGTGCGCGCGCGCTGCGCCCACTCGACCGCGTCGCCCTTGCTGGCTTCTTTGGCGAGGTGCAAGAGCACCGGGTCATCGGTGCCGAGTGGGTTGTGGCGGGCGTTGTCGTGCAGGACACGATGGGCTTCGCCAAGGCGCTTGCGGATGCGCGACGTGAGTTCGGCGGTCGCGGCCTGGGTGAATGTGACCGCGAGGATTTGATCGACCGCGATGCTCTTCTCGATGACGAGCCGGATGTAGAGGCTGGTTATCGAGTACGTCTTGCCGGTGCCGGCCGACGCCTCGAGCAGCGTCACGCCGGGCTCGAGCGGGCCGAGTGGATCGAAGGCAGACGGGGACTTCGGCGGGGGCGGCGAGACGGTTGGGGGAGTGGTCACAGGTCCTCCCAGTAGAGCACGCGCTCGTTCGAAAACGACGTCACGCGACCGTCGGGGGTCTCTCGCAGGGGCCCGAGGACGTCCTCGGCCATGCGCTGGAAGTGACTGTCCTCGAATGGGAAATCGCCCTCGGCCTGGCCGAAGAGGAGCTGCGCGTGGGCCTCGGTGCCGTCGCCGATGTCGCCCGCCTCGAAGCCACGCCGCCGCCACTCGTCGCGAGCCTTCTTCGGCACTTCGTACTGCTGGCCGATGGTCGAGCTGAACGTCGACGGCTTGTCATCGAGCCACGCCCACGACGTCGCGGGGAAGAAAGGCAGCGGCTGACGATAGGCGGCGAGGTGGATCTGGCAGAGGTCGAACAACAAGCCGCGAGCGCGCGCGGGCGCAACCGGCAGCAGCGTGGCCTGCCGATCCTGGCCGACGAGGAAGCTCCACGCGGGTCGGCGCAACGTCGCGGCGAGCGCCAGGTGGCGCACCCAGAGCGCGACGACGCCCTTCGTGCGGACCTTGCCGGCCTGGTGCGCGATGCGGCAATCGCCGTAGACGAAGTCGAGCTGACCGCTGATGTCGACGCCGCCGAGGCGGAGGTTGACGGGGATCGGATCGGGGTGCGGCGGCGGCTCGCGGTCGTGCACTCGGTTCTGCTGCGATTGACGCCAGGCGGGCTCACGCAGGAGGCGCACGCGCTCGGCGATGGCGCGCACCTCGTCTTCGATCTGCCTCAAGACGAGCCGTCCGGCGGCCCCGAACGGTAGAACGCCAGTTGCCTCGAGAGCGCGCATGCGATGCTCGGAGTCGACCGCGTCGAGCTCCCAGCCGAGCACCTGGTTGCGCAGGCTCCACAGCTCGAGCTGGTTCAATGCTATCGGCTCGCGGTCATCGAGCGTCAGGCCGCGCTCGGCAAGCGACACGCGCAAGCGCTCGCGACAGAACCAGCGCGACGGGTCTTCGAAGGCCGCGACCAGCTTGTCGAGCGACAGGCTCAGCGACGGGGTCGCGTCGAGCGACTTGTCCCAGTGCGGCGCGAGCTTGTTGCGCGGCGCAAGAATGCGATTGGCGCCGCGCAGATAGCGGCGATCGAATGACTGCGGTGGTGCCCGGAAGTTCTTCGGCGTGAACGGCTGCAGGGGATGTGCGACCAGCACCGGCGGCTTCAGCGTCTCTACCCCGAGGCCGCGGCGCACACTCTCGATGAGCTCCGCGACCGGACCCGCCGCGTCGAGCTCACGCTTGTCGGTCGCGCGATAGCCGGTCCATGTGACCAGCAGGTGCTGCTTCGCGGCGGCGATCGTCTCGAGGAACGTCATGCGATCGTCCTCGCGCGGCGATCGGTCGCCGGGCTTCGACTGGCCCTCGAGCAGGTCGAAGCCGAGGCCATGCGGGCTCCGCGGGAACTCGCCATCATCCATGCCGAGCAGACACACGACCCGGAACGGGATGGTGCGCATCGGCAACAGGGTGCAGAACGTCAGGCCGCCCGACAGGAACGACACCGAGGGGCGGCGCGCCTCGAGCGGATCCGAGAGCAGCCCGCGCATCGCGTCGAGCTCGAGCTCGCCGGTGAAGCCACCGAGCTCGGCGCGCGCGGCCACCTCCGCGAGCACGTCGAGGACCGCCTGCGCCTGGCCCGCGGAGTTGTCGTCGTGCACCAGCAGGTTGGTCACGAGCTGCGCCAGGCGCGCGCGCCAGGCCGGCACGGTGCGCGGCACGTGCAGGTCGGAGAGCTCGTCGAAGAGGCGCTCGAGGTAGTCGATGAAGAGGCCGAGCGTGCGCGTCTCGTCTTTGCCTTCGACGTCGTCGACCGGGACGATGCCGAGGAAGTCGTCGACGCCGGTGCTCGCGAGCGCATGTCCGAGCAGCAGGCGATCGAAGCCGCCGGTCCAGGTGTTGCGGCGCGTGCTCGGCTGGTCCTCGTCGACGCGGTGGTGCTCGTCCCGACCCCAGCGGATTTTCGCTTCGCGTACGAGGTCTTGCAGGCGCGACAGCTCCTCTTCGAGGAGGCCGACTTTCGCCAGGATCGGCGGCAACGCCAACAGATCGAGCACCGTTGAAAGCGGATAGCGCGTGCCCGCGAGCGCCATGATCGCGAGGAAGCTCTCGGCGATCGGATTGGTGCGTCGCAGCGACAGATCGTGCAGCTGGTGGATCGGCGGGAAGCCGGCCGACAGCGGACTGTCCTTCGGGAGATCCTTGTCGCCGTCGCGAAACACAGCATCGATTAGCGGCGCGTAGGTCTCCATGTTGGGCGTCATCACGATGACGTCGCGCGGCTCGAGCGTCGGGTCCGCGACGAACAACGAAAGCAGCTCGTCGCGCAGCACCTCGACCTGGCGCAGCGGGCTCGCGCACGAATGGAACTGCAGCGAACGGTCGCCCTCGGTCTCCGAGAGGACAGAAGGCTCGGGGCGTAGGTCCTCTTTTAAGGGCCCATGATAGATGGCACTCTGCAGGCGCCCGAGCAGCGTTTCTTCGTCAGGTGGCACGAGGTGGGGATATCGCAGCGCGTCCGGCGCAGAGGCCGCGCGCAGCTCATCGAAGTGATCGAGCAGGCGCCCGAGCGAGGCGCGCAAGGGATGCTTGCGCACGTTCTCATCACCACCTTCGCCGGGGCCGATCGCCGGATGGAACAGGTGCACGTCCATGCGCCGCCCGAGCGCGGCGAGCGCATCGACATGCAGCGGCACCATGGTGTGATGGCCGAAGAGCGCGAGTCTCCTGGGGAATCCGGCAGGCAGCGGCGTGTCTTCAGCGAGCGCATGGACGAGCAACGCGAGCCGCCTACCCGGATGCGGCGCGCCGATATCGGCGGCCAGTCGACGCCACAAAGCCGGCTGCCACTCCTGGCCCGGCTCGCCCTCACCGAGCTGCCACGCCTCGACCATCGCCGGCCGATGCAGCGCGTAGCGATGGAAGACCTCGGCGACGCGCCACGCGAGCTGGACGATCTGGTCCGACAGCGCGGCCTCTTCCGCATAGTCACCGGTCGCATGCGTGCTCGCGAGCCACGCCGCCAAGGCACCGAGCTCGGGATCGCGCGGCGCATTGCGCAGCACCTCGGCGATACGCCAGACGAGCTGACCCGGGCGCCAATGAGCCGCCCGCTGCGCCGGCACCAGCACCTCCATCAGCTCGTCCAGGAGGTCATCGAACGAGACGAAGCGCCCATGCGCGAACACCCCGCGACACTCCGCCAGGCGCATCGTGAGCCAGCGCTCCATGCCGCGCGTTTGCAGGACCAACGTCTCGGGCTCGAACGGGTCGGGCGGGTCCAGCGGCGGCAATGCGGCCAGCGCCACGACCAGCGCGTCGAGGTCGTTCGAGCGGTGCAGATGTAGCGTCACGGGCTCGAAGGAAGCTGCCGTGCAGCCATCGTGAAGGTCATCCGCGGACCCTAGCAAGTCTCGCCGGCCGTGACCATCGGGCCCGGGGTCAAGTCTTTGGCTGACCGACCGCCAGCAACGCCGGGAAGTCGTTCGGGTCGAGACCACCGCGCATGACCGAACGACCGAGCAGCGCACGCGCGACTCCTAGCACCCGCGTGAGCGCCTCGTCGCTGTGCTGCCAGTCGCCATCCAGCGCCTCGTCGGCCGCCGCGACCGCGCGCTCGACCGCGGCCAGGTCGGGTGGCTCGTGCCCGAGCGCGGTATCGATCAAGAGCGTCACGACCGCGGGCGTCACGCGGCCACCATCGAGGGACAGCTCGGCGATGCGCTGGGGGTCGAGCTCGTCGGAGTCGATCGCATCGGCGATGAGCGCCCGAGCCGCTTCGCCACACTCGGGATCGTCGAGCCAGCCGCGCGCAAACGAGATCGCCATCGCCGCATCGCCACACTCGAGCGCCGTACGCCCGATGTTGACCGAAGCCGCCCCGAGGAACCGATTCACCTCGAGGATCGCATCGCGGTCACCGAGCATCGATGCCTGGTCGAGTGCCGCCTCGAGGTCCTGCATCACGCCGAGCAGGTAGTCGCGCGCGACCGCCGCCTGCCCGGTCTGCCCGAGGAACGTGCCATAGGCGAGGCGCAGGTCGAGGTCGTCGGGCGCGAGCTTCAGCGCATGCCGAAACCAGGGCTCGGCCTTATTGAACTGCCCCGACTCCGCGAGCATCTTCGCGAGGTTCAGCGTCAGCTCCGCATCCGCCAGGTCGAGGCTCGCCGCGGCGCGCAGCGTGTCGATCGCGGCCATGAGATCGCCCGCATCCCGAAGGGCGAGCGCTTGCTGCAAGGCGGCGTCGGAAGGCGTCACCGGCGTCTTCTGCCACGACCCGGGTCGTGGCGCCACCAGCGCAACCGGAGAGGCCGCGACAGTCAAGCCCTCGCGTGCCCACCACGCCCATGCCCGACCTTGGCTACGCGCTGGCCGAACTCCCCCTCGGGTTGCGCTTCACCCCGCGCAGCTGAGCTACCGGGCTGTCACTCTCCCGCGACAAAACGAATTACTTCGCACCGCCTGCGGCTGTGTGTACCGGCAACTTATCGGACCGGAGCCGCTATGGACGTTGTCGCGAGCCGAGTGGAACGTGAAGGAGCAGCAGGTTGTAGGGGCGGAATGCGGCTTGGATGTACTCTGGCCATAGCCTTTTTCCTGGACCTGTTTGATAGGCAGCCTCGAGGCAGCGACGCGGTCGCGATGTACCTAGGGTCTCCCTGCCTCAACTTCGACTCTCGCGCAGATGTCCGGCGCGGATGACAAGATCGTGTTTGACCGATTCCACATCATGAAGCACAGGGGCGTTGCCGTGGACAACGTGCGCAAGAAGGAACCGAGAGTCGTGGGCAGCCAGTGACGACCCTCTATAGCCCGTGGAGATATCCATGCAGGAGCACATGCATCTCAGCCGGAGGGTCGCCAGATCACTGCAGCGGCGATTTGCGTCGCTGCGTGAGCGCACCCTGGCGCGCCTTTTCCTGCCCCACTTCATTCGTGAGCTGCATGACGCACTGTCGCGCACGCCGATTCGCGACCGCTACTGGCTCTGGGGCGGCGCGCTTATCGGATGGGCCCGCTGGGGACGGTTGCTGCCCCATGACATCGATGCCGATTTCGGCTACTTCGCGGCCGATCGCGACGCGCTGCTCGCCGCTCTGCCGGCACTCGCGTGTGCTGGCTATCGCCTGTCGCGGACGTTTCAGCGAAACGATGGGCACGTCACCGAGTTGGTCCTCACGCGTGCCGGGCTGAGGTTCGAGTTCTTCGAGCTCGAGCCGGAGGGCACGGACCGTGCGCGCTACTGGGTCTATGGACGGGAAGAGCAGATCACCTGTAGCGTTCCATGGAATGGGCTCACGCAGCGACGATTTCTCGGCCGCTCGTGGTGGATGCCGACCGACTTTGACTCCTTCCTGACCAGCATCTATGGCGACTGGCGCACGCCCAACCCCGACTGGGATTACATGTTCGACGATCGTGCCACGGTCGCGCGTGAGCCCTGGTGCGATCGCTGGACTCTGGTCGGCGAGGCATACTGATGCGCTGGCCCGTTCGCGCGGATTTCGCTGCGCAGTGCTCGGCGTCGTCGTTGCGCTGTGACGACAACCCAGCGAGCCGTCGCTTTCGCTACAGCGCGCGCGGCGAGGACACGCCGACGTGCTGCGCGCGCCATCTCATCGAGACCTTGTTCTCGTTCTGCGCACTGCTGGACGCGCACGACATCCGCCACTTCATCCTGTGGGGCACGCACCTCGGAGCACTGCGGCATAGCGGCATGATCCCGTGGGACACAGATCACGACATCGGCATCTTCGCCGCCGATCGCGAACGCGTAGTCGCGCTCGTCGCGCACCTCGAGCGGCGCGGCCATCGCGCCCAATGGGGAGAGCACGGCGACAAGCTCACGGTCGACTTCAGCGAGCGCAACACGCTGCATCTCGACGTCAGCGTCTGGTGGCTCGACATCTCGCACGACGCTGACCCATCGGGGAACGTTGACCGATCTTGGCGTTGGCAGGAGTACCGCATCGCCGAGACCGACCTCCTGCCGCTCAGGCGATTGCGCTTCCACGATCGCGAACTCGTCGCTCCGCGCGGCTTCGAGTACGGCTTCGACTATTATGGCCGCGACTGTCTCGAGGTAGCCTACCGCCAATGGTTGGACTGGGATACGCCGCTCTGGCGCGGCACATCGTCGCAGCGTGAGCGCTTCCCACTGCACGATCGTCGCCCTGCCTCGCTCGATGAGTCGGCGCCAGCGGCCGACGAACCCAGCCTGGCTGACCTGTTGAAGGGGACGGCCAGGCTGATCGCCAATGTCGCTGGGGTGTGGCGAATCGCCTGGTGGTTCGAGACGATCCGGGACGGCCAGGCCGGGGTGGCTGTCACTTCGGTCCTCGAGCGTCTCGCAGCGCGGTTCGGGGGGACATAAAATGTCGAATGAGAGTTGGAAGGCGATTTGGAATGGGAAGTCGAGCGAGCCACCAGAGTCGCCGGCAGCGGAGCACGAAGCCATCGTCGCCGAGCTGCTGAGGCTGGACGGCTATCACACACCAACGGCGACGGTCGCGGCGGTGACATGGATAGCGCACGTTCAGCGCCTGGCCCGAGCGCGTCGCCTCACGGCAGGCGAGCGCTTGTTCGAGGTCGGCTGCGGGGCGGGCGCATTCCTCTGGCCGCTCGCGCAGATGGGTGTCGTGACCGATGGCATCGACTATTCGGCGAGCTTGGTGGAGGTCGCGCGCCGGCATTTTCGGACCGCGCGTATCCAAGTCGGCGAAGCGGCCGACATCGACACCAGTGAGCGCTACGATGTCGTCGTGTCAAACGGGGTCTTTCCGTATTTCGCGGACGCTGAGTATGCGCGGACTGTGACCTCGAAGATGCTCGACAAGTGCCTGCGCGAGGTGTGGATCCTCGACGTGAATGACGCCGCCCGCAAGGATGAAGCGCTGGCGATTCGCCGCGCGAGCTACCCGCCCGGCGAATACGACCGGCGCTACGCCGGGCTCGAGCAACTCTATCTCGAGCAGGAATGGTTCAGGGACATCGCGCGTACGCGCGGGCTCGACTGCACCATCGAATCGCAGCCGCTGCACGACTATGTCAGCGCGCTCTATCGCTTCAACGTGTACTTCGCGCGGCGGTGAGTCTCAGCACGGGCTCGAGGGCGGCGACGAGGCGCGCGTGGTCCGCGCGGGTTCGAACCGCGAGGCGCAGGTGCCCGTGGCCGTCGCCGATGCGCGGCGAGATGTCCTTTACCAGAATGCCGTGGTCGGCGAGCAGGTGGTCCGCGAGTACTGCGGTTGCGGCGGGGTCACAGGGCAGACTGGCGACCATGAAGTTCGCCCCGCTCGGCCTGACGACGACGCCGTCGAGCTGCGCGAGAGCGAAGGCGAACTCAGCGCGATCGGCCACGGTCAGTCGCAGTGAGCGCTCGAATTGCGCGCGCTCTCGCGTCGCCAACTCGAGCGTGCGTTCGGCGATGGAGTTGAGATTCCAGATCGGGATCGCCTTGCGCAGGGCCGCAATGAACGCCCGGTCGGTCGAGAATGCGTAACCGAGACGAACACCGGGCAGACCGAGATCTTTGCTGAGGCTCGCGAGCACGACGAGGTTGTCGCGACGGTCGGAACGCGTGAGCGAGACCAGTGAAGGCTCGCCCGAGAAGCGGATGAAGGACTCGTCGACAATGATGCGCACGTCGCGTCGCTGGTCCGAAAGCCGCAGGAGATTTGCGCTCGAGAGCGTCGTGCCCGTCGGATTGTTGGGGTTGACGAAGATCAGCGCGCGCGCCGCGCGTTGCGCCAGTGCGGTCAGGTCCGGAGCCGTGAAGTCGTCGCGATAGGCAATGTGATTGGGAAAGACGCGGCAGTATTCGCCGAAGGTCGGCGCGGGCACGAGGATATCGCCCGCGGGCAAGAGCGCCAGATGGTCCGCCAGCCACGGATAGATCTGTGACAGGCCGTTGAGCGCGACGATGTCGTGCGCGTCACAGCCGACGAAGTCCGCGACGAGCGCGTCGAGAGTTTCCTGGTTTGAGCCGTAGTTCCGGAGCAGGTCCGGCAGCTCCGCCGCAAGCTCTGCCAGCATCTCCGGCGTCGGAAAGTGCATGTTACGGATGAACGCAAAGTCGAGGACATCACGGCGCCAAAAGCCGCCGCCGGAAGCCTCGAGCGCCGCCCGGTCCGCGGGCCACGGCTGCTTGGTCATTGGGGCGTGCTCGTGTGCGAAGGAAATTGAGCCTCAGCCCTGGCGAGATCGGCGGCATCGTCAATCTCGGTCCAGTAGTGGGGTGCGGCGACGAGGGCGCGCATCGTCACGGCCCCTTCGGAGAGGAGCGATGCGAAGACGGTCTCGTAGAATGCCAACGGTCTTGCCCGCTGCTCGACCGCGAGGCGCGTCCGCAAAATAGCCACAAAGGCGCGAGAGAGCCGATAGATGTTGACGGTCTTGAACGTCGCCGTCAGATCCATGTGCCGAGTCTGGTCGGCGGCTGGGATGAGCTCGTGGACGCTCCGCGACGGCTCGTCGATGCGCGCGACGGTTCCGCCCTGACCAGGCCGGTAACGATCGACCAGCGCGACATCGCCCGCCGAGGCGACGAGCCGCGCGAGGAGAGCCGGGTCCAATATGATGTCGCATTCGGCCAGCAGGAGATCGTCGTCGATCGCATGTCCGAGGCCGGCAGCGAGCGAGACGATGTTGTTCGAGCGCTCGAAGTCCTCGTTGTGCACGAAGGAAAAGTGGGTGTCCGGGTGATGCCCTCTGAGGTGACTCTCGACCTCGCGCGCGCAGTGACCTGTTACGACGATGATGTCGTCGACGCCCGCAGCGGCGAGACCCGCGACGAGGTGGCTCACGATCGCCTTGCCCGCTACGTGCAAGAGCGCCTTGTGAGTCGTGCGCGTTAGCGGCTGCAAGCGACGCCCCAGTCCAGCAGCGAGAATGAGCCCGTTCATCGTTTGTATCGCTCACCTGGATTTCGGTGCAAAGCAAGCACAAGTCCGTTCGTAGGCCCACATGTCGCTCGCCAACGGCGGCGTCTTCGGCCTGCACATCGCCTTGCAGCAGGTCTCCTGAAGCACTACTCCGACGGGTCGTGGCGCCGACCCGAGTCGATGATGCGCTCGGGATATTTGCGCATCACCGATGGCACCGTGCGCGGGATGAGCTCGTCCCAGGGCGGGTTCAATGGCGTGATGGTCAGCGTGCCGAGGTCGAGTCGGTCCTGCCCGTCAGTGGGTCCGGCCGTGACCTTCACCCTTTGGCCACTCTTCTTGTGATACACGCCGGCCATCACCTTGAAGTCGCCGAGCGGCATGTCCCAGGGGATCTGGAACAGCACCCGATGCTCGATGATTTGTCCCGGCTGCCAGCGATTGGCGGGGTACATCCAGTCGCCGGGAACCGTGTCGAACGGCTGGCGATAGGCCTTCTGGTCGGGCTTGTCGGGGTTGGCGGCACGCTCGACGTGGAAGAAGATGGTTGTGTCGAGATCCATCGGACCGGGCACCCGCCACCAGGTCGTGAAGAACGCCTCGTAGCGCGCCTTTGACGTCGGCTGGATCTCGGAGCCAATCAACTCGAGACCATCCTCGAACGACGCGTTGATGCCTGCGACAGCCGGCGCCGCGTCGAGCACGACTTCGCGCGGGATCTGATCCCACAGGTCCTTGCGCCGATAGAGGGACAGGTAATAGCCGGCCGAGCGCGCCCAGGTCCGCACGTGCACGTAGCTCGCGTCGAACTTGGCGTCGGTGATCCCGAACTGGTAGCCGTTCTGCTTGAGGTACGGCATCAGCGAACGTGGGGTCGGATCGGCCGCGAACTTCGCTGACACGTCAGCCATGATCGAGTCGGGGATGTAGGTCGTGAGGATCGTCCACTCGGGATTGCGCTCGTAGAAATACTTGCGCATCTCGGCATCGAACTCGGGCTGGCGCTTGCTGGACTCGGTCGCCATGAACGCGTGCAGGCCGTAGTTGTAGCGCGCGTGCGCGACCGTCGAATCGACCAGCCCGATGAAGTCGAGGAAGTCGATGTCGGGCGCGTGATACGGGGTCGAGCCCATGTCCTGGAAGGCGACCAGCGCGCGCGCACGGTCGTGGCGCGTGATGAACTTGCCGACGTCGGGGTGGTAGTTGCCGGACAGATCACCGCGCCCGTTGAAGCCGCCCATCGACTTGTAGGTAAACGAGAAGTTGGTGCTGGCCGCGACGATGACCGCGACCCAGCCGATGCCGAACGCGATGATGCGACTGCCCGACAGAGGCAATGCCCCGGCGAGCGCGGACAACACATTCATGAGCCCGACCGCAGCGAGCAATACGAGGAACGGCAATGCCGGCAGATACAGGCGATGCCACTCCATCTCGTCGACGCCGACCTTCACCATGAAGGCCATGAAGCCGAGCGCCACCGCCGCCGCCACGAGCTTCTCGGTGAGGCGCTGCTTCGAGATGAACGCGAACGGCGCCAGCACCGCGAGCACGCCGGTCGCGTTGAAGCCGAACATCTCGTGCAGCTTCTGCAGGCCCGTGAGCCACACGAGGCTCGAGTCACCGGTCTTCACGTAGAACGTATTAGGCACAATCGAGCCGTAGTAGGCGTAGCGGATCCCATGAAACGGGATGGTGACGAGGAACAGGCCGGCAAACCAGAGCAGCGTCGCACGTGGGATCTTGCGCTCACGGATCATTCGAATAACCAACGGCAGGCCGAGGCAGATCCCGATGAAGTGGATCTCCGGCCGCGTCGCGCAGCCGAGGCCCATGAAGATGCCGCTCCAGAAAGCGGCTTTGTTATCAGCCTCTTTGCCTTCAGGCAGCGGCCGCCACAAGAGCCACGCGGCGAGCATCGGCAGGAACATCGCGAGCGCCTGCTCCATCCCGGAGTGCGACCACTTCGCCATCGACGACGACGTCGCGAGCCACACGCCGCCCCACAAGATCGCCGCTGAGCGGACCGTCTCGCGCGAGCCGTCGGAGGTCGTGAAGAGCTTCGACATGCGCACGAGGTACAGCAGAATGCCGGCCCACAACGCGAGGCCGAGGATCTCGCTCATGATGAAGAGGTCCCAGCCCATCGCCTCGAACGGGACCATCAACACGGTCCAGAGGAAGTTGGTGATGCCCTCGACCCGCTCGCCCGGGTTGAACACCAGGCCATGGCCCGCGACCAGGTTGTGCGTGTAGCGGAACGAGATGTAGGCGTCGTCCTTGATGTAGTCGAGGCCGGCCAACATCGACAGCACCAGCGGCACGCCGAGCACCAGCATATAGCCGACCGCGCGGATGCGCCGGTCGCGCACCTGGGTCGGGGTGTGCAGCGTGGTCTCATTCAGTGAAGGCGGCGCCGATCGCTTGCGGCGCGCGATGAACCACGTCAACAAAGTCGCCAGACCGATGCCCGCGAGCCAGCCATACCAGGGCTTGATGCGCGCCCAGAAGGCGCGACCCGACATCTGTGACGGGGTCAGGATGCGCACCGCCTCGGGCTGCTCGTCCTTCGGCAGCAGGTCGATGAAGCCGGCGTGGATGCGGTCGTCGAGGAAGGTCGGCTTGGTCGCCACCGTGCGCACGCTGGTCTTCCGGTCATAGAGACCGGTGAACAGCTCGAGCGT
>Ga0105047_10002902_pt1 | contig 30412 bp, 31 predicted proteins | sample MAT04_FD_78384 | JGI IMG/M metagenome (GOLD analysis project Ga0105047, IMG submission 78384) | Freshwater microbial communities from Lake Fryxell liftoff mats and glacier meltwater in Antarctica - MAT-04 (megahit assembly) | ecosystem: Environmental > Aquatic > Freshwater > Ice > Liftoff... | reverse complement strand
CGACATCACCGAGATGATCGAGTGGGTAATCATCCGCAAACCAAGCGAGGCGCAAATACTGGAGAGAATCGAGCGACGCCACCGAGCCCGCGAGCAAAGCAAAAACGCAGCGCTGGAGAGGCAGCGAAAGCTGCGTCGACAAAAATCACACAAAAATTCTGAACAAAAATAACAAAGTAGAATTAATCACACCTGCGGAGAGTTTGCGTTAACTTTAAGCGTCATTCCAATGCAACCAATGCAACCGATAGCTTTCGGTAGCTTTCGGTAGCTTTCGGCAGCTTAGTCATTTTCGCGGATAACCCTTTTGAATAGTCACGGTTTAGCTGAAAACTTGAATAAAAGAGCGGTAATCAGGCGAAGCCGGGGCGGTGGATTTCGAGGAGTTATTAGGCTTCCTGCTTCCTTGAAGGATTTCTAACAGCCTACTAAAAACCGCCCTGCATTTCCAGCTCCTCGTGATCCACTGAGATAAGAAGCCAGTTCCAGGGCTTTGAGCCTGTTTGCTGCCAGGTGAAGACAAACGGCCCCTTCAGTGTATTGACCCGCTCTTTCACCATTGGCGCGATCCCGACGGCGTTGCCATCGAGCTTGATTGTCTCTTCCAGACGCCAGTTTTCACTTTCCTGAGAAAGTGAGACTGGCTCGCGTTTGATGACCAGCGTGAGGAACTGTCGGAAAATGTCTTTTACCTGTGTCTGGACAAATGCTTTGTCATGCCCCCACCGGTCGCTGTAAGTCTCCGCGAACAAAGCGCCGAATTCCTGATAGTCATGATCCTCCAACGCACTCATCAATTTTGCTTGATGCCGCCGCACCTGTCGTTCCGGCTGACAGAACCACATCAGCCAAAACCCCGCCACGAGCAGGACACCGAGAGTAATCACCGCGATCTTTTTTAATTTCATGAGCAAGCCTTTATATAGATTGAATGTCGCAGGCATCATGCGCAACCGGGAAGGCAAAATTTTAATCGGTGAGCGGCTAGGAATGTCCGGTGCGTGGCAGTTTCCGCAAGGTGGTGTGGATGAGGGCGAAACGCCGGAGCAGGCGCTCGTGCGCGAAATGTGGGAGGAGATCGGACTGGATGCGGCGGACTTCAAGATCGTGCAACAAAAAGACGGCTACCGTTATCTCTTCCCCAAACGGAAGAAGGGGCATGACGGCAAGGACCAGATTTATTTTCTCTGCGATTACCTTGCGGCTGACGACAAGATCAACATCCAGACCGAGCACCCCGAATTTCAAGCTTACCGGTGGATTGCCCCTTGGGAGTTTAAAAAAACCTGGCTGCCCGACATGAAGATCGAAGTCTATAAGGCAGTTTTTAAAGACTTTTTCGGGCTGACGCTTGCGTAGAAGGCTGATTTTCTCCCAAGCTGATATTTCCCATGCAATACCGCACTTATCTTCTCCTTGGCGCTCCCGGCAGCGGCAAAGGCACTCAAGGCAAAATTCTCGGCACTATCCCGCGCTTTTTCCATCTCTCGATGGGTGACGTTTTTCGCACGCTCGATACCCGCACGCCCATCGGCCAGAAATTCATCGAATACTCCACCCGCGGCCAGCTCGTGCCGGATGAAGTAACCATGGAGCTGCTGCGCGCGCATATCGGCAATCTTGTGGGGCTCCATAGCTTCAAGCCAGAGATTGATTCACTCGTGCTCGATGGTGTGCCCCGCAATGTGCGGCAGGCCGAGCTGATGGGCGCGATGATCGATGTGCAGAAAGTGTTTCATCTGTCGTGTCCCAACCGTGAGGAATTGATCACGCGTATGCGCAAACGCGCCTTGAAGGAAAACCGGTTTGACGACGCAAACGAGGAGACGATCCGGCGGCGTCTGGTGACGTATGAAGCCGAGAGCAAGCCGCTCCTGGATTATTACGGTCCCGAGATCGCCTGCACGGTGGACGCCCAGCAGTCGCCGGTGAAAGTCGTTCACGACATCGTCAAAGCGATCGTAGGGCAACAGGCGTAGCATTTTTCAATTTTGATTTTAAATGGGTGATTGGGATCACCTACGACACACAGTTACTACCGAGTCCTCAAATCTTGAGGACCGACTCAATCAACCTTTAAAAATCAAAGATGAAAAATTCACCCCGCACCGTTTTCATGGGAACAGGAGACGTCGGGCTACCCAGCTTTCGCTGGCTGCTGGATGAATCCGGGTGCGAAGTAGTGGCGGCGATTACTCAGCCGGACAAACCAGTGGGGAGACATCAGGAATTGCAGGCACCAGCCATCAAGACGCTCGCTCTTGAACGCGGCGTGCCGGTTTTACAACCGCTGAAAATGCGAGCACCCGAAGCCGTGTCTGCGGTGCAGGCACTGGAGGCAGAACTAATCGTCGTGATGGCTTACGGACAGATTTTACCAAAAGCCGTTCTCGATGCCGCCAGTGTCGCGTGTCTGAATTTACACGCATCGCTACTTCCCCGCTGGCGCGGCGCTGCTCCTATTCAGGCTTCGATTCTCGCAGGCGACAGCGAGACAGGGATCACCGTGATGTATATGGATGTGGGACTGGATACCGGCGACATCCTCTTGATGGATAAGCTCAAAATACGAAGGCGCGAAACCGGCGGTGTCTTGCACGACCGTCTTGCAGAACTGGCTCCTCGCTCGCTCGCGGCCGCTGTCTCGCAACTTCGAAACGGCCATGCACCGCGTGTCCCTCAAGGTGAACCCGCGAACTACGCTGCAAAACTGTCTCGTGAATCGGGTATCATTGATTTCGCAGCCGGACACTGCGCTGTAGATCGTCTTATCCGCGCGATGAACCCGTGGCCGGCAGCCATGACATTTCTCCCGACACCAACCGGCACCAAACGGCTCAAGGTTTTCTCCTGCATCCAGTGTCGCAAGACGAAAGGAGCCGCAGGTGAAGTCTTGCAAAGCTCGCCAAAAGGTCTGTTCATCGGCACCGGCGACGGCGCGGTGTTGATCACCGATTTGCAGCTCGAAGGCAAACGCCGGCTACGGGCGGCGGAGTTTCTAAACGGCTATGCAATCGCGCCCGGCACGAAGCTGCTGACCAGTCTTTAATAAATCCTCGTCTGCCGACGGCGCAAGAATCCGAACACCGAAATATTTGATTCCTGCCTATCTGGCTTCGGCCTATTCCATTCGCCGACTCATGCAGCCATCCCCTAAACAACAAGCCTCCCTGGATAAGCTCGTCGTCGATCTACGGAAATGCACGCTGTGTCCAAAGATGCATCGTCCGGCTGTCAGCGGCGGTGCAGTGTGGTCGCAGGTGATCAGCGTAGGACAAGCCCCCGGCACGAAGGAGCCCGTCGCAGGAAGACCGTTTGCATGGACAGCGGGAAAGACGCTTTTCGGCTGGTTCACCAAGGCGTGCGGCTGGAGCGAAGACGATTTTCGAGCGCGCATTTACATGGCAGCTGTTGGCCGCTGTTTTCCCGGTAAAACGAATGCCGGAGGAGATCGCGTACCCGACCCAACGGAGATCGCCACTTGTGCGCGCTGGATGGAAGCCGAAATCCGTCTTCTCAAACCCGCGCTTATTCTTCCTATCGGCAAGCTTGCGATTGAGCAGTTCCTCGAGTTCGACAAGCTCGCAGATGTAATCGGGGGACAGTTTACCTCTACGCGTTACGGACACACCTTCGACATCATTCCGCTACCGCATCCAAGCGGTGCATCTCCCTGGCACCGGATGGAGCCGGGCAAGAGCCTGCTCGAAAAAGCGCTACATCGGATCATTCGACATCCTGCTTGGCCGACCGCATAATCTGGAGCGCATCCGCTGCCAGCTTCTCCAGCAGAACCTCAGCCCGACCCATCGCCTCCTCAAGCGACGTGGCGATCTCCATCACCGTAAACACGTGATCGAAAAGCTCCGACTGCAACACCTCGGCAGTTGCTGAACCGCCAATGGCAATCACAGGTTTTCCGTATTTTCGCGCCAGCGCTGCAACACGAACCGGTCCTTTACCATCAAGTGTTTGATCGTCTAGCCTTCCTTCGCCGGTAATCACAAGATCAGCCTGGGCGATGCGTTCTTCGAGCCTGAGAATCTCCGCGATCACATCGAGACCTGGACGAATCGTCGCCTTGCAAAAAGCGAGCAGGCCAAAACCAAGACCGCCCGCAGCTCCCGCACCCACGACGTCGCGATAATCACCGCCGAACTGACTTTTCACGACATCCGCAAGATTTTCAAGACCAGCATCCAGCATGTCCACCATCGTGGGATCAGCTCCTTTCTGGGGACCGTAAACCGCTGCACTTCCGCGTTCACCCAACAAGGGGTTGGTGACATCACACGCAGCGACTATTTCCGGTAATTTCAAATCTTTCGGTAATTCGATACGGTCCACCATCATCATTTCGTGAGGCCGCCCCTCAATCATATGATTATCCCCCGAAAAAAAAGTAAATCCCAGCGCCAGGGCAGCCCCACAACCACCATCCGTCGTTGCGCTGCCCCCAAGTCCTATAATGACTTTTTCCGCCCCCCGCTCAATGGCATCCTTCAACAAAAGGCCGGTGCCATAAGTGGTCGCCTCCAGCGGTGCACGTTCCACGGGCGTTAACCGCCATAACCCTGATGCCTCACTCATTTCGAGTATAGCAGTCCCATCCTTCCATGCATAGCGCGCATCAATGCTTCGCCCGATGGCATCCACCGAGACTATTTCAATCCATTCTGCATCAATTGCTGTCGCCAGCGTTTCCGCAAAACCTTCACCTCCATCAGCGATCGGCAGCAAATCACACACAGCATCCTCGCAAGCCGCCTTCACACCCCGCCCGATCGCTGCTGCCACCGCGGCAGCGCTCAACGAGCCTTTAAATTTATCGGGAGCAATGAGGATGCGCATGTGAGGATATCTAGCGAAACCGCCGGATGAACAATTTGCAACCCCTGTCTCACTGCCACGCGCATTAGAGACTGCTTCCATAAGTGCTGATTTTTGCGGTTGCCGGATGCCTTTTCTGACGTGAAGATGCCTGCGCTTTACCCGGAAGGATGGCAGAGCGGTCTATTGCACCGGTCTTGAAAACCGGAGATCCGCAAGGATCCGTGGGTTCGAATCCCACTCCTTCCGCCAGTCTATTTATGTCTGACGTCGTCACACCACCCGAGCCGCGCATATCCATCTCGCGTAAGGTCATTCTCGGTGTCGTCTTCACACTGGCCATGCTCGCGCTCATCGCGCTTACCAGCTTTCTGGCCACACGACGTTTTCAATTAAACGCCGAGGCAATTGCGCTGGCTCGTGAGGTTTTGGAAACCACCGAGCGTTTACAGCGCCACACTTCAGAAATGGAAAGTGGCGTGCGTGGGTTTTTGCTTTCCGGCGAAGAACAGTTTCTCATCCCTCACGAGCAGGGTTATTCCTTTATCGTCCAGGACATCCAACAGTTAAGGGAAGGCACTGTGGAATCTCCAGAGCAGCAGATGCGGTTGGGACGCATTCAAGGTCAGAGTTGGCACCTCTTCGAAATGCTGAGTGAGGCCATTCAGCATCGCAAAGTGGATGGGGTCACAGGCGCGAGCGACTTTTTCAGCAACAGCGCGTTTGCCGGAGAGCGAGACGCCACTATGAACGCCATTCAGGAGGATCTGATTGAATTCGAGCAAAGCGAGAGACGCCTACTGAGGTCACTCAGGGAAGAAAACGAGGAAATCGGGCGCGTTTCCACATCTTTGATCGTGGGGGGAACTTCATTGACCTATATCTCGCTTTTGGTGGCCTGTCTTTTCATTCTGCGCGACATCGCTGCGCGCAGCAGGGCGGAGGAGGCTCTCGAGGTGGAAAGGAATCTTCTCCACAGCATCATGAATACAATTCCGGATCAGATTTTCGTAAAGGACACCCGGAGTCGGTACCTGCGCGATAACGTCGCACACCGACGTTATCTAGGCGTGGAAAAAGAGGAAGAGGTCGTAGGCAAGACGGTGGATGACTTCTTCAAAACGGTGCGGGCTGAACAGTCGAAGATTGAGGATCGGCAGGTTTTTGAAACGCAGCGTCCCTTTACCAATCATGAAGTCGCAGGAAGAACCCGGGACGGACAGGAAGTGTGGTTTGAAATCACCAAGGTACCCCTTCATGCAGGTGGTCGCCTGATCGGATTAGTGGGAGTAACCTCTGATATTACCGCGCGCAAAAACAGCGAGGAAAAGCTCAAGCACTTCACCCAGCAGCTACAACGCAGCAATGATGAGTTACAAAACTTCGCGAGTGTGGCATCGCATGACTTGCAAGAACCGCTGCGTAAAATCCAGGCATTTGGAGATCGACTTAAAGTAAAGCATTCCGACGCGCTCGGGGATCAGGGAAGGGAATTTCTGGGGCGCATGTTGGATGCCGCACAGCGCATGCAGATTTTAATTCAGGATCTGTTGAAGCTTTCGCGGATTTCCACACGCGCGCAGCCCTTTGAGCGCTGCCAATTGAACCAGATCTTGAAAGGGGTTTTATCCGATCTGGAAATTAAAATTGCGTCTTCCGGCGCGCAGGTGGTCGCCGACGATCTCCCTATGATCGAGGCCGATCCCACTCAAATCCGGCAGCTTTTTCAAAATCTGATAGCCAATGCCCTGAAATTTCAAAAGCCCGGCATCCGGCCAGTAATCCAGATTAGAGCCCGCCTTTTTGAGAACCGTCAGCAGGAGCTCTCTGAAGTGCTCACGGGAACCACGCTTTGCGAAATCACCTTCGAGGATAATGGCATTGGTTTCGACCAGAACTTTGCCGAGAAAATTTTTGTGATCTTCCAACGGCTACATTCACGGGAACAATACGAGGGGACAGGAATCGGCCTTGCGGTCTGCCGCAAAATAATGGATCGTCACCGTGGTAAAATCGTGGCGCGCAGCACTCAGGATGCTGGGGCTACATTTATTGTCACCCTTCCTGTACATCAAATAGCCACCCAACGATCATGAGTAAAAACGTTACGCCTATCACCATTTTAATGGCCGACGACGATCCGGACGATCGTCTTCTCACTGCCGACGCGCTCAAGGAGGCACGTTTAATCAATGACATTCGTTTCGTGGAAAACGGTGAGGAGTTGCTCGAATACCTGCGCCGCGAAGGCAAGTTTGCCACAGCGGATTGTCCACGCCCAGGGCTCATTCTTCTGGACTTGAACATGCCGCGCAAAGACGGACGCGCAGTTTTAGAAGAACTTAAAAAGGATCCTGAGTTGCGTAGCATCCCTGTAGTGGTGCTGACCACATCCAAGGACGATGAAGATGTTTACCGCAGCTATGATCTCGGAGTGAACAGCTATATCGTAAAACCGGTAACCTTTGAAGCGCTTGTGGACATTCTACAAACACTTGAGAAATACTGGTTTGAAATCGTGGAGTTGCCGCCAAAGCGGGACTAATTTTGGGGTTTCCAGCACACAACGGCGGGATGGTTTTATTGACACAATAAAACCTGGCACTTAAACCCGCATGGGTCTCAGATGTGTTTTCCTAATCATTAAGCACTCGCAATCAGGGACTTGTAATTACAGATGCCGTTTTCGCAATTTCTACCACATCAAGAATACACCAAGTATTGGGATCATTTTTACGAATCGCTCCCAGTAATGCCGCCCTCATCCTGTGCACGTTATGTGGCACAATACTGGATGAAACCAAATTCAGAATTTTTGGAACTAGGCTGCGGTAGCGGACGCGACTCCATTTGGTTTTCAACTCTGGGACATAATGTCACCGGTGTCGATTTATCGGAAAAAGCCATCGAAGTCTGCCGCAGTCAGAACAGCGCCGCCAAGTTTATACAGGCGGACTTTTCCAACCTGCAGTTCGACCACCTGTTTGATGTCATCTATTCAAGATTCACCCTTCACAGTGTGAATGATGCAACTGAGGCGAAAACCATTCAGGGAGTGCATAGACTACTCAAGCCAGGCGGGCTTTTCATTGTCGAGGCACGGTCGATTTACGATGAACTTTTCGGACTCGGAACGCGCATGAGCGAACGGGAATGGATACACGACGATCATTACCGCAGGTTCCTGGATCCTGTTGTCTTTCTCAAAAACACCAAGGCTGTCGGTTTGGAACCGAAATTCATACTGATGTCGAAAGGGCTGTCTCCATGGAAGGAGTTTGACCCTGTGGCACTGCGGATTGTGTTCGAAAAGAAATAACCGGTTTCTTACTGCGCTTTGCTGAGCTTCCTCCAAGAATCAGCGACATACGCCACAAAGATAAAGGCGTAAATCCCCTGAAAGATAATGACGTATTCCCAAAAGAATCCGAATGCCCATGCCGCTGCCAGTCCAACTCTAAAAACTGGTTCATCTATCAAGTTTCCCGCAAAGCGGCGAATCCTGTCGGCCAGGCTCAGTGTCTTCGAGGCAGGTTGAGAACGCGACATGCCGTTTATTTGTTGGTCCTTTAGCCAGCAAAACACACTGAAAAGTGATTTGGGCATCAAAGACCAGAGCATTAAAATCGGGCGCACCGCGTGCCAGTTTTCTTGAATCCCGGAAATGGCCGGAGGCGTATCCTTTGCCATGCAGCACAAGGCAGCGGTCACTGCATAAAAACTCAGGAGATCCACCAACTTATCCCAGATCATCCCAAAGGAACTCCCCTTTCCAGTCACCCTAGAGAGAATGCCGTCTGCGCAATCCCATCCATAGGAAAGCAGAAGAAAAATACCGAGCCAGAGTCCTTCCACCCAACGTTCGCTAAAAGACCCAACCGCTATAGGCAGCACTGCTATGACAGCGGTGAAAAAGCCAAATATCGTAGCAAGGTTCGGAGATACCCTGCACCGATACGCCAGTGAAGCAATGACGCACCCAATAGTATAACCCATTACCGTGGTCACCCAGAAGCCCGTCCGACCTCTTGCCTCCCAAAAATCCTTCAATGAGGGTGGCTGATTGGCTTCAATAGTTGGGTGATTAATATTACTATAAGGCATCTCGAACAAGAACTGGCCGTAAAGCCATGTGATCAAATCCTCAGTGAGGGCAGAGGGCGGGGGAAAGTCCTTGAATTTCTTAATTTCTGCAAGGCCAGATTGCCTACGATATAGGATTAGGGTGCGATTAAAAAGCGGGTGCGGTTGAGGGAGGTGCTGACGAAGCCAGGGGAGCGAAGCAATGTAGCGTAAGCTTCCAGCTTGCGCCGCGCATCGCTGCCAATTGGAAACAAATGCTTATGATTTCCGTGGAATGCCCACCTGCAACGCTAGGCTTAGTATTGCGGGTAGGCGCAAGCTGGAAGCATGCGCACCATTGGGCGGCTTCGCCGCCGCTCGCGCGTCAACCGCACCCACTTTTAATCACACCCATTGGATTACACGCTGGCACGGAGCAGCATCTCGTAATTGATGTTCAAAGCCTACGAGCAGTGAAGACACATGACGTTTTTGGAGGTGTTGGCAAAAAACTTCATCTCTGCGCACTATCTGGCACGCATGACGCTATACGGCCTGCATGATTTCGCTGTCTCCGCTCCCCGCACACAAAACGCAGACCAAGGCTGCAATCAGTGCGCGCGTAAGTGGCAACAGTCCTGAGTGTTACGGGGTTTCCATTTTTACCAGCATCTATTCAGAAGTGAGGGATTTTTATACAGAATTGCTGGATGCAAACGTGTTGTCGGAACGGGGTGAGAAGGCCTGTGTTCTAGAAATTGGAGGAATGCCTTTTTGCCTACGTCAGGCTGAACACGGCGAGCAAGTGAGCTACTTCCATCTTTATCTGGAGGTAAAAGATCAGGAGCATGTACTGAGTGAACTTCGTCAACGTGGGATCATCGTCACTTCCGTAGGCCCCTATAATAATTTCCGGGATCCAGAAGGCCGAATCATCAAGCTTTCCGATTCCAGAATGATCGTTTGCTAAATTTTAGTGCTTCATGGGCGCACCAAAAGCATGACAAAAACGTGCGTGTTTCAGTAATCGGCTACGGCGTCGGAGCAACCTGCGTCAGGCTTGAAGCCGAACTTACAGGCACGGGTATGGGAACCGGTAATGGGAGATGATTGCTGGTGATGTCCACCTTCGCGCCAGGGCCGACAATACGGTAAAGCTCGATGATATCCGCAGAACGCATGCGAACGCATCCGTAGCTGGCAGGATGGCCAATTTTCGACTCCTCAGGTGTCCCGTGAATATAGATCGTACGAGAGAAGGAATGTCGGTTGTGATGTTCCCTGCCTCTCAGCCAGAGGATGCGGGTGACGATCGGATCCCGTCCCGGCGTGTTTGGCTGCACAATCTCACCGGTTGGTCGGCGGCTTTTAAACTTCATCCCACTGGGTTGATTCCCCCCAATTTTTTTCGCCACCTCATGTATTCCGAGCGGAGTTCCATTACTCCCCGGACGACCGCTAATGCAGAACTTTGAAGTCGAAATGTCATAGGTGCGCATCAGTTTCCCATGCCGATAAAGTGCCATTTTTTGATCAGGAACACTCACCACCATCTTATGGGTGGTGTCCTTCGCGCAGGACGTGAGGAATAAAGCCGCGACGATGGCAAAGAAGGAAAGGATTCGATTTGGCACAGCATGAGCCTATGCGCGAAAATGGCAGCTATCACAAGACTGGAAACAGTAGTGCGTCGGAGAGGGGTGTGATGGGAAGCCAAAGGGTGGCTGTCGCCAAATCCTAATTCTTAATTCCTAAATCCTCCCCACCGTTCTTTTCCCTTGAGCCGCACAGCTTCTGCTAGATGCTGCAAGCATGAAACGTCTCCTCTGTTTTCTTTGTCTTGTTGCGGCTCCCGTTTTCGCCAGCGACCTTAATGCGGCAATCAAGACTGATGATCCAAAGTCCAAAGAATCCCCGGTCCCGATTGAGCAGGCTGCGCCTTCCACCACCGCGGAGAAGCCAGCAGATCCAGCGGATGCAGAATCCAAACCTAGAGAGATCGCGCAACTTACCGTTGCACGCGGTCCAATTTTTGTCGTGCCGCTCAAAGGAGAGGTCAGTCCGGCGCAATTCTTCTTTTTACGTCGCTCACTCAAGGAAGCCGAACGCGTGGGAGCCAGCGCTATCATTGTGGAGATCGATACTTTCGGTGGGCGCGTGGATTCCGCGATGGAACAGATGGATGCTCTTATGCGGACCAAAATTCCGACTTATGCATTCATTAACACCAAGGCGATTTCTGCCGGAGCTTTAATCTCGCTCGCCACAACCAAAATTTATATGCACCCCGATGCAGTCATCGGCGCAGCATCCGTGGTATCCGGCGAGGGTCAGGATTTACAAAAAACGATGCAGGATAAAGCGTCCTCCATGGTTTCCGCGAAGGCTCGCGGTGCGGCGACCAAGAACGGGCACAACCCCGATATCGCCGAGGCATTCATCGTCAAAGAAGCCGAGGTAAAGGTCGGCGACAGCATGGTGGACACAAAGGAAAAGCTCCTTTCGCTCAGCGCAAGCGAAGCGAGCAAGATGCATGATGGTAAGCCGCTCCTGGCTGCAACTGTGGACTCACTCGAGGCGCTGATCAAAACGGAGGGCCTTGCCGGACAACTGCAAACCATGCAGCCGACGGGCTTCGAGCATCTCGCATTCTGGCTCACCACACTGGCTCCTCTGCTTTTAACAGCTGGCTTCATCCTCGGTTATATTGAGTTTAAGACACCGGGGTTTGGAATTTTTGGAATTGCCGCAGCCATCTGTTTCACGCTCTTTTTCGCCTCCAACTTCATCGCCGGTCTCGCAGGCTGGGAGGTAGCGGTCTTTTTCGCCATCGGTGCGCTGCTAGTCATCGGCGAAATCTTTATTCATCCGGGCACGATTATTCCGGGTTTGATTGGTGCGCTGATGATGATCTGCGCGATCATCTGGGGCATGGTTGACTACTGGCCGAGCTCACCTGATCTCTCCAGCGGCGACTTCGAAGCACCTATGCTGAATTTTGTCATCGCTATCCTGGGTGCCGCAGTCGCCGCAGCGTTTCTGGCGAAAGTGCTGCCAAAAACCTCCTTCTACAACAGCCTCGTTCTTTCCAGCGCAGTTCCGGAAGGAATGTCTGTCACCGTTCCAATCGTCAATATGACGGTAAAAGTCGGTGAACACGGCGTGGCGAAATCCACACTGCGTCCCGCAGGAAAAGCCGAGTTCGGCGGTGAAATTTACGACGTCGTGACGGCGGGCGGCTACATCGAAGCCGGAGAAACGATCTTCGTCGTGGCCTCCGATGGCATGCGGGTCGTCGTTGAAGCGGTGAAAAGCTGATAACGAATTTCGGAGTCCGAGGTCCGAAAAGTATTTCAAACAACGGCTGCAAAGAGTTTGAAGTAAAGGGAATGAACGCTCGACACCCTGCTTCATCCAATTTTAACTTTTTATGATGACCCGCCGTTTTCTTATTCTCGTGACTGCCTCAATGCTGGCGGGATTTCTGACGAGCGTCTCGGCACAAAACGCTGACCAGCTTACCAAGGAGGAAATCAGCAACGCAGAGGTGGTGGATCACATTTCCTTCCCCATTCCCGGCGAGCTCTTTACCGCACTGGACAAACACGGGAAGCCGGATTGGTCGGCACAATTCCGCACCCCGATTGCCGCCATTTACACGAACCGCACCCAAATCGCCCTGAATCTTGGTGGATTGATTGCCGACGGTTACCTCGCAGTGGAAGCCCAGGACGGACAACAGGTGAAAAACATCGCCCGGGACATCAAGGTCATCAGCAAGCCATTGGGTGTCGAACAGGATCTACTGAACCGCGCCAACAGCATCATCGATTTTGCCGAGAAAGGAAACTGGGACACCCTCACCGAAGAACTCGAGGCCGTGCAAAATGAAGTCGTAATCGCGATGCTGCAACATCAGGACAAGGAACTGGTCACTATGGTCATGCTTGGCGGATGGGTTCGAGGAACTGAGATTCTGAGCAGCCACCTCAGCACACATTACAAGCCGGAAGCTGCAAAGCTTCTCCGCCAACCCAAAATCGTCGATTTTTTTGTGAAACGCCTCGCTGACATGCCCAAGAAAGTCACGAATTCATCTTTTATGAATAAAATCCGGCTGTCTCTGTTCGACCTCAGAAAAGCAGTAACCTTTCCAAATGAAGCGATTCCCACGGCAGAAGAGGTGAAGAAAATCGCGGAAATCGCCGCCAACATATCCAACATCATAGCGACCAAAGAATGATCACCCGACTGCTACTCATTTCTTTTCTGATTTCAGGCTTGGCCATCGCGGCGACCGAAGATCAACAGATCGCAACAAGACGAAAGGCCCTTGAACTCGCAGGCGCTTTTGCAAACGACGGCTTCAAACTTCGCGACGGACACTGGTCCGGCTCTATCAAAACTGGCGAGGCAAAAGTGGTGCTGGTCAATCTTTACGCAGGAAACGAATACTGGTTTACCGTGGCGGCAGGTCCTGAAGCCAAAAAGGTCTCGATAAAAATTTACGATGAGCAGGGCGCTTTAGTTGAGTGCGATCCTTACGCAGAAAGCACCACCGCTGCCGCAGGATTTACCGCTGCCGCAAGCGGCCCGTATTATATCAAGATTGAGGAGACCGAAGGCGATCCAACTGCGTTCTGTCTGGTTTATTCCTACAAATAACACCATGAGCGCCTCCTCAAAAACCACAGAAAAGGCGGGAGAGCAGGTGAATCAGTTCTCCATATTCCTACCCAATAAAGTCGGCGCTTTCATGAATGTAGTGCGACTGTTGAACGATCAACACGTGCAGGTGCTCGCAACCAGTATCGAATCAAGCGCAGACAGCGCAATTGTGCGAATCGTAGTAAGCGAACCGGAAACCGTGGAGGGAATCTTTCATCTACACAGCATTCCCTGTTCTGTTTGTGAACTGGTGGTGGTGGAGCTCAAAGAGGCGACACAGCTGGGCGACATGCTCGCAGCACTCCTCGCAGCCGAGGTAAATATCTACGGAAGCTACGCCCTTCTCTCGCGTCCGCTCGGCCACGCCGCACTCGCGCTCCACGTGGAAGACAACGAATGCGCCGCGTCCGTCCTGCACTCCAGTGGATTCAAAATCCTCAGCCAGACGGATATCTCGCGGTAGCTTTTAGTAATCCCGCCATTAGCGGCTAAAGTTGCGGCAGAATCATCAGCACCATACCGCACTTTACATTATGCCCGAAGAGCTTGTCAGACGCCCGCTCAAAACCCGTTCAAAGGCTTGGCCCAAGGCTCTGGCACTCAAGCTCGTAAAGTTCGGCCTGACCCCCAATCACATTTCCATTCTAAGCGTGTTTTTTGCAATCGCTGCCGGTGTTTGTTTTGCAAGCTGCTCGGGTATTTTATTTCCGGATCTGGATTGGCCAGTTTATGCCGCACTTTTAATCATCGCCGCCGCGTTCATTCAGCTTCGGCTGCTGTGCAACTTACTGGATGGTCTCATGGCCGTGGAGGGTGGCAGAAAATCGCCAACCGGAGAAATCTACAACGAGCTTCCCGACCGTTTTGCCGACGTCATCCTTCTCGTCACAGCCAGTCTTGCGGCCCCGACATTTCCTTACGCATACGAATTGGGCTGGATCGCCGCTGCGATGGCATTGATCACCGCTTACATCCGCGCACTAGGCGGAACACTCGGTTTGAAACAGGATTTCTGCGGGCCCATGGCGAAACCTCACCGCATGTTCGCGCTCACTATGGCCTGCTTTTTCGGAGTGATCGAACTCGCTGCCCGCAAGACAACCATCATGCCGGGTGTGGCTCTTGCCATTATCGTCATTGGCACCATCGCAACCAGCATCCGGCGGACGTCGCGGATTGCAAAACAACTGGAAGCCCGATGATCGCCACACTCATTGCATTCATCACGCGAGTTTTCACCGGAGCACACGCAAAGTGGCTCGGATCGCCTCCGCCAGCAAACAAGCCGACCGTTTATTTCGCCAACCACACCAGCAATCTCGACATGGTGCTGCTCTGGGCGGTGCTGCCCAATCACATCCGCGCCAAAACCCGCCCCGCTGCAGCGCGCGACTATTGGGAAAAGAACGCGATTCGTCGCTACCTCGCCGGCAGTGTGTTCAAGGCGATCCTGATCGAGCGGAAAAAAGTCACCCGCTCCAACAACCCGATCGTCCAACTAGTCCAGACGCTCGACGAGCAAACCTCCATCATCATTTTTCCGGAAGGCGGACGCAGCGCGACCGATGAGATGATGCCGTTCAAGAGCGGATTATTTCATCTCGCCACCGAGAGGCCCAATACCAAATTTGTCCCGGTCTTTATCCAGAATCTAAATCGCGTCATGCCCAAGGGTGAGGTGCTTCCAATCCCACTACTTTGCTCCGTGGTTTTCGGCTCTGCCTTGGTCCTTGACCCCGCTGAAAACAAAGCTGCATTCCTCGCTCGCGCACGTGAAGCAGTCATCAACTTGAGCAAGTCATGAAATACGATCTCGAAACATTTGAACTGATCGGCGGTGTCATACTCCTGCTCGCTTTTGCTTCCACTATCGGTGCGATTTTAAAAGTCCGCTTCAAGGATGCCGCCACCCTGAAAGTGATAGAAAATCTCAATGATCGCATCCGTGCATGGTGGATCATGGTCGGCGTCTTCGGATTTGGACTCATGCTCGGACCCGTCGGTACCGTGGCACTTTTCACCTTCATGTCGTTTCTTGCGCTGCGGGAATACATCACGCTCATTCCATCCAAGAGAGGAGATCATCGCGCCTTGTTCTGGGGATTTTTCATCGTCACTCCGATTCAATACATCCTGGTGGCAAATCATTGGTACGGGCTATTTTCAATTTTCATCCCGGTTTACGTTTACATGCTGATCCCAATCCGAAACGTCATCGCCGGTGACTGGCAGCATTTCCTCGAACGCACCGCTCGCATTCAATGGGGACTCATGGTCTGCGTGTATTTTGTGAGTTACGCCCCGGCGCTTCTCACTCTCAAACTACAGAACTACGAAGGTCAAAACGCCAAGCTCCTCTTCTTTTTTGTATGCGTCGTGCAAATGAGCGATGTCTTTCAATACGTGTGGGGCAAGCTGTGTGGGCGTCACAAGATCGCACCAAACATCAGTCCGAACAAAACCGTGGAAGGGCTTTTCGGAGGAATACTCTCCGCCTCATTTCTCGGCATGGCGCTGTGGTGGGCGACGCCTTTCTCTCCTTGGCAGGCATTCGGAATGTCGCTTGTCATTACTATCATGGGATTTTTCGGTGGCCTCACCATGTCGGCCATCAAGCGTGATCGTGGCGTAAAGGACTACGGCAATTTCATCGCAGGACACGGCGGCATGTTGGATCGTATCGATTCACTGTGCTTTGCCGCGCCAGTGTTTTTTCACCTCACCCGTTACTTTTTCACACACTCGTAGCCGATGAATATTCTCCTTACTGGTGGCGCTGGATTCATCGGCTCGCATTGCGCGGATCTCTTTTCAGAAAAGGGATGGCAGATCACGATCGTGGATGATTTTTCATCCGGAAATCAGGGTAATCTCTTCGCCCATCCAGAGGTTACGATCATCCGCAAGAATGTCCTGGCTTTAAACGGTGACGATTTCAAAGGGGGCTTCGACGCCATCGTTCATCTTGCAGCGCTTCCATCCGTGAAGGCTTCCTGGGAAACGCCTCTGGCGGCACATGAGCGAACGCTGACTTCCACTATCAAGATCGTGGAAATCGCCCGTGACTTAAAGGTTCCCAGAATTGTCTGGGCAAGCTCGGCGGCTGTTTACGGCAAGCCTTCCGCACTGCCGATTCACGAAACACATCCACGCTCACCGCTTTCTCCCTACGGTTTGCAGAAGTCCGTCGCAGAGGATTACCTCAGCCTCTTTTCCGAATACTACGGTTTCTCCGCGCTGAATCTCCGGCTTTTTAATGTTTACGGAACGCGGCAGGACCCAAGCTCCCCCTACTCGGGAGTCATTTCCCTATTACTAGAAGCCAGTCGCACCAAAAGCGATTTCTGGATCGAAGGTGACGGCACACAAACCCGCGACTTTATTCACGTCAGCGATGTCGCAAGAGCGATCACGGAAGCCGTGAAACTGCCATTCGCCACTGGAGCACAAGCGATCAATATCGGCACAGGGAAACCAATCTCGCTCAATGAGCTGATAGAAGTCGTGCAAAGTCATGCCGGAAGTTTTCCTGTCAAAAATCGCGACCCGCGCGTAGGAGACATCCGTCATTCCGTCGCCGACGTCAGCGCCATGCTGGAGCTCCTTAGTCTCACCGACCCCGTTTCACTTCGCGATGGAATCGGCAGGCTCCCTGGGACGAAGTAATCTGGAAGAAGCACAACGACTGTAGCCCGAAGGGCTGGCACGGCGAGGCATCCATCCTTCAAAAGATGTGATTCGAGCAGCACGCACAGGATCGTTTTAACAAAGGACAGTGTGAGAGGGTGGGCTACCGCTTCCGGGTCAGGTAGTTCTCTCCTGTTCAAATTCCAAAGAAAGCGGATGATGGGCGGTATTAAAAGCACTTCGTTTTTACATCCCGATGTCGCACCCTATTTTTAGAATCATTTTCATCCTCAATCTTTGCATCACCGTAGCCGTGCAGGCGGGGCCGCTGGAAGTGTTCCCAAGCGAGATTAATCTAAAGTTTAAACAAGACCGCCAGTCGCTGGCCGTACGTTGGGAGGAACCGAATGGCGTGCAGCGCAATGTAACCGCCGAGGCAATTATAACGGCAGAAGACCCGGCCAGATTGAAAATCGAAAATGGCGTCGTTTGGCCTTTGGTTGACGGCGCGACGAAGGTGAAAGTGGAGTTCCAGGGACAAACCGTGGAGGTTCCGGTGAAAGTGGAAAATGCAGGTGATCTGGAGGCGGTTTCCTTCCTCAATGACGTCATGCCTATTTTCCTGCGGCACGGTTGTAATAGCGGCGGTTGTCATGGTGCTTCGCGCGGTAAAGACGGGTTTCGTCTTTCGCTCTTCGGATACGATCCAAACGGTGATTACTTCAGTCTTACCCGGGAAATGGCTGGACGCCGGATCAATCTCGCACTTCCGGAGGAAAGTCTGTTGATCACCAAAAGTATCGGAGCGGCACCGCACACAGGAGGTAAACTTTTCGAGAAGGACAGCGAGGACTACCAGATTTTGAAACGCTGGCTGGAGGCGGGTGCTGCCAATGACGATGAAACCAAACTTCCTGCCTGCACCAAGATCGAGATCTTGCCGAAGCCGCTCCTCTTGGAATCACCGGATCAACAATTTCAAATGACGGTGCGTGCTTATTACAGCGATGGGACGGATCGCGACGTGACTAAGATGTCCCTCTTTCTCAGCAACAACGAGGGCACGGCTAAAATCGACAAAGAAGGCATCATCACCACGGGACAACGTGGCGAGGCGTTCGTGATGGCCCGCTTTCACACTTACACAGTCGGCACACAGGTCGTGGTAATCCCGAAAGGGCTGCAATACACGAAACCGCAGGTTGAGGAATGGAACTACGTGGACACCCTCGTGAACACCAAACTCGACAAGCTACGCATGCAGCCGAGCGGCGTTTGCAACGATGATATCTTTCTCCGGCGTGCGCATATCGACATCACCGGCACGCTGCCGACATCGGATGAAGTGATGGCGTTTACGGCGAATGCAGACACTGGAAAGAGGGCAGCTAAAATCGACGAGCTCTTGCAGCGCGAGGAATTCGTGGACATCTGGGCGCTCAAGTGGAGCGAGCTTTTGCAGATGCGCAGCGACGACATCAACAGTTACAAAGCGGTAAAGAGATATTACGAGTGGGTGCGGGGACAAATCTCAAGCGGTGTGCCGGTGAATGAAATGGCAAAACAACTGATCGGTTCGAGCGGGACGAATTTTGAAAATCCGGCGGTGAATTATTACCAGATCGAAAACGATCCGTTGAAACTCGCGGAGGACACCGCGCAGGTTTTCTTCGGCACCAGGATCCAGTGTGCACAATGTCACAACCATCCGTTTGATCGCTGGGATATGGCTGACTACCGTGGCTTCGTGGCCTTCTTCACGCAGATCGGTCGCAAGGAGACGACTGATCCTCGGGAGAAAGTCATCTTTAATAGTGGCGGCGGAGACTCCAAACATCCGGTGACCAATGCGGTCGTTCCACCGAAGTTTCTGGGAGGCAAAGCGCCGGATACCGCGGGCAAGGATCGTCGTCAGATTCTCGCCGACTGGATCGCGACGCCCGATAATCCATTTTTTGCACGCCACATGGCAAACCTCATCTGGGCGCAACACATGGGGCGCGGAATCGTGGAGCCCGTGGACGATGTGCGCATTTCCAATCCGCCCAGCAATCCCGAGCTGCTCGACGGGCTCGCCGCAAAGCTGGTGGAATACAATTTTGATTTCCGAAAGCTCGTGCGCGACATCTGCAACTCCGCCACCTACCAGCGCGCCACAAAAGCGAACGAATCCAACTCGCTCGATAACAGTAATTTTTCCAAGGCAACCATCCGTCGCATCCGCGCCGAGGTCATGCTGGATTGCATCAGCCAGGTGACTGAGACCAAGGACAAATTCCGCGGCCTTCCTCCGGACGCCAGTGCGACCGAAGTCGCTGACGGTAAAAACACTTCCTACTTTTTGACAACCTTTGGGCGCTCTGAGCACAAGCTCGTCTGCTCACGGGAGGAAGTGGGGCCGACACTGAGTCAGGCGCTTCATTTAATCAATGGCGACACCGTGGAAGGCAAGATTGCCGGTGGCGTGCTCGACAAGCTAGTGAAAGCCAAGCCCACGCCGAAAGAAGCAATCGAGGAGATGTATCTTCGCTGTCTTGGACGCAAACCCAACGACACGGAAATGCAGAAACTCGAAGAGCAGGTTAAAGCCGAGCCCGAGCCCAATAAAGCCTACGCCGACATTCTCTGGGCGCTGTTGAACTCGAAGGAGTTCATGTTTAATCATTAACTAAAATCCGAATGGGGATAACCGCGAGGAACGCGAAGGCGCGAAGATATAGGAGGGGCTTCCCAAAGCCGGGGTTTATAGGCAAAAGACGGCGGCATGTATAAAACCGAACTACGTCTCGATCCGCTGACTCAAGCTTGGACGATTTTTTTCGAAAGTCGGGCGCTGCCTCCTGCCTACCAGTCTGTCCCTCGCGCAACCGGTAAACCAAACGCACTGGGGGTTTTCGCATGAGCGGCAGGCAGGTTTTTTATGAGGGCCGCGTGCAAGGGGTCGGCTTCCGCTGGACGACAAAGAATCTCGCCCGCGGCTATGACGTCATCGGCTGGATTAAAAACCTGCCGGACGGGCGCGTAGAATTGCAGTGCAGCGGCGAGACCGATGAAGTGGAGGCGTTTCTCGAGGCCATCGCGGAGAGCGAACTCAAAAGTCACATCAAGAAAGTGGACACTCATGCCACCCCTCCTTTGAGCGGGGTTAGGGGGTTTGAGATTCTCGGGTGATGAGCATTTTTGCGCTACTATGAAAGACCATGGAAAGAATGCGAATAATGGGAGGTATGGGAGGTATGGGAAAGACGCCTTGCATCCTACTGATTTAGACAAGCCAGCTACTAAGCCTGAGCGTATTCTCCCGCCTCGGGGCGATTACCAGACGCTCATCTCTTACCAAAAAGCGGAGGTGATCTACGACATCACTTTTCGTTTCACTAAAAAGTATCTCTCCAAAGGAGATCGTACGGTGGACCAGATGATTCAGTCGGCTCGCTCCTGCAAACAAAACATACTGGAAGGCAGCAAAGCAGGCACGGCTTCCAAGGAAATGGAGATCAAGCTCACGAATGTCGGGCGAGCCAGCCTTGAGGAGTTGCTTGCAGATTACCGCGACTTTTTGCGGGTGCGCGATCTCTCCATCTGGGACAAGGATTCCAAAGAAGCTATTTTCGTCAGAAAACTCGGGCGCAAAAAGCCGCATACTTTTGAGCTTTACCGGGTGTTTATGGAGACACGCCCATCGGAAGTCGTCGCCAATATCGCGATCTGTCTCATTCACCAGACCAACTATCTGCTCGACCAGCAGCTCCGTCGGCTGGAGCAGGATTTCATAAAAGGTGGCGGTCTCCGCGAGCGCATGACACGCGCCCGGCTTGCCCATAAGAGGCAGGAGCCTAGCTGATTGGCTGGCTGGGCCCAGCAGGGGAGATGCATGATAGCGATGGCTTTTGCGACAAGAGCGCTCATCGCAATGGGAAGAATGCGAATAATGGGAGGTATGGGAGGTATGGGAGGTATGGGAATTACGTGTTTCCCATTATTCTCATTATTCCCCTACCTCCCATTAAGAGATGCACTCTCCGCCGCACTCCCAGTAATTTCACGCATGACATCCCCCCGGTTTCCCGCAAGATTCCTAGCCACCAAAATCCCGTGAGCTCCACTCCCGCCATTTCCATCCAGAGTCTTACGAAGGAATTTAAAAGCCCTTCGCTCTTTCAGCGTGGTAGCATCACGGCGGTGAAAAATCTGAGCCTCAATGTGGAGGCAGGAAGCGTTTACGGCCTCCTCGGACCCAATGGCTCGGGGAAGAGCACGACGATGAAAATCGTCCTCGGTCTTGTCGCGCCGACTTCCGGGCGCACTTTCATATTCGGACGCGACAGCCGGGACGTCGATAGCCGCGAGGCGGTCGGGTTCCTTCCTGAAAACCCTTATTTTTACAAATTCCTCACGGGCGAGGAGACACTTCATTTTTATGGAAAGCTGTGTGGGCTGCGCGGCAACAAGCTAAAGAATCGCTCAAAGGAGTTGCTGGAACTCGTGGGTTTGACCGATGCCGCCCATCGCCGCGTCGGCGGTTACTCCAAAGGAATGCTCCAGCGCATCGGTCTCGCACAAGCGCTTGTGCAGGAGCCGCGTCTGCTGGTGCTCGACGAACCCACTGCGGGTGTGGACCCAGTCGGCTCGCGTGATATTCGCGATTTGATCCTGGAGCTCAAACAACGCGGGATTACCGTCATGCTTTGCTCCCACCTCCTCGGGCAGGTGCAGGAAATCTGCGACCGGATCGGGATCATGCATCGTGGGGAACTCGTTCGCGAAGGCGCTCTCGACGAGCTCATATCCATCGAAAACCAAACCGAGTTTGTGCTGGAAAATGCAACACCGGAATTACTGAAAGAACTGCGCGTAAAAGTGGAGGCCTCGGGTGCACGGGTGGTCGGTCAGCACAAACCCCAGCAGAATCTGGAGCGCTATTTTCTCGATGTTACCAATGATCCCAAAAAATGAGTGACGCCGCCGCACCATCTGCCCCTTCCAGTCCCGTTCACCGTATGTTCTCACTCGGGCGCATCGCCGCCCTTGCCGGAAACACCCTACGCGATCTGATCCGTCAGAAGGTGTTTTATTTCATGCTCGTATTCGCGCTGATTCTTATCGGCGCCTCGCTCGTGCTCGTTTCCCTGTCTTTTCAAGGGGAAATTCAAACCCTCAAAGACGTCGGCCTCGGCGCCATCTCGGTGTTCACCATGCTGCTGGCTGTTCTCTCCTCGGCAATGCTGCTGCCCAAGGACATCGAAGACCGCACGCTCTACACCATCCTCGCCAAGCCGGTTACCCGCTTCGAGTATCTCCTCGGTAAGCTCTCCGGGGTTATCGCCATGCTCGCCACCGCCACGGTATTGATGACCGCTTGTTTCTGCGGCGTGCTGTTGCTCTGGCAAGGACGCGCGATTGATAACATCGAGATGAATTATCCGGTAGACATGAAAGCCGAGAGTGTTGCCGCCGCTACTGCTTCCCCGGATTCAACCGCGCCTCAGACCCGTCGCGAACTCGAAATTCAGAAGCTCGAAAGCGAGACCTTTAACGGCAGCCTGTTTGGTGCAATCGCGATTCTCCTGTTACGCGCCGCCGTGTGCGCTGCTGTGACGCTCATGGTCTCATGCTTTGCTACGTCGTGGCTTTTCACGGTCGTCGCCGCATTCATGATGATCCTGATCGGTCATATCGTTCCGATTGCACGCGACGCATGGCAGGCACAAGCGGGAATGGGGGGGGAGCTGGCGATTCATATCAAGCTGTTGCTCATGGGTATCACTGTTTTTTGTCCCGACATGCAGCTTTTCAATCTGGTGGATGATATCGCCGTTGGAAAAATCATTCCCATGGAGGTGTTCATGCAAACCACCGCGTTGGGCTTTGGCTATCTCGCCATCTACGTTTTTGTGGGCTATCTCTTTTTCGCCTGGAGGGAGCTGTGAAAGGTCGCATCGTCGGCGTTTTGGTTTTGCTGGTATGGGGAATCGTGAAGCTTCCGATTGAGACTGGCATGACCCGCGCGCGCAATGCCGACCGTTTCCACGGCTTCGCCCAGACTGCCAGTCTCCGTGAACAGGCGGGTCAAGCGGGAGTCATTGCCGTGTTCGGTGGTTTGCGCTCCACAGTGGCCGATCTGCTTTGGATTCGCGCCCATATTGCGTGGCAAAGTGTCGAATGGGGTCGAATGAAATACCTCTTCGACGTAGTCACTGCCCTCCAGCCCCAGCGCGTCAATTTCTGGGACATGGCTGCATGGCACATGGCGTGGAATGCCTCCGTGGCCGCAGAGCGCGACGAGACCGTTCCAGAATTTCAACGCCTTAAAAATAAGGAGGATTACCATAAGTTGGGGGAGGATTTTCTCCTGCGTGGAATCAGTGCAAACCCGGATAGTTGGGAGCTTTACGACAGGCTTGGTGGGCTCTACCGAGACAAGTTTCAGGATCATTACAAAGCGCATCTTGCCTATAAAGAAGCGGCTCTGAGGCCGGACAGGTTGGAATACGTGGATCGTTTTGCCGTTTACGAACTCGCCGATTCGCCCGGACATGAAAAAGAAGCTTACGAGCAACTTCTCGCCTTATATAATAGGGGGAAACAGGAATGGCTGCCGACTCTCCTGAAGAAACTCCAGCTCATGGAGATAAAATTAGGCGTTCCCCCGGAGCAAAGAGTCTATATACCTCCAGAATCTCGCCATTCTGCCGATAAATAATGCGTTTCGCCATTTTTGGAGACATCCACTCAAATCTAGAAGCACTACAAGCCGTGCTTGCCGATGCTGCAGAGCAGCAGGCGACTCATTACGTCTGCCTCGGGGACATCGTCGGCTACAATGCAAACCCCAAGGAATGTCTCGATATCGTCCGCGCCCTCGAGTGCCCCGTTGTGAAGGGAAACCATGACGAACTGGCCGGGATGGATACCCATCCGAAGAACGTGAGTTCGCTCGCAAATGCAGGCATCGCCTTCACCCGCACCAAGCTGGGCATGGAGGATTACGAATGGCTAAACGCGCTGAAGTTTGTGCGCCAAGTGCGCGACTTTACTATCGTCCACGCCACGCTCGATACCCCGCAAAGCTGGGGCTATGTGAATAACCGGCTCGATGCAGCAGGAAGCTTCAGCTACCAGTTCACCCCCGTTTGCTTTTTCGGGCACACGCACGTTCCGCGAGCCCACATCCGCGAGCCCGCACTGCAAACACTCGATCACTGGCAAAAAATCGCGATCGAGAACGGAAAGAAATATTTCATCAATGCAGGCAGCGTCGGACAGCCCCGCGATGGAGACTGGCGCGCTTCGTATGTGATCTACCACGTCCGCGAAGCCTACGTGGAACTCCGCCGTGTCAGCTACGACATCCGCCTCGCCCAGCAGAAAATCATCCACTGCGGCCTGCCAGAACCACTCGCGCTGCGGCTGGAACACGGGGAGTAGTGTTTTCTGATCTATCTTATGAAACCTGAACGCCAAACCCGTGAGGGGAAAATAGACCTTCAGTTGGGTCGCGCTGGCTGGGCTGTTGGTAGCAGGCAATTAATTAGAAGAATTACTCGTAGTACACACTGGGGCAAGGGAACCTGAAGGTACATATCGCATAGCAAACGGATTTGCCGACTACGCATTGCTGGATCGTTTGGGTCGACCATTTGCGATCGTGGAAGCAAAGCGCTCCAGTCGCGATCCGCTCGAAGGGGAAAGACAGGCTGCTGATTACGCCGACGCCCTTTGTGCCAAGCATGGCACCGCTCCCTTCGTCTTCCTCGCCAATGGAGATGAAATCTGGTTCTGGCACCGTCACCATTACCCACCTCGCAAAGTCAGCGGATTCTTCAACGAGGACGACCTTCTCCGCATTGCTCACCTCGGCAAGTTTGGGAAGCCACTCACAGGTGAAATGCCCCTTTCACACATTATAGATCGCGCATATCAGATCGAGGCAGTCAAAACCATCGCTGAGCGGATTGAAGCAGCCCGTCGTCGCTTTCTGATGGTGCTCGCCACTGGCACTGGAAAAACTCGTGTCGCGGTCGCCCTGGTGGAGTTGCTTCAACGGAAGGAACGCATCCAGCGTGTCCTCTTCCTTGCAGACCGGCGAGAGCTGGTGAAGCAGGCACTCGGAGCATTTAAGGAACACCTCCCGGGCGCTCCTCGCTCTTGGATTGAAGGCGGGACTATCGATAAAGATGCGCAAATCCATTTTGCCACCTACCCGGGGATGATGTCGCTCTATCAGCGTCTCTCCGCCGGTTATTACGACCTCATCATTGCCGACGAAAGCCATCGTTCCATCTACAGTCGCTATAAGGCAATTCTCGATCACTTCGACGCGATTCACTTGGGCCTCACCGCCACCCCCACTGATTTTCTCGATCACAATACTTTCGAGTTATTCGACTGCCACGACGACAGCCCTACATTTTACTATGGTTACGATGAGGCCGTATGGGACAAGCACCTTGTCCCCTATCGCCCCGTTCACGTCGCCCGCACCACCTTTCAAATCGAAGGGCTAAGACCGGGTGATCTGCCGGACGAAGTCAAACAACAGGTCCGCGAGCAAGGCATCGATCCCGACCAATTCAGTTTCGAGGGCTCTGAGCTGGAGCGGAATGTCACCAATACCGGCACCAATGACGCCATCGTCCGTGAGTTCATGGACCACGCCATTAAGGACGCCGTCGGAACACTCCCTGCCAAAACGATCATCTTCGCCGTCTCGCACAAGCACGCGCTGGAGCTTTACAAAAGCTTCAACCGTCTCTGCCCTGACCTCCAGCGCCAAGGGCTGGCCAAGGTCATCGACAGCCAGATGGAGCGAGCAGAGAAAACCCTCGACGACTTCAAAAACAAAAACTTTCCACGCGTCGCCATCTCCGTGGACATGCTCGATACCGGCATCGACGTCCCCTCCATCCGCAACCTTGTCTTCGCCAAACCCGTCTTCAGCAAAGTGAAGTTCTGGCAGATGCTCGGTCGTGGTACCCGCACTTGGACCGATCCGGTCAGCGGTCAGAGAAAAGCGGATTTTCTCGTCATCGATCATTGGGACAATTTCGACTACTTCCAAGTGAATCGGGACGGTCGCGCGGCGGCGTTCTCCGAACCACTCCCATCCCGTCTGTTCCGTTTACGTCTGGAAAAACTTCAGATTCTCGCCGGTCGGCAAGACACCCCATCCGCCACCCATACGATCGGTCAGCTTCGCGATTTGATGGGCACCCTCCCTTTGGAAAACATCAATGTCGCTCCGCACGCTGAGGAAATCCGCACCCTGGCCGACAGTGACCCACCTTGGAACGCCTTGACGGAGGAGCGCATCGCACACCTCTCCAACAGCTCACCGCCACCCAATTGATGTTCGTCCGTACCGCCGAGCTTGTGGGAGCCACTGCTCTGGTTGGCGAGGACTGTCCATCCAACCTCGTTCTGCCAGACAAGATTTGGCGTTTTGTCTGGAAAGATGATTTCAAAGGCACGCCTGAGTTTGTCTGGGCGCTGTTTCAGGAGCGAGCGACACGACAGGCTTTGGGCAACATTGCGACAGGTACCGGTGGCTCGATGAAAAACATTAGCATGAAGAAGCTCATGCAGATGCGTGTGGTATGGCCACCCAGAGAGCTTCAAGAGACATTCAGCAAAGCGCTTCGTGTGTTGGCAGACCTCCGCAATGCAGTAGAAGGCGACAAATCTTTTAGCGTCCTCCAGGCCTCCCTCTCCGCTCACGCCTTCTCCGGTCAACTCACCGCTGACTGGCGTGAAGCTTACGCCGACAAGCTCGCCCTCGAAGCCCGCGAACGTGACGACGCCCTTAAAAATGCAGGCCCCATATTCTCTCGTTCCCGCCGCGCCACAATTCAGGAGATCGAGGGTGTCTTCGAGCCGCGCACTGACGGCATTTACTCCGACCTCAACCGAGAGCAATTCGGCCTTTTTGAAGAAATTGAGCGAATGGTGGGCGGTGTGAATTATGGACGCTACTTTACCGCAGAAATGTTAGCGGCAGATTTGAAAGGTGCGCTTCATCGCCACCCGCAAGCTATCGAATCCCACCTTGCTGTCCTCGCTGTGCGTGGACTCATCATTCCGGTCAGCCGCCCGCGCAATGACAGCGTGGGCGACCGTTTCGCCGCCTGCTATCGCCTGCCGCTGAAAGAGGATGATGCGCGAGCTGAAAGACTGGAGCGCCAACGTAAACTCGCCGTGGGCGACTTCTGATTTTTCGTCATGCGACTCCGGTATATCTACCTACCAGACTATGGCCCGCTCAAAAAAGTGGCGGTGGTCTTTCAGCAGAATCCGCACATTGAAAATCGCGCTGGTGCCGTGAACTTTGTCGTTGGCCTCAACGGTTCCGGAAAATCCAGCCTGTTGCGGGCCATTTACGATGTCTTTCACAGCTTGAGCTTGGAAAAGCTACCGCGATTTCCGGTCACATTGGCCTATGACATCAAGGTGGATAAGCGCTGGGATGAGTTAGATGAACGTTGGAGGGGTTTATCCAGAGACGAGATCGAAAAAGTGAATGACACCAAGTTCGTTCAGCGGACCGTAATTTTTCATCGTCCCGCTGGTCCGGCTTCCGACTGCTTTCTCGTCCCGGCTGCAGACTGCCTGCCATTCTCAAAAGCGGATGAATGGCAGGAATACGTGGAACATGCTCTCGCTCCCAAAGGGAACGCCGATTCCCTCGGATATTATGTGGCAGGAGACCGACTGAAAGGAGACGGCAACCTCCGCAATTGGCTGCCGAGTCGTGTGCTGGCGTATACCTCTGGTGATCTGAAACCGTGGCAGAATCTCACTTATCCCTCCTACCCGACAGATGAACTCAACGACGATCCACAGGAATTCGACCGGGAACTAGAAAGGCCTGCAGGCTGGCGGCCAGAGCAGGAGTATTTTGATCGCCGAGTCACCAGGCCAGACGTTTCTGCTGATGTGCCACCCCGTGGTGAGAATGAGCCACCCGTAGATGAGCGATGCTTATTACTTCGCCCTGAGGATACCAGACTCGCAGCGATTTCCGTTGGTATCTGGCAGGCAGCGCATGAACTCGAATCCCGCAGCGAATCCTGGCAGCGAGACGCGTTTCGCAAGGAGCGCATCAACGAGATTGATAAAAAGATTCAGGTGGAAGAGCCCGCACGTCGTTTACTCAACGAACTCAACTGGCTCTGGCCCACCCACGCCGCGTTTCACTTTGCCGACTACGGCCAATACCAACGACATCCAGATGCGGGCCGCTGCTTTTGGCTGCTAGCACTGGCGGACAAAGTAGTTCGCTACCCTTTGGATGAAGCACTTGCCGTGGTTCGGCTGGGTAACTGCCCACCAGTCCGCCCCTCTGAACTCGTCGGAGAAATGCCTTTGGAATCCCAGGCGGAGTTAAATCTGCGCTACACGGCAAACCCGATGACGAACGCCCACTGTGGGGCTGAAGCGATACGCAGTCTATTTGGAGGAGAGGCTGATCCCGACGAAACCCTTTGGAGCCTTTTTAGCGCTTTGCGTAGCTGGCAATCTTTTGGCCTGTTGAAAGACGTAAATCTCACCGTTCAACGGGTTCACCAATTGCCCAACGCAGAGGGGGAGATGGACGATCAGCTCCTGAGCTATGGAAGTTTTAGCGACGGCGAGCAAATGTTACTGGGACGTATGGCACTTCTCCTCCTTTTGCGTAAGCAAGAGAACAGTCTGCTTCTTCTGGATGAACCCGAAACTCACTTCAACGATGCCTGGAAGCGTCAGATTATTGATTTGGTGGATGACTGCATCCTCAAAGACACCAGCACCCAGGTGCTCGTTTCCACCCACACCAGCCTGGCGCTTACCGATGTCTTTTCCTGCGAGATTACCCGTCTGGTCAAAGAACGCGGAGTAACCAAAGCACAGCCGGTATTACATCCCACGTTCGGAGCAGACCCTGGCCGCATTCTGCTCCATGTATTCGGCGCACCGGACATCATCGGTGCCCGTGCTGCCGAGTTCCTGCGTAGCAAACTCGATCCTGCCAAATGGCCGCCTAAGGACCGAGAGAAACTCCGCCTCCTCATTGATGAAATCGGCAGCGGCTGGCCCCGCGCCAAGCTCATGGAAATCTTGGAGCAACTGGAGGAAACACAACGAGGAGATATGCCCAATGCTCCATACGATTCCTAATTCTACGGAACGAGCCCGCTTGCTGGAGGTGGTGCAGTTACAGCGCCAACTGATGGAAGCTCTGTGTGGGCTGCCGGGAAGTTCGGTGGTAGATCAAGCGTGGGTGCAGGGAGTTTGGCCTGCGCTTCCACCCAATTGGGTCAGGAGATTTTGGGAAAACGATAATGGCAACCGAGCAGATTGGATTTTGGCAATCGCAACCGCTTCGCTTGATGACAAACAAACCATCCGTACCCTGCTGGATGAGCAGCTTCGGTTTGCGGAACTTTATGACAATCCGCCGGGAGTCAGGCTTACCAGACACGTATGGTCACAAGGTGTCTTCCATGCCGTCAACAAGCTCCTCAAATCCTTCTACGCACCAATGTTCTATAAAGACGAGGGCTTCCCCGATGCTTCACGTGACACGTTTCACAAAGACCAGTTTATCCTTGGGTTTAATCCAGCCGTAAAAATTTGTCCTTATACAGACACAACATTCCAAGACACCAAACTGGATCATTTTTTGCCACAGGATCAGTTTCCCATGCTGACCTGTCACCCGGACAACTTGATTCCCTGCTCTACCGACTCAAATAGTGGCAGTCATAAAGGAACAACCGTCCCGCTGGATTTCAATGAGCTTGATCAAGCTGGTGCCTGGTTTCACCCGCGGTGGAGGAACTCGGTCGGAGCTTATCATTTGACTTTCCCATCCGGTCCCGCACCTCAACCACGCATCAATTTTGTAGCACACGCACCTCGCGACCAGTCAAAAGTGGACAATATGGCGCGGATTTTCGGGCTCAGCGAATTTTGGGGAAGCTACCTAGGCGACGCAGTTCAAAACGTGGCCACCGATGTGAATGGTTTACTGAAATTCGATAATTTATTTCCGACAGTGGCGAATGTTCGCTCCCGGGTTGAATTATTAGCCCGGCAGATACGAGGCAAAATCGGCCGTGAGGACCTCGCAATTTCTAAATCCTTTTTTTACGAGCATATCGCCAACACGCCGGTGCTATTGGCCCAGATCGTTCGAACATGCACTCAAGGGACTTGAGCCAGCAGAGGAATTAATATCCACAATCTT
>Ga0105047_10002901_pt1 | contig 30418 bp, 31 predicted proteins | sample MAT04_FD_78384 | JGI IMG/M metagenome (GOLD analysis project Ga0105047, IMG submission 78384) | Freshwater microbial communities from Lake Fryxell liftoff mats and glacier meltwater in Antarctica - MAT-04 (megahit assembly) | ecosystem: Environmental > Aquatic > Freshwater > Ice > Liftoff... | reverse complement strand
GGCGGCAGTTTTGCACCGCTGGGGGGGCAAAACCTGATCGAAGCGGCGGCCTGCGAATGCCCGGTGGTCATGGGGCCACATACTTTTAACTTTGCCCAGGCTGCGGAATGGGCGCAAGCAGCAGGCGCCGCCTTTGCGCAAGCGGATATGTCGCAGGCGGTGGACAAAGCCCTGGCGCTAGTGCAGTCGCCAAAAGCTCTGCAAAATGCCCGCTACGCCGCCCGCAACTTGGGGCTGGCGCACCGGGGTGCGGCCCAACGCACCGCCGAAGCGGTGCAGCAGCTATTACGGGGCTAGCTGGCTGTTGATGGGCTGCAGGTCGTCAGCCTTCAGGGTGCCGCTGGCCTGGCGCAATTTGAGTCCCCCCACCAGCACGTCGTAACGCGCCTTGGCCAGCTTGGCCTTGGTGTCAAACAACTGGCTTTGTGAATTCAGCACATCGATGTTGATGCGCACGCCCACCTGGTAGCCCAGCTTGTTGGCGTCCAGCGCGCTTTGGCTGGAGGCCTCGGCGGCCTGCAGTGCGTTGACCTGTGCCTGTCCCGATTGCACACCGAAGAACGCCGTGCGGGTGGCCTGTGCCACGCTGCGTTTGGCATTTTCCAGATCAGCACGGGCTTTTTCTTCCAAGGCAATCGTTTCCTTGATGCGGTTTTGCGTCGAGAAGCCGGCGAACAGGGGCAGATTGAAGCTCAGGCCGATGGTTGCGATGTTCGCCCGGGTATCTCCCGGTACGCTGCTGCTGGACGTTCCGTTGCTGGAGTTCGAGGCGGTATAACCTCCCGTCAGATCCAGCGTCGGTTTGTGGCCGGCCTCGGCCTTCCGGGTTTCAAGTCGGGCCACGTCGAGTGCGATGGCGGCCTGTTGAATACTGGGGTGATTGGCTTCAGACTGGGCGACCCACTGCTCCGCATCTGGCGGCTCCACAGGCGCCAGAACCACCGGTGCCTTCAATAGCTTGGGCGTGGTGCTTTGCTGCCCCACCAACTGGTTCAATGCAAGGCCTTTCACCAGCAAATCATTTTCAGCGGCCAGTTCCTGTGCCACCACCAAGTCAGAGCGCGCCTGCGCTTCGCGTGAGTCGGTGATGGTGGTGGTGCCAACCTCAAAATTGCGCTTGGCTGAGGCCAGTTGTTCGCCCACAGCAGTTTTCTGACTCTTCACAAACGTCAGGTTGTCGCTGGCCGCCAGCACATCAAAGTACGCCTGGGTGACTCGCACGATCAGGTCCTGGTCGGCAGCAGCGAGTTGGGCTTGTGCCAGCTCTGCTTGCTTCTTGCCTTGTTCATAGGTCACCCAGTTGGCAGGGCGGTACAAGGGTTGGGAGGCGGCAATCGTTGCAGATTGGGCGTTGTAGGTCCAGTTGGAGTTTGGGCCTTTCGAGGGCTGAATGTCCTGATTGGTCACGCTGGCGCCCGCCGACAAACCAACCGTGGGCAAAACGCCCGCCTTGGCCTGAGCCGCCTTGGCCAATGTCGCATCAAATTGCGACTTGGCCGCCTGGTAGGTGGCGTCATAGCCGCGAGCGGCGGAGTACAGGTCGACCAGGCTCTGGGCCTGGGCCGCGAAAGACAGGGTCGCTCCCAACGCAAGCATCAGGGGAATCAACCGGAAATTAGGCAGGAAATGTGGGCTGGACATGGTGGTCTTTCTCAGGCTCATAAAAGTAGGGGGGCGCTGAGTCAATAGCGCGGAATGGTCGGGTCGAGTTCAGCAGACCAGGCATTGATGCCGCCCGCGATGTTCGCAACATGCGCGAAACCCCGACTTTTCAGAAAATTCGCGACTTGCATGCTGCGACCGCCGTGGTGGCACAAGCAGGCAACGGGTTGCTGGGGATCCAGTTCAGAGAGCCGCGGTGGAATGACACCCATTGGAATGGTGACCAACGAGAAACCATCTTCCTTGACGCTGGCGGTTTGCAGTTCATAGGGCTCGCGCACATCCAGCACCACGGGCTTGCCGTGCGGGCTCGCATCCTTGAGCCATTGGGCCAGATCGTGGGGGCGGACTTGGGCAATCATGCGGGACTCACAATCAATAAAAATTAAAACTTGAAACGCGACGGCTCAGGGAAATTTTGCAGACGGGGGGCAACCGTGTCCCAGCTCTGGACTGTGCGGAAATTAGTATCGCTGGTGCGCGTCACAATGGTGGCGCGCATCACGGGCTCATCCCCCACGATGGCGGCCAGCCGTCCACCGACCTTCAACAGCGCCAGCAGGTTGTGCGGCACTTCAGCCACGGACCCGCTGAGCAGGATCGCTTCATAGCTGCCTTCGGCTGGCGTGGGTTCTGCACCATCGGCCAAGCGGACTTCCGCATTCTGGATGCCGGCACTGCGCAGGTTGTCCCGGGCCATTTTTGCCAGTGCAGGGTGGATCTCCAGTGACACAACCCGGTGCGCCTTGTGCGCCAGAAGGGCGGCCATGTAGCCCGAACCCGCACCAATTTCCAGCACGGTGTCGGTTGGCTGAAGGGCCAGGTCTTGCAGCAAACGCGCCTCCAGGCGCGGCGCCAGCATGCATTGACCCAGGCGCATGGCGTCTTCGCTGGGCTTAAGCAGCGGGATTTCCATGTCGACAAAGGCCATCCCCTTCAGCGCGGCAGGTACGAAGTCTTCGCGTTTAACCACGGACAACAGTTCCAGCACGGACAGGTCCAGCACGTCCCACGGGCGGATTTGCTGTTCAATCATGTTGAAGCGGGCTTTTTCGATGTTCATTTTTAATACTCCACGGGGTATGTTAGCCGAATATGGTAAATTTTACCGGGAAGGGGCTTTTGTTCCACGCCAAAAGCGTCCCGCCCATTGCGCCAGATCATCCATGTAGCAGTAAACCACCGGCACCACCACCAGAGTCAGCAAGGATGAGGTGATGACCCCGCCAATGACCGCCTGGCCCATGGGGGCGCGCATTTCGGACCCCTCGGTCAGGGCAAATGCCAGTGGCACCATGCCAAAAATCATGGCCAGTGTGGTCATCAAAATGGGGCGCAGCCGCACTTTGGCCGCCATCAGCAGGGCTTCGTTGCGGCCCAGGCCCGCGGTGCGCTGCCCATTTGCGTCGATGCTGTCTTCACGCGCCCGAATGGCGAAGTCCACCAGCAAAATGGCATTTTTGGTGACCAGGCCCATCAACATCACCACACCGATGACCGAGAACATGGACAGCGTGGAGTTGAATAGCATCAGAGCCAGTACCACGCCAATCAACGTCAGGGGCAAGGCGGTCATCAGCGCCAGTGGCTGCAAAAAGCTCTTGAACTGACTTGCCAGAATCATGTAAATAAATACTACGGCCAGTACCAGCGCCGAGATGGCGTAGCCAAAGGCTTCAGCCATGTCCTTGGTGGAGCCGCTGAACTTGTAGCTGTAGCCCGGTGGCATGGCGATGCTGTCCATAGCCGTCTTGATATCTGCCGATACCTCGCCAGCCGAACGGCCCGACACGTTGCCACTGATGGCCACTTCGCGGGTCAGGTCACGGCGGTTGATCTGGTTGGGCCCGGTCGATTCGCGCACATCCGCCACCTGGTTGAGCCGAACAATGCGTGCGCTGCCGTCCGCATTGGTGCCCACGGTAAACGGCAGCTGGTCCAGGTCCTGCGGGCTGTTGCGGGCATCGGGTGCCAGGCGCACATTCACGTCATAGGTCTGATCGTCGGGTGCGCGCCAGTTACCCACGGTTTGCCCGGCTACCAGCGTGCGCAGTGCAGAGCCAATTTGCGCCACGCTCAGGCCCAGGTCGGAGGCGACGTCGCGTTTGACCTGCACGTCGAGCGTGGGTTTGTTGGGCTTGACGCTCGAGTCCAGGTCCACCAACCCGGGAACCGTGCGAATCTTTTCCAGTGTCAGTTGCGTCAGGCGTTCCAGCTCGGCCGTGTCAGCCCCTTGTATGGAGAAGAGAATCTGCTTTTGTCCGCCTACGGAGTCCAGCAGGCCGACGTGGGTCACGGTAATGCCCGGAACCTGTTTGAGGCGTTCCCGAAGGTTGACCGACATCTGGTCCACGCTGAGCGTGCGCGCTTTGCGGTCCACCAGCCGGATGTAAATGCTGGCGTATATTTTGCCCTGTGCATTGCCTGTGTTGATGGTGGTCAGCGTGTAGCGCACCTCAGGAAACGCGCGGATGATGGCTTCCACCTGGCGTGCCCGGGCCTCGGTAACCTCCAGCGATGAGCCCACCGGCGTGTTGAAGCTCAGCGTGGTTTCGGAAAAATCAGACTTGGGTACAAACTCGGTTCCCAGCAGCGGCACCATGAAGATGCTCGTCAGAAAGATGCCAATCGCCAGCCCCACCGTGGCCAGCTTGTGCACCAGAGCCCAGCGCAGAATCGTCTGGTAAGCGTCCACCAGCCAGTCGGTGGCGCGGTCGAACCATCCAGTGACACGGCCAATGGTCTTGTCGTAGAAAGTGACCGGTGCGTGGTGTTTGCCATGCTCCTCAATACTCGGGTCGTGCCAGATGGACGACAGCATGGGGTCGAGCGTGAAGCTCACAAACATCGAGATCAGCACAGCCGCCACGATGGTGATGCCAAATTCATGGAAGAACTTGCCAATGATGCCGCCCATGAAGCCAATGGGCATGAACACCGCCACGATGGACAGGGTGGTTGCCAGCACCGCCAGACCAATCTCCTGCGTGCCGTCGAGTGAGGCCTGGTAAGGCGTCTTGCCCATCTGCACATGGCGCACGATGTTTTCCCGCACCACAATTGCATCGTCAATCAGCAGGCCCACACACAGGCTCAGCGCCATCAGCGTGATCATGTTGATGGTGAAACCAAACATGTTCATGAACAGGAATGTGCCAATCAGCGCAATGGGCAGCGTGAGTCCCGTGATGACGGTGGAACGCCAGGAGTTCAGGAACAAAAACACGATCAGCACGGTCAACCCTGCGCCTTCAATCAAGGTGCGGCGCACGTTGTCTACCGACACCCGAATCTGGCGCGAGCCATCGGTAATCTGCTCCAGCTTCAGGCCTGGAGGCAATTGCTTTTGCATTTCGGCCAGCGTCTTTTGCAGCCCGTCCACCACGGCGATGGTGTTTTCATCCTGTGACTTTTGCACGTTGAGCACCAGCGTACGCGCGCCGTTGTAGAGCGCCAGGCTGTCAATTTCCTGCGCACCATCGGCGACGCGGGCCACCTGGTCCACACGCACGGGAACACCATTCTTGCGCGCCACAATGATCTTGCCAAAGTCTTCCGGTCGCTGCATGCGTGCCGCGATCTGGATGACGCGCTCCTGCTCTGCTGAGCGGATCGCACCCACGGGCAAATCCTGATTTTCATTGCGCACGGCGGCTACCACCTGGTCCGGAGTAATGCCAAAAGACTCCAGTGCCTGCGGGTTCAAGTAGACATTGATTTCGCGCTTGGTACCCCCGACGACGGTGACTGAGCCCACGCCGCGTACGTTTTCCAGACGCTTCTTGAACGTTTGCTCCGCCCAGTTGGTCAACTCGACAGCGCTCAGGGTTTTGTCTTTGCCGACGGCGGTGTCGGGCAGAACGGCAACCGACCACACGGCCCGCGCTGACGGGTCAAAGCGCAGAACACGCGGCTCCTTGACCTCGGCACGCAGGGTGGGCTTTACGGCGGCAACTTTCTCGCGCACATCGTCGGCGGCCTTGCGTCCATCAATGTGCAGGCCGAACTCGATCACGACGACTGACTGGCCTTCGTAGCTGCGAGACGTCAACGCATTGATACCGGCTATGGAGTTGACACCCTCTTCAATCTTTTTGGAGACTTCGCTCTCCACAATTTCGGGCGAGGCGCCAGGGTAGTCGGCGATGACCACCACGACGGGGAAGTCGATGTTGGGAAACTGGTCAACCTGCAGTCGCTGCAGGGAGAAAATGCCCAGCACGACCAGGGCCAGCATGACCATGGTGGCAAAGACCGGATTTTTAAGGCTGACGCGGGTGAACCACATGGCTTACTTTGCGCCTGGAGCCATTTTGACCAGCGTGCCTGCGCGGATGCTGCCCACGCTTCCACCCAGTACCGTGGTGCCTTCGGCAACGCCTTGAATGCCCACCATAGTCTTGCCTTCGAACGCGCCACGCGCGCCCATAACAACCGTCTGGTGCACCACCTGGCCATTGCTGATGAGTTGCACATAGGGTTGCGGCTTGTCGGTGCGCACCGCGCTCAGGGGCAGGGCGGGGGCCTGTGTCTTGCCTGTGGCCAAAATGCCCTGGGCAAACAGGCCCTGGCGAAGGCCCGGGTTGGGCTCGATCGCCAGATAGGCCAGAACGGCACGGCTGGATGCCGCCGCACTCGGGTTGATGCGCACGACCTTGGCTTGCAAGGGCTTGGATGCGCCCTCAATCGTCAGCTGGGCAGTCTGGCCTACTTGAACACCCAGCGAATCGGTTGCGCTCAAGCTGGCTTCCAGCTCCAGGCGGCTCAGATCCACGATTTCCACAATACGTGCGTCGATGGCTACACGCTCCCCCGGCTGCGCCAGGCGCTGCGCAATCAAACCCGAAATGGGCGCGCGCAGCACGGTGTCGTCAAGCGACTTGGAAGCGACATCGGCGCCTGCCCGCGCAGCCTGGTAATTGGCTTCAGCGGATGACAGTGTGGCTATGGAGGAATCGAGAGCTGTTTTGGAAATAAAGCCCTGATCCACCAGGGAGCGGTTGTTGTCAAAGCTGCGTTTGGCAATCTCAACCTGGGCCTTGGCGGATTGCGCCTGCTGTTGTGCCTGGCGTACGCGCGCCTGAAACTCGGTGGAGTCCACCCGGGCGATCACTTGGCCACTTTTGACCACGTCGCCCTCGCGCACCGTCAGTCCTTGCAACTCACCTGCAACCCGCGCTTTGACAAACGCGGTATTGACCGCCTTGAGGGGGCCGGAGATGGCCAGGCCCTGCACCAGTTCCAGTGCTTTGACCCGCACCACATCCGTGGGCGCCACTTCTATCGCCGTCTGCGCCTTTTGTGAATCCTGTTGGGCCTGTAGCGCTTCTTTTTGTGCCTTGCGGGCAGACAAGGTCCGTAGCGCGCCCAAAGCCAGAACGGCCACGATCAGGCCCAGGACAATCCATTTCAACCAGCTTTTCATTGTGCTTATTTCTTGTTAGAGGGGGAGGGTGCCTGCTGCGCGCTCAGGCCGTAGAGGATGGTTTCTATTTGCACAGCGAGGTATTCTTCGGGCACCAGCTGTGCGGCCGCTTTGCTACAGGTGCCGAACGAGTGCTTCCACATCGCCAGAAACATCATGGGTGCCAGCACCGTATAAACGCCGTATTTGAGGTTGATCGGGCGAAATTCGCCGCAGTCTATGCCGCGCTGCAACACGCGCCGGAGCAATTCGTTGCCTGGCTCTATGACTTCGGCTTGATAAAAGGCCGCCAGTTCAGGAAAATTGCCCGCCTCGCTCATCATCAGCTTGGTAATACCCGAGACCTTGGTTGACCCGATTTGGGCCCACCAGGCATTCATGCTGTGGCGCAGCAGGTCAGCCGTACTGCCCTGAAAGTTGTCCATCTCGGCATGCCACACGCCCAGTCGTCCCGAGATGTTCTCGCGCACCACCGCTTTGAACAGCTCTTCCTTGCTGGAAAAGTAGAGAAACAAGGTGCCCTTGGACACCCCCGCGCGTTTGGCCACCTCTTCGGCTCGGGTGGCGGCAAAGCCTTTTTCGACAAAAAGCTCCAGCGCGGCGTCCAGGAGTTCTCCCGGGCGCGCATCTTTGCGCCGCTCACGCTTGGCGCGGACCGTAGCGGCAAGTCCGCAGAGGTTGAGGGATGTGGGCATTTCGTTAATGACTGATTGGTTAGTAATTTAACCAATTGTTTCTGTTCGGTCAAGTCCGGGGGGCTGGCGGGCAGGTCCATACCAGCATTCAGGCAAAGTGGGGCGAGGACATACCTGCGCAAATTTGTGAGGAATTATGCATATCGGTTGACCGGGATCAACAGCCGCAAAGGCACAGCGGACTATCGTCCCGGGCATTGCAATTGCCACGCAGGACTGCGCACCATGTACCACGGCGAGCGCTTTAACAGCATCACCCATCTGGCGGGCGCCGGTTTGGCGGTGGCCGGCGCGGCCGTGTTGATCGTGGCGGCGGCGCGCTTGGGCGATCCCTGGAAGCTCATCAGCTTCAGTGTCTATGGTGCCACGCTGGTCACGCTGTATGTGGCCAGCACGCTGTACCACAGCGTGCGCGGGCGGGCCAAAAACATCCTGCGCAAAGTGGATCACTGCTCCATCTATCTGCTGATTGCCGGCACTTACACACCCTTCGCGCTGGTGTCACTGCGCGGCGTGTGGGGCTGGTCCCTGCTGGGTGTGGTGTGGACGCTGGCGTTGTTTGGCGTCCTGCAGGAGATCTGGTTTGCCAAGGGCGCGCGCGTGCTGTCGCTGGTCATCTATGTGTTGATGGGCTGGCTGGCATTGTTCGCGGTGTCGCCGCTGTGGGACGCGCTGACCCCCCCTGGCTTTGCGTTGCTGGCCCTGGGTGGAGTCCTCTACACCGTGGGCATTGTTTTTTATGTTGCCGACCAGCGGGTGCGCCATGGCCACGGCTTGTGGCACCTCTTTGTACTGGGCGGCAGCAGCAGTCACTTTTTTACCGTGCTGTTTTTTGTTGCTTGATTTTTTTTGGTGCGTTAGCGCACAGAACTCCTTTTCTCCCGGGCTTAGTCTGCCCCCATGACTTCATCTCTTTCAACAATCCGGCATCCGTTGAGCGCAGGGGGTCTGGAATGACGCTTGCTGCGGTAGCCGCCGGCGGCATGTTCATTCGGGGCATTGGTACCGCCGCGCCCCTGACGAAATACACCAAGGCTGACTGCCTGTTGGCCTTCGAGCAATCAGACTGGTACAACCGGCTGGATACGCGGTCCCACCTGATTGCGCGCACCGTACTCCAACGGGACAACGGCATCGATGCGCGGCGGCTGGCGGTCAACACGCTGGACGAGGTCTTCCACATTGATCCCGACACGCTGGCCCAACGCTTCCTTGCCCACGCACCCACTCTGGCTGCTGCTGCGGCCACCCAGGCACTGGATGCAGCCGGACTCCGTGCGCAGGACATCGGGGCTGTGGTGGTCAGTACATGCACCGGTTATGTGTGCCCGGGGCTTACCGGCTATGTGGCCGAGCGCCTGGGTCTGCGCGACAACGTGCAGGCTTTTGACCTGGTAGGGCAGGGTTGCGCTGCGGCATTGCCCAACATGCAAATGGGTCGGGCGCTGTTGGCATCCGGTGCTTGCGAGCATGTGCTGTCGGTATGTGTAGAGGTCAGCAGCGCCGCGATGTATCTGGACAATGACCCCGGTGTATTGATCAGCGCCTGCCTTTTTGGCGATGGCGCTGGGGCCGCGGTGCTTTCTTCATCGGCAGACTCCGTTGGACGTCGCATCGAATGGATGGACAGCAGCTCTCTGCTGGAGCCTGCGCAACGCGACGTTCTCAAGTTTGAGACGCGCGGGGGCATGCTGCGCAACGTGCTCACGCGCGCCGTACCAGAACTGGCCGCGGACTATGCCCTGCGGGTACTGCACACCGTGCTGCAGCGGGCGGACCTGCGCCCTGACGACGTGAATACCTGGATCCTGCATGCAGGCGGACGTGACGTTCTGCAAGCCGTGGAACGGCGTTTCGAACTGAACGACTCGGACCTGCGTTACAGCGCCGCTATGTTGCGCGAATACGGCAACCTTTCCAGCGCATTCGTCTACTTTGTGCTGCAGGCGGCACTGGCGGATGACGCGCCGGGTGGCTGGTGGTGGCTGTCGGCCTTTGGTGCCGGTTTTAGCTGTCACGGTGCTTTGCTCCAGGTGGGCTGATGGAGCCGCTTTGATCGCAACAGTATCCCTGGATTTTCCCAGAAAAGTGGTCCCTGAGCTTCTGGACGGCATGGATGCGCATGATGCGGCTGCGAAGCGTTCACGCCGCGACCTGCAGCGCATCCACCGTGCGATGGGCACCCGCGCCACCGTGCTGAGGGCATTGCGCGCGCTACCCGGCCTGCACGCGCGGACGTCACCACTGCGATTGCTCGAACTGGGTGCTGGGGACGGTAGCCTGATGCTGGGCGTCGCACGCGCGCTGCAGGGTCAGTGGCCTGCTGTGGAGCTGACGCTGCTGGACCGCCAGAACCTGCTGCTCCCCAGCGCCGTGGCCCACTACGCCGCAGTCGGCTGGACCGTGAAAACGCAGGTGGCCGATGCGCTGGATTGGGCCGCTGAAGCGGGTACTGTGCCGCATTGGGACCTGATTGTTGCTAACCTGTTCCTGCACCATTTTGAGGGCCCGCAATTGGCGTCGCTGCTGGCTGCGGTAGCGACGCGAACCGACTATTTTTTCGCCTGTGAGCCACGCCGTGGCTGGCTGGCCCTGGCGGGCAGTCACATGGTGGGAGCCATAGGGGCCAACGCGGTCACCCGCGTAGACGCGGTGTTGAGTGTGCACGCCGGTTTTCGTGGGAACGAACTGCAGGCGCTCTGGCCCGCACAGAACGCGGGCTGGACGTTGGCCGAGTACTCTGCGGGTCTCTTCAGCCATTGCCTTGTTGCCGCGCGTGCCGAAGTCAAGCGTACGAATGCTCGCTGATGAAAACCCGTTTTGATGCAATCATCATCGGAGGGGGTCCTGCCGGCTCCAGTGCTGCAATCCTGCTGGCCACGGCGGGGTGGTCTGTGTGTGTGATTGAGAAGCAGGTTTTTCCGCGACGCAAGGTATGCGGGGAATGCCTGGCGGCCACTAACCTGCCGTTGCTTGACGCTCTGGGGATTGGTGCTGATTTTCTGTCCCAAGCCGGGCCCGAGCTCCACCGGTTGGCGTTGACGCGGGGTGCACGCACCGTCGAGATGGATCTGCCACCCGCGGTGGGTTCTCCGCACCTGTGGGGTCGTGCGCTCGGCCGGGAAGTATTGGACACCTTGTTGTTGCAACGTGCCCGCTCGGCAGGTGCGGTCGTGCTGCAGCCCTGGGCGGTACAAAAAATCAACCATAGCGCCGGTTTCCACGATTGCACGGTGCGCGAAGCGGTGTCCGACCGGTTGATGGTTCTGCAGGCCCCGGTGGCTATCCTTGCCCACGGGTCATGGGAGCCGCTGCCGCAAGAGCGCGCGGTTCAGCGCCGGGCGCGAAGCGGTAGCGATCTGCTCGCCTTCAAGGCGAACTTTCATGGGGCCTCTCAGGCTGCCGGGCTTCTTTCGGTATTGATGTTCAAGGGCGGTTATGGCGGCATCGTGCTGGCAGACCACGGCGTTGTCACGCTGGCCTGCTGCATCCGCGCCGACCGTCTTGAGGTGCTGCGCCAGACCGAGCCCGGCAGGTCTGCGGGTGAGGTTGTGGAGGCCATGCTCAAGCGTGAATGCCAGGGAGTAACCGAGGCATTGCAGGGTGCACAGCGGCGTGAGCCCTGGCTAGCGTCAGGCCCGATAGCGCCGGGCGTGCGATTTCAACCGGGCGAAAAGGTCTTTCGCATCGGAAACGCAGCCGGGGAGGCGCATCCCATCATCGGTGAAGGCATGAGCATGGCTTTGCAGTCGGCCTGGCTGCTATGCGCTGGTTTGGTACGCGCCCGCCAGCAGCATGGTCCGGGCGACGGGACGGCATGGCAACGTGGCGTTCGTGAACACTACGTGACCGAGTGGCGGCGCCACTTCGCACCACGCCTTCGCCTGGCGGCCAGCTTTGCGCACTTGGCCATGCGGCCTGCCACCTCAGCGGCGCTGATGGCGCTGGTTGGTTGGCGGCCAGCGCTGTTGACCCAGGCTGCCACATGGAGTGGCAAGGTCCACTCGGTGGCCGACGCCGCTACGTTGGCCGCCTTGGCATCCAGCGCCACTAAGAGTGTTGGCCTGAGCCGATCGCATCTTCGCCAGGATTTTGAACTATTACCAGGAGAAGCTCCATGACCACTGAAGCACGTATTCGCGCCCTGCTTGTGAAAGACTACAAGCTCGATCCTGAGAGACTCACGCCCGATGCGTTGATCGAAGACCTGGGCATCGATTCTATTGGAATGGCCGAGCTGATCTTCAATATCGAGGACGAATTCAAATTGCAGGTGCCCGATCAGGCGGTGCAACTCCTGACCCTCGGCGATGTCGTCCAGTTCATCGAAAAGCTGGTCGCAGACCAGGGCTCTGAAGCGGGCATTTCCACTGCGGCGACGGAGCATCCGCACCCAGCGACATGAAGCGGGTCGCCATCACGGGGGTTGGCATGGTTTCGCCCTTGGGTCACCACGCGCCGGAAGTGTTCGAGGCTGCGCGCATGGGGCGTTCGGGCATACGCATGCTCGACATCCCGGGCGTGCACCGGCTCGCGGTGCCACTGGCGGCCACGGTGCAGTTCGATGGTACCGATCACTTCGATCCACCGCAATACCGCCTGATGGATCGTGTGAGTCAATTCGCGGTGGTAGCGGCCAGGCGGGCCATCGCTGACGCGCAATGCGAACTGACGAATTTGGAGCGTGAGCGTACCGGCGTTTTTCTGGGCACCGGAATGGGCGGAACCCTGAGTATGGATGAGGGCTACCAGACGCTGTATGCAGAGCAGTCTGACCGCATCAAGCCGATGATGATCCTCAAAGGCATGCACAACGCACCCGCGGCGTGGATCGGCATCGAGCATGGGCTTCTTGGCCCCAATATGACCTATTCCACTGCCTGCTCGTCGTCTAGCGTAGCCATTGGTGAGGCTTGGCTGCGTCTGGCCAGCGGGGCACTGGACGTCGCCATCGCCGGGGGCTCCGAAGCCCCGCTTTCGCTGGGCTCGCTGAAGGCGTGGGAGGTCATGCACACGCTGGCCCGCATGGATGCCGATGACCCCGCCACCTCGTGCAAGCCATTTTCCAGGAATCGCAGCGGCATGGTTCTGGGAGAAGGTGCGGCGCTGGTGGTACTGGAGTGCTGGGATCGCGCAATGGCACGCGGCGCATTCATCCACGGCGAACTGATTGGCTATGGTCTCACCACCGATGCAAGTCACATTGCCCGACCCAGTGTGGAGGGTCAAGCGGCCGCCATGCGGGCAGCCCTGGTGGCCGCGGGCATCAGCGCTCAGGATGTGGACGCCATCAACGCCCATGGAACCGGAACTCCGGCCAATGACAGCGTAGAGACCGCAGCCATCAAGCGTGTCTTTGGCGCGCGCGCCGGCCACATTCCGATCAGCGCCACCAAGGCGTTGCACGGCCACCTGCTGGGCGCGGCAGGTGCGCTGGAATTCGTGCTGGCGTTGCTGGCTTTACAACACAACGTGGCCCTTCCCACCATGCATCTGCGCGTGCCCGACCCGGAATGTGATCTTGACTATGTTCCCAACACCGCCCGCGAGGGCGCGGCGGGCCGCACGATGCTGTCCAATTCGTTCGCCTTTGGCGGCACCAATGCGGTGCTCGCGTTACGCGCTGCGCAGTGATTGGATATTTGCGTTCCGCTATGTTGGGAAGCGCACAGATGTAACTTCGGCTTCTGATTAACCTCTGTTTATCGACACGACGAACGGGTTGTGCGATCCGTAGGCTGAGCCCGATTCAGATGGGGCATCAGATGTACACCTCACAAACAGGAATTGAAAATGAACAAAGACCAAGTCAAGGGCGCTACCAAAGACATCGCCGGGAAAATCCAGCAACAAGCCGGCAAGCTGGTGGGTAACCCAACCCAACAAGCCAAGGGTTTGATTCACCAGGCTGAAGGCAAAGCGCAACAACACGTGGGCAATGTCAAGGAACTGGTCAAGGACGCCAAGAAAATCTAAACTTTGGCGGTTTCACGCCAATAGAAAAGTGGCCGCAATTTGCGGCTATTTTTTTTGTAGAGGAAAACATGGCAAAACGTACAGGCAACCTGTTTCTGACCCGCGCCTTCCAGCGCACGCTCTCTGCCATGACCCGGTCTGCCATGCGCACCGGTACCAAGGCGGCGACCCAGGCCTTGCGCGCCAAGCCCGGCAAGCGCGTACCCGCTGCACAGGGGCTTGCTGCTGTTGCCATCACTACAAAGGGGGCACGCCGCTACCGGCTTTTCAAGCCACCTGGTGTGCGGCGCAACGAACAACTGCCGCTGGTGGTGATGCTGCACGGTTGTGGCCAGGACGCCCACGGTTTGAGCGCCAGCAGCCGGATGAACCGTGTCGCCGAGCGCGAACATTTTCTGGTGCTCTACCCGGAACAGGACCGCATGGCCAACGCCCAAGGCTGCTGGAACTGGTACGACACCCGCACAGGCAGAGCCCAGGCTGAGGCTGACTCCATCGATGCGGCGATCAACCAGGTCTGCCTGACGCAGCCGGTGGACCGCAACCGCATTGCCGTGGCCGGACTCTCGGCGGGCGCCGGTATGGCGGCGCTGCTGGCGATGCGCCATCCGGAACGGTTCAAGGCGGTCGCCATGCATTCGGGCATCGCGCCAGGCGTTGCCCACTCGTCGGCCACCGCGCTCAGTGCCATGTTTGGACGCCGGGTAAAGGCAATGCCCGCGGCACCGCTGGCAGCCGGCATCCACCTTCCTGCGCTGCTGGTTATTCAGGGCAGTGCGGACCACCTCGTTGCACCCTCCAACGGCGCCGAGGCCGCGCGGTCGTGGGCCGCCAGCGAAGGGGCCACGGCAGCTGCGGTGGGCACCACGCGAACCGTGCAGCGCGGTGCGCGTTATGCCACGAAGGTCACCGACTATCGGGTCCAGCGCCGGCTGGTGGCGACCCTCTGCGAAGTCATCGGTCTCGGCCATGCGTGGAGCGGAGGTGCTGCAGGAAAGGCCTATAGTGACCCCAAGGGCCCCGACGCGTCACGCATGATCTGGGCGTTCATAGCCAGGCAATTCGCCACTTTACCGGTGTAGCACACGATGACTGAAGAACACCTTCCAGAAGGCCCGCTCGCCGATCCTGCACCGGTAGCTTTTCAGGACCCCGAGCGGGTGCTTCTTCACATGCCGGTCGACATTCGCAGCATGTCGCTGGTGATACTGGCTTTCTTCGCCAGTCTATTTGTGCTGCACTGGGCCAAGGCCGTTTTTATACCCGTGATGCTGGGCGTGCTCTTCAGTTACGCGCTCTCTCCCTGGGTCAACTGGATGGAGATAAAACGCGTGCCACGCTGGTTGGGCGCAGCCGTGCTGCTGGTGGCAATTTGTGGCGGGATCGGGTCAACCGCCTACTCGTTCAGCGACGAGGCCACACAAATGGTCGAGGCGCTGCCAGCGGCCGCACAGAAGTTCAGGCAGTCCGTCAAGCCGCGCGGCGATCAACGATCCAGCGCTCTGGATACCGTGCAAAAGGCCGCGACGCAGATTGAGCAGGCTGCGCAGGAGAACGGGGCGCCACCCATCACGAGCCGCGGCGCCATGCGTGTGGTGGTCGAGCCCGCGCGTTTCAATGTCAAAGACTATTTGTGGTCGGGCACCATGGGCCTGATCACGTTGATCGGACAAGGTACGGCCGTCGTATTTCTGACCTACTTTTTATTGCTCTCCGGCGATACGTTTCGTCGCAAGCTGATCAAGCTCGCAGGCCCTACATTGAGCAAGAAAAAAATCACACTTCAGGCACTCAATGAAATCACCGGTCAGATCCAGCGTTACCTGCAGGTGCAGTTGCTCACCAGTGCGCTGGTGGGGGTGTTGACCGGGCTGGTGCTCTTTGCCATCGGGCTTGAGAACGCTGCGGTCTGGGGCATTGCGGCAGCGGTCATGAATCTGGTTCCTTATGTGGGTTCGCTGGCTACTTCCGCAGGGGTGGGACTGGTCGGGTTTTTGCAGTTTGGCTCGCTCAATATGGCGTGGGTCGTAGCGGGCGCGTCATTAGCCATACACACCATCGTCGGTAACCTGCTCACGCCGTGGCTGACCAGTCGCGCCAGCCGCCTGAGTCCGGTGGCGGTGTTTGTGGGTCTGCTCGCCTGGGGCTGGCTGTGGGGCGTTTGGGGCCTGCTGCTGGGCGTCCCTATTCTCATGATCGTCAAGTCCACCTGTGATCGGGTCGATGACCTGAAACCGATCGGAGAGTTTCTGGGGTCCTAGTCTGTCTTGCCGGATTCAGACACGCCAGGGTGTGTCTCCCGTGTTCTGACAGTCGGCAGCGCGAGGCGGACAATGCGTTCATGGACTTCGCACATTCTCCCCAGGCGCAAGACCTGCGCCAACGCCTTGAAGCGTTCATGCAACGCTATCTGCTGCCTTACAACGCAGCGTGGCACGCTTCTGTACAAGACGGTGTTTATCCGCCGCCATTTCTGGAAGACCTCAAAGCCCTCGCGCGAGAAGAGGGGTTGTGGAACCTGTTCTTGCCCAGCCTGGGTGCCGACGAACCTGGCACGCGTCTTAGCAATCTGGACTATGCGCCACTGGCCGAAATCATGGGCCGCCTGCCGTGGGCTGCTGAGGTTTTTAATTGCAGCGCACCCGATACCGGCAACATGGAGCTGTTGCACCGCTTTGCCACACCCGCACAGCGCACGCAGTGGCTGGCACCTCTGCTGGAAGGGCAGATTCGCTCAGCCTTTGCCATGTCCGAGCCCGATGTGGCGTCCAGTGATCCCACCAACCTGCAAACCACGGTACGCCGTGATGGGGAGCAACTGGTGCTCAACGGCCGGAAGTGGTTCATCACCGGGGTGGCGCACCCACACTGCAAGCTGCTCATCGTGATGTGCCGCAATGCGGCTGAAGGCGAGGGCACTGCCCACCACCAGCACAGCATGGTGCTGGTGCCACTGGATACCCCCGGCGTGCAGGTGGTGCGCAACATTGCCGTGGTGCACCACCATGCGCCCGAAGGGCACTGCGAAATTGTGTTGCGCGATGTGCGCGTGCCCGCAGACCATCTGCTGGGCACTTGGGGGGAAGGCTTTGCCATGGCGCAAGCGCGCCTGGGGCCGGGGCGGGTGCACCACTGCATGCGCACCATTGGCCAGTGCGAGCTGTCTCTGCAACTGGCCACCGAGCGTACGCTGGAGCGCCAGGCCTTTGGCAAGTATTTGTCCGATTTTTCCAACGTGCAGGACTGGATTGCCGAGTCCCGCATCGAGATCGACCAGGCCCGGTTGCTGGTGCTGCAGGTAGCCTGGTCGCTGGACCAGAGCACGGTGGAGCCTGCACAACCGGCGGCACCGTTGCGCGCGCAGGTGGCCGCCATCAAGGTGGTGGCGGCACGGCTGCAAACGCGCGTGGTGGAGCGCGCCATGCAGGCTTTCGGCGCCATGGGTCTGTCGCCCGACACCCCGCTGGCCTATTTCTGGACCTGGGGCCGTGCCATGCACCTGATGGATGGCCCCGATGAAGTGCACTTGCGCACCGTGGCGCGCCACGAGCTTACACAGGCCCGCAGCCGCATGGGCGCCACTGCGGCCTACTTCACGACGCCTGAACAATTACGGGCCTTGCCGCGCATTCGATAGCCCCTTTGCCTGACGCAGGCAGGCCAGCCGGGTTACATTGGATTCCAGTAAAACCGATTGTCTGGAGATCCCTTATGTCCGATTCTGTTGAAACCATCACCCTGGGCGGAGGCTGCTTCTGGTGCACCGAGGCCGTGTTTGTGCAGGTGCGCGGCGTAGTGGACGTCGAGTCCGGCTACAGCAACGGCCAGGTGCGCCAGCCCAGCTATGAAGCGGTGTGTACCGGCACCACCGGCCACAATGAAGTGGTCAAGCTGGTCTATGCCCCCGCCGATATTTCCACCCGCGAGGTACTGGAAATTTTCTTCGTCATCCACGACCCCACTACCTTGAACCGCCAGGGCAATGATGCGGGCACCCAGTACCGCAGCGGCATTTATTTCTCCACTCCCGAACAAGAAGCGGTGGCCCAGGAGGTAATTGCCGAGATGACCGCCAGCGGTGTCTATGACCGGCCCATCGTCACCGAGGTGGTGCCCCTGGACAACTATTGGCCCGCCGAGGATTACCACCAGGACTTTTTTGAGCGCAATCCGCACCAGGGCTACGGCATGGCTGTGGCCGCGCCCAAGGTTGCCAAATTCCGCAAGACCTTTGCGCGGTTCCAGAAGGGGTGACTACACTTGGGGGCTACTAAAACACCCTCTGAAGTTGCAATGGATATTTTGATATGGGCGATCCTGATCGCGGTTGGCGGCTACCTACTCAAGTCGCGCGACGAAAACAGACGCATTGCCCTGCTGGGCAGATATCTTGGCAAGTACGAAATTGAAAAACTGATGGAGGGCCTGACCCACGGCACCATGCGGGCGCTGGGGGAATCCGACCCGGCGCGCCAGGAGCAGGTCTGGAACCTGCTGGACCCCTCCGGGCTCAAGCTCTCGGAGCAGTTCAACAGTTTTGTGGCCGAGTTCGCCAAGGTTGACGCGGCGGATGCACGCGTCAGCATGCTGCCGCTACCCCTCTCCATTCCATATGCTGCCAGGCTCTTTCCGCAAGCGACGTTTGATGTGCGCAAGGTTTTGGCGGTGCATGCCAGCGGCATCGCCAATGCCGCGAAAAACAGTCTTAATCGCTCACCCAAGGACAAGGCGTTCACCCTGATGGCCGAGCTGTTTCTGATGCAGCACACCTGCCACTGGTATTGCAAATCCAAAACCGTCGCGTCCGCGCGCCTGTTGGTTCGCCACCAGACCGCGTATGCGTTGTTGCTTGATTCGGTGGCCCCTGACACGCGCAGGGCCTATCGGGCCCTGACCCAGAAGTGAGCAAAACCATACGCTACACCCTGCTGTCCTTGCGGGACCTGGCGGTGTCTGCCGGCCCGTTTGTGGTGCTGGCCATCGCACTGCTGGTGGCGGCTTATGCGTGGCTGGACCCCAACCCACCCAAGCGGGTGACGCTGGCCACCGGCCCGGCCCAAAGTGCGTATGAAGAGTTCGGCAAGCGCTATGCCAGTATTCTGGCCAAAGAAGGCATCACCGTGGTGCTGTTGCCGTCCGAGGGTTCGGCTGCCAACCTGCAACTGCTCCGTGAAGGCAAGGCAGACCTTGGTTTTGTGCAGGGGGGCTCCAGTGAAACCCGTGCAGAAGGCGAAGCGCCGCTGGAGTCGCTGGGCAGCTTGTTTCTGGAGCCGGTGTGGCTGTTCTACCGCGAAAGCGCTGCGCCGAATGCGGTGCTGAGTTCGCTCACCCAGCTCAAAGGCCTGCGCGTCAACGTGGGAACGCACGGCAGCGGTGTGCCCAACCTGATGGCCAAGTTGCTGGAGAGCAACCGCATTGAAAGCAGCGCACTGAAGATTTCCGAGCTGGAGCAAACGCCCGCCACGGTGGCCTTTCTGGGTGGCGAACTCGATGCCATTGTGTTTGCGTCGGCCCCTGAATCGCTGATGGTGCAGATGCTGCTGCAAACGCCCGGCGTCAAGCTCATGGATTTTGCGCAAAGCGAGGCCTATTCACGGCGCTTTGCGTTTCTGAGCCCGGCCGTGCTGCCGCAGGGCGTGGTCGATCTGGCGGGCAACATTCCGCCCCAGGACGTGCACCTGGTGGCGCCTACCACCACGCTGCTCACGCGCACCACCACGCACCCGGCGTTGCTGCAACTGTTTGCCCTGGCAGGCAACGAGATCCATGGAAGCGCTGGCTGGTTCAAGCATGCCCGTGAATACCCCAACGTCAAAAACAATGAGTTGCCGGTTTCCAAGGAGGCCGAGCGCGCCATTCAGACCGGCGCCCCGCTGCTGCAGCGTTACCTGCCGTTTTGGGTGGCCAATCTGGTGGAGCGCATGTGGCTGGTGATGGGCATTATTCTGGCGGTGCTGCTGCCGGCGTCGCGCATCGTGCCGCCGCTCTACGAGTTTCGGGTACGTTCGCGCATTTTCCGGTGGTATGCCCAGCTGCGGGACATTGAACAGCGGGCCGAGGGAAACTCCGACACGCAGCCGCTGCTGGATGAACTGGACCTGATGGAAGTCCACGCCGAAAAGATCAGCGTGCCGCTGTCGTATACCGATGAGCTGTACGCGCTGCGCAGCAATATCCAGCTGGTGCGAAAGAGGTTAAATAGGGCGTAGTCCACGTGGAATATGCGCATACGGCTATTATTTTGATAGCAGTTTGTATTGGGGTATTCAGTTCCGCTTCATCCCTGCCGCCAGTTGCGTCACGTTGTGGCGCATCATTTGCAGATACGTCGCGCCGGGCTTGTCGGACGCTGAGAGGGCATCGGAATACAGCGCGGCACCCAGGGTGACACCTGCGTCCCTGCTCAGTTGCGCCAGCAGTTTGGGGTTGCTCATGTTTTCCACAAACACCGCCTTGATCTTTTCACGCTGGATTTGCTTGATGAGCTGGGCCACCTGTTTGGCGCTGGGATCGGCTTCGGTGGAGATGCCTTGCGGGGCCAGGAACTTGATCTGGTAGTGCGCGGCAAAGTAGCCAAACGCGTCGTGCGAAGTAATCACCTTGCGCTTGTCAGCGGGGATGGTTGAAAACTGTTCTTTGGTCCAGGCATCGAGCGATTGCAGGTCTTTCACATACGCCTCTGCGTTGGCCTGATAGACGCTCGCGCCGGACGGATCGGCCTTCGTAAGGCCAGCGGCGATGTTGCGCACATACAGGACCACGTTTTCCGGGTTTTGCCATGCATGCGGATCGCCTTCGATCTGACCCTTCTCTGCGGTCATGGTGCGGCCTTTCACGCCCTTTGACGCGACGACGGCCTCGCCTTGGTAGCCCGCCGACTTGGCCAGCTTGGTGGCCCAGGGCTCAAACCCCAGTCCGTTGGTCACCCACAGCTTGCTGGTCAACAGGGTCTTGGCGTCAGAGGGTCTGGCTTCGAACACGTGGGCATCTTCATCGGGGCCGACCAGCGTGGTAACCGTCACCCGGTCACCGCCGACTGCCCGAACCAGATCGCCCAGGATGCTGAAGCTGGCGGTAACGGGTAGCTTGTCGGCCGCGTGCGACGCGCCCGACAGCAGTGCGGCAACTGCCGTGCTGGCAAGAAGGAATTGGCGAAAGAGAGGGTACATGGGTAAGCCTTTAGAAAGATGGGGAGTTCAAGCCACCCGGTGCGTGGTGGTCCACCAGCGGGGTAACCAGCCGCCCGGCGCCACCAACAGTGACGTGAAATACAGCGCTCCGGCGCAGCCGATGATGGTGGGGCCCGAGGGCGTGTCCAGGTGGTAGGACAGCAGCAGCCCGGCCACGCTGGACAGCATGGCCTGCACGCTGGCGTTCACCAATTGCGCGGGCAGGGTGTCGTGCCACAGTCGGGCGGACACAGCAGGAAGCATCATCAGTCCCACTGCCATCAGCGTCCCCAAGGTTTGAAACCCCGCCACGAGGTTGATGACGACGAGCATCAGGAAGCCTTGCTGCCACAGCCACCCGCGCCGCCCGGCAGCACCCAGAAACACCGGGTCAAAACTCTCCAGTACGAGGCCCCGGTACATGGCCGCCAGCAACAGCACGCTCAGCGTTGCCACGCTGGCCACCATCAGCAGGCCGGCCGTGTCCACGCCCAGCGCACTGCCAAACAGGATGTGCAGCAGGTCCAGTTGCGTGCCGTGGCCCGAGATCAGCATCACGCCCAGGGCCAGCGCGACCAGATAAATGGCCGCCAGGCTCGCGTCTTCCTTGAGCGCGGTGAAACGGGTAACCAGCCCGGCGATGCCTGCCACCAGCATGCCGGCGAGCACACCGCCCAGCGCCATGGCGGTGAGCGACAAGCCGCTAAGCATGAAGCCCATCGCGACACCCGGCAGCACGGCGTGGCTGAGCGCATCACCCAGCAAGCTCATGCGCCGCAGCGTCAAAAACACGCCCAGCGGTGCCGCGCTGAGCGACAGCGCCAGCGTGGCCACCAATGCGCGGCGCATAAAGGCGAATTCGGAAAACGGGGCAAAGCCGGTGTCCCACAGGCTGGCGGCGATGTCCATCATGTTGCCACCTTCTGTGCGTTCAGTGGGGGTGTTGGCGTGTCGATGTCGCACCGCTCGGCGGCTTCGTCCCAGGCCTCGGCCATGGCGCGCGCACGGCGCAGGTTGGGCTCGGTGAGTGTCTGGTCGGTAGGGCCCCAGCCCACCAGCTCGCGGGCCAGCAGCACGGTCTGGGGAAAGTGCTGCCGCACCAGCGTGTCGTCGTGCAGTACGGCAATGATGGTGCGTTGCTGGCCGTGCCACTGCTGCACCAGCGCGAGCAGGGCCGCGGTGGTTTTGCTGTCGACGGCGTTGAAGGGCTCGTCCAGCAGGATCAGCTCGGCGTCCTGCACCAGCACGCGGGCGAACAGGACCCGCTGCAATTGCCCACTGGAGAGGCTGCCCACATTGCGGTACCCAAAACCTTGCAGGCCCACAGCTTGCAAGGCCGCATCCACACCTTGGCGCATGGCCGGAGTGACCGCGCCCCAGGCCCCGCTGGTGCCCCAGTGGCCCAACAGCACGCAGTCGCGCACGTCGATGGGGAAGCTGCGGTCAATCTCTGCCAATTGGGGCAGGTAGGCCATGCGGTTGCGTGGTATGGGGGTTAGCAGCGCGCCACCAGGCAGGGGTAATAACCCGGCGATGCTTTTGAGCAAGGTACTCTTGCCTGCGCCATTGGGCCCCACCACCGCGGTGAGCGAGCCGCCTGCAAAGTTGCCGCTGAGGTGGTGCAGGGCCGGGTGCTGGCGGTAGCTCACCGTCAAGTTGTTGAGCGTGACGGCGGGTGCGCGCATGCCCGCTACCACGGCGCTACCTCTGCGCTGGCCCAGGCCACTGCCAGCCACAGCAGGGCAATGGCGGGCAACACGGCCAGCACCCGCCGCCAGGCCGGCCAGGCCAGCACGCTGGAGGGTGCACTGTGGGCGAGTGGCCTGTCTGGCTGGGGGGTCTTTTTTACAAAAAGCATGGAATGTCTTTACAAAAATGGGATGCTGCAGTCCGCAAGCTCGGTAATAATGCAATCCTGTTGCGATAGAGTATAACGCAACCAAGTTGCAATAAATAACATTAACCCATGGCATCCCTCAAACTGGCTGAACTGGCCGCGTCGGACCCCATTGATGCGCTGCTCTCGGCCCACGGCCTGCGCCGCACGGTGGCTGCACGCCTGGTGCTAGGCTGGCTGCTGGCCCATCCGGACACCAGCTACACCCATGCGCAACTGCAGGAAGCGCTCGCAGATGACCGTTCGGGCAGCTCTGCCGCGTTGGACCGCGTCACGCTGTACCGGCTGATTGACCGCCTCACGCAGGTCGGGCTGCTGCTGTGCCGCGTCGACGCCAGCCGGGTGCGCCGCTACCAGGCCATGCCTTCCAGCGTGCACGCCATTCCGCACTTTGAGTGCCAAAGCTGCCACCGCGACAGCCCCTTGGCGGGTGCGCTCCAAGCCAATGCGCAAGACCTGGAGCGCGCCGCGCAGAACGCGCTGGAAGCCCTCAAGGCACTCGGCTACCAAGGCCTGAGCATGGACTTTGCCGTGCGAGGCGTCTGCGTCGACTGCGCGACATCGCCCCCTGTTGCTGCTGCCGCGGCTGGAGACGCGGCGTGATTCAAACGCGCGGCCTCACCTACTGCTACCCCGGTGGCCCCGCGCTGGTGTTCCCGGATGTGGACGTGCCCCAAGGCGCCGTGCTGCTGCTCAGCGGCCCGTCCGGCTGTGGCAAATCCACCTGGCTGGCGCTGGTGGCGGGCCTGGTGGCGCCAGCCTCCGGCGCGCTGACGGTGGCAGATCAGCCGCTGGCTGCTCTTAAAAAGATAGCTGCTGACGCATGGCGGGCGAGGGCTATCGGCTTTTTACCCCAAAAACTACACCTCAGTGCCGCGCTCACCGTGCAGCAAAACCTGGCGCTGGCGCAGTGGGCAGCCGGCCAGCCTGAAGATGCCGTGCGCATCCAGGCCGCCTTGCAGTCGCTGGGGGTGCAGGAATTGGCTGGCCGCAAGCCTGGGCAACTCTCGGGTGGGCAGGCCCAGCGCGTGGCGCTGGCCCGCGCGGTCTTGCTGCAGCCCCAGGTGATTCTGGCTGACGAGCCCACCGCCAGCCTGGACGACGAAGCCGCTGCCGATGCGGTCGGCCTGCTGCTGAGCACCGCCAAAACCCACCATGCCACGCTGGTGATTGCCACCCACGACGCCCGGATAGCAACGCTCATTCCCGCGGGTATTGATGGTCAAATTGGCTTCCAGCCCTTGCGCCTGTTGCGCAAGCAGCTATGAAAAAAATAGCATGAAGGCGCTTGCATGAAGACCTTGTCATTTGCCTGGCGCTACCTGTGGGCCCGTCCCCTGAGTGCGGCGCTTAATGTGCTGTTACTCAGCCTGGGGCTGGCGTCGATTACTTTTTTGCTGCTGGTGGGGCACCAGCTCAGCACCGCGTTTGACCGCGATCTGGCCGGCATTGATGTGGTGGTGGGAGCCAAAGGCAGCCCCATGCAGCTTATTTTGAGCGGGGTCTTGCATCTCGACGTGCCACCGGGCAATGTGCCGCTGGCCGCCGTGCGTGCGCTGGAGAAAAATCCGCTGGTGGCGCGCCTCATTCCCATCAGCCTGGGCGACAACTTCCAGGGCTACCGCATCGTGGGCACGTCGCACGACTACATCCGCCACTACCAGGCCACGCTGGCGCAGGGTGCCTTGTGGACGGCTCCCATGCAGGTGGTGCTGGGTGCCACCACCGCCCGCAAGCTGGGTGCGGCGCTGGGCAACACCTTTGTTGGCACGCACGGCCTGGGCACGGGCGGTCATGCGCACGGGGACAGCACCTACACGGTGGTGGGCATTCTGGCGCCCAGTGGCAGCGTGCTGGACCGCCTCATCCTGACCGACACGGCATCCGTGTGGAAGGTGCACGAGGACTACACCGCGGTGGACGCCGAAGACCGCAAGATCATGGAAGAAGAGCGGGAAATCACCATGGCCCTGGTGCAATACAAAACCCCCATGGCCGCTTTGACCTTCCCGCGCTATGTGAATACCAGTACCGAGATGCAGGCCGCCGCCCCCGCACTCGAAATATCGCGCCTCCTGAACATGCTGGGTCTGGGCACCGACGTGCTGCGCGCTTTTGCCGGCGTTTTGCTGCTCACCGCGGGCCTGAGTGTGTTCATTGCGCTGTGGAGCGCCGTGCGCGAGCGCCGCGCTGACCTGGCGCTGCTGCGCATGCTGGGCGCGCCGCCTGCCAAAGTGGCCGCCTTGCTGCTGTGCGAGGCCTTGTGGCTGGGCCTGCTGGCCGCCGTGCTGGGGCTGGCACTGGGCCAGGGCTTTGCGGCGGCACTGGGCTGGTTTTTGCAGCTGGATAATTCGTTGCTGATTGGTGGCCTGGTCTGGCCACCGGAGCTGGCCGTGGTGCCGGCGTTGGCACTGGGTGTGTCTCTGGGCGCGGCGCTGCTGCCGGCACTGGGGGCCTACCGTGTGAGTGTGCTGGAACTTCTTCAATCCCGATAGATCAGAAACAAGCGTAAATATATGAAAAAACTGCTTCTAGCCCCCGTATTCCTTGCGCTGATAGCTACGCTTTCCATAGCAAAAGAGAGCGACGCCGATACCAAGAAAGACGTAGCCAGGCACCGCGCCATCGCCGCCGCCCACGAAGCTGCTGCCAAATGCCGTGAGTCCGGCAAAGACGACGACGTGTGCAACAAAGAGTTGCAGACCGCCTGCAAGGGCTTGGCCATTGGCAAGTTCTGCGGCATGAAGCACGAGCACTGAGACCGAAAGTTGAAGGAATCCTCCATGAAACGCCGAACCACTTTCCGCCGCGCCGTTCTTGCATCGCTGTGCGCCTGCGTGCTTCCTTTGGGCGCGCTGGCGCAATTGAGCTCACCGATTGCAGGCAGCGGCACTCCCGCGGGCACGGGTGCGGGGGTGCACAGCCCCAACAGCCCGTTTGCGCCGCTGCCGCAGCGAGCCGACGTGTTGCCCTGGTCGGTGCTGACGGCGGTCAAGACCAAAGTGGAGAAAAACCGCATCCTGCCGGTGTTCCCCAGCGACATTCAGGCGCTGAACCAAAAGAGCCAGCGGGTGCAGGGTTTCATGATGCCGCTGGAGCCGGGCGAAAAGCAGAAGCACTTTTTGCTCAGCTCCGTTCCCCTGACGTGCTCGTTTTGCACACCCGGCGGGCCTGAGAGCATGGTGGAAGTCAAAACCAAAACACCGGTCAAGTATTCGCTGGAGCCGGTGGTGGTGGAAGGCCAGTTTCTGGTGCTGGGCGATGACCCCTACGGCCTGTACTACCGCATCACGGACGCCGTAGCCGTCAAGTGAGCCGTAACTAGGCGCTGCTGGTGGGGGTGAGCGCTCAGGGCGCCAGTCGTTCCCGCAGCCACTGGCCGTCCGCCGCCAGCGTGTAGCGCAGCCGGTCATGCAGGCGGCTTTTTCGACCCTGCCAGAATTGCCAGTTGTCCGGCTTCAACCTATAGCCGCCCCAGTGCGGTGGGCGTGGCGGTTGCAGCAAAAACTGCGCGGCGTATTTGGCGGCATTGGCCACCAGCACACCGCGGCCTGAAATCACTTCACTTTGTGGCGAGGCCCAGGCGCCCAGGCGCGAGTCCAGTGGGCGGCTGTGGAAGTAGGCATCGCTTTCTGCCGCACTGACCTTTTCCACGACGCCTTCAATGCGCACTACGCGCTCCAGCTCCACCCAGTGAAACTGCAGCGCGGCAAAGGGGTTGCCCGCGAGCTCGTGGCCCTTGCGGCTTTCGTAGTTGGTGTACCAGGTGATGCCCTGTGCGTCATAGCCCTTGATCAGCACCACCCGGGTCGAGGGGCGCAGGTTGCTGGCCACGGTGGCCACGGTCATGGCGTTGGGCTCGGGCACCTGGGACGCAATGGCTTCTTGCAGCCATTGGTCGAATTGTTGCATTGGGTCGCTGTGCGAGGCGCTCTCGTCGAGTTCGGCACGTTCGTAGCTTTTGCGGAGGTCGGCGATGTGGGTCATCGCCCAAGTATAGGCAGCGGCTATACCAGAGTATGACTCAAGGTTTCGCTGTAGCTGCCTTGCGGTCGGCCAGCACTTTCTGCGCGGATGGGCGCTCGCCAATAAACTTGACGTAGGCCTTGTAGTCCACGCCGCCCGCGATCAACAGGTCTTCGCCATAGATGGCTTTGGTGGCCATGCCCACCAGTGGCAGGTTCGTAAAGGCCGAGCAGTCGGCCTGCGTGAAGGTGTCGCCCGCTGCGTAGGGTGCGAATTTGACCAGGCGCTTGAACGCGGCAATGTTTTTTTCCAGCTGTTTGCGAACGCGGGCCTGCGTGTTCTCGCTGACGGTGCCGCCAAAAAAGGCCTGGGTGTACAGCTCGCGGGCCACCAGCTCCAGGTGCAGATCCAGAAAGGTCGTCAGTTCGCGCACCTTGGCCGCACCAAACAGGTTGGCGGGCAACAGGGGCGGGTTGGGGTAGGCGGCATCGATGTACTCCAGAATCGCCTGGCTCTCGCAGAGGCCACCTTCGGGTGTGCGCAGAAACGGGATTTTTCCCAAGGGGGACGCGGCCAGAATGGCCTCATCGGTACTTTGGGTGGCCGCATGTTCTTCGGTGAACTCCACGCCCTTTTCCAGCAGGGCCAGCTTGACCTTGTTGTAATAGTTCGAAATGGGAAAGCCGCAGAGTGTCAACATGGGTAAATCTCCTGAATAAGAATGAGGCAAAGTCTAGGGGGAGCCGGCTGCCGGTCGTGGCACACCGGAGACAGTCGGCGCATTGTGCCTGCCAGGCATCACAGGCGCTACCATGCAACACCCCCCTTGACGCCATGCCCATGAAAACTCCCCGCTTCATCCAGATTTACCAGGACAACGCCCAGGTGGTTCAGCAGGAACTGGTGCAGGGCCTGGCGTCCAACCCGGCGCATGGCGGTGCGACCACCTCGCCCAAATTTCTGTACGACGCTTTGGGATCCCGGCTGTTTGAGGCGATCACCGAGCTGCCGGAGTACTACCCCACCCGAACCGAGGCGGCCATTTTCCGCACCCATGGCGACGCGATGGCACGCCAGATGCCGAAGGGTGCGACCCTGATTGATCTGGGGGCGGGCAATTGTGGCAAGGCAGCCAGCCTGTTCGATCGGTTTGCACCTGCGCGGTATGTGGCGGTCGATATTTCGGTGGACTTTTTGCGGGGGGCGCTGGAGTGCTTGCAGCGCCAGTATCCGGCGCTGGACATGGTGGGTGTCGGGCTGGATTTTTCCCGGACGCTGGAGCTGCCGCCAGAAGCGGGTGCAAACGATGGCAGCCCGCGTCTGCTGTTTTATCCGGGTTCCAGTATTGGCAATTTCACACCGGATGAGGCGCTGGTCTTCTTGCGCCAGGCCCATGCGGCCTGTGGACCGGTGCCCGGCAGCGGCTTGCTGATCGGCGTGGATCTGGTCAAAGACACAGCCGAACTGGAGGCTGCGTATGATGATGCCCTGGGCGTGACAGCCGCCTTCAACCGGAACCTGCTGCTGCACATCAACCGCTTGGCGGGCAGTGACTTTGCTCTGGCCGACTGGTCGCACGTGGCGCTGTACAACACCGCCCACTCGCGCATCGAAATGCACCTGCAATCGCGCCGTGCCGTCACGGTGACCTGGCCCGGCGGTCACCGTGCCTTTGTGGCGGGCGAGCGCATGCACACGGAGAACTCCTACAAGTGGACGGTCGAAGGTTTTGCCGACCTGCTGCAGCAGGCCGGGTTTGCAACCCCCAGCGTGTGGACCGATGCGCAGACCACCGGGCAGGGCCGTTTTGCCGTGCTGTGGGCTCCTGCTCAAACGCCTTAATGCTATGATTTTAGTAGCTGCTTGCGCAATGAAGACGAGGGCTATAGCCCTATTTCGTCATTATTTTGCAGCTGCGAAAGCCTGCAAAAATATCGTTGCGCTCCGCCGTAAAGTAATTGCGGTAGCGCGGATGAACCAGGTGCCCAGCGGTTGCCCGACTGGCGCCGCGCAGCACGGGGCGACTGCCAAACCAGGGTTGCGAGTAGTCGCGGTACGGGTGGGCTACGAAGCCGGGGAACGCCTCAAACGTGCTGGACGTCCACTCCCACACGTCGCCCCAATGAAAGTCGGGTTGGGTCATGGCGGCGCGTTCCCATTGCGCTTCATCGGGCAGGCTTCGACCGGCCCAGCGGCACCAGGCCTCGGCCTCGTAGCCGCTGAGGTGTACGGCGGGGGCATTCAAATCCAGCGGCCGCCATTGACCAAAATGCTGGCATTCCCAGCCCGGCTCGTGGTGGCTGCGCCGCAGGTAGCGGGGGCACTGGGCGGCCTGGGTTTGCAGCCATTGCCAGCCGGCAGGCGTCCAGAAATGCGCCTGGGAGTAGCCCCCGTGTTCCACAAAGGCCAGGAACTGCTGCCAATTCACGGGCTGGCTGTCGATCTGGCACGCGGGCAAGTCGACCGGGTGGCTGGCGCATTCGTTGTCAAAGGCGAATCCGCTGCCCGGCCAGCCCAGTTGCCACGGACCCGCATTGATGTCCAGCACCTGTCCGGGTCGGCCGCTGTGAGCGGCTTCTGCGCGGAGAAAGTCGTCGGACAGAGCGTCGGGCAGGGCAATGCCCAGAGCCTGCGCCATGTACACCGCCGCTTCAGAGTGCATGTCTTCATGAAACAGCACCAAGCGGTAGAAGTAGAGGCTGGCATCGTCTTGTGGGCTCAGCGCGAGTGCGGAAAGGGTGTCCTCCAGCGTGGCCTGCAAATAGGCTTGCGTTGCCGCCACATCGGGCAAGTCCAGGTTCCAGCGGCTTTCGTGCGGCACCTGGCTGGAGTCGTACAGGGCGTCTGCCTGCGGCAGGCGCGACGGATGGCGCGCATGCGCCGGGTCGCACGCAACGCCGCGTGTGCGCTGCCGGTTGCGGGTAATCCAGGTTTCCTGAAACCAGCCGATATGGCCCAGCTCCCAGAGCGGCGGGTTGCATTGCGGCGACAGGGGCACGCGCAACTGCGGGCCCAGTGTCGCCTCGTACGCTGCCAGCCAGGCCCGTGTGCGGGCGCGGGTGGCGCGCAGCAGGCCAGCCAGCGCGTCGGCACCCGCAGTGCGTGCTGTTTGCGCAGCCTGCCAGCGCGGGCCCGGTCCATCAGACAAAAGTTGCACGTCACGCTGCGTCATTGCAAGGCCCCATGAAGAAAAGAATAGTCATTGTCAGCCCCGCGCTGGCCGATGCCAACAACGGCAATTGGCAGACGGCGCAGCGTTGGCAGCAGATGTTGCAGGCGCAATTTCAGGTGCGCATCGTACGCCAGTGGCCCGATGGACCTGTGGCGCAGGACGATGCCTGCATGCTGGCCTTGCACGCCAGGCGCTCGGCGGATTCCATCGCCGCTTGGGCGCACGCGCGGGGTGCCAATGGGTCGCTCGCGCCGGGTCTGGCCGTGGTGCTCACCGGCACCGACCTGTACCGGGACATCCTCAGTGACGCGCCGGCACAGGCATCCATCCAGAGGGCAGCGCGGCTGGTGGTTCTGCAGGAAAAGGGCCCGGACGCACTGCCACCCGCTTTGCGGGAGCGTGCTGTCGTCATCCTGCAATCCACCAGCGCGCGACCGACCTTGACCAAGCCGGTGC
>Ga0105047_10002900_pt1 | contig 30428 bp, 27 predicted proteins | sample MAT04_FD_78384 | JGI IMG/M metagenome (GOLD analysis project Ga0105047, IMG submission 78384) | Freshwater microbial communities from Lake Fryxell liftoff mats and glacier meltwater in Antarctica - MAT-04 (megahit assembly) | ecosystem: Environmental > Aquatic > Freshwater > Ice > Liftoff... | reverse complement strand
CGAGGTCCTTGTGGCCATGGGTCGAGCCATGGCTGCCACCAACGGCTACCGGGCCCTGCAGTCGGGTGACCTGGGCAAGAAGCCGGGCACCGAGATCGATTGGCTCTATGGCAGCCAGCGCATCTTCGCGTTCACGTTCGAGCTGTATCCGGGGAGCGGCAACGCGGTCGACCGGTTCTACCCACCGGACGAGGTCATCGACCGCGAGACCAGGCGCAATCGGGAGGCGCTGCTCTACCTCATCGACATCGCCGATTGTCCGTACCGCGCCATCGGTCAGGCCAGTGCGTACTGTGGGCCACTGTACGACGACCTGGAGATCGGACGCGGCTGGTTCGTCGATGCCGACGACACCGATACGGCACGCGCCGGCATCTGGCGACGGGGCGATCCCGTCGCATCCACGTACCAGCTTGGCTCCGCGGTCTCCGGGAGGTCGGTGCTGGTCACGGGCACGGCGCGTGGCGATGACGTCGATGGTGGCCGAACGACGGTCCGGTCCCGGTTCGTGCGGCTGCCGGCGGGCCAGGCCGCGACCCTCCGGTTACGCTACTGGACGGGCATGTCCTCCGCCGCGGGTGCCGATGACCGGTTCGCGGTGCGCATCATCGGCACCGGCACCACGGGCGTGCTCTTCACTGCCCTGACCGTGGCCGGCGACGGGACGACGCACCTCCCGACGTGGCGGACGCTGCGGGTAGCGCTGCCGCCGTCGCTCGACGGCCAGGAGGTCGCCGTGCAGCTCATGGTCGCGGACGCAGGCCCTGACGCGAGCATCGAGGCCGGCGTGGACGACGTGCGCATCACCGTCGCTGCACCCTAGCCATCCACGATCGCGTGGCACCCGTCCCGTGTTGACTGGGAGTGGTCCCGGCGGCCCGGACCGGCTACGATGCTCTATCAGGCCGGTGGAGGAGCCGGTCGCGACCACACCCGACCGGATACCCGTCCGACCCCAGGGACGGAGCCGGATCACAGGAGGAACGAATGCGGAGGACCCGGATCACCACGCTGGCGACCGTCGTCGCGGCCACGAGCCTGCTCGTGGGCGGCGCCGTCAGCGCACAGAGCCCCGCCGCAGCCGATTGGCTGGTCGGCGTGGTCACGGACGTCGGCACCCTCGACGACCGCAACTTCAACCAGTACTCATGGGAAGGCGCCCTCGCGGGTGCTGAGGCGATCGGCGGCGAGGCCAAGAGCATCGTCACGACAGGCTCGGCGGACTATGCCAAGAACATCCAGACCTTCGTCGACCAGGACGCCAAGGTCATCGTGACCGTCGGCTTCGCGCTGGGCGCGGACACCGCAGCAGCAGCTGTCGCCAACCCGGACATCTTCTTCATCGGTGTCGACCAGGGCATCTGCATCGACGAGGCCGGCGTCAGTGACCCGACCTTCCCATGCGCCGGCGACCCCGCCGTGCTCACGCCCAACTACCAGGGCATCGTGTTCGCGGAGGGCCAGCCGGGCTACCTGGCCGGCATCGTGGCTGCCAAGGTGAGCAAGAGCCAGCACATCGCCGTCATCGGCGGCGCCGGCTTCATCCCCGCGGTCGCCAACTACGCGAATGGATACGCTGCGGGCGCCAAGTCGATCAACCCGGACATCAAGGTGGAGATCCAGTACGTCTCGGAAGACCTGGGCAAGGCCTTCAATGACCCGGCAGGCGGCAAGGCATTCGCGGAGCAGCTGATGCAGCTGTACCCGGATATCGATGTCGTGTTCCAGGCTGCTGGCAAGACCGGCAACGGCGTCCTCCAGGCAGTGTGCGAGGCCAAGGCCGAGAACCCTGACGTGTGGGGCATCGGCGTCGACGTCGACCAGTTCCTGTCCACGCCCGAGTCCGCTCCCTGCATCCTGACCAGCGCCGAGAAGAAGCTGTCAAGCTCCGTCAGCGCAGCGGTCCAGGCGGCAGCCGGCGGCACGTCCATCGGTGGCAACTCGCTGTACAACGCTGCCAATGACGGTATCGGCCTGTCGCCGTACCACGACCACGAGGCGGCCATCACCCCGGAGACCCAGGCCGCCGTGGATGCAGCGTTCGCCGCATTCGTGGATGGATCGCTGGATCCCCTGGCCCCGGCGGCATCGGCCGCCCCCTGACGTTCGATCGCCGACTCGGCGACCGACCACGTCATCCCTAGCCGTACCCGGACGGGCCGACCACTGGTGGTCGGCCCGTCCGCCTATCCGGAGCGCCACGGACATCCATGGCTGACCCGAACCTGACCGAGCCACTCCCGGTCGTCGCACCGGCGCTGGAGATGCGCGGCATCACCAAGCGCTATCCGGGCGTGGTCGCCAACGACCACATCGACCTGACGGTCCGTCCCGGCGAGATCCATGCCCTGCTGGGCGAGAATGGTGCCGGCAAGTCGACGCTCATGAACATCCTGTACGGGCTGGCGCGCCCCGACGAAGGCGAGATCCTGCTGGACGGCGAGGTGATCCAGATCGGTGGCCCGACCGATGCCATCCACCGGGGCATCAACATGGTCCACCAGCATTTCATGCTCATCCCGGTGCTCACGGTCGCGGAGAACATCCTGCTCGGCGAGGAGCTCCTGCGCGGTGGCATCTTCCTCGACCGCAAGGAGTCCCGGAAGCGTATCCGCGCCCTGGGCACCCGCTTCGGCTTCGAGATCGATCCCGACGAAAAGGTCGGTAGCCTGTCCGTGGGCTGGCAGCAGCGCGTCGAGATCCTCAAGGCGCTCTATCGCGACGCTCGCATCCTGGTCCTGGACGAGCCGACCGCGGTGCTGACGCCCCAGGAAACGCAGGAGATCTTCCTCGTCCTGCGACGCCTCGCTGAGCAGGGTCACAGCATCGTGTTCATCAGCCACAAGCTGTACGAAGTGATGGCGATCGCCGACCGCATCACCGTCATCCGGCGGGGCAAGGTCGTCGGCGAACGCCTGCCGGCGAACACGGACGAGGACGACCTCGCGGAGCTGATGGTCGGACGCGAGGTCCAGCTGACCGCGGACCGGGGTGTGAGCCATCCTGCCGATGTCGTGCTCCGGGTCGCCGACCTCGAGTGTCGTGATGACCGGGGCCGGGTCACGGTCTCCGGGGTCACCTTCGACGTCCGGGCGGGTGAGATCCTGGGCATCGCCGGGGTGGCCGGCAACGGCCAGGGCGAGCTGGTGGAGGCCATCACCGGGCTACGACGACCCACAGGCGGCAACATCCACCTTGGAGATCGGGACGTGACCACGACCGGGCCCCGGGACCTGCACGAGCTGGGAGTCGCGTTCGTGCCCGCGGACCGCCACAAGTTCGGTGTCGTGCTGTCCTGGCCGCTGACGGACAACCTGGTGCTCACCGACTACTACGCGGAGCCCTATTCGCGCGGCTTCCGGATGAACGACAGCGCGATCCGGGAGCGGGCGATCGAGGCCATCGGCCAGTTCGACATCCGGACACCCGGTCCGGACGTGGCTGTGGGCACCCTGTCCGGTGGCAACCAGCAGAAGCTGGTCGTGGCGCGCGAGTTCGATCGGGAGCTGCAGCTGCTGGTCCTTGACCAGCCGACCCGTGGCCTGGATGTGGGCAGCGTCGAGTTCATCCACAAGCAGACGATCGCGAAGCGGGATGCCGGCACGGCCATCCTGCTGGTGTCCGCGGAGCTGGACGAGGTGATGGAGCTGTCCGACCGGATCGCGGTCATGTACCGGGGTCGGATCGTGGCCGTCCTCGACGGCCGCACTGCCCAGAAGGATGAGGTCGGCTTGCTGATGGCGACCGGCGGCGCGGCGGGTGGCCCGGCCGCCCGCGCAGCGAGTGACCCCCAGGCTGCGCCGTGATGGCTCGCGCCCGCACGCTGATGACGGTGCCTTTGCTGGCCATACTCATGGGCCTTGTGGTCACGGGTGTGATCATGATCCTGACCAGCCCGCTCATCGATGGCTCGCTCGACGTGGCGCTCCCCTTTCGGGCGTACGCAGCGCTCATCGAGGGATCGCTCGGAACACCCGAGCAGTGGTTGGACCGCAACTTCAACGCCATCATCCAGACGCTGGTCGAGGCCACGCCCTTGATCCTCGCGGGCCTCGCGGTGGGTCTCGGGTTCAAAGCCGGCCTGTTCAACATCGGGGCGCAGGGTCAGTTCCTGCTGGGCGGCCTTGCCGCCGCGGTCGTGGGTGGGCTGCTGGCGGACACATCCCCATGGATCGCTGTGCCCGCGGCCCTCATCGCCGGCCTGGCGGTGGGTGCGGCATACGGCTTCATCCCGGGTGCGCTCAAGGCATTCACGGGGGCGCATGAGGTGGTCACCACCATCATGCTCAACTACATCGCCATCTACATCATGGCCTACCTCATCACGGGCCCCCTGCGTGACCCGACCGCGACCTTTGCTCGGACCATCGACGTTGGCAACGCGGCGCTGCCCATCATCATCGGCGGCCGGAACGGGCACATCGGGATCCTCATCGCCTTCCTGGCCGTGCCCATCGTCTGGTGGTTGCTGTACCGCAGCACGCTGGGCTTCGAGATCCGTGCCGTGGGTGCCAACCCTGATGCCGCGCGATACGCGGGCATGCGGCCCCGCTACCTGATCATCCTGACCATGTCCCTGTCCGGGCTGCTGGCGGGTCTTGCGGGTGGCATCCAGATCCTGGGGTTGACCAAGCACATGCCCATCGGCTACTCGACCAGCCTGGGCTTCGACGCCATCGCGGTGGCGCTGCTGGGTCGGTCACACCCCGTGGGCATCCTGCTGGCGGCGCTGCTCTTCGGCGCCATGCGCGCGGGTGCAGGGCTGATGCAGGTCGAGGCAGGCATCCCGGTCCAGATGATCGACCTGCTACAGGGCGTGATCCTCTTCTTCCTCGCGGCGGAGGTGGTGCTGCGCAAGTGGTTCCGCATCCGGTCCGCGACCGGTGGCGTGCCCCAGGAGACCACGGTCACCCGCTCGTACGGCGGCCAGACGAGCATCTGATGGAAGCGCTCTTCGGCATCCCCGTCGTCGGCCTCGTGTTCCAGTTCGCGGCCTACCTCATCCAGGTGCTGCCGCTCATCGCGCCCATCATCGTGGTCCTCGCGGCGCCTATCGGCCTGGGTGCCCTGTGCGGTTTCATGAACGAGCGGACCGGTGTCGTGAACATCGGCATCGAGGGCATGATGCTGCTCTCCGCCTTCACAGGCTGGGTCACGGCCGCCACGGTGACGTTGCTGTGGCCCGAGCAGGCGCCCATCAGGGAAGTGTTCGGCGCAACCCCTGCGCTCGTGGCAGGCCTGGTGGTCGCCATCCTGACGGGCATGGGGGTGTCGGTGGCGCATGCGTGGCTGAGCATCAGCGTGCGCGCCGACCAGATCATCAGTGGCACGGTCATCAACATCATCGCCGTGGGTATCACGGGCTACCTCAACATCCTCATCAGCGGCAAGGCACTCCCGACGGCCGGTTCGTTCAAGGCCTGGGTACCACCGAGCGCATTGACTGACCTGCCGTATGTGGGCTGGGTCTTCGATGCGCTCCTCAACCAGGGACCCATCGTGCTCACGATGCTCATCTCCGTGGTCGTGCTCCAGGTGCTCCTGTTCCGCTCCCGATGGGGACTCCGGACGCGAGCCGTCGGCGAGCATCCCAAGGCGGCCGAGACGCTGGGCATCGACGTCATCCGGACGCGCTATCGCAACGTCATCCTGGGTGGCATCTTCGCGGGTCTCGCGGGCGCCTGGTTCACGCTGGAATACGGCAACAGCTTCCAGAGCGGCATGACCAACGGCCGCGGCTTCATCGCGCTCGCGGCCCTCATCTTCGGGCGCTGGACGCCCCTCGGCTCGCTGGGCGCCGCGCTGCTGTTCACCACGTCCGAGGCCATCGGCACGGCCATCCGGTTCCAGCCACCGTCGGGAGACCTGGCCCAGCTGGGCAACATCATGGAAGGCATCCCGCCTCAGTTCTACAGCGCCCTCCCCTACATCGTGACCATCGTCGTGCTGGCCGGGGCGGTCGGGCGGAGCATCGCCCCAGCAGCCGTCGGCAAACCGTACGTGCGTGAGAGCGTCAGCTGATGTCGACGGGGTCGGACGAGGCGCCCGACGAACCGACCTCGGCAGGGCACCGACAGCCCATCGAGTGGCTGGACGACCGCCGCAGGACGCGCGACATCCTGGACCTCCAGGAAGGGACCGGGCCTGTCCCGGTGCTGGACTCGGCTGCGGCCGGAGCCGTATTACGAGGCGCGCGGCGGATCGCGGTCGTGGGCGCGTCGCCCGACCCCTCGCGGCCCAGCAACGGGGTGCTGCGGACCCTCATCGCAGCCGGGTTCGAGTGCGTGGCGGTCAACCCCAACGCGTCGGAGGTGCAGGGCATCCGTTGCTGGCCGACATTGGAGGCGGCCGTGGTGGAGACCGGCCCGGTGGACCTGGTCGATGTGTTCCGGCGTGCCGAGCACGCCCCGGACGTGGCCCGCTCCGCGGTCGCGGTCGGCGCGCGCGTGCTGTGGCTGCAACTGGGTGTCGTCGACTGGGAGGCGGCACGGATCGCGTTCGCCGCCGGACTGGCCGTGGTCATGGACCGCTGTACGGCGATCGAGCTACGAGGCATGCACGCCGGCGACCCGTAGTCGAATCGCCGGCCCGATCGCACCGACTGTGCGGATGATGGCAACGCCGATGCCTCTTGAGTCGGGCGCGGCACCCTGAAACGCGACCACGTGCCTGGTCTGCACCGCTGTTGTGCGGATGATGCGCATTCCGGGCACGCGTAGACGGGCGTGGCCCCGAATCACCGAGTTCGAACCAGTGGCTACCGACCGGAATCTTCGGATCGTTCACATCATCCGCAGAAGTCGCGCTGACGCCAACGCCGATGACCGCGGCTGGCCGCGCAACGGCTCCCCCGGCTGATCCTTTCAGCGGACGATGAAGCCCGCCACGATGAGCACGATACCCACGATGATGACGGCCACCCACAGGCGGACGCGGTTGCGCAGCAGGTCGCGCATCTCGTCGGCACCCGTGCGGCCACCGTCATCCGCGAGTCGTCCGCCGCGCCAATCGTCATAGCGGCGCAGGCTGGCCTGCGTCGCCTCGAGCGACCGGTAGTGCGCGAGCGGCTGGCGCACCTGCCAGACGCCAAGGCCGATGAGCAGCAGGCCCACGACCCACAGAATGACGTTCAGCAGCACGTCAGCGGCTTCGGTCAGCCGAGTCCGAGCAGTTCGCGGAGCAACGCGCCCACGGTCGCGGCGTCCGCCTGGCCACGCGTCTGCTGCATGACCTTGCCCGTCAGGAAGCCGATAGCCTGGACCTTGCCCGCCTGCACGTCTGCCACCGCTGCCGGGTTGGCGTCGATGACGGCCTGCGCCGCGCTCCGCAGCGCCCCGGTATCGCTGATGCGCTTGAAGCCCAGGGCCGCCACGATGCCAGCCACCGGCTCTCCGGTCTGCGCATGCTGGACGAACACCTCCTTGGCATTCGTGCCCGAGAGCTCGCCCGACTCCACCAGCCGCACCAGCGCACCCAGCTCGGCCGGGTCCACGAGCGCGACGGCAGCGGCACCACCTTCCCCCTTGGCCAGCCGGAGGTATTCGCCAGTGATCCAGTTGCCGATCTTGCGTGCCGGGACACCGCCACCGGCCGACGCGAGCGCAGCCTCGAACACGAGCGCCGCGGCCGGATCGGCCGCGATGACGACGGCGTCCGCGGGCGCCAGCCCCAGGACCGTCACGTATCGCTCGCGGCGTGCGGACGGCAGTTCCGGCATGGAAGAGCGGATGGAGTCCATCCAGCTCGGATCCACGCGCAGCGGCGGCAGGTCGGGCTCCGGGAAGTATCGGTAGTCGTCCGAGGACTCCTTGATGCGCATCCGGTACGTGACACCCCGGTCGTCATCCCAACCGCGTGTCTCCTGGATCAGGGGCTCGCCGGCGTCGAGCGCCCGCGTCTGACGTTCGATCTCGAAGCCGATGGCTCGCTCCACGCTCCGGAACGAGTTCATGTTCTTGACTTCTACGCGCGTCCCGAACGGCTCCGTGCCGACGGGCCGCAGTGACACGTTCGCCTCCACCCGCATCTGGCCGCTCTCCATGGCCGCATCCGACGCGCCGATGGTCACCAGCAGGAGCCGCAGCTCCTCCGCATACCGGCGCGCCTGCTCGGCCGTCTTGACCACCGGGTCCGTGACGATCTCCATGAGCGCCGTACCGGAACGGTTGAAGTCGACCAGGCTCACCTGGCGGCCGGCCTCATCCACGCGATGGATCAGGCGTGCCGTGTCCTCTTCCAGGTGGGCTCGCGTGATGCTGATGGTCACCGGACCTTCGCTCGTCTCGAACGTGAGGCTGCCGCCCGCTGCCAGCGGCAGGTCGTACTGGCTGATCTGGTAGCCCTTGGGCAGGTCGGGATAGAAGTAGTTCTTGCGATCCCAACGCGTGACCGGGGGTGTCGTGGCGCCGATGGCGATGCCCGTCGCCAGGACATGCTGCACGGCCAGTCGATTGATGACGGGCAACACACCGGGCATCGCCAGGCACACGGGGCAGGTGTGACTGTTGGGCGGCGCTTCCTGGAAGTCCGTGGAGCAGCCACAGAACATCTTGGATGCCGTCTTCAACTGCACATGGCACTCGATGCCGATAACGGCCTCATACCGGGTGGCAGCTGGAACCGCGGTGGTCGTCACGCCGGCAAGTGTCGCACGCACGCCCTGACAGCACGCAGCCCGCTACAGCGAGCCGCGGGGAGCGATCCACTCGGTCGGCTGGCCGGTGACAGCCCCGATGCGATCAAAGTCGGCGTCGTAGTGCCAGACCACGGCGCCCGCGGCTTCGGAGGCGGCCGCGATCAACAGGTCCGCGATCTTGACACTCCGATGATGCAGGCCACCGGCCCATGCCAGTCGCTGCTGGACGTCCAGGGCACGCTGGAAGGCCGTCGCATCGGTCCGGATCATACGAAGGCCACCGAGTTCCTCGGCAAGGGCGTCATAGTCCTCCGCCGAGCGCGCCGAGAACAGGATCTCGAGGCGCACCTGGTCGCAGATGGCAACGCGATCCGCCTCCAGCGCCGTGCGCCAGCGTGATGCCACGATCAGATCCGACGAGTGGTGCCACGCGCTCGTGTCGACGCTCCACACGGTCATCGCGTGGGACGCGTCTCGCGTAGCAGGTCGATGGAGCGATCGATGCCACCGCCGCCCGCGATCCGCTGCGCCAGGCGTTCACGCTGTGCTCTCCGGATGGCCTCCGTCAGCGCGGCGTCGACCGTGTCCTTCAGACCACGTGTCCCCAGCGCCGCCTGGGCCCGACCCAGCAACGCTTCATCGATCTCGATCGTAGTGCGTCTCGACATAGCAGCATGATACATATCCTTGGCCATTGCGTCGCTATACGTCTGGCCATCATGTGTATGTAGAGACGAGGCGCCGGCGCGAGGCTATCCGAGCAGGGACACGAACCGCTCGATACGCACAAGTGCTTCTTCCAGCTGTTCGTAGCTAGTGGCCAGGCTGGCCCGCACGAAGCCCTCGCCGGACGGTCCGAACGCCGAACCGGGCACGACCGCGACCTGGTGCTCGAACAGGAGCCGCTCGCTGAACTGTTCGCTGGTGAGGCCGGTGCCCGAGATCTGCGGGAAGGCATAGAACGCGCCACGTGGCTCGACCGTGGGCAGCCCGATGCGGCTGAGACCATCGACGAACATCCGTCGACGTCTGTCGTACTCCCCGACCATCCGCTGGACATCCTGCTCGGCGACGGTGAGGGCCACCACCGCGGCGTCCTGCGCCGTCGTCGGCGCGGACATGATCTGGTACTGGTGGATCTTGACCAACCCTTCGATGAGGTCCCGGGGCGCACAGGCGTACCCCACCCGCCAGCCGGTCATGGCGTACGCCTTGGAGAAGCCGCCCAGCAAGATCGTCCGGTCGCGCATCCCGGGCAGGGCGCTGAACGCCTCGTGTTGATGACCGCCGTACACCAGCCGGTCATAGATCTCATCGCTGATGACGATGAGGTCGTGCCGCTGCGCGATATCCGCGATCGCCCGCAACTGGCCCGGCTCCAGCACCGCCCCGGTCGGGTTGCAGGGGTAGCCCAGGAACAGGGCCTTGGTGCGTGGCGTGATGGCGGCTTCCAGCTTCGCTGGATCGAGCGTCCAGCCATCCGCCTGTGACGTTGGCACCAGCACCGGCACGCCGCCGGCGAAGGTGATGCCCGGGATGTATGCCACGTAGGACGGCTCGTGGAGGATGACCTCATCCCCCGGGTCGACGATGGCCGCGAACGCTATGGCGAGCGCCTCCGAGGCACCGACGGTGACCAGGATCTCGCCGTCGGGGTCGTAGCTCACGCCATACAGCCGGTCCAGGTTGCGCGACAAGGCCCGACGCAGTTCGATGGTGCCGAAGTTGCTGGTGTAATGGGTCCGCCCCGACCGCAGCGACCGGACACCCTCCTCGATGATCTGGGGCGGCGTCGTGAAGTCCGGCTCGCCGATGCCCAGGCTGATGACATCGGGCATGGTCGCGAGGACATCGAAGAACTTGCGGATGCCCGACGGGGGCACGTCGATGACCCGCTGCGAGAGGCGGCTGCGGGCGGGACTGGTGATGGGCTCGCTGGTCTCGGCGGTCATGGGGCTCCTTGGGCCGCGGGGAGGCCCGAGTATACGAGGCCAGCGCTGCCCGAACCGCCGGACCGATCAGGTATCCTCGGAGACAGGCTCACCGAGACGCGGATATCGAGGAACGAACGTGACCCAGACGACGCCGCCACGCATCCTGACGACGACGGTCGGCTCGTACCCACTCCCCGACTGGCTCGTGGCATCACCGTCCGAGCAGGCGCTGGTGGACGCGACCCGGGTGGTCATCGGCACCCAGGAGCTCGCGGGTATCGACGTGGTGTGCGACGGCGAGCTGTACCGCTTCGACATCAACCACCCCGAGACCAACGGCATGATCGAGTACTTCCTGCGTCCCATGGCGGGGGTCCGGAGCCAGATCGGACTCGCCGAGTGGCTCGCCTTCCGACAAACGCCGGGACAGGCGTTCCGCGCCCGACCCTCGGCCGTCGTGGAAGGACCGCTGGGCCCGGGCACGCTCGACCTGATGTCCCCCTGCGAGCGGGCCGGGCGACTGACCTCGAAGCCACTGAAGTTCACCCTGACCGGGCCGCACATGCTGGCCAAGATGGCGCTCGACACCCACTATCGCGACCCCGCGAAGCTGGCCATGGCCATCGCCGAGGTCCTCGCCGACCAGGTCCGGCACCTCGGCGCATCCATCGTCCAGGTGGATGAGGCCAACCTGCCCGGCTCCCCCGACGAGTGGCCGTGGGCACTGGAAGCCATCAACCGGGTGCTGGACGCGATCGGCACGACGGCCGCGGTCCACCTGTGCTTCGGCAACTACGGCGGCCAGTCGATCCAGCGGGGCGACTGGGGCAAGCTGATGCAGTACCTCAACGGGCTCCACGCCGACCACATCGTGATGGAGAACGCGCATCGGGCACCCGAGGAGCTGGCGGTCTTCCGGGAGCTGCGGCCGGACATCGGCCTGGGCCTGGGTGTCGTGGACATCAAGCGCACAGAGGTCGAGTCAGCGGAGTCGATCGCGCGCAGCATCGAGCATGCCGATGAGGTCCTGGGCGAGGGCCGGGTGCGCTATATCCACCCTGATTGCGGCTTCTGGATGCTCAAGCGGAGCATCGCGGACGGCAAGATCCGGGCCCTTGTGGCTGGCCGTGACCTGTACGAGGGCCGCAACTGACCCATTCGCCCGCGCTCGTGGGCCTGTTCGTGGTGGCGTCGACGTGCGACACTCCGCGGCATGGCAGATGTGTACGTCGATTCGATGCTCGCGGACGGCGAGCGGATCCAGGCCGAGGCGCGCCAACACTGGATCGCGCTCATCCGGTTCGCGCTGCAGCCCATCCTCGTCTTCGGGGCGGCGGTCGTCATGTTCCTCATCGGGACATGGCTCACGCCAGATGGCTCCGGCCTATTCTCGGACATCTTCCGCTGGATCGACACCCTGCTGGGCCTGGCGACGGCCGGCCTGTTCATCATCGCGCTGGTCTGGTTCCCCATCCAGGTCGTCCGGTGGCTGAAGCGACGCTACCTGGTCACTGACCGCCGGGTGCTGTATGTCGAGGGCGTCCTGCGCCGCAACAGCCGGGATGCGGGCCTGAAGATGATCACCGATGTCGGGTTCCGTCAGAGCTTCATCGGGCGAAAGATGGGTTTCGGGGACCTGGTCATCGCCACCGCCGCGAACCGACCGCTCGACTTCCGGCAGATGCGGGACGCTGTCGCGTTCAAGAAAGTCATCATGGCCGCCCAGATGGGCACCCTCCAGGCGCGCGCGGATGAGATCCTGGGCAAGCCCGCTGCCGTGCCCAGCGTGGCTGCGGTGGCCACGGCCATCGATCCGGCCAGCTTCCCACCGCCGGAGCCGGCCTGGGACGGCAGTGACGTGCCCCAGATCGCTGAGGACGACCTGCCGCCCGCCGATCCAGCGATCTTCGGCAGCGTGACTGCGCCGGTCGACGCCGCGCAGGTCGACGCCGCGCCGGTCGTGGCGGCAGCGGTCGTGGCCGAGCCGGACGCCGGGGACATCGCCGTGCCCGTCGCCGCCGTTGACGCCGATGCCGTCGCCGGGGACATCGCCGAGGTGCCGCTAGAGGCCGTGCCGTCCGTGGCCGAGGCCGCCGTGCCAGTGCCCGAGCTCGACGCCGTGACTGCGCCAGTCGCTGCTGTATTCGTCCCTGCGCCCGCGGCACTCCCCGAGCCCGACCCGGTCACTCCGGAGACGACGCTGGAGGACATCGACAACATCCTCGCGGCACCGGCGACCGAGGCGGTCGTGGGTGCCGAAGCCGTCACGGAGGCTCTCGCCAAGCTCGCCGACCTGCGCGACTCGGGTGCCATCACGGAGGCCGACTTCGAGGCCAAGAAGCAGGAGCTCCTGGACCGCCTGTAGTCGCTGATCGACCGACCTGTGTAGTCGGGCCGCGCGGCCGCGCGGCCGCTCGCCAGGGGCACCCACCCCGGACCGTGGGCCTGCTGCCGGTCTTGCAGGAGACTCGGATATCCTCCTCAAGCGGGCGCGATGACGCCCCACCGATGTAGCGAGGATGTTCATGAGAACCCGTTCCCTGGTCGCGACCAGCCTGTCCTGCGCCCTCCTGTTCGGTGCATCTGCGGCCGTCAGTGCCCAGGATGATCCGGCAACCCTGCTCGCTGCCTCGGTCACCGCGACGTCGGCCGCCACGTCCTTCCACTTCCTGGCCACGGCCGATGGCACCATCAACCTGGGTGATATGTTCGGTGGCGCACCGCTGCCCATCGCGGGCACCACGGCTGAGGGCGACGTCTCCGTCACGCCCCAGGGTGTGCAGCTGAACTTTGCCGTGCCGCTCGGCCCCATATCCCTCAGCGGTGGGCTCATCTACCCCAACGACGGCTTCGCGTACGTCAAGCTCGCCCTGCCGGGCGCTTCTGCCGCGGACCTGTGGCACAAGATCCAGGCCGACGAGATGCTGGGCCAGGCGCTCGGTTCGCCCGCGCCGGGTACCCCCGACATGGCCGCCCAGCTCCAGCAGGCACTGACCGGATCCGGTGCCGTGCTGACCGATGAAGGTGACGTCCCCTGCGCCGCCGGCACCTGCACCAAGTTCCATCTGGAGGTGCCCTCGGCGGCCCTCGACAGCATCGTCGGCTCGGTGCTCCCCGGCACGTCCCCGGCACCCAGCGCCGCGGCCGCAGCCCTCATCCCGGTCGACATCCTGGTGGACAACGCCACCCAGTACATCGACTCCCTGTCGACCCACGTCGTTGAGGCCGCGTCAGGCACGGACGTCACGCTGCTCATCCAGCTGAGCGCGTTCAACGCCCCCGTCACCATCACAGCCCCGCCCGCTGACCAGGTCACGGACGCCCCCCTCTTCTAGCCACATCGTGGCCGGATCCCCGGCAACGACGACGAACGCGGGGTCCCTTCGAGGGGCCCCGCGTTCGTGTATGTCCAGCGGCGGATGACTACGTGACGCGCCGGCTTCCGGGCGCAGGCGTCGCAGGGTCGTCCAGCAGCGCGAGGTCGGTGGGCTCCTGGCCGCGCCACGAGGCATCGGCTGTGAGCGCTTCGTACGCCCGGCCAAGACGGAACAGTGTCAGCTCGTCGAACGGCTTGCCGATGAACTGTAGTCCGACGGGCAGGCCCTCGGACAAGCCGCAGGGCACCGACAGGCCGGCCAGCCCCGCCACGTTCACGGGCAGTGTGCAGGCATCCGAGAGGTACATGGCGACCGGGTCGTCCATGCGTGCCCCCACACCGAAGGCGACGGTGGGGCTGGTGGGCGCCACGAGCGCATCGACCGTCTGGAAGGCGGTATCGAAGTCGCCCTTGATGAGCGTGCGCACCTTGAGTGCCTTGAGGTAGTACGCGTCGTAGTAGCCTGCCGAGAGGGCGTACGTGCCGAGCATGATGCGCCGCTTGACCTCGGCGCCGAAGCCGCTGCCCCGGGTCGCCAGATAGTCGGCGAGCACGTCGCCGCCCCGGATCGAGTGGCCGTAGCGGATGCCGTCATAGCGTGCCAGGTTCGCGGATGCCTCGGCGGGGGCGATGATGTAGTACGTGGCCAGGCCGTAGTCGGTGTGCGGCAGGTCGACGTCCACGATCTCGGCACCCGCGGCAGCCAGGGCCGCGACCGCTTCCCGGACACGTGCCTCGACACCCGGCTCCATGCCCGCCACGAAGTATTGCCGCGGCAGTCCCAGGCGCATGCCACGCACTACGCTGGCTGCCTCATCGTCGTCCGTCGGCAGCGCGGCGGCATAATCGGGCACGGGCACGGGCGCCGAGGTGGAATCCCGTGGGTCGTGGCCGGCGATGGCGCCCAGCAGCAGTGCCGCGTCACGCACGTCGCGTGCGAAGGGCCCCACCTGGTCGAGTGACGAGGCGAACGCGATGATGCCGTAGCGCGAGACCCGGCCGTAGGTCGGGCGCAGGCCGACGGTGCCCGTCAGCGCCGCGGGCTGGCGGATGGAGCCACCGGTATCGGTGCCGATGCCGAGCGGCACGTGATATGCCGCGACCGCGGCCGCCGAGCCGCCGGACGAGCCGCCCGGTACCCGTGACAGGTCCCAGGGGTTGGCCACGGGTCCCCAGGCGCAATGCTCGGTCGAGGAACCCATCGCGAACTCGTCCATGTTGGTCTTGCCCGGGATGACAGCCCCCGCGGCCGCCAGGCGCTCCGCGATATGCGCGTCATACACGCCCCGGTAGCCCTCGAGGATCCTGCTGCCGGCCGTCGATGGCTGGCCCGCGGTGACCACGAGATCCTTGAGCGCCACCGGGATACCGTGGAGCGGCGGCAATACTGCCAGCGCGGCACTCCCCTCCCGGCGCGCCCTGGCGATGCCCGTATCGGCGGTGGCGGCAGCAGCGCGCGCGCCGGCCACATCCGTCGACTGCCACGCGTTCAGGGCGTGGTCCTGGCGCTCGATGACCGCAAGATGCGCTTCCAGCAGCTCGCTCGACGTAGTGTCCCCGGCACGCAGCAGGGCACCCATCTCGTGGGCGTGCAGGCGAGTGAGGTCCGTGGCCATCAGTCGCCGCCGGCCAGGATGACCGGCACCACGAAGTAGTCGCCCTGGCGTTCGGGTGCCCCTGACAAGGCAGCCTCGGCGGTCAGGCTGGGCGTCACCACGTCCTCACGCAGGATGGTCTCGAGCTCGATGGTCTGGGCCGTCGGCGGGATGTCGTCCGTGTGCAGCTCCGCCAGGACCGCGTACTGGTCGAGGATGTGGTTGAGCTGACCCTCGAGCCGCGATAGCTCGGCGTCGGTCAGTCCGAGGCGCGCCAGATGAGCGACATGCGCGACGTCGTCGCGCGACAGGGAGGCCATGGCCACAGGATAGCCGGGCCTGACCGGTACCACTGTCCCTCATCCGTGCAGATGATCGGCCTCAGCGGGTCCCCGGTCAAGCCCGGGGCTTCCAGCCCGTGAGGCGGCGATTCAGGCCACGCACGACCTGATCGGCCAGGAAGGCGAGGATCGCGATGACCACGAGGATGGCCACGATGTTCTCCGTCAGCAGGTACCGCCGTGCCAGTACCAGCCGATACCCCAGGCCGGACTGCGCGCCGATGAGTTCGGCCGCCACCGCGTAGCCGAACGAAGCCGCTACCGCGACCCGGATGCCCCCAAAGATGTCGGGCACGATGGCCGGCAGGACGACCCGCCGGAAGACCTGGCGCTGCGTGGCACCCAGGGTGGTCGCCGCCTGAAGGTAGATCGGGGGCACGTTCCGCACCGCCTCGTAGGCAGTGACGACCAGGATGATGAAGCTGCCGAACGCGATGAGCGCGACTTGCGTCGTGCCGCCGATGCCGAACCAGAGGATGAGCAACGGAATGAGCGCCAGTGGAGGCAGCGGCCGCAGGATCTCCACGATGGGGTCGACGGCGGCGCTCACCAGGCCCGACGTGGCCATCGCCATGCCGAGCAGCAGCCCCATGGTGCCGCCGATCAGGAAGCCCGGGATGATGCGCGTCACGAGCGTGTCCCAGATGTCCCGGGGCAGACCGGGCAGCAGCTCACCATAGGCGCGCGCAAGGTCGCCGGGGCCGGGCAGGAAGAGCGCACGCACCGATCCGGTCAGGGTCAGGGCCAGCCATCCACCGACCAGCACCATGATCACGCTGATACCGATGGCGCGCCGCCGACGCCGCGTGAGGGTCCTTCGCGGGCGCTGCGTCGGCGTCGGTGTCGGCTCGACGCCCTCGGAACGCGTCGTCACCGCGTTCATGACGCCCCACTCTTGGAGGCTGCGGACACCGGGGCACCGGCGTCAAGGTGCTCCAGGAGCGTCCGCCGCAGCGCCTGGAACTGCGGCTCGGTGCGCATGGTGGGTGTGCGTGGTCGAGGCAGGTCGACCGCGAGCACCGACCGGATGGAGTTTGGCTCGAGGCCCATGACGAGGACCCGCGACCCAAGGTACAGGGCCTCTTCCAGGTCGTGGGTGACGAACAGGACGGTGCGTCGCTCGCGCTCCCATATCTGGAGCAGCTCGTCCTGGAGACGCTGCTTGGTCATCGCATCCAATGCGCCAAAGGGCTCGTCCATGAGCAGCAGGTCCGGCTCGTTGGCGATGACGCGGGCGATGTCGACGCGCTTCTTCATGCCACCCGACAACTCCCGCGGCAGGAGGGACGCGTAGTCGGTCAGGCCGACAAGATCGATGGCACGCTGGCCGATCCGGCGCACCTCGTCGGAGGACAGCCCGGCAAGTGATGGCCCGAACTCCACGTTCCTGCGTACGTCCAGCCACGGGAAGGTCGCGTCCGGCTGGAACACGACGCCCCGGCTCCGGTCCGGGCCGCGCACCTCCTGGCCGTCGACCTCGATCCGGCCATCCGTCGGTTCGATCAGCCCTGCGACCATGAACAACAGCGTGGACTTGCCGCAGCCCGACGGCCCGACCAAGCATACGAATTCCCCCGCACGGACCTCCAGATCGGTGCGCTCCAGGGCGACCAGGTCGGCCTGCCGGTCCCGAGGGTATGCCTTGCGGACTTGCAGGCAGGCGATCTTGGGCGTACTCACCGACCACCCCGGCTGATGGACGTCGCAGGTTCGCCGAGTGCTTGCGAGATCCGATCCAGTCGAGTATCGGACACGTGCTGGAGGTCCCACGAGATGACGACGGGGAGACCGGCGCGCGCCGCGCGCGCCGCGACCTCACCGAGCGTCGAATCGTCCAGGATCGCGAGGTTCGCGATCCAGGCCGCGTCCACGCCGACCGCCGCGCGTCGACCGGCGAGTCTCTCGAGCTCTGCCAGCTCGTGGTCGAGCGCCGCGATCGACAGGCTCCCGCTTCGCAAGTCCGTCGGTTCCGCCACCGGGAAGCCGCACCACGCGCTGAGTTCGGCTTCTGGCGCGCGGACGCCACCCTCCCGCAGCCACGAGCCCAGCCGCGCCAGCTCGAAGGCCATGCCCGCCGGGCCGTGAGTCCCGAGGTAGAGCATCGCCTTGGTGAACTCTGCGTGCGGGGCCAGTGCTGCGGTGTCCTGGCCGACGGCCCTCGTCAGACATGGCGCGAAGACATCGAGGCCCACGCGAAGCGGGGCGCCCGAACTCGTCTCATGCTCGCCAACCATCGTCGCGGCCCGCTCAACGAGTTGCGTGATGACGCGGCAGCGCCAGTCGAGGTAGCGGGACAGGACCGTCGGGGTCCCGAGGCCCATCAGGGCTGCCACCATCGCCAGGCGACCTGCGGCAGTGGCCGGGGCGGAGCGGATCATCGCCCGGACCTCGGCGAGATCCACGCCAGCGGCGCCAGACTCCCGGGCGCACGCGTCGCAGAAACACCCGAGATCGGTGGCGGGGTCCGCGGTCGGGCTCGGCCAGCGGATCTTGTCCAGGAAGACGCCATCCCACGGTGCATCGGTCAAGGCAGCCGTCAGACGTTGCAGGGCGGCATCGCGACCTCCGGGCCGGACGGCACAGTCGAAGGCGAACTCGCCCATGCCGCCCGGGGCCTCCACCGGCCGCCCGGATGCCCCAAGCACCCGATCCGGTCCGGGGACGTAGTGGCCGTCCCCACTCAGGAGGGGGTGCCACAACCAGACCGCGGCGCCAAGGTCATGGGCAGCGCGCACCACATTGGCCACCAGGGGCGCAGGCAAGTTCCAGCCAAGGCATACGTCGTCGATGGGCAGGATGGCCGCCGCCCGACGCAGGCGTGCGACGGCAGCTTCCGGACTCGGGAGCCCGGCAGCTGCGCCGCCCTCCAGGTACTGGACGATGACCCGCGATCGCTCGCGGGTCATCGGAGATGCAGCGGTCACTCGTTCGCGCTGAGCTCCGCGAACACCGCGGGTGCGGGAACGAGGGTCGTCAGGTCGATCGCGGACGTGTCCAGCCCTTCAGCCTTCCCGAAGTAGTCCACGACGAACTGCAGACGGGTCTGGTAGTAGAACGGGCTGGCTGGGTCGTTCCAGAACATCGGCCCCGATTCGGCCAGGGTGGGCACGATGACCAGGTCCGTGAGGAAGCGCTCGGCATCCGCGGGCGTGAAGCCAGCGCCCGACTGCTCGTTGATCCAGTCGGACATGACCTTGAGCGCATCGTCCTTGTCACTGCGGAGGTAGTCGATCGCCTTGTACCAGGCGCGCAGGAGGCGGACCGGGGCGTCCGGGTGGGCGTCCAGGAATGCCTGTGTGGTGCCCAGGCCGGCCAGATCCATGGCGCCACCGGCCAGCTGCGGGCCGGTGAGGACGTTGATCATCCCCTCCTCTTCCAGCCGGAAGCGCTGGGGCAGCCCATCGCTATAGAAGTCGGCCGTGCCCTGGATGAACGCGGCGGCACCCTCCACCGGGTCCAGATCCAGGATCGTGACGTCATCACGCGTCAAGCCTGCGTAGCCCAGCGCCGTGTCCAGGACCGGCGTGAAGCTCGCTCCGCCAGGCAGGATGATCGTCTTGCCGTTCAGCTGCCCAGCGGCCTCGGCAAGCGCCTTCTCCCGGTCTCCCCCGACCGTCGGCAGGATCTCATCGTAGGTCTTGAACTGACCCGGGCGGGCCATGATGGAGTAACCCGCGAAGATGTTGGTGAGGGTGATCAGGCGCAACTCGGGCGCTTGTGCTGCGGCCAGGATGAACGGCGTATCGCCCGAATCACCGACGTCGATCGAGCCACCCAGCATCGCCTCATACATGGGCTGCTCCACCTCGTAGGTGGACTTCTCAAAGGTGATGCCCTGCTCGGCCAGGAAGCCCTTGGCCTCCGCCAGTGCCCACGGCGCATAGTCAAGGTAGGGCAGCTGTCCGAAACGGATCGTCAGCGGCTCGGGTGACGGACCCTGGGCGCCCGCTCCTGTCGTGAGCATCGACCCGCCTACCAGTGCTGCCGTGACGGCCAGCACGGCCAGGCGTCCCCGTCGTTGGGATCTCATGGTTGACTCCTTTCCTCGTTGTGTCGGATCCCACCCCTGAGGGGCGGCAGCGTCGCCCGTCAGTCGGCCATCTGGGCCTCCCGTCCATCGCCGACCACGACGCGCACGCCCCGCGCCACGAGTGCCTCGACCGTATCTGGCCGGACCCGGCCATCAGTCACGAGCGCACCCACCTGGTCGAAGCCGAACATGAATCCGGGCGCTACCTGGTCGAACTTGGTGGCGTCGATGAGCACGACAGCGTCCCGCGCCATCCGTCGAAGGGCGCGATCGACCGGGATCTCCTTGACCTGCTCGGTCATGAACCCATGGGCCAGGTCGACCGCCGATGCGCCCATGAATGCCGTGTCCGCCCGGAGATCCTCCATGGCGGCCTCGGCGAGGTGTCCCTGGAGGCTGTGCACCCCGGGCAGCAACACGCCGCCGAGGACGACCAGTTCGATGCCGGGGGCGTCGAGCAGGGCGTTGGCCACGTCGAGCGCGTTCGTGATGACGGTCAGACGCCGGTCGCGAAGGTGGCGAGCGAGTTCCAGGACCGTCGAACCGCTCGAGAGCGCGACCGTGTCACCGTCGTGCACGAGCTTTGCCGCTTCGGCCCCGATGGCCCGCTTCGCCGCCGACTCCAGATCGGGACCGAAACCTGGGTAGGCGTGCGCCTGGTCGGCGATCACAGCACCCCCGTAGGTGCGGATGACCCGACCGTCCGCGGCGAGCCGCTGGAATGCGCGTCGGACGGTGGCATCCGTGACGCCCAACCTCGACGCCACGTCGCCGACGCTCGCACGTCCGGACGCGCGCAGCACATCAAGTACCTGGGCCTCCCGGTTCGCCATCTCCACGCTGCCCAGTTTGCGCCGCATCAGTGCGCAGTGTCAACATGGGGGTGTCTGTTTCGTGCGATCAGACCGCGTTCTCATATGAATCGATCACATCGAATGCGCGGAGTGATAGACTCCGGCGCGATGGACGCGGAACTCCTCGCCCGGGCGATGCTGCCGGAGCTGCGCAGGACAGCGCGCCCGGCGCGCTCGCGCCTTCCGTGCCGGGAGTCGCCTGGCCCGGCGTATGCCCCCGTGGGCCGTCTCATCTCGTCCCACTCGGACGCCGATCCTGGCGTCGCCACCCGGACTGGAGCCACGACATGACCACACCCGCGATCCCGGGCGCGGCACCCGCAGCGACCTCGGCCCACCTCACAGAGATCCCCGCGGAGAACCTGACCCGCTGGCATGCGTCGATCGCGGACGAGTTGCTCGCCGCCTTCGAGGCGGTGCTTCCCGCGGGCAAGTACACCCTGGGACCACAGTTGGCCGCGTTCGAGGCGGAGTTCGCGGCGTACTCGGATGCCACCCACGGCATCGGCATCAGCAGTGGCACCGCAGCGCTTCACCTGGCACTGCGGGCGCTCGGCGTGGGCCGCGGCGACGAGGTCATCACGGTGCCCAACACCTACGTCGCCACGGTCTTCGCGATCAGCTACACGGGTGCGGTGCCGGTATTCGTCGACGTGGATCCGGTGACCGCGAACATGGACCCGGCCCGAGTAGCGGCGGCCGTCACAGAACGGACCAAGGCCATCCTGCCTGTGCACATGTACGGCCAGGCCGTCGACATCGACGCGATCCGCAGCGCCGCACCGGGCATCCCCATCCTGGAGGACGCGGCCCACGCGCATGGCGCCACGCTCCATGGCCGCAAGACGGGCAGCCTGGGCGACGTCGCCGCGTTCAGCTTCTACCCCTCCAAGGTGCTGGGCGCCCTAGGGGACGGCGGGATGCTCACCACCTCCGATGATGAGCTGGCCGCGAAGATCCGCCAACTGCGCTACATGGGCCAGGCGGGCACCAAGCACGAGCATCTCGTGCTTGGCTACCAGGAACGGCTCGATGAACTCCAGGCGGCCTTCCTGCGGGTGAAGCTGCGGGGTCTCGAGAACCAGATCGCCGGACGACGCCGGGTCGCGGCGCGCTATCGGGAATGGCTCGTCGGGACGCCGGTGACGCCGGCCGCCCACGATGTCACGGGTCGCCACGTGTACTACATGGACACGGTCCTGGCGCCTCACCGTGAAGAGTTGCGCGCATTCCTGGACGCGCGGCTCATCCGGACGCAGCTCATCTACCCCCGGCTGGTGCCCGACCAGGGCGCGTACGCCACCAACCCCTGGCGCGAGGCGGACGACCTGAGCGTGGCCCGCTCACTCGTGCCCCAGCTCCTGTGCCTGCCCATGTTCGCGGAACTCACCGACTCCGAGGTGGACCGCGTGGGCCGTGCGATGCGCGACTTCTACGGGGTCGCCTGAGCCATGCACCTGGTCATCCTGGGCGGCTCGGGTGCCGCGACGCCGGAGGTCGCCGAAGGCCTGGCCGCATGGCCCGGCGGCGTGGATCGGCGCCCGGCGCTCGAGCTGATCCTCGTCTCACGGTCCGCGGATAAGCTGGCATCGGTCGTGGCCGAGACCCGGCGACGCACGGCCGATCTTCCCGGGGCGCCGGTGACCGTGGCCGGGTCGACCGATCGGCGCGCCGCGCTGCGGGGGGCCGATGTGGTCGTGAACGCGGTGCGCATCGGGGGCCTCGCGGCGCGCGTGTTCGACGAGACATTCCCGCAGGCCCTCGGTGTCCCGGGTGAGGAGACGATGGGCCCGGGTGGCTTTGCCAATGCCCTGCGTACCGTGCCTGCCCTCGCAGACACGTGGCGGGACATCGCGGACGTGGCGCCGCACGCCTTGATCATCAATCTCACGAACCCCTCGGGCATCGTGGTCATGGCGGCGGAACGCCAGTCGGGGCTCCGGGTCATCTCCATGTGCGACTCGCCGGCCACGCTCTGCGAACGGATCGCAGAGCGTCTGGGCACGCCGGTGGGCCGGGTGCGCGCCCGCTGCCTGGGCATGAACCATGTGGGGTGGTGGGTGCCGGCGTCTCCAGACGAGCTGGAAGCCACGGTCGACCTGGCCATCGGACAGGACCGCGACGCTGTGCTGGCGATGGGTGCGATCGGAGGGCCGTACCTTCGGTACTACCTCGATCCGGTCGGGGTCCTCGCGACCCAGCTGACGGCATCCCAGGTGCGGGCCCAGCAGCTTCAGGAACTCGAGACCGCGATGCTGACGGGGTACGCGGCGGGCGCCCAGGGACTGCCCAGGCGGGGCGCCGCCTGGTATCCCAAGGCCGTCCTGCCGCTCGTGGACGCCTGGGTCAACGGGACCGACGAGCCGCTCACCGTTGGCCTGCGCAACGACGGCCGGATCCCGGGGCTGCCGGACGACGTCATGACCGAGGGGCCCGTGGTCGTTCGGACGCCGGGGATCGCCACGCCGCTGGCGGTGCCGGTCCTGCCCACGGGTGCAGCCGACCTCCTCGCGCAGCACGCCGCATTCGAGGCACTCACTGTCGAGGCGCTGACAGCGGGGGGCGGGCGGGAAGATCTGGTCCGGGCACTGACCGCAAACCCCATGGTTGATTCCGAGGAGCGTGCGGTCCTGCTGGTCGACGCGATCCTTGCCGGATCGCCCGGTTGATGCGTCCATCCGGCCGCCCGGGAGCGCGGCTCCTCCTGGCCGTGGACATCGGTGCGACGAAGACCCTGGTGACGGTTCGGGATGTCCAGACACTCCGTGACACCTGGGGCAGTGGACCGGTCCAGCGGTTCCCGACGCCCGGTGATCCACTCGCTGCCGTGGACGCGGTGGTGCATGCAGCTTGGACTCTCGCACGGGACGCGGCTGGGAGGATCGACGCGGTCGGTGTCGTGGCGCCGGGACCGCTTGATGCCCGGACCGGGGTCGTTGATCATTCCCCCAACCTGGGCTGGCGGGATGTCCCGCTCGTGGCATTGCTGCGCGAACGACTCGAGGTACCCGTCGTGCTGGACGATGACGCCACGGCCGCTGCCCTGGGCGAGGCTCGATTCGGGGCTGGGCGCGGAGCGGACCCGTTCGCCTACCTGACGATCTCCAGTGGTGTGGGCGCTGGAGTGGTGACGGGAGGGCGGTCGCTGCGTGGGGCGCACGGTCTGGCCGGGGAGGTGGGCCACCTGGTCGTCGATCCGGCGGGTCCTCGATGCGGCTGCGGTCGACGAGGGGACGTCGAGGCCTACGCGGGTGGCGCGTCGCTGGGACGACGTGCGCGAGCGACCTGGCCTGCGAGCCGACTTGCCGACGGGACCTCCGCGCCGCGGGATGCCGCCGGGGTCTTCCGGATGGCCCGAGGCGGCGACCCATCGGCGCTTGGGCTGGTGGAGGATGCGGTGGCTGCCGTGGCACACGCACTGGCCGCGCTGTCAGCCGTGATCGACCCTGCGGTGATCGCGATGGGAGGTTCGCTCGCGCTTGGTCAGCCGGGACTGCGACGTCGCGCCAGCACGCTGGCCCGCCAGCTGGTGATGGCGGAGACCGGCCGCGGCCTTACCGTCGTCCCTGCCATGCTGGGGGAGGCGAGCTGCCTGGCCGGGGCCGCTGCGCTGGGGTTCGACCTCATCGGGCGGTGACGGCGGGGTCGGCCTGGGTAGCTGAACCCCCAGTTCCCCTTGCCTCGTCGTTGGCCACCCCAGTCCGGGGCGAGACGTCCCAACGACTTCCGAAGGCGAAGCCACCATCGACGTAGAAACGTGGGTGGCTAACGACATCTGGCTGGTGTACGAGATGGACCTACCCGATCAAGCGTCCACAGCCCGATAGGATGTCGGCGTGACCGAGTACCCCATCCTGCCGCTGTCCACGCCCCGACTGATGCTCCGTGCGCTGCGTCCGGCCGATGCGCTGATCCAGCTGGCCTACCGTAACGATCCGGCGGTCTATCGCTATCAGGATTGGGAGGTGCCCGTGAGCCTCGCGCGGATCGAGGCGTTCGTGGCGGAACAGTCCGCGGTCACAGGTCCCCGCGCCGGCGAATGGGTGCAGATCGGCGTCGATCGCGCGGGTGAACTCATCGGAGACCTGGCCGTCGGCCTCGACGCCACGGGCAAGCTGGCCATGATCGGCTACACCCTGCGAGCGGAGCGGCAGGGTCAAGGGTATGCGACCGAGGCGGTCGGCGCGCTCATCGACGCGCTGTTCGCGGCAGGCCTCCACCGCGTCGCAGCGACCCTGGATCCGAACAACACCCCATCCGCGATGCTGCTGGAGCGACTCGGCTTCCGCTACGAAGGTCGGGCGGTCCAGGCCGCTTATGTCCGGGGCGAGTGGGAGGACGACGACCGCTACGCCGTCCTCGCCGCGGAGCGGGCCGCGTGGCTAGCCAGGCCGACCGACCCGGCAACGACCGTGCGGCTGGTGGAGATCACGGAGGACAACCTGCGCGCGGTGGCGCGACTGGCGACCCATCACAGCCAGGAGCGCTTCGTGGCACCGATGGCCGGTTCGTTCGCTGATGCGCTCATCCCCCACGTCGAGGACGGGCTGCGCATCGTGCCCTGGTTCCGGGCGATCGAGGCGGATGGCGAGCTGGTCGGCTTCATGATGATCGCGGAGCACACGCCACCCGGCGACATCCCGTTCCTGTGGCGATTGCTCATCGATCGCCGTCACCAGGGCCGAGGCATCGGCTCGCGTGCGGTGGGTCTCCTGATCGACCGGCTGCGAGCAGCTGGAGAGCGACGCCTGCATGTCAGCTGGCACCCCGGACGCGGCGGCCCAGAGCCGTTCTACAGGAAGCTCGGCTTCGTGCCCACGGGCCGCGTCGAGGACGACGAGCTGGTCGCGGAGCTACTCCTGGGCTGACACGACCGCATCCTCGCCCGCCAGGAGCTGACGGAAGCCCTCCGTATCGACCACGGTCACGCCAAGCTCCTGCGCCTTGGCCAGCTTGGACCCGGCGTTCTCGCCCGCCACCAGATACGTCGTCTTGCGGCTGATGGAGCCCGACACCTTGCCGCCAGCCGCCCGGATGGCATCCTCGGCAGCCTGCCGATCGAAGCCATCGAGCGTGCCCGTGACCACGAGCGTGCTGCCGGCCAGCGGCCCCAGGTCCGGCTCCGGACCACGGATGACCGGCGCCGGTCGGAGCGGCTCCACGCCCGCCTCCACGAGGTCCTGCAACACGCCCGCGGTGCCCGGTGCGGCGAACCACGCCGCGACGCTGGCCGCCACCGTGGGCCCGATGCCCATGACCTCCGTGAACCGCTCCGCCGGCAGCTCACGCAACTCGCGAGTGATCCGCGCGAACCAGCCATCGGGTCCGCCCATCGGCTCCGCTTCGGCGGGGGGCCAGGTGCCTGCGATCCAGGTCGCGAGGTCGATGGCGGTCTGCTCCCCGACCTGGGGGATGCCCAGTGCGTTGAGGATGCGCGCCAGCGGCCGGACGCGCGACTTGTCGATGGCCGCCTTGAGGTTCTCGGCGCTCTTGCGCGCGAATCGGTCCAGCGTCTCGAGCTGCTCGACCGTCAGCCGGTAGAAGTCGCCACGGCGGTGGATCATGCCCCGCTCCAGCAGCTGCGACAGGACCATCCAGCCGGCGCCCTCGATGTCCATACCAGCGCGACCCACGAAGTGCCCGAACTCCTGTCCCACGCGCGCCGGGCAGGCCACGTTGGGGCAATAGTGGCGGACCGCACCCTCGTCCTGGATCACGGTCGTGCCACACACCGGGCAGGACGTGGGCATCAGGAACTCGCGCTCACCGCCGCTACGCCGCTCCACGATCGGCCGGATCACCTCCGGGATGACGTCGCCGGCCTTGTGCAACACCACGTGGTCGCCGATGCGGATGTCCTTGCGGCGCACCTCGTCGAGGTTGTGGAGCGTCGCCCGCGACACCGTGGAACCGGCGACCTTGACGGGCACCAGGTGCGCCACCGGGGTCAGGGAGCCGGTGCGGCCCACATACGCCACGATGTCCTCGACCTGGGTCTCGACCTGTTCCGGCGGGAATTTGTAGGCGATGGCCCAGCGGGGTGCCCGGCTGACCATGCCCAGGCGGCGCTGCTGGTCGAACCGGTCGACCTTGACCACCACGCCATCCGTCTCGTACGCCAGGTGGTGACGCGGTGCTCCCCAACGCTCCAGGAAGCCGAGCACCGCATCGATGCCCAGGTCGCGTTCGCGATTCGGCTCCACCGGGAAGCCCAGATGCTCCAACCGATCGAGTGCATCCGACTGACGCTCGGTGGACGGCAGACCGTCCGGCCCATCCTCGATGAGGATGTATGACCACGCCGAGAGTCGCCGTGATGCGGTGACCGCAGGGTCGATCTGGCGCAGGGATCCGGCAGCGCAGTTGCGGGGATTGGCGTACAGCGCCAGACCGGCTTCCTCGCGCTCCGCGTTGACCCGCGCGAACTCGGCCTTGGGCATGTAGACCTCGCCCCGCACCTCCAGCGTCAGTGGCTCGGCGAGCCGCTGCGGGATGGCCGCGATGGTGCGCAGGTTGGCCGTCACATCCTCCCCGGTGGTGCCATCGCCGCGCGTCGCGCCCTGCACGAAGCGGCCCGCCTCGTATCGCAGCGAGATGGCCAGGCCATCGATCTTCAGCTCCGCGATGTAGCGCGGCGGCTCCGCGTCCACGCCCAGCAGGCGTCGCACCCGGGCATCGAACGCTCGCAGCTCCGGCTCGTCGAACGCATTGCCAAGGCTGAGCATCGGCGCCAGGTGGGTGACCTCGGTCAGGGCGCCGCTGGGCCGACCACCGATGGCCCGCGTCGGTGAGTCGTCCGCGACCAGCTCCGGATGCGCGGCTTCGATGTCCTGGAGCTCCCGGAACGCGTGGTCCCAGTCCGCATCCGCCATCACCGGCGCGTCCAGCTCGTAGTAGGCCCGGTTGGCCTGGGCGATGAGCTGGCGCAGCTCCGCGGCTCGCGCGGCAGGGTCATCGGTCACTCGCAGATCCTACATCGCGACCCTGTCAGGGTCCGTCATGGTCGACGCTGCGCAGAGGCGCTCCCGATCTGTTAACGTGCCCCGCGGTGTCCATCCTTTCCCGCCTGCCACTGCATCCCCTGCTGCTCGCCGCGTTCGCCGTCCTGTCGGTCTACGCCGAGAACCTGACCGAGGTGCTGCCGGTCGACCTGGGCGGGCCGCTGGGTCCCCTGGCCCGGGCTGTCGTGGCGGCTGTCGTGGTGCTCCTCATCGCCTCCCTGTTGTTCCGGGACTGGCGACGGGGTGCCGTCGTGGCCACCGCCGTGGTGGTGGCATTCGCGTTCTTCGGCCGGCTGGCCCCGGAGCTGCTGGGCATCGGAGCGCCGGAGGACGTCCAGCTCGTCGCCTGGGCCCTGCTCGTCATCGCGGCCGTGGCGTTCGCGATCCGGGCGCGCGGCTCCCTGGCGACGGCGACCCTGACCCTCAACCTGTTCGCGTTGCTGCTGGTGGGCATGACCCTCGTGAACATCGTGCCCTACGAGACCAGCCGCGTGTCCGCCCAGACACCGGAGGAGCCGGCGGCGACAACGGCTATCACGTCCACGCGTGTGCCTGACCGGGACATCTACCTCATCGTGCTCGATCGCTACGGCTCGGAGTGGTCCCTGGAGCATCGCTTCGAGATCACGGACAACGACCTGCCGACGTGGCTCACGGGCGAGGGGTTCCAGGTGGTGCCGGGTGCGCGCGCGAACTATCGGGCGACCGACTTCTCGCTGTCCGCGATGCTGAGCATGGAGATGCTCGACGAGTACAGCATCGACCCGGGTCGCGACTCGGGCGACCGGACCGCGGCGCGCTCGCGGCTGCTGCGCCCCGCCGCTGCCGCGTTCCTGCAGGACAACGGCTACACCTACTACCAGTTGGGTTCCTGGTACGGGCCCACCCAGACCAACGAGCTGGCCGACGTCACGCTGTCCTGGGAATCGTCCACGGAGTTCGAGTCGGTGCTCCGGCAGTCGACCATCCTGCCCGCCGTCGACCGGCTGCTGGGCCGGACCACGGGCGAGGGCGACGAATTCCGCGACAGTGCCCGGGCACGGGCAGCGTTCCAGTTCCGCCAGCTGCAGCGACTGCCTTCCGTGCCGGGGCGCAAGTTCGTGTTCGCCCACATCCTGCTGCCGCACCCGCCGTACGTGTTCGACGCCCAGGGCAACCCCGTGGTCAAAGCCACGGCCGAGCTCCAGCCGGAGGCCGAGCTGTTTGCCAACCAGCTGACGTTCACGAACTCGCAGGTCGAACAGACCGTCGACGCGTTGCTTGCGGGCCCGCCCGAGAGCGACCCGATCATCATCATCATGGGCGACGAGGGGCCATTCATGTGCCGCAATGTCGACTGTGTCGACCCGTCCGTGATCCGGCTGGGCATCCGCTTCGGCGTGCTCGCGGCGTACTACCTGCCCGACCAGCCGGCGGGCTTCTTCCCCACCGACCACACCCACGTGAACACCTTCCGGATGCTCTTCGACGCCTACTTCGGGACCGATCTGCCGCCCCTCCCCGACCGTTCCTACGACTGGCCCGACAACGCCCACATCTACGACTTCCAGGACGTCACCGACCGGCTGCCGCTGCCCGGCAGCAGCGCCCATCCGGACGGCGTGGGTATGCCACCCATGGACGATGCTAGGCCGCCCACTGAACCTGCCATGGAGCTGAACCCCGACGAGTGAGGCAGGTGGCCCGGATCCATGCGTGCATGGAGACCTCCGCAGGTGTCACCGCTGCGCGGTTGTGGGAAGTCGCGCGCCGGCATGGTGTCATCCGCATCCGGGTCTTTGGATCCTGGGCACGCGGCGAAGCCGGACCGGATAGCGATCTGGATCTGCTGGTGGAGCTCGAGCCTGACCGTACCTTGTGGGACCTGTGTTGCGCTCAAGCGCGACCTGGAGAGGGTGGTTGGTGGCCCCGTCGACGTCATGACCGAGGGTGGCCTCAGCCCACACATCCGCGACAGTGTCCTCGCTGAGGCGTTGCCGTTGTGAAGGACCCACATCTGCGGCTCTGCCACATTCGCGACGCCATCGAGCGTATCGAGGACTATGCCGCCAGCGGCGAGTCGGCATTCCTGGCCGAGCGGATGCGCCAGGACGCGATCTCGCGCAACATGGAGATCATCGGCGAAGCCATCCGTCACCTCCCGGTCGACCTACGCGCGAGCGTCCCCGAGATCGATTGGGAAGTAGCAGGCCCGCACGGCGGAAGGCGTGACAACCCGCCGGCGTGCGGAGCGGTGCAGCAACACGTCTCTTTCTGGTAGCCGCCCCGCTCGTCGACGGGCCGTGACACGAGCCGACGCCTGCGGCATCTTCCGGTGGCTACTCATCCTGCACCCCGCCATGCCCAACCCGAGCGATCCGGGCCAGTCCCAGGTGTGGTAAGCGGCACCAAGGCGGCCGGCGAAGAGGGACGTCTCGAGCGGCGACGCTTCTGCGGATGAAGTGATGGCCGATGACCGGATGCGCGCTCCATCGGCTTCCCGGGACCGTACGCGCTGTTCTGGGGACGCGCCGACGAAGCGCAGCCAGACGATCCTGCGGACCATCCGCACTGTCGTCGATCAGCGGGCTCGAGATCGGACCGCAACGCCCGCTGGCAGCCCGGTGGCGGCCGCTGGCAGCCCGGTCGTTCCCATCATCCGCAGACCCGCCAGTTTGGCGGG
>Ga0105047_10002899_pt1 | contig 30453 bp, 22 predicted proteins | sample MAT04_FD_78384 | JGI IMG/M metagenome (GOLD analysis project Ga0105047, IMG submission 78384) | Freshwater microbial communities from Lake Fryxell liftoff mats and glacier meltwater in Antarctica - MAT-04 (megahit assembly) | ecosystem: Environmental > Aquatic > Freshwater > Ice > Liftoff... | reverse complement strand
GTAAACGCCGACTCCGTCAGCCCACCGATCTGGCCCAAAATTCAGCGCGTGGTGATGGAGTATCACGAAGCGATTCGCCCCGGATGTCGCCAGCGCATCGTGAAGCTGCTACGCGAAGGTCCAATCCTGGCCCGTAACTCCGGCGGGCGAACTGGGCATCATTCAGGCTTCGCGATAACCGCCAACGGTTGTTTCACGCCCCGGCGTGGCTCCGCCCTGGAAGATGTGGAGCCGGATTCAGACGCACGGCGCGCACCGCGGGCGCGGGCGCGGGTGGTTCTGAGGCATGGGTCACGCTAGTCCGCGGGCGGGCTGCGCGAGGACTGCGGCCCGTCGCGGTGACGTTTCTTGTCGCGGCGGCGGGAGCGGCGTGTGGATTTGTCGCCCTGCGAGGGATGTAACTTTTCGGGTTGGCGCGGAAGCAGTGGATTGGCAATGGGTTGAGCGGCCCGTCCGTTGCGGATGGTCCCTTCGTTCAAGGCTGCGATCATCGGGTGGACGGGCTCGGGGGCGAAGAGTTCGGCGAGCTTGTCGCTGGGGATGCGGCGGGAAGGGGGGAGGTCGAGCGGGGTGAGGAGCTCGCCGTGTAACTTTTCGGGTTGAAGCATCCCGTGTAACTTTTCGGGTTGAAGCCCCGCGCTGAAACTTTTCGAGTTGGTGGGAGCTTGAGAAACTTCCGCCCCCCTCCCCAGCCCTCCCCACGAGTGGGAGGGAGCAGGAAGAGATCCGTGTAACTTTTCGGGTTGATGAGAGCCGTGTAACTTTTCGGGTTGAGCTTGCAGGTCGACGCGGCACTCCTTGAGGAACGACAGCATCTGCTGGGGCGATGTGTCGGGCGCTGTGGGGGAGTCGATCGGCGGCACGAGTTCGTCGAGTTGGCACTGCGCTTCGCAGATGGCCATCATGGCTTCGAAGCGTTGTGCTTCGGGATAGGCCCGCCCGCACTCGGCCATCGCCTTGCGAGCCAGGCCGGCGGCTTCCGCGGCGCGGGACAGAGCCGCCATCGCTTCTTCCTGCGGAGTCCGTGGGCGATCAGGGACTTGCGAGGGGGCCGCTGGGGGCGGGTCGGCTTTCGCTTCGGCCTTGGCTTTTTTGCGGGCGATCTCGCGGTCTTCGCGGGCGAGGGTCCGACGCTCGGCCGCGTCCTTCATGTATTGTTGGAAGTCGTCTTTACTGGTCGCATGCGGCCGGACCTTGGCGATCATCTGCCGGCTGACGCGGCAGGTTTTGGCGATCTCGACGTCGGTGGCGCTGGCGAGTTCGGACTCGCAGAGGAAGGCAGCGACCTCGAACCATTTGTCTTCGCGCGTCCGCGGGACGGCGTGCCGGGCGTTCGCGCCGCAGGCATAGCGGGTGGCCTCGCGGACGTCCCCTTCGAAGAGCTCAACCGCGATGTCAGCGTGGCCCGCCGCGCGGGCGCCGTAGTAGCGGTGAAAGCCGTCGGCCAGAAAGTGGCGGCCGTCGGGGGATTTGAAGACGTCGACCGGAGGGAGGGTGTCCCCTTCCTTATACGAGGCCGCGTATTGGCGGATCGTTCCCAGGCGAATGCGGGTGCGCGGGTGGACCGCCGGGTCGGCGATCAGTTGGTCGAGCGGCAGCGTGGTCTGCATTGGATACTCCCTGATATTCCCTGCTCCAAATGCAGTATAGCACATATAGCAGTCTGTTGTAAAGCATTTGATGAGATTGATGTAAGTTGTTGTGTTGCGACTTGTTGGAGATTAACGCCGCTTCCCGAAGGAGATCGTCTCCACGAGGCAGAAGCGGGCGGATCGTCCAAGACGTCTGCCGGATTGCTGCGCTGGGTTCGATTCTTGAGCGAAATGGAGTGTCGATCGAACGGACACTGGTGTCGGTTCTTTATCCTCTCCAGGACTCCATCGTGCTGAAATCCTCACGAAACAAGCCTCATTCACACGCTCAAAGTCTCGGTACAAGCTTTGCAAGGCAGTCTACTCCTCCGAAGAGTCGTCGGGATTCATCTATGGTCCGGTGTCGAACGAATCGACAGCTTTTTTGTCATTGAAAACTGCACCGCAAGTTGTACGATCAACAAGCATTCATCCGGCGACTGCCGGAACACTGTCGAAGCCAATTCACCAGGAACCACACCCATGAAGCGTCTTCTCACACTCGCGCTCGCTTGCATGTTTTCTTTGGCTATGGTTCAGGGTGCGGCATCCGCCGAGCCTGAAAAGAAGGATCCGCCCAAGCCTCAGGCCGTATCGGGCGTGGTCGAGCTGTTCAACCTCAGCCCCAAGGGACCTTACGACTCGGTCCTTCTGAAGAACGATGGCAAAGTCATTCAGGTCGTGTTCCCTAAGGAATCGAGCGAGGCCGTGGTGAAGCTCATCAAGGTTGGGGAAACGATCGAGTCGAGCGCGGTCTCGGAAGAAGCCAAGGGGAAGCACCCCGTCTTCAAGGCCCAGTCATTGAAGAACGCCAAGGGGGAGAAACTCGAGTTCGCCGAGAAGGCCAAGGAGCCGGAGAACAAGCCCAAGGTCGAAACGCCGAAGCCGACCGGCCCGGTAGTGACCCTGAAGGGGAAGATTGCCCGACTGAACCTCACCAAAAACGGGGAAGTGAATGGCGGCATCCTGGAGTCGGGCGACTTTGTCCACACCGGCCCGAAGCTCGCCAAAGAGCTGAACCTGGCGGTCGGTCAGGAGATCTCGAGCGAAGGGATTGCCTCGGCGACCGCCAGCGGAAAGCAAGTCATCGAAAAGCCGACTCGCGTGAACGGCAAGGAAATCGTCCACGAAAAGAAGCCCGAAGAATCCAAGGACAAGAAATAGAGCCGCAGGCAATCGCTTGACATCGGGCCCGCGATGGGTATTCTATCGACATTGAATCTCAATAGCAGTTTAGGCTAGCAAGCCCTCGGGTCAGCAACGCCGCACACTCGAAACAGGAGTTTGCACTTGCGCCGAGCCAGCGTTGTCCGTCGCCAAGCCTTTACGCTGATTGAACTTCTGGTCGTGGTGGCGATTATCGCCATCCTGGTCACGCTGCTGATGCCTGCCGTGCAGAATGCCCGCGATGCGGCCATGTGCACCCAGTCTCAGAACAATCTGCGGCAGATCGCCCTGGCCGCTCAGATGTACGACCAGGTCTATAAAATGATGCCCTATCATGTGGGCGAAGGGGACATGACGGACAAGAAGCAATCCTGCATGTACGGATTGTTTCCCTTCTGCGAGAGCAACGAAGGGATCTTTCGCTCTCCCGCCGACCGTGGGTCGCCGGAAAGCCGTGTTCCCTACTGGGATTCGTTTGGCAGCAGCTACAAGCTGGAAGGGCGCGCGTTCAGCACCGCAGCCTTGCCCGAGCGGACGGTGCAGGAGTACGACTCGAAGACGGGCACGATGAAGAACAAGGTCAAGAAGGCCAGCCCCGAAGTCATCCGCACCATGCAGCAGCACTTCGATGGCTACGACGTAAAGAAGTACATGGAAGGCAAGACGCTGAAGGATATGAAGCCTCAGGATCTGGTGGGGGCCAGCCAGATCCAGTTGGCCAAGGACTTCATCGAGCCGTGGAAAAAAGCCGAGGTCAAGTACGCTGCGGTCCGAGGGACGTACACCACCATTCCCTTTCACGCGACTTGCAACGTGGTCTTTGCGGCCGGCAACTGCATGCAGTTTTCGAGCAAGGCCGAGTGGGAAGCCTTCCGCGGTGTGGTCCCCGGCAGTGGTGATGACTAGACGCGGTGATGACTAGGGCGGTGACGGCTAAGCACGGCCGCGACGCAGCCGAAACGACGACTTCCTTAAGCACTTCACTTCACGTTTCCTACGGAGCCAGCATGTCGGCGTACCCCAAGTTTCGCGACGTTCACCTGTACGTCGGCCTGGCATTGCTGATTCCCGTGGCATTGATGTCGATCACAGGGATTCTGTGGAATCACGAGAAGACCCTGGGCCTGAAGCCGAGCTTGACCAAGCCGCAAAAGGAGAAGGGGCCGAAGCACAAGGAAGCCATGCCCGAAAAGTCTTCGGGGGAGTCTCCCTTACTGACCAGCAAGCCGGGCGCACTGGCCAGCCACGAAGGAGCCGTGAACGGCGCCTTGGCTGCCGCCTCGGAAGTCTGGGGCGGAGACATGGCGCTGGAGCGTATCGAGTTTCGCAACGAGCCGGGCTACGGCCTGGTCGTGAAGGTGAAAGCGGAAAAAGGCCTGCGATTGTCTCCCGATGAGATCGTGTGGTCGGTCGATGCCCAGCAGATCGTCGAGAAGAAGGGGGACATGGCCGGCGGCACCGATTGGGCCAAGTTCGTTCACGACTTGCATACCGGGGCCATCTTCAATCGCGAGTATGGCTTCTTGTGGTCCGATATCTCCGCGGGCGCGATTCTGCTGCTCAGCCTCACCGGCATCGTCTTGTACAGCATTCCTGTCTGGAAGAAGTTCCAGAAGAAGCACGCCCCCAAGGCGAAGGCCGTTCCCAAGGCCACCGCCAAAATGGCTGGGCGTCCTGAACCGGTGACGGTGGAGTAAGTCGAAAATGCGTGCGGTGGGCTGGATCTGTGTCGTTCTGTTGGCGGGAGGAGCGATCTTCGCTTCTTGGTTTACCCGCGCGCGGTTGGAAACGCCGGAACTCTCTCAGAGCGAACTGGAATACGTCGCCAGCCTTGCAGACGACGCCTTGCCGGGCTGGCTGACGGGCTATTCCAAGCGAGTGAACGCCAAGTCGCCCGATGCACATCGTCAGGTCCTGGTAGTGCAGGTGACGCCCGGTTCGGCTCCGATGGTGATTGCCAACGTTCGCGACCGCGAAGATCGCGAAGAGGCCTCGCACTGGCCAGTTCCTTGGCCGGGTGTTGTCGCGGCGCTGGCCGCTCCTAAAACCGAAGCGTTCGAGGTCTCCGATAGTTACGCGGGCATGAACTATTTCCACCGCCTGATGCCCGTCGAACCTACAGGACATCGGTTGATCCTGGTCACCGCCTCGCAGGAGAGTCCCCCTTGGTTGGGCTTTCGCGGACTGGCGGCGATGCTGGCGGTATTTTTGGCTATTGGACTGATGAGTCCGAAGCAGGACGAAGGCTGAGTGTGCGGCGGGATCGCCCGCCCGCTACTTCGCCGCGTCCCCGCGAAGCGCCTCTTCCACCACGGCCAGTTGCTCCACCGCACCTTGCGCCACGTCCAGAAACAGCCATTTGCGCCCCTTGAGGACGCAGGCCCCGCTGCCGCTCCCGCCCAGCCATTCTTCGCGAATGCCGTAGCCTAACTTCCGCGCAGCAGCGAGCGCCGCTTCTAGTCGTTCTACGGTGTGCTGCGGGGCGTGCATCCTTGCTTTCTTTTGTGGTGCAGGCGTCCCGCCTGCTTGCGTAGTTTTCTGACCATTCAGCAGGCGGGACGCCCGCACCACAATTCATGCTGAAAAATGCGGTCTGCCCCATGAGAGGGCGGGATTATAGCCCGTTGCGTTTCAGTTGCCCAGGCGAAGGGGACGATACCTTGGCGTGGAGATAAAGGCCGTGCAGCTCGCAAGTTAAGACGCGAATGCAAGGCAAGCCAGCCAAGCAAGGCCCATTGGGGCAAGCCGGTTGGCTGGGCTTGTTGGTGGGCTGAGGTGGACCGCAAAGGGGAACGTATGACCGCTATGAACAACATGGACCATGCCGCACTGCTCGAACGTATCGCGCACCTCGAGACGCAACTGAACCAGGCGCAGCGGCTCTCGGCCCTGGGCGAACTGGCCAGCACCATCACGCACGAGTTCAACAACATCCTCACGACCACCATCAACTACGCCAAGATGGGGCTGCGCCACAAGGACGCCCCCACTCGCGAGAAGGCATTCGAAAAGATCCTGGCTGCCAGCCAACGCGCGGCCAAGATCACCGGCACCGTGTTGGGGCTCTCGCGGCAGAACGACCGCCGCGAAGCGACCGACCTGGCGCGCGTGGTCGAGGACACGATGGTCCTGCTGGAACGGGAGATGTCGAAGTACCGGGTGAGCGTTGAGATGGAACTGCGAGCGGTCCCGCCCGCCCTGGTGAACGCCGGCCAGATTCAGCAAGTGCTGCTGAACCTGCTGGTCAACGCCCGGCAGGCCATGCCCTCGGGAGGCAAGGTCTACGTCGGCCTGAAGCACGACGCCGAGACCGACATGGTCGAGCTGGTGGTGCGCGACTCGGGAACGGGCATTCCGGCCGATAAGCTGCCGCGGATCTTCGATCCGTACTACAGCACCAAGACCGGACCGGACGCCAGCGGCAAGGGAGGGACCGGCCTGGGGCTGGCGACCTGCCGCGGCATCATCGAGGCTCACCGCGGCCGGATCCGTGTCGAGAGCACCGTGGGACGCGGCACGTCCTTCACGCTGAAGCTGCCCGCCGCCCGTGCGCCTGCGCCGCTGGCCCCGACAGTGATCGCCAGCGAAGTGCCCGGGACGCCTGTGGAGTAGTCGCGGCTGAGTGTATGTTTCGCGGCAGCTACTTTCGCCAACTGCGGACGCTCATCCCCTGGGCGTCGATCGTGACTTCAATGGTACCGTCGCGCACGGTCGAAAGCACCGTGGCGCCGCGCCGGCCATAGGCCTCCTCCACGGCGTCGGGATCGTCCCCGTGGCCGCAGCTCACGGCCACCCATTCCGGCCGGCTCCAGGCGGCCAGGCCGGGCGGATCGCTGAAGCGGCTGCCGTGATGAGGAGCCAGCAGCACGTCGCAGTCGTAGGGCTCGTCGGAGAGTAGCGCCTCCATGCCGCGCTGCTCCAGATCGCCCGTCAGCAGGATCCGCCGGCCGTGAAGCTCCAGCGTCAGCACCACGCTGTTGGCGTTGTCGCTCCCCGGTACCCCCAGCGGCGGCGGGTGCCGCACTTCCAGCCGGCAATCGCCCGGCACGCGCAGTGCGTCCCCGGCCGAGATCTCTTGCAGCTTCACGCCGGAGTCCTTCACGGCCGTTAGCAGCGCGCGGACTGCGCCCCCTTGATCCTCGAGGAAGGTGGGCGAGAGATAGATCACGCCCACCGAGAATCGCCGCAGTAGCTCGGGGATGGCGTTGAAGTGATCCACATCGGCGTGCGAGATCACGACGGCATCGATATGCGTGATGCCGCGCGACCACAAATGCGCGGCCACCGTGCGCGCTCCGGCCAGCGGAGACCCGAGTTGGCCGGCGTCGTAGAGCAACGTCTGCCCACCCGGCAGCTCGACCACGACGGCAGCGCCATGCCCGACCGGCAGGAACGCGCACGCCAGCTTGTCGTCATTCTTGTGCAGTAGCGCCGGTCCCCATAACCCGGCCGCGATCCAGGCCAACATCAAAGCCAAGCACCAACGCCGCGGCGCCCAGGCGCGGCCTCCGCACGCCCATGCAGTCAGGGCTCCATAGAAGCCGACCAGCCACCACATCGGCGGACCACTGACCCAGAAGTGACTGAGGGGCAGCGCGGCCGACTTGTCGACCACGTAGTCCAGCATCGCCAGCGATTGGTCGCAGACCCAGCCGGCGAGCGGCCCGACAAGCGGGATCCAGCCCAACAACAGCACGGCAAAGCCAGAACCTAGCGCCAAGGCGACCGGCAACCACAGCACGATGTTCAGCGGCACGGCTACCGGCGAGATCAGATGAAAGTGCGTCATGACCAGTGGAAGCGTGACCAACCACACGACCAGGCTGGCGGCCGTCAGCTTCCAGGCCCAGATGCCCAGCCACTTCGCCGCTCGAACCGGCCACGGCCGGGTGCGGGCGATCAGCCGATCGAGCGGGTCTTCTTCCCTCTCTCGAGCGAGCCATGCTGCAGAGAACGACAGTGCGGCCACCGAGAGGAACGAAAGCTGCGGACCAATGCGGAACAGATCGGCCGGGTTAAGGGCCAGCACGACCAGCGCCGCCGCGGCCAACAGATTGAAGGCCAACGCCCTGCGATAGACCGCCAGCGAAACGCAGACGGCTACGACCAGGATTGCCGCCCGCACAACGGGGGCCTCGGCGTCGGTCAGAACTGCGTACAGCGTTACGATGCCAGAAACCGCCGCCAGCGCGATCCGCCTGGGGACCAGCCCGCAACGCAGGCCCATAAAGAGCGCCGCCGCCAGAATGCCGACGTGCAGGCCCGAGATCGAGAGGATGTGGACCGTGCCGGTTTCCAGGAACGTCTCGGTCCGTTCGCTGTCTAGTTCATCGCGGATGCCCAGCAGCAGCGCCGCCGCCAGTCCCGATCGATCGCGGTGCAGGTTGCGCCACAGCAATCGGTCTCCCTCCATACGCAGATCGTCGATCCAGCCGATCGGATTGAACCAGCCGGCGGGCTGGATGACGGTGACGCAGGCCGACGTGTCGGTCCTCAGCAGAGCCAGCATGCGAAACGCCCGCCGATCGCCGGCGTAATCGTACTGGCCAGCGCTCGCTGGCGGACGCGGAGCCGTCATCTGCGCGTACACACGGATGCGATCGCCATGCCGCACGCCCGTCATCGGGCCATCGACGTCGATCCGCGTTCTTCCGCTGGCTGGCTTCCACACGGCCCCATCGCGGAGTGCCGTCACTTGCAGTTTAAAACGGCTCCGCGCCTTGGCCGGAATAGCCCGCAGGGGATCGAAGGCCGGCGCCGGAATGCTCCGCGGCCGTTCCAGGGCGATCGCCTCGAAGGCGACCGGTTGTGGAAACTCGAAGGCCCGCAATCCGATCTCATCTGGGGCAAACAGATACCAGGCCGCGTGATGCCAGGCCGCTCCGCTGCATGCCATCGCGACAAACAAGAGCGGGCAAGCCAACGTCAGCCGCCCTCGCTGCCACATGACGAACCACACCACGATCGCCGCCAGCCCCATGAACCAACACCAGCCGAAGGGAACAGGAGTCCAGTGATCGCAGGCCATGCCCGCCGTCACGGCTATCGCCGCGGGGACCAGCGGCTGATAGCGCGGCCGCGCCGACCAGTGGGAAGGATCGGGGGTGGAAGGGACTGCCGGCATCGCGGACCAAGTGATGAGAAGGCGAAAATCGCCCCTCAATATAGGCCCGCTTTCCTGCGCGGTCGATCCAAAAGAAGGGTTTCATAAGGTGGGCAGAGGGCCGCGAAGCCCACCGCTTCGGCCAGAAGATTCCGTCCTGAAGAGAATTTCGAGTCGAACGTATCCAGGGACCGGACCTTACTCGCCAGAGCGGTGGGCCGTTCCGGTTTATTCGAGCCCTCGTTGCTGGGACCACTGGGCCAGCAGTCGGCCCGCTTCCTCCCGTACCGCCGGCTCTTTGGCGATGGTTCTCACGCGAACCAGGGCCGGTTCGGCCAGGCGTCCCAAGTTCCGGATCGATTCGGGAAGGGGCAAGCCCTGCTGCCGCAGCTTTTCGTCTTTTTCAGCCTTCTTCAGATGCTCATCGCGGGCCACGATGCTCTGCTGCACCAGTTTCGTCACGCGGGCTTCGTCCTCGGGGGACATGATCTCGAACCGCCCCACCAGCACCCGCACCATCTCATCCGGAGCGGGCGAGATCGTCAGCGGCAGCAATGCTTCCGTCAGACGCGAAGGGACCACGTAGAATAACCGCGTCCCCTGCTCGCCAAACCACGATTGCCGCCAGGTATTCACCATCGAGCGAGCTTCCTTCTCGTACAGTTTCTCGGCCACCAGGCTCTCGACCACGGCTTCGGCCAGATCGTCCAGATTGGCCTTCGTGCTCGACTGGACCATCGTCAGTTTGCCTTGGGGGTCGATTTGCTCCGCCTTGGCAAATCGCAGTTCCTTCCCATCGGCGGTCACCAGGAAGAGCGACCGGATCGCATCCGAGCCCGAATTGCTGACTTCGAATCGTCCGCTTCCCTTGGCGACCACGTGGATCGGCAGCTCAAAGTTGCCGATGCCGCGATAGAACAGAAACTTCTCGAAGAAATCGCCGTTGGGAACGCTATAGAGGTCTTTCTTGCCTGGGAGATTCACATGGACCAGGGCCGAGTCGGTCTCGCGGGCGAACTGATAGTGATTCCCCTGGGTATCGGGAAGGAGCGATCCCAGCAGCCGCTGACGGATCACTTCCGAGAGCCCCTTGTCGGCAACCGTGTTTCCCAACTTCGATTCGGGAATCAGTTGCACTGTCCCCCAGTCGAGCTCCGAGTCGCGAATCTTCACGGCGTTCTTCCACTCGAACTTTGGCAGCATCTGTTGCACAGGCGGATAGAACTCGGTCAGCAATCCCTGGGGAAAGCCGACCTTCACGTTTACCTCGCGCTCGCGATCGGTATAGAAGTAGGTGACAGGGGTTTCCATCCGCTCTTGAACCAGCAGGTTGAACTTGGCCAGCGGGTGCCACGCGCCGGCCTGACGGGCACGGTTGATGACGAAGGCGGGCAAATCGTTGTCGGCCAAGGGGCGGAAGTCGATCCGCACTCCATTAGAGCCTGAAAAGCTGGTGAAGGTGCCCCATTCGTGCACGATCAACTTTCCGGGATGATCGCTGCTGAGGTAGTTGGGACCTTCAACCGATGTGCGAGCCTGGGACTGGTTCGCCCAATAGCCGACGCCCGCGAGGACGACCGCCGCCAGTGCGAGCGAGGTGACGAGGAATGATTTTCGCTGACGCATCTGAATCTCCTGGGATCGGGCAAGTCGTAGGGGAAAATGCCGGATCGCGGCCGCGGTCCACCGTGAGGTAGAACGAGCCGCAGGAGTTAATAGCGAGATCTGTCGAATCGATGAGCCATTTGTCGGGTGAGCTGTGCCCACCGTTGCCACCTCGACGATCCCGCTTTAAGGGATCTCGTTGGCCATTCTTCGAGAGAATGACACTTCCCGAACTTCGTAAACGGTCTTGCATCGCTTGGTGGGCACAGCCCCCACACGCAAATCCGGTCGATGCCTACGACCGGAACATTTGTCTTGACAACTATTGTCAAGAGGAATAATATTCGGGCATGAACCTTCCCGGCCCCCTTGCTCCCAAACGCGCCAAGAAGTTCGACTCGCCCGAACAGCGAGCCTATCTCAATCTATGGCGCACCTATGACCGTCTGCGGGCGATCGAGGACGAGCTGTTCGGCCGGCACGATCTTTCGCCGCAACAATACAACGCCCTTCGCCTGCTGCGGGCCGCGCAGCCGGGCGGCTTGCAGACGCTGGCCGTGGCGGAGCGGTTGGTCTCTCGCGCACCGGACATCACACGGCTGCTCGACAAGCTTGAAGAGCGCGGCCTGGTGGCCCGACTGCGTCGCCCTGAGAACCGCCGCGTGGTCGAAGTTCGCATCACGCCCGAGGGGCTCACGTTGCTGGACGCCCTGGCCGAAGAGGTCCGCGGCTGCCATGACAAACAGTTGGGCCATTTGAACGCCAGGCAGCTCGCACAGCTTGTGGAGTTGCTGCAGGCGGCCCGCGAGCCGCACGAAGATCCCGAAGGAACCTGGGCCGGCAGCTAGTGTAGTATCTCACACAGATGGGAAATGATCCGGCGAATTGGCACTGAGCGGCAAGGCGCTAGCCGCCGGTGCTTTGCTCCGCGAGAGAGGCCACCGGCGGGTAGCGCCTTGCCGCTCACAAGCCATTTTGCACGTCACCTAGTAAGGTCCCTCATTTCTGAATCACTACACTATTGCTTCACGCCCGACTGTTGGCCCTGGTCGTCTCGCATCGGAGACATCTGAGACAAAGCGTCGCGTACTACTCTCTCCACCTCCAGCCCCACGCTTCTCCCATGTCGAACCCTCAAGTCATCGTCATTGGCGGCGGACCGGCCGGCGCCACGGCTTCCACGCTGATCGCCCAGCAGGGCATCAAGGTCGAACTGTTCGAGCGCGAGCATTTCCCGCGCTTTCATATCGGCGAGTCGCTGATCCCCGAGACCTATTGGGTGCTCAAGCGGCTGAACATGCTCCCCAAGATGAAGCAGAGTGCATTCATCAAGAAGTTCAGCGTGCAGTTCGTGGGCGAGAGCGGCCGCATCTCGGAGCCGTTCTACTTCGACGAGCATAAGCCGCACGAGTGCTCGCAGACATGGCAGGTGCTGCGCAGCGAGTTCGATAAGATCATGCTCGACAACGCCCGCGAGCACGGCGTCACCGTGAACGAAGGGGTCCGCGTGCTCGACGTGCTGCTCGAGGGGGACAAGGCCCGCGGCATCCGCGTGATGCACGAGGACGGCACCACCCGCGAAGTGCTGGCCGATGTCGTGGTGGACGCCAGCGGACAAAGCTCGATGATCTCAAGCCGGTTGAAGCTGAAGATCGTGGACCCGGTGCTGAAGAAGGGGGCCCTGTGGACGTACTTTGAAGGCGCCTATCGCGACACGGGCCGCGACGAAGGGGCCACCCTGGTCTTGCAGACCAAGGGGAAGAAAGGCTGGTTCTGGTACATCCCGCTGCACAACAACATCATGAGCGTGGGCGTGGTCTCGGCCTTTGACTATCTCTTCAAGGACCGAGGCACGGACCACGAGAAGATTTACAACGAAGAGCTCGATCGCTGCCCCACCGTGAAGGAGCGGGTCTCGATCGGCAAGCGGGTCTCGCAGTTTTATGCCACCAAGGACTATTCCTATCGCGCCAGCCGCGTGGCCGGCGACGGCTGGGTGCTGGTCGGCGATGCCTTCGGGTTTCTCGATCCGCTCTATTCGTCGGGCGTGCTGCTGGCCCTCAAGAGCGGCCAACTGGCGGCCGACGCCGTGGTGGAGGGGATTCAGAAGGGGGATGTTTCGGCGGCGCAGCTTGGCAAGTGGGCCCCGGACTTTGTGCAGGGGATGGACCGCATGCGAAAGCTCGTGTGCGAGTTCTACGACGGCTTCAGCTTCGGCCGGTTTGTGAAACGCTACCCGCACTTGAAGGGGCACCTGACCGATCTGCTGATCGGCGACCTGTTCAAAGACACCGTGGACGAAGTGGTGCAGCCGATGGAAGACATCCGGGCCATGCAGAACGCGCCGATGCTGCAAGGCGTCGAATAGCGCCGGATTCTCACTGAAACGTGTGGGCGCAAAAAAAAAAGAAGCTCCCACGGGCGGGGCAGGAACCCGTGGGAGCTGGATGGTAGGGGTTTGATCCCCCCACGCCTGTGACTATGGCGAATTAGCCGCGCGAATTCAAACTTTTTCCGCCCGAAAAGCGATTTTTTAGCCCCGACCTTCAGGGGAGTGGCCCTATTGGTCAAGCTCGCGACCCGGCCGCTAAACCTCTGTTCCGCGACGGATGCGAATATCCTGGCAGGGGTGAGCATCGGATAGGCATCCGGGACCGCCTTGCGCTGCAAGGCGGTGTTCGTACTTGCCCTCTTCCCATGCGACCAGGCAACTGCCTGCTTCACCATGAATCGCCCATGCTCGCGGATTGTGTTGCTTGGATGGTTGATCTCGGCGGGATTCGCCGCTCCCGTTCAAGCGGAGACCAAGAAGCCCAACATCATCGTGATTCTTTCCGATGATATGGGCTTCTCGGATCTGGGCTGCTACGGCGGCGAGATCCAGACTCCTGTGCTCGATCGCCTGGCCGCCGGCGGGGTGCGATTCTCGCAGTTCTACAACACCGCCCGCTGCTGCCCGACGCGCGCCAGTCTGCTGACCGGGCTCTATCCGCACCAGGCTGGTGTGGGGCACATGGTCAACGACCGCGGCCACGACGGCTATCGCGGCGATCTCAACCAGCAATGCGTGACCATCGCGCAGGTCCTAAAGACGGCCGGCTACCGCAACTACATCGCCGGCAAATGGCACGTCACCAAGCACATCCTGTCCGCGGGGCCCAAGGACAACTGGCCCTTGCAGCGGGGATTCGACCGCTACTACGGCACCATCATCGGCGGCGGAACCTACTACGATCCCGCCGGGCTGACTCGCGACAATACGATGCTGACGGCGGGAACCGATCCCGATTATCGCCCGGCACGGTACTACTACACCGATGCCATCAGCGACCACGCGGTCCGCTTTCTGGCCGATCACAAGAAACAAAACGCCGACCAGCCGTTTTTCATGTATGTCGCCTACACCGCGGCGCACTGGCCGATGCACGCCCTGGAAGAGGATATTGCCAAGTACCAGGGGAAGTATGACGCCGGCTATCAGGCGACCCGCGCCGCGCGTTTTGAGAAGGCCCAGAAGCTGGGACTGATCGACCCCGCCTGGAAGCTCTCGCCGACGGCCGAGAACTGGGAGAGCGTGAAGGACAAGACGTGGGAGTCGCGCTGCATGGAGGTCTATGCCGCGATGGTCGACCGCATGGATCAAGGCATCGGCAAGATCGTGGGGCAGCTCGAGCAACAAGGGGACTTGGACAACACGCTGATTCTGTATGTGCAGGACAACGGCGGTTGCGCCGAGACCGTCGGCCGACAGCCCGACATGGTCCGCCAAGAGAAGCCGACGCTGCCGGTCATTCCCGCCGATCAGATCCTTTCCGGCTCGCGCCCCCCGCAGACTCGCGAGGGCTATCCGATGCTCACGGGCCGCAAGGTCATGCCCGGCCCGGCCGACACCTTCATGGCCTATGGCGAAGGCTGGGCCAATGCCAGCAACACCCCGTTCCGCATGTACAAGCACTTTGTGCACGAAGGGGGCATCAGCACGCCGGCAGTTGCGCACTGGCCCGCAGGCATCAAGGCCAAGGGAGAACTCCGCAAGGAACCGGCGCACTTGATCGACATCATGGCCACCTGCGTCGATCTCGCGGCGGCCAAGTACCCCGAGACCCACGACGGGCAGACGATCACTCCGATGGAAGGAAAGAGTCTGGTCCCTGTCTTCGCCAGCAAGCCCATCGAGCGCGAAGCGATCTACTGGGAGCACGAAGGGAACCGGGCGGTTCGAGCGGGCGCTTGGAAACTGGTGGCCAAGGGCAAGAACGGCCCGTGGGAGTTGTACAACCTCGAGGCCGATCGAACCGAGCAGAATAACCTGGCCGGTAGCGAGCGTGATCGCGTGGAGCAACTCGCCGCGCTGTGGCAGAAGTGGGCCGAGCGCGCCCAGGTACTGCCGTTGGATCCCAGCCCTGAAGGGGCCGGCAAAAAGAAAGACGCCAAGAAGGCCGCCAAAAAAGGGGCGGAGTGACGGGTCGGATCGGGTCGCATTCTAGCGATCGCCGGAACGACCTAGTGCCGTCGCAAGTCCGCCTCTATAGGGAGCGCCCTCCGTGGCGTTCCGCGAGTAGCGAGTGGCTTTCCACCTTCGCGGAACGCCACGGAGGGCGTTTCCTACAGATCCCGAGAATTCGCGGGCGAACTCATTCATTACGTGAAACGGGTGATGCAGGCAGGACCGCGATTAAATGCATAAAATCAGATTCAAAACGAACTGATATTATGGTACACTGCATGATGGAGACGCCGCATCCCGGGGACCTTCTCGCCCCAACCCGCAAAGTTACACACCAGCCCGTGATCCTGCTCAACTCGAAAACCTGCGCGTCCCCCGCAGCGCCGATGTCCCGCGGGACGTCTGCGCCCCAACCCGCAAAGTTACACCAGCGACCCCGGACCAGCTCAACTCGAAAACTTGCGCGTCCCCCGCAGCGCCGGTGTCCCGCGGGACGTCTGCGCCCCAACCCGCAAAGTTACACGCCAGCGCCCCCGGACCTGCTCAACTCGAAGACTTTTGCGTCCCCCGCAGCGCCGATGTCCCGCGGGACGTCTGCGCCCCAACCCGCAAAGTTACACGCCAGCGCCCCCGGACCTGCTCAACTCGAAGACTTTTGCGTCCCCCGCAGCGCGGGTGTCCCGCGGGACGTCTGCGCCCCAACCCGCAAAGTTACACGCCAGCGACCCCGGACCTGCTCAACTCGAAAACTTATGCGTCCCCCGCACTCAACGCTCGTGTCCCGGTTGCTTGGCGCTCCCGACAGGTGGACGCACGCGCCAGCTCAAGTCGCTGTACCCGAAGATTCAAAATCGACGGATCACGAGAGCCTGGCTCCGATCCGCTCACCCTGTCGCCCGTGCGATCGTCGCCCTGGCGTCTGTCGAACCAACTCGACGCCTGGGCCCTCCCAGCGATTCGTGCGTTCCTGAGTGAAACCTCACAAAGGCCGTTAGAAAAAGCCATTCTTGCAAGATGGGCTCACTTACTCCCTTGTCGGCATAGGCCTTGCATTCGTGTTGTTGGCTGGTTGTTCCAGCCTCCGATACACGAACAAGCTATGGAACCGAAGAGGGGACGAACCGATGACGTTGAACATCTCCCGCGTCTTTGCCGGGACGCGGAAAGCAGCCCTCGCAGGCGGACTGTGCCTGGCCGGCGCCATCTTTGGCCTGCCCGCCATGCTGCCTGCGCAAGAGGCCGGCGCAAAAGCCGAAGTCGCCCAAGAGGGCGAAGTCCTGATGCGTGGACCCATTCACGAGGCGTTCGCCTCGCCGGTGGACCTGAGCCTCTCCAAGGGTGCGGTCATCGCGAAGGAGCCGCCGGAGCCCATCGAAGAGTTGCCCCCCGATCAGAAGCCCGCCGGCGACAATGTCGTCTGGATCTCGGGTTATTGGACCTTTGATGACGAACGCGACGAGTACTTCTGGACAAGCGGCATCTGGCGCGCGGTGCCCGCCGGCGTGCAGTGGATTCCCGGCTACTGGGTTTCCGTCGATGGCGGCTACCAGTGGGTCAGCGGGTTGTGGGTGAAGTCCGATGCGGAACTCTCCTACTTACCTGAGCCCCCGGCCACGCAGGAAGCCGGCCCCGTGGGCCAGGCCCCCAGCACCGACCACTTCTGGGTGCCCGGCGCCTGGACCTGGCGCGATAGCCGGTATGTCTGGCGTCCCGGTTACTGGCAACAGGCCCATCAAGGCTGGGTCTGGAATCCCGCCCGCTATTCGTGGACTCCGCAGGGCTATCTCTACACCGCGGGTTACTGGGACTACGACGTTCCGCGTCGCGGGATGTTGTTCGCACCGGTTTATTTCAACCGCGGAGTTTACTCGCGAGCGGGCTTTGCTTACACGCCCAGCATCGCGCTCAACACGGCCTTGCTGGCGAGCAATCTGTTCGTCCGCCCGCAGTACGGGCACTACTACTTTGGCGACTATTACGGCAACGCCTACACGACGGCCGGCTACACGCCTTGGATGCGCTATGCGGCCGGGCGAGGCAGCTACGATCCGCTCTATACCTATGCTCGCTGGCGCTACCGCGACGATCGCGGCTGGTCCGAGCGTATGGATCGAGACTTCGACAATCGGACGCGCAACGAGGACTCTCGTCCGCCGCGAACGTATGCCGAAGCCTCGAAGCGGGGGACTGCCGCCGATTCGCCGGTGTATGCCGCCAGTTTGAAGGACTACGCACGGATCAGTGGTTCCACAGGATCCAAGGAAGCCCGAGTTTCGTTGGAAGCCGTCTCGAAGGATCTTAGCGAGCAATCGCGCAAGACGTCGGCCGATCTGAACAAGCTCCGCAAGGAACGTCAGCAGCTGGACACCCGCAAGGGGGCGGCCAAAAAGGGAGACGAAGGGAAAGCGGCTCCTGCTCGCTTTGAGATCGGCAAGTCGCCTGTCGTCTCCGCCGGCAAGTCGGATGTGGCCGATCGCCAGCCTCCGAAGAGTGACGAGCAGCCGGATCGGGTGACCAAGGAAGATCCCACCAAGAAGACGCCCAAGACGGAAGATCCCGAAAAGAGGGATCCGACCAAGCGGCCGCCGGCCAGCGTAGATCCCGAAAAGAAGCTCCCGCCGAAGACTGATCCGCCGAAGGCCGATCCACCGAAACGGGATCCGCCCAAGGTGGACCCTCCCAAAGCGGATCCTCCGAAGACCAACCCTCCGAAGGTAGACCCTCCCAAGACGAATCCTCCTAAGGTCGATCCCCCCAAGAAGGACCCGCCGAAGCTGGACCCGCCTAAGAAGGACCCTCCCAAGGTGGATCCTCCCAAGAAGGCTCCGCCGAAGCTGGACCCGCCCAAGAAGTTCGACCCGCCGAAGAAGGTCGAACCTCCTCAGGTGAATCCGCCGAAGAAGCTCGATCCTCCCAAGGCGATTCCGCTCAAGAAGGATCTGCCGAAGAAGGACGGCGCTGCCATCTCGCCCGAGGAGCAAGGCATCGTCGTGCAGGCCAAGGCGATCCCCGATGTCGCCCCGAAGGTCGATCCGGCGCCCCTCCTGGAAGCGACTTCAAAAGTGAAGCCGGTTCCGATCCCCGAGGTCCGTCGCGTCACCCGTTCCAAGGAATCGAAGTCTCTTTAGAAGTTAGTCGACGTTCTTCAATCCGGACGCCGCGAGAAGCCCTGTGCTTTTCGCGGCGTTATTTCGTTCTCATGATTCTGCCTTTCCACGATTTGCCAAATTGGTATGAGGTAACGGAGAGGGCGAATGCCATTGCCTTGGACCTGCGAAGGACAGCATGGAACCAGCGCAACGGCATTGTGGAGTTGGCCCGCATCGCTGGTAAAATTCCTCATCCAGGAATGCGCTACATCTCATTCAGCTCCGTGCGGCGAATGCTACGATACAGTCACTTCCCCGACGTAACGGCTGTTCTCGTTCGTGGCCGCGATACTCCGCTCGCCGCTAAAAACCTCCACTCCTCACCTCTCCACAGGGATTTCCCATGGCAAAGTCAAAAGTCAACGTGGCCATTGTCGGCCTGGGCTTTGGGGCCGAATTCATTCCCATCTACCAGCGCCATCCGCAGGTGAACATGTACGCCATCTGCCAGCGGAACAAGGCCAAGCTGAAGGAGGTGGGAGACGCCTACAAGATCGACAAGCGGTACGAGAACTACGATGACCTGCTGAAGGACTCCAACGTCGACTTCGTGCACATCAACACGCCGATCCCCGATCACGCCCCCATGTCGATTGCCGCCTTGAAGGCCGGCAAGCATGTGATGTGTACCGTGCCGATGGCCACCAGTGTCGAGGACTGCCAGCAGATCGTGGAACTGGTGCAGAAGACCGGCCTGAAGTACATGATGGCCGAGACGGTGGTCTATGCCCGCGAATACCTGTTCGTGGAAGAGATGTACAAGAAGGGTGAGCTTGGCAAAATCCAGTACATCCAGGCCAGCCATCAGCAGGACATGGACGGTTGGCCCAACTACTGGCCCGGCCTGCCGCCGATGCACTACGCCACTCACTGCGTCGGTCCCTGCCTGGCACTGACCAAGGCCGAGGCCGAGTACGTGAGCTGCTTTGGCTCCGGCACCATCCGTCCGGAGTTGATCCCCAAGTACAACTCGCCGTTTGCTGTGGAAACCTGCCACGTCAAGTTCAAGAACTCGGACATCTCCGCTCGGGTGATCCGGTCGCTGTTCGACACCGCGCGGCAGTACCGCGAGAGCATCGACGTCTACGGCACGAAGAAATCGTTCGAGTGGGCGCTCGTTGAAGGGGAAGAGCCGGTGCTGCACACGGCCAAGAAGCCGGAGCCCGAAATCCCCGAGCGCGTGAAGGTGCCCGACTATGCCCATCGCCTGCCGGAAGAGATTCGCAGTTTCACCACCAAGGGCGTGTACGACGCCGGGGATAACGCCCACCTGTCGTTCGTCCAAGGCGGAGGCCACGGCGGCTCGCACCCGCACCTGGTGCACGAGTTTGTCTCGGCCCTGGTCGACAACCGCGATCCGTACCCCAATGCCGTGCAGTCGGCCAACTGGACCTGTGTCGGCATCTGTGCACACGAATCGGCCCTGAAGGGGGGCGAGATCGTGAAGTTGCCGAAGTTCACGCTGGTCGGGTAGGAGGCGAGGGATGAGGGATGAGGCGGAGTGCAGCTTCATCCCTCGTTGGCTTTATGGAAGTTCGCTTTGTGGTGGTGCAGGCGTCCCGCCTGCCTGGCACACTAGCGCGCTCCACCATGCTGCCGAGGCATCGTCCCCACGACGGTCCACCCGCCACCCGCGTTACCGCGATCGGCGTTCCATGCGAATCCCCGAGTGGGGCGTGCGAACTACGTCAGCCGGCGTCTCTTCGGGAACAATAGCAACCGGCGCTTCCACTTCGGCTTTCGACTCCGAAGCGTCCTTACGGGCCTGTTCGCGGGCTTCACGCTGCAGACGCAGCTTCTCGCGGAAGCGGTCCACCACCACCAGGTAGGCGGGCACCAGAATCGTACGGACGTATAGCGTATCGAGCAGCACCCCGAAGCTGAGCGCAAAACCCAGTTCGGTCATGCCACGGAGCGTGCCGGTCATCATGGAGACGAACGTGCCGGCCATGATCACCCCGCAACTGGTGATGATGCCGCCGGTCTGCACCACCGCCACGCGAATGCCTTCCAGCAGGCCGCGCCGCTTCTGCTCCTCGACCACGCGGCTGATGAGATAGATGTTGTAGTCCATCCCCACGGCTACCAGGATCACGAAGAGGAACAGCGGCACCTTCCAGTCCAAACCTTGGAAATCGGGATGCAGCCAGGCGAACAGCTCCTGGGTTACCGCCATGGTGACGTAGTAGCTCAGCACCACGGTGGCCATCAAATACAGGCAGACCACGATCTTGCGGAGCAGCACCAGCAGCACGCCCAGCACCGCCAGAAAAACCAGCTTCTTGATGAGTGCCAGGTCGCTCTGGGTGACGCTCTCGAGATCGCGCAGACCGGCTGTGACGCCGACAAGGTCGAACTCGGCGCCGTACCACCAGCGCGACTGGGGATCGGTCTTCTCGGCTTCAAGACGCGTGTCGATTTTCTCGAGCCAACGCTGAGCGTCCTTCGAGAACGGATCGTGCGCCAGAATCACTTCAAAGCGGGTGATCTTGCCCGCTTCTTCCGTGACGGTGGTCAGGTAGCGCTCACGGGCCTCCGGCGTGTCCTTGGCGACCAGGCGACGGGTTCCGCCCAGCAAGCCCGACTTGCCTCCCGGCAGCGGAACTCCGCCCAACGGATAGGCCAGACTGCGAACGTCTTCGACACCGGCCGTGACGTAGGGGGTTCCTTCCTCGTCTTCTTCAACGGTGTTCAGCTTCATCAGCTCTTTCGAGAGCTTGGCGATGGCGTCTTTGCCTTCGGGCGAGTTGAGGTCGCCGTTTTTGGTCTTCACCACGATGGTCACGGGACCGGTATCACCGGGCGCGAAATGCCGCCGGAGCATGGTCATACCCGCCACGCTGGGGCTGTTGGCCGGCAACTCCGAGAGCATGTCGTACGTGACTTCAACATTCCGGCCGGGCCAGGCCAAGGCCATGATAATCAGCATGCTGACCGTCAGAATGGTCCCCGGCCAGGCCATGATCCATCGGCTGCTGGCTTCCCAGAAACCATCGTTGGGATCGGCTACTTTAAGCGGGGTGTTGTTCGCGACGGCTTTGGCCGCGCGACGACTCGCCCGAGCGGCCAGCCACTTGTCGAGCGGGTTCCAATCGACCCATTTGCCGCACATCCGCAGCAATGCGGGGGCCAGTGTGAGGCAGGCCACCAGGGCGACGAACAGGCACAGGCTGATTGTGGGGCCGCTTTGGCGGTACTTGCCGAAGTCGGCAAACAGCATCACCCCCAGGCCGCAAATGGTGGTGAAGGCGCTGGCCGCCAGGGCCGAACCGACATTGCCCAGGGCGTCGACCACCGCTCGGACGCGGTCGATGCCTGCCGCCTGCTCTTCGCGATAGCGCGAGATCAGGAACAAGCAGAAATCGGTACCAGCGCCGAACAGAATCACAATAATGAACACCTTGCTGGTGCTGAAGACCTCCAGCGGAATCATCGTGATACTGAGTGGATTGCCCGAGACCAGCGGCACCAGCGGAATCCGCGAACCGACCAGCAAGGCCACCAGTCGCGTGGCGACGAAGACGCTGGTTACGATCGTCGTCAGCGGGATGACCACCATCATCGGGGCGCGGTAGACGAATAGCAGAATGACCAGCACCAGCACCACGGTCGTGGTCTCGGTGTTCTTGATGCTCCGGGCCGAGGCGGCGATCATGTCGCCGCCGATGGCTGCCGAGCCGCTCATGCCCAGCGCCAGGCCGGGGGGGAAGTCGGCCTTCTCGCGGGTCTTGGCCAGCAGGTCGCCGACCTTCTCGACCACTTCTTTGTTCTTCACCGCCATGAACTCGGTCGAGAGCCCCACCACCACCAGCACGGCCTGGCCGTCGGCAGAGACGAGCTTCTCTTTGACCAAGTTCGTCTCGCGATCCCAGACGTTCACGATCGGGAAGGCGGCCAGGGCTTCATCGCTCTTGAAGTAGGCCGAAAGCTCGTCGGCCACGGCCAGATCGGCCTCGGTCAGTGGCTCGTCGGGGCGCTCGACCAGCACCACCACCTGGCTCTTGGGATTTCCCAAAGGACCGCGCTGGATGGCATCGGGATAAGCCGTGTCGAGTAACTGGCGGTTCAGCCGGCGGATCTCGCCATCGGCTTCCTTCGAGAGTGCCTTGCGGGCCTTCATCGCCTGAGCCAGATCGGGCGAGAGCTTCACGTCGGCAAAGGACTCGGGCGTGTAGAAATCATCGCGTTTCAACACGCGGTTCAGATCGGCCAGAAAGCGCCCGTTGGCGTCTTCGCCGGGCTCTTTGCCCGCAGCCCATTGGCGAATGTCGGCCACGGTGTCGGGCTTGAGCAGGGTGAACAGTCGCTGGGCCGGACGGCCGGCAGTTGCCTGGGCGTCGGCCACTAAGTCGCGGCAGAGCTTGGGCCAGTCCTTCAGGTCGGCCAGGGTCACGTCGGGTGAGGGGCCGGGGAAGTAGGCCTCGACGTGGGCGCCGCCGCGAACGCTGGTCATTCGCGCGGGGAGATAGGCCATGTCGCCATCTTGCGCGACATCGTCCCAGCGGGGAGCCTTCAGGTGAAGCACAACGGCAACGGAGACCCAGATCATGATGACCAGGGGCCAAAACCGCGAGACTTGCCGACCGAGCCAGTGAAACATGGTAAGGGTATCGCTCCTTCGCCGTCGGACAGATCGCGCGCCGCGGGGTCCGCCTCCGCGCACCTTAGGTCGACGCTAACTGCCAAGATGGTAACTATTTTCGGTCGATCGGCCAACCCTGGTCCGCAAGGTTGGGCAGGACTTGCTTGCCTGGAACAGCTCACAGCCCTTGCCAGGGATGCGACGCTGCCGGATAGGTAAGTTGGGCGAAGGGCCGAATTCCATAGACGAGGGACCATAGCCGGCCTTATCCTCGAACCTGTAGGCCTCCCGACGGCTGGCATTCCGCGCATCGACCTCTCTCCACGTGTGGCGCTATGGCTAAGAGCAAGGCAGTTTCCCAAGGCTCGCAATCGAGCCAAAAACCTTCCCCTGCCAAAAAGAAGCCTGCTGCCAAGGCCAAGAGCGAGCCCTCGGCAAAACCAACCGCCGAGGAGAAGAAGCCGCCCGCTGCCAAAAAGTCCCCCACCAAAGCCAGGGCCAGCGTTCCCGCATCGGTCGCACCGGCCGAGGCCCCCCCCGTGGTTAAGAAGGCCAAGCCCCGCAAGTCGGGCGAAATCCCCGCCTGGTTCCAGGCCGAGTTTCCCGAGCCCAAGGAGATGGCCTTTCTGCTGGCACTTCTCGATGACCCGCTCGATGGCGAACATCGCGAGGCCTACGCCGACTGGCTCGAAGAGCGGGGCAGCCCACGGGGCGAGTTCCTGCGGCTCCAGCGGCAGAGCGAAACGCTCGGCTCCGACATGCTCACCGGCCGGCTGACCCAGCTTCGCAGCACCCTTAGCCCCGTCTGGCTATGCGTGGTGGGCGAAACCCTGGCTCGTGTTCAACCGCTGGTCGAAAAGATCGCGCAGTCGGACGCCGGGGGTGGCGAGCCCAAACTCGAACTGACCAAGGAATGGGGCCTGCTGGATGTTCACTACGCGGGCGATATGACGGCCGAAGGCCTGGCGCCGGTCCTCCGCTGGCTGGCCTCGCGCGAGATCGGGCCCGTGGTGAAGCGCCTGGTGCTCGACGGCCACGAGGATCGCGACCGCCCGGGCGACGTGTTGGCCATCGACCTGAAAATCCTGATCGACGCCGAGCCTGACTTCCCGCATCTGGAGAGCCTGGAGATCGAACGAGGCCCGGGCATCCTGGCCGTCTACAACGATGCGACCAAAGAGCGAGGTCTGTTTGCCAAGCTGCTCCGCAAGGCGCCGCACCTGAAGGAGCTGGCGATTCCCTCGGCCCCCAACAGCGATTTCTTCGTCGGGCCGGCCCACCCGCTGGAGCGGCTGGCAGTCGACGCGGGGGCCGATCATCAGAACATGATTCTGAACCTGAGCCGGGCCACGCGGTTCGGCCAACTGCGCGAATTGGAATACCAGGACGTCTGCGACCCCCAAGCCGACGGCGGGCCGGCGCGATGCGCGCCGGTCGACGCGTACGAGGCGCTGTTCCGCTCGCCGGTGCTGGCCAAGGTGGAGCGGCTCGTCATCCGCTCGGCGTCGCTGTCTCCTGAAGAGATCAAGCGGCTGCGGGCCATTCGCAAGACCGGCGTGAAGTTTGAAGCGGCCGACGTCGGGTAACTGGCGTTCAAGCCAAACACGGACGGTCTACTCGGTTCGCGGCTCGACGGTCGATCTGTACACGCTAAACGTGCCGGCGGAGAACTCCAACGTCCACCAGGCGTCGTTCAGCTTCCCCCCGTCCACGATCAAGTAGTCCGCGTTCTGGGCGTATCGCTCCGAGAGCTCTTTCTCTTGAAAGCCCCCGTCGCGCCATTTGTCGAAGGCCCGCCGCTTGGCGTCCAGCTCTACCTTGCGCTTCGGCAAGAAAGTATCCGACCAAAGCTGACTGGGGATGGCGATTCGCCGTTCGGCGAGAGCCACCGTCCAGACTACGGGATCGGCCGATTGCATCTCAATCGCGTCCAATACGATCGCCTGGCGCGGGCTGTGCTTGCGGAGATGCTCCAGACACTCACAGTACTCGGCGGGCAAGATGTCCTCGCGAAATGTAAACCCTGTCATCGCCATCAAAGGGTTTTGCACAATGAAGAGAGTCGCATTCAACAGTCCGGCAAAGACCAGCGCCACGCAGAACAGACTCACCAACTCGCTCGTCCGCCCTCGCAGGACCCGCTCGACTCCTGCCAGTACCAGGGGGATCATCATCGCAATGACCAGGGTCCCCGACTTCATCGAGAAGGTGCTGGCACTGGATTGGCTCCCTTCCGTGTAGACCAGGGTGGGCAGGATCAAGCCGGCCGCCGTCAACAGGGCTGGCAGCGTGAGCTCCCGGCGCTCCCAAAGCCCTACGAGCGTAAGGACGCACAGCGGGGCGGCGCACAAGCCAAAGGTCCAGAACCAATTGCCGCCGTCGAATCCCACTCCCAGCCTGGTCGATCCCCCCAGGATGTTCAGCCCGCGAAGCGTGGGATAGGCCAGCACGGCTACGCCGATCGCCAGGGCGGCCGCATAGAAGGGCCTGCGCACCTTTCCCAGCATAAACCACGCCAGAAAGGCCAACCCGACCGAAGGAGTCATCGTGGCGCTGTACGCCGGGACCATGCTAAGCAAAAGCGCCAGGCAAACTCCCAAGATCGGCTTTTGCGCTTCGTTCCACTTCTCCAGCAACAACACGGCCACCACGATCATCGACACCGCCAGCGTGTTGTTGCCAAAGTTCAACAGGCTGTTGATGGGGGACAGAATCATCGCGTTGCGATCCTCGAACAGCGTCCTGCCCGAGAGGTAGGCGAGCAGCCACCAACTGTAGGTTATCAACGGAGCCAGTGTGATCACCCACGTCGTGACGAAGGCAGTTCCGGGGTGCGGCCAGCGAGACGAGTACGCTTTGGCCAACTGCGAAACGGCCAGCATGAACACCTGAGAAGCTGCCATATTCATCAGGATCAAGGCGTTCGCCAGGGGCATGTCCCCTCCCAAAAAGTCGCTCAGCCAGGCAGGCAGTGTGTAGTAAAGCCAGTGATAGTGCAGGCTCCCTGCGCCCACGACAGGGTCCAGCGGCGGGCCGGGCGAGACCTTGACCAACGCCGCCACGGCCAGCAGATTTCCAAAGTCGACCGCCATCAGCCCATTGAACTTCACGCCTGCCGCCGAGGGGGTGGCAAATCCGGTCCAGGAGCAAACAAAGGCGATGGGGAGAACCACGAGGGGCAAAATGCTCAAAGGCCCCGCGGTACAGCGTTCCAGATCCTTGAACAACTGACGCCGGGCGCCGCGCCAGCCGGAACCCAAGCAAAGGACCAGCGCCAGGCCCCCATCGAACCAGGCTGCGCTGGGAAACACGCGCCGTGTGTAATAGAGCGGGACGACCGCCAGGACCGTCATCAGGCAGGCCACGGCCAGTCGCAGCGGGGGATCGAAGTGCTCGAACGGCGTGCAGCGGGCAATGATCGCCACGGCCGGCAGGATCAGCAGCAGCAGGAAGGCGGCGACTTGCAGCACATGCCAAAAGTCCCCTGCCAGATAACAGATTGCTGCCAGCGAAGGGAGCCAGACAAGCTTGTGGCAGATCTCCCGCATGAAGTGAGCCTTCGATGGACGTGAATGGAGCCGTGTCGCGAATGCTTGACAGGAATTTTGCGGGGCCTACGCTAAGTAGGCACTCGCCATTTCCCCGAGCCACATCCCTGAATCTTCTGCGAGGAACTCCGTGGCCGACGGCGATCCCTCTCTTGTTCCGTTCAACCGCCCTTTCATTGCTGGGAAAGAGCTGTACTACATTGCGCAAGCCGTGGCGTTGGGCAATATCTCGGGAGACGGCCAATTTACCAAGCGCTGCGCTCGAATCCTAGAGCGTGAGTTCGGCGTGCATCGCGCGCTGATGACTCCTTCATGCACCGCGTCGCTCGAAATGGCGGCCATGCTGTGTGGTCTGAAGGAGGGGGACGAGGTGATCATGCCCTCGTTCACCTTTGTCTCCACGGCCAACGCGGTCGTACTGCAGCGGGCCCGCCCGGTGTTTGTCGACATCCGATCCGACACGTTGAATCTGGACGAGAACCTGATCGAGCGGGCCATTACCCCCCGCACGCGGGCGATCTTTCCCGTGCATTACGCAGGCGTTTCGTGCGAGATGGACACGATTCTGGATATCGCCCGCCGGCACAAGCTGCGGGTGGTCGAGGACGCAGCGCAAGGGGTGAATGCGCGGTACCGGGGCCGAGGACTGGGTTCGCTGGGCGATCTGGCGGCCTATAGTTTTCATGAGACAAAGAACTACATCTGCGGCGAAGGAGGGGCGCTGTGTATCAACGACCCCGAACTGGTCGAGCGGGCCGAGATCATCCGCGACAAGGGTACGAATCGCAGCAAGTTCTTCCGCGGCGAAGTGGACAAATACACGTGGGTCGATGTGGGGAGTTCTTACGTTCCGAGCGAGATCAACTGCGCGTTCTTGTACGCGCAGCTCGAGCTGCTGGAAGCGATTGCGAATCGGCGGAGGGCGATTTACAAGACGTATGAACAACTTCTGACACCGCTTGCCGAGAAAGAGCTGCTGCGATTGCCGGTGATTCCGCCGGAATGCGAGCCGAACTACCACATGTACTACGCGATCGTGCGAGATGCGGAGACTCGCGACGCCCTGCTGAAGCAGCTCAAGTCGCGAGGGGTCAACGCGCTGTTTCACTATGTTCCGCTGCATTCGGCGCCGAAGGGGCGATCGCTCTCGAATTCTGCTGCCTTGCCGGTCACTGAGTCGCACTCGAGCCGGCTTGTCCGGCTCCCCTTCTTCTTCGAGATCACGCAGTCCGAACAACAGCGTGTCGTTGACGAGGTGAAGCGATTCTTTGAGGTCAGCGCGTAACTTTGCGGGTTGAGCGCGCCCTATCGCACACCGCCCGTGTAACTTTGCGGGTTGAAACTCAGCGCGGGCGCTGAACTCTACCTCGGCGCTGGGGGGAGCGCGTAACTTTGCGGGTTGAGCGCGCCCTATGGCACACCGCCCGTGTAACTTTGCGGGTTGAAACTCAGCGCGGGCGCTGAACTCTACCTCGGCGCTGGGGGGAGCGCGTAACTCTGCGGGTTGTTGGCCTGCTCCGGGCGATGCGACGTTGTAACTTTGCGGGTTGGGGACGCGGAGGTCCCGCGGGACGCCGGCGCTGGGGGGAGCGCGTAACTCTGCAGGTTGTCACTTTGGGCAAGCTGCCCGCGCCGCGATGTCGTTCTTCGGATTGATCGCGCCGCCCGCAATGAATCGAGTGGTGCAGGGCGCGAAGTCGTCTTCTTTCGGATGTTCCGACCTTCGAGCGCACCGGCAGCAGCCTCCCTGAACGGGATGAATGCGCGGGGCCGCTCGAAATCAGGAATGCGATCAGTGCTTGTCGACGGTCCTCCTTTCCTTCTCCATTCTTCAGTATAGCATGAAATGGATCGTATACCCGTCTTTTGTGACATGTGTTTTTACAATCAATAAAGCTTTGTTGATGGCATGGTGGCGGACGGGTGCCACTGACTGGCTGTACTCGGCCAGTCAGTGCGGACGAGGGGGAATTCCCCCATGCTGCATCCTGCTTTGCGTTCTGGATCGGCCCGCTCGGCTCGCGGAACTGGGGCATCTGATCAGGGCAACCGAAGTCGAAGGGCCTTTCTGGTTCCACAGCGAGGACCGTGCTCCGTTGGCGGAAGCAAGGCCGTGCCAACGTCGACGCTCCGCTGGGATCGATGGTGCTTCCGAGCAAGAGGGGGAATCGATCGGCCGACGTCGGCGATTGAAAAGAGAAGACTCTCTTGAGTCCGCACTGCTGGCCGAGTACAGCCAGACAGTGGCACAGCCGGCATTGCCACCAGTCCGGTTACGCTGACCCACCCTCCGTTGCGTTTCTCCAGATGTACTCCGGTGCTTTTGGGCCGGTCATGCAAAGCAAGTCAACAATCGAGACGTGATGTTCAAACGGTGGATAGAGTTGCTCGTATTCCGGATAGGCTGGGTAGTCTTTGAACTGAACCGCGATCCCGTGCTCGGTAAAGGCCGACTCTTCGATATAGTTTCTGCCTGAGGGGCCCGACAGATACTTTGTGGTCCCCATTTCGATCAGCAGCGCCAGCAAGCGATCCTGCCGGCGGCCTTCCAGTTTGAATTCGCGGGAATCTCGAAACTGGGTTTTTAGTCCGAGAAACGCCGCAATCTCTCGGATGAGAAACTGGTTCAGTTCCGAAAGACTTTTCCACGTCCGATCCAGATAGGCGGGGCGCAGGAGCGACTCAACGACTTTCCAGTGCGGCGCCCGGGAATAAGACTGCGACAGGGACTTCCAATGCTTGGATTGCCATCGGTCGTCTGGCAACTCGACTTCGCAAATGAGTCGATCGAGTCGTGCGCCGACGGGAATGGTAATCCATTGGGGCCCGGCCGGCGTCTTAATCTGATTCCGATTCCGCCAGTCGTTCTTTGTGTATTGAACATCATCGTAAAATACAAAGACATCGACATCGTGAATCAGATCAAAGTAACCCTTCCAAGGAATATAGTTGGACTGGAGTACGGCGACACGGAGCATGAAACGCGCCTCTCGACGGGGCCTGTAAAGGGCACTTCCAAATATCAAGTTCCCTATCCAGAACTTTGCCCGGCAATCGGTAGCTCAGTCGCCGTGATGCCCGCGATGTATCTGTTGTACTGCGAGTGACGGAAGTCATGCATGTGCATCACGCGATTGTACAGCATCCCAAATGTCTGGTGATGATAGTGGCCTTCCATGCGGAAAATCTTCTTTTCGTCATGGGTCGTATTGAAGTCTGCGATCGCGCCTAGAACTCCGTTAAATCTCGACGACACATCCACATCATCAAAATAGCACGTTACGCGGGGAAGGGTTTCAAGGACCTTGATGTCAAACAGTTTCAGGGCCGATGCGGTCGAACTGTAGTAATCTAGGTCGAAAATGCACATCGCAAGTGGCGGAGGGTTGTCTTGCGCAAATTGCTCGATCGTGTCGGCGACATTGCCAAGATATAGTTTCGAACCCGAAAGCCGCTTGCGCAATGCCGACTCGTCCATTTTGTAATCACCAGGTTGCCACAGATACAGGAGATCGCGCGGGTCATCCGAAGCCGGAAGGCCAGTCGAGTCGCCCATGTCAAACCCATGGATTTGAAACCGAACTCCACTCTTTCTTTCGACTATTGCCCCGTAGCGCTCGAGTGCGAGGATCCCATTCCCCCCTGCAACTCCGAATTCGATCACCGAAACGGTTGTGTGTCCAAGTTCTGACGCGAGCCTCGCTGCCTCAAACATGCAGGCAAGGTAGTGCGGCCTGTACGACGGCACTTTTTGCATGAAGAGCCTCATCAGGGCGACGCGGTAGGGGTATGGATAGGACAAAACCCGATAAACTATGTCCGTGAAAGAAGAGAATTTTTTCTTCATCCTAGCCCCGCATCCTATAGACGATATTCATGGCAATCTTGAGGGCGTTCTTGGCCACATATGAAAATGTAAGCCCGACATTGGCGCTCGCCATCAAACACAAATGGCTGACTACAAATAACTTGAAGTTCCCAAGCTTACTTGCCTGATACCGCCCGTTCACCATCAGCGAATTCGCGCCGTATAGATGTTGGTAGAGGTACGCAATGTTGGTGCTTGATGTTTCGAGATCACATTTTTCTCTCGTTGCTTTCGATGGCGCGAAAGCCCGATCCACAGAGATAACGCCTGCAATGTTAAGATCAGTCAGCCAGACACGCAACTTGGGGAGGCCCGCGCAAACGGCCTTAAACAGCAAGGATCCACCGTTGGGC
>Ga0105047_10002898_pt1 | contig 30461 bp, 22 predicted proteins | sample MAT04_FD_78384 | JGI IMG/M metagenome (GOLD analysis project Ga0105047, IMG submission 78384) | Freshwater microbial communities from Lake Fryxell liftoff mats and glacier meltwater in Antarctica - MAT-04 (megahit assembly) | ecosystem: Environmental > Aquatic > Freshwater > Ice > Liftoff... | reverse complement strand
TGGAGACCGATTTGCGGATGGTTTCGATGGCTTCGGGACTGACTCTTGGGCAGCGCTCCAGGGAGCCCATTACTTTGGTCCAGGGGCTGGGGTCGGCGTGCCATTGGTCGTAGAAGTAACCGGTCTGGCCGTTGGGGGTGCTCAATATGATGAGCGTCCCGTTGGAGACGAGTAACATCGGTTCGAGCGCCTGGAAGACCGATTCGGAGGCGAAGGCGGCTTCGTCGACGACGATCATTCGGGGGGCGGAGAAGCCGCGGATGGTTTCTTCGCTGTCGGGCAGGGACACGATCTGAGAGCCGTTGGTGAGGGTGAAGCCGTCGCATTTGGGTGGCGGCGGGAGGATCTTCAGATCGAGTCCCTGGGCCATTTTGCGGGCTTTTTCCATGATCTGGCCGGATTGGCGGCTGGAGGCGCTGGCGAGCAGGATCATGGCGTTATCGTGGCCCAAGGCTTCGTGCAGGACGCGGACGGCGACGGCGGTAGACTTGCCGGTTTGGCGCGGCGCGAGGATCATGATCCGTTTGCTTGTTTCGGTCAGGACTTCCTTTTGGAATTCGTCGGGTTGGAAGCCGAGGGTGGTTTCGGCCCAGTTGACGATGTTTTCGGGCTCCGGTTCGGGTTCAGGCTCCGGTTCCGGCTCGGGGACGGTTTGCTCGGGTTCGGGGACTGGCGGGGGCTCCTGCGGTGAAATTTCGTTTGTTATCAACGAGTTTTGGGTTGATCCGCTGGTAGCGCCGCGGCGCTCCAGGCGGAGGAGGGTGCGTTCCATCTGGTCGCGCTGGCGGGCGAGGAAGCTGAGACGGGCGTGGTTGCGCTCGATGGTGCCGCCTTCGGCGCCGGCGCGGTTCTCGGCGAGGAGGTTGAGTTTGCCGTCGTCCTTGAGTTTGGGCGTAGCTTGGGCGATGGCGGCGCGGACGTCGTGAATGTGGTCGTTTTTGGCGGCCTGGAGACGGTCCGTTTCCCAGAGATTGCCGGCCATCTGGTTGACGATGGTTTGGGCGTAGAAGCCAAAGGGCTGCCAGAATTCACAGAGCTGGTTTTGGAGTTCGATGTATTCTTCGACGGACTCGCCGGGGAGCATGAAGCCGCGGCTGGCATAGAGACCGTGTTTGTAGCGAGCGGTTTGCGAGTTGAGTAAGCCTTCGGGCGTTATCGGGCCCGTGGAGTTCGCGCCGTTGATCCGGGCGGATGCGGCGCGTTTGGAAGTTGCGGTAAGGAGTGACATCCTGGTCCCAATCTATGAGGGATGTCTATAGTAATCGGCGGGTGGCGGTTTTTTCTGTTTCGCTAAGTGTATTCGAATGTGCTGGTTGCGGACGAAAAATAAATTTTGATGGCGTGTGACCGGCAGGTTGGCCAGTACCAAAGAATCGCCCGAGCGTCGGCTAAACGCCTGGCGCCGGGATTTAGCGCGCCTGTCTCCCCCGTACCGATCCACTCAAAGTGGTCCTCGGCGTCAAAGGGTCCGCTCCGCCGCGCCTATCGGCGCGCCCCTGACTCCTCCGGGGCAATTTGCGGCTTCGATCTCTACGGGGGAGACAACGTGATCCGGCATTCTGAAATATCTTGACCTATCACAACGAGCGTGCCCGACGGCGGTGGTTGACGGGCGCGGATCGAGCCATCGGCTTCAGTTTTCTGAAGGCCTCTCGATGTGATAGATTACAAGGACTTCCCGAGGTCGACGAGCAGGCATCAGGTTGAGTCCGAGTTGCTCCTGGATGGCGGTAAAGATGCAGGGGCGGTTGTCATCCGTCGCCAATGGTGGTCCGGGCGGGAGAAGACGGGCTGTTGAGCCATCTATTGCGAAGTCCAGGCGGATGGCAAATCTGCCTCCGAGTCCGGTGCGGTCAACATTTCTTCCCACTACGGCGTTCCCTCCTGCCGGTTTCACGGGTAATTGCTGCCGTGGGCTGACGACCACATCCTAGCTGAAGGTCAAAGTGTCCAGGTACTAGCCTGAACCCAGCCGGTGCCGGTATTGGCGTAGTCCGTGGCCCAGAGGTAGAGGTTCCTGGTTCCGGTGCCGTAGGCGCCTTGGCGAGTGATGCCGAGGTTGAATTGAATGCTGTTGCCGACCGGGGTGGCGAAGGATGTCGCGCCGTTTAGGGCGCAGTTGGAGTTCTGAATGGTTGCGGCGGATCCGGGGGCCAGGGGGCCGATGAGTGCCGTTAGCGAATCGTTGTAAAGGAAGAATGCGTGACCGGCACGGTCGTAGAAACCGTGACAGCTATTGGCGGGAATGGTGGTGTTGGCGTTTATCAGGAAATAGACGCGGTTTATGTCGGTCGCGCCGTTGGCATCGGTGGCGGTGAACACGAAGGTCTGGGTAACCGCGCTTGCTGTGGCCGGCGAGACGACCCCGAGGGTAGGGGGTTGGGCAGTTCCGATTGTCCAGGCGCTGGCCAGTTGCCAGCCGGTGCCGGTGTTGGCGTTGTCGGTGATCCAGACATACAGGTTTTTTGTACCGGTGGCGAAAGTGGATTGGCGGGTGATGTTTAGGTTGACGACTACGTCCGTGCTCGTCTGGCTGACGTAGGAGACGGCGCCGTTGATGGCACAGTTTGTGTTTTGGATGGTTCCGGCCGCTCCCGGTGTGAGCGGGCCCGTGAGAGCCGTTAGATTGTCGTTATAGAGGAAAATTGCATTGCTTGCGCGATCGTAAAAGCCATGGCAACTATTAATTGGGATGGACGTGTCGCTGTTCACCAGGAAGTAGATCCTGTTGATGTCGGAGGCGCCATTTGCGTCGCGGGCGGTGATGAGGAAGTTCTGCACGACGATGCTGGCGCTGGTTGGAGCGGCCGCGGCGAGGGTGGGCGGTTGGGCTGCTCCGATGTTCCAAGCGCTGGCCTGTTGCCAGCCGGTGCCGAGGTTGGCGTTGTCGACGATCCAAACGTAGAGATTGCGGGTGCCGGTGGCGTAACTGCCTTGGCGGGTTATGTTGAGGATGAGTTGTAGGTTGGTGGCGGTGGAGTTGACGGAGGTGGAGGGGCCATTGATGGCGCATTGGCTGTTTTGGATGGTTCCACCGGAGCCGGGGGCGAGCGGGCCGGACAGGGCGGTGAGAGTGTTGTTGTAGAGGAAGATCGCGTTGGCGGCGCGGTCGTAAAAGCCGTGGCACGAGTTTGCCGGAATGCTAGTGTCACTATTGACCAGGAAGTAGATTCGATTGATGTCGGCGGAGCCGTTGGCGTCACTGGCGGTGAGGCTAAATATCTGGTTTGCGGTTGCGGCGGTGGGGGGCGTGGCGGCGGTGAGAGTTGGGGGTTGTTCCGAATACCCGGACCAGGTGCTCGCCTGCTGCCAGCCGGTGCCGGCGTTGGCGTTGTCGGTAACCCAAATGTAGAGGTTTTTCGTGCCGTTAGCGAAGGCGCCGACGCGGGCTAATGGCAGAGTAAGTTGGACGTCGGTTGGTGTTGTGGTGACGGAGAATGTTGCTCCGATGACGGCGCATTGTGAGTTAGTGAGGGCGGTGCTTTGATTCGGAGTCAAGGGGCCGGTAAGTGCAGTTAGGGCGTCGTTGTAGAGATAGATAGCGTTGGCGGCGCGGTCATAGAAGCCGTGGCAGGTATTGGCAGGGATGGTGGTGTTGGTGTTGACCAGGAAATAGATGCGGTTGATGTCGGCGGCGCCGTTGATGTCGCGGGCAGTGATGGTGAAGGTCTGGGCGGGTGTGGCGGAGGTTGCTGGTGTGGCGGAAGGCAGTGTTGGCGGCTGTGGCGGTTGGGCGACCGGCCAAGCGGCGGTTTGGACCCAACCAGTGCCGGTGTTGGAGTTGTCTACAACCCAAAGAAAGAGGTTCTTGTAACCGGCAGTGTAGGCGCCCTGGCGGGCGATTGTTATGTTGAGTTGTATGTCGGTTCCGGATTGGGTGATGGTTGAAGTAGCGCCGATAATGGCGCAGTTGGTGTTTTGGATTGTCGCGGAGGCGCCAGGGGCGAGAGGGCCGGTTGTTGCCGAGAGGGCGTCGTTGTAGAGAAAGAATGCGTTGGCGGCACGGGAAAAATACCCATGGCAACTGTTAGCTGGAATAGAGGTATCCGAGTTGACAAGGAAATAGATGCGGTTGATGTCGGAGTAGCCATTGACATCGCTGGCGGTGGCTCGGAAAGTTCGGGTTGTGCTGACGTCAGGGGGGTCGAGGCCGACGACTAGAGTGGGAGGCTGCGGGGCGAGTGCGGGTGAAGTGAAATCGACGAAGCGAATGCGGTTGTTTCCGGTGTCGGCGATGTATAGATTCCCGCTGGGGTCGGTGGCTACGCCGATGGGATTAACGAGCTTAGCCGACGTGGCAAGCCCGCCGTCGCCGAGTGCGGTTCCGCCGCCTGCGACGGTTTCGATTGCTCCGGTAGCAGCGATGAGCTTACGAATCCGATTGTTGCCGTAGTCGGCGACATAAACATTGCCATTCAAGTCGACGGCGACTCCGAGGGGCGCTGATAACTGTGCCGCCGTAGCGGGGCCGCCGTCTCCGAAAGATGCGCCACCTCCAGCGATTGTGTTGATGATGCCGTTCGCGCTGGTTATCAGCCGAATTCGATTATTCGTTCTGTCGGCGACATAAACGTCGCCGGCCGCGTTGACGGCAACACCGTAGGGAAGGTTCAATCGGGCAGAGACGGCGGCTCCGCCGTCCCCGCTGAAGCCGGGCTGGCCGGTCCCGGCGAAAGTGGTGATGACGCGAGTTTGTGCATCGACCCTTCGGACTCGATGATTTGTGTAGTCGGCGAGGTAGATGTTTCCGTTGTGATCGATCGCGACGCCGCTAGGTCCTGACAACCTCGCGAGAGTAGCCAGCCCGCCGTCACCGATGAAGCCGGTCTGCCCGTTACCGGCGACCGTAGTGATCGTCGAGTTAATCTTGGCGACACGGCGATCTGAGTAGTTGGCAAGATACACGTTTCCGAGATTGTCGAGTGCCACGCCGAGGGGGTCATTCAGAGGCGTTGCAGTGGCTGTCGAGCCTTCGGTGTAGGAACCGGTCTGACCGTTTCCCGCGGCAGTATTGATGACGCCCGTCGTCGAACTTATATTTCGAATCCGCCGAGTCCCAGTGTCGGTAAAGTACACATTCTGATTCGCGGCGACGGCAATGCCCTGGGGGCCGCTGAGAATGGCGGCGGCGGCAGAACCGCCGTCACCCCCGTAACCGACAGCACCGGTCCCTGCCAGGGTACGAATGAAGCCATTTCCCAATACGCCCCACGGTGTGTAGGCCCCGTTCAGCGCGCCTTGCGTTATGACAAAGGTTCGTCCGGCCACCGTGATTCTTGCCGCTCTTCCTGATGTTCCAGTGTTTGCCGTGACGCTGTAGGTGAGAGATTGGCTTCCGAAACCGCTTGAAGGCGACACGGTCAACCAGTTGTCACTGCTGACCGCAATCCAGGACAGCGATGGCTGTATGGCGAGATTCAAGATGCCGGACGCCGCTGCCGGGGCGACCGTTGCGGATTCGGGCGAGAGTGAGACCGCCACGCCTGCTTGCGTCACTATGAAGAGTGCGCTCGACACGTAAATAAACGCACTACGAGAAGTGGCTGCGGGGTTATCCGCGTAGGCAAACGTAAGGGTTCCCGGCCCGGCGCCGTTCGCCGTCCCTAATGTCAGCCAGTTTGCACTTGTGGAGGCGCTCCATGGGGCCGTGGCCGGCGAAATAGAGATGTCAACGGTGCCCGTGCCGGCAGTCAATGGGACCGACGCTGCCGGCGAGCGCAGGGTAACCGTCGGGGAGCCATACTCGATGAAACGGATTCGCTGGTTAGCTAATTCCCCGACATAGAGGTTGCCCTGACTATCCACTGCCACGCCGACCGGAAGAGAGAGGTTCGCCGCGATAGCAGAGCCGCCGTCGCCGAGTGTCGTTCCGCCGCCGGCGACCGTTACGCCCGTACCTGACGCGAGGTCGAGCTTTTGGATGAGACCCATAGTATGAAGGGCGACGTATACGTTTCCCCCAGCGTCGACAGCCACTCCGACCGGATCGATAACATTGGCGACCGAGTTGATCGTCCCCGTGACCGCATCGATCTTCCTTACGCGTCCGTTGTTGCGATCCGAAACGTAGACACCCCAATTGTTGTCGATGGCAATACCATATGGGTTCCTGAAAGTTGCAGACGTCGCGGGTCCGCCATCTCCACTGAATCCCACGATGCCCGTTCCGGCAAAGATTGTAATTTTCTGCGTGATCGCGTCGATTCTCAGGAGGCGGTGACTGAAGTACTCGGCGAGATACAGATTGCCACCGGGGTCGAAAGCTAAGCCGGCCGGGCCGTTCAATGAAACCTGCGTAGCGAGCAAACCTTCGGCGAAGGATTGTCCGCCGCCGGCAACGGTCGTGATGACTCCGGTGACAGTGTTGATCATCCGGACGCGGTTATTCCCGATCTCGGTGACGTAGATATTTTTATCGGGCCCTACGGTAACGCAAAGCGGGGTGAATATAGCCGCCGCAGTGGCGGGTCCGCCGTCGCCCAGTGTTGTTCCGCCTCCGGCGACCGTTACGATTTGGCCGCCGCCGGCGATCACCTTTCGAACCCTGTTGTTCCGGGTATCGGTGAAATAGACACTCCCGTTAGCATCGATGGCCAAATTTTGAGGATCAGCGAGGTTTGCCGAGGTGGCGGGACCATTGTCGCCGCTGAAGCCGCGAACTCCGTTGCCAGCGATTGTCCGGATGAACCCCGGAGCGCCCAATCCCCAGGGCGTATAGTTACCGTTTGACGCCATTTGGGTGACCGTTAAAGTTTTGCCGGCGACGAAGATGGTTGCCGTACGGCCCGTTGGCCCTGTATTCGCGGCGACGGAATATGTGAACGATTGATAGCCAAGGCCAGTTGGAGGGGCCACAGACAGCCAGGAATCACTGCTTGTCGCGGACCAGGGGACGGACGGCGCGATGAGATTGAATGATCCACTGGAAGCCAGCGGTCCGACCGTCACAACCCCCGCGGAAAGTTCCGCGCCGGCCTGCCTGACGGAGTGCGTCTTGCCGTTAACGTTTATCACTGCGACCCGGCTGGAAAAGCCCGGATTCTCCGTGACGACGTAGCCCAAAGTGGCGGCACCGGTTCCACTGGCCGCTGAAAGCGTCAACCAACTTACGTTGACGGCAGCCATCCAAAAGGCCCCGGCCGGTGTTGTGGCAATGCCTACATTTCCAGCGGCGGAGTAGAAGGCTACGTTTGCCGCGGGCGAGCTGAGAGCATTTAAGGGAGTGGCGTAGTCAATGAAGCGGAGACGGTTGTTGGTTGAGTCGGCGATATAGACGCTGCCATTGGCGTCCAACGTCAAGCCGCGCGGACCGGATAATTGCGAGGCCACGGCGAAACCGAAATCTCCACTAGAACCAGGGGTTCCGGTTCCTGCAGTGGAGCCAATTGTGGCGGTCGCCGCGGTGATTTTTCGTATCCGATGGTTCTCGGTATCCGCAATGTAGACGTTACCGCCACTATCGACCGCGACGCCGTTAGGGAAGCGCAATTGCGCCGAGGCGGGCGGCCCCCCGTCTCCGCTGAAACCGGCTGCGCCGGTTCCAGCCAGTGTTGTGATGACCAGAGTGGTAGCGTTAATCTTGCGGATGCGGTGGTTGCTGGTGTCGGCGACATAGACGTTGCCGGCGGTGTCCACGGCCACTCCGATGGGAAACTGCAGTTGCGATGCAGTCGCGGGTCCGCCGTCTCCGTTGAATCCTGGCGTTCCCGTTCCCGCGAGTGTGGAGATTTGTGTTGTGGCCGCGGTTATCTTTCGAATGCGGTTGTTGAAGGTGTCGGCAACATACACATTCCCGCTGCCGTCGACCGCGAGCCCGAGGGGTGAGGCCAAATTAGCGGAGACGGCGCCGCCGCCGTCTCCGCTAAAGCCGGGCGTTCCAGTTCCGGCCAGCGTCGTAATTGCGTTGGTTGTGGCACTGACCATTCGGATACGGTTGTTCGCGGTGTCGGCGATGTAGACGTTTCCGGCGGCGTCGACGGCGACGCCGCTGGGTTCGTAAAGCTGAGCCGACGTGGCGGGGCCGCTATCGCCGCTGAAGCCTTGCGTGCCGGTCCCGGCGAAAGTAGTGATCACGCCAGTAGACGCGGCAATTTTCCGGATGCGGTGGTTGACACTATCCGCAACGTAGACATTCCCGTTGCCGTCCACGGCGACCCCTCGGGGCGCTGCCATTTGCGCAGATACGGCAGGGCCACCGTCTCCACTGAAGCCCTGGGGACCAAGGCCAGCGATTGTGCGAATTACATCATATCCCAGGGGGCCCCACGGAGTATAGACTCCATTCGAAGCCACCTGCGTTAGGGAGAAAGATTTTCCAGCGACGGTGATTGTGGCTATACGGGCCGCTGTCGCGGCGTTGGCCGAATAGCTGTAAGTCAGCGTTTGGTTTCCCGTGCCGCTGGCCGGAGATACGGTTAGCCAAATATCGTTGCTGATCGCGGTCCAGGGTTGGTCCGCGATCACATTGAAGGTACCGCTTCCGGCAGTTGGCCCAACTACGGCCGAGGGTGTCGAAAGTTCCAGTGTTTGCCTGGGTCTCGGCGTCACTTCGCTTGAAAGTGACTCGGCCCAAGCTACTGTCCAGCCGACAGCATGGATCGCAGCGCTAATCGGAACCGTTCGATCCCAGTTTGAAGCCGATGGCCACCAGACGCGGCCCGGATTGGCGTCGAATTCAGGGCTAGCGAGCGGAAGTTGCCAAGGGTCGGCGGAGTTTCGAGTGGCGCGGGCACGGTAATCGAGCCGGCCCCAGGACCAGATGCCGTTTCCGCGGCCGATGAACGGCTGATCGTTCTTGACGGTGATCCACTGGCCGTCCTCAATTCCTGGCACCAATTCAGGAGTCAATACCGACTTGCGGTCGTGTCCCGCTGCTGCTTCGTTCCAGTTGGCGCCCCACGCCCAAACCCTTCCGGAACGGTCGAGGGCCAGCGAATAGAATGAGCCGGCGGCGATGTCGATAACTTCAGGCAACGAGTTAATTTGGCGGAACTCCTGGCGTTTGGTCAAGGTCCCGTCGCCCAATTGGCCCATTACATTTTCGCCCGCGGTCCAGACTGTGCCGTCGTCTAAGAGCAGGATGGTGTGCTCTGTTCCCGCTGCGATCTTTTTCACGCCGGCGGGAACATTCAGCTTGCGCCAAAGGCCTCGTTCCCACTCGCGGACCTGTCCCTTAGCGTCCAATGCCAGGATGCGCTCGCCGATGACGGGAACGGCCAACTGGCGAACCTCCGGCACGATTCCGATGGGTAATTGTTCGAAGCTCGCTGTATTCGCAACCGGAACCTCTCTCATCAACCTGATTTCCTGGGCCGCGGCCAGGAATAGTGAAAAAGAGAGAATTAAGTTCGTGAATTTTACAGCCATGATAATAATCTTCCGTGAGTTTGTGAGCATTGCGGGCCGCGAGCTCACATCCATCGTGGCATAACTTTGATAGGCAAGTTGTGTTTGGCGGGTGGGCGCCTTTGTAATTAGCAGGAAGAAGGAGACTATGTTAAGAGCGCTGGGAATCGCCCTTTGTCTGGCGATGCCGCTATTGGCTGAGGATGTTGGTGTTTTCGTTTTTTCGCGGGAACAGGGAGACAGGATTGTAACTGGCGGAGAGCCGCGACGGGTTGAAGTGGCCGGCGTTGATAAAGATCAGTCGCTGAGACCGATACGGAATTAGGCCGGGATGTGGCGATTAGCGATACGCTGGCGCAGGTGCTGACGAAGGAAAGTGTTTCGGGCTGATGCGGAGGACTCTCACCGATTGGGGCGACGCCGATGGAGTCGACGATGATGTTGACGGCTTGGACGAGGGAGGGGTTGGGCTGGAGCGATTTTGCGCGGAGGAATTCTTCGAATCGTTGGAACCGGCCGGGCCAGGAAGTTTGATGGCGGAGTTGGGTGTAGATTGGCTGGTTTTAGAGTTCGAGTACGGTTTCGGTGAATTTGGCCGCGGCAATGTTGGTCAAGGCGGCGACGAAGCAGGGGGCCCGGGGCTTTCAACGTAAAGGCACTCGCGACGTTTTGACGAGGAAGTACCTGTTCGCGGAATTCACGGCTTTGCGCTTCGACGGCCGAGAGGTTCCGGACACCGGGAATCGCGGGTTTGGGCTGGTAGAGATGGGCGGGGGGAGGGGAAGTCGATCAACCGCAGACTCATCGGGCCTGCAGGAAGTTCAGCGCCCACTGGCGTATGAGCGGACTGTCGAGCGGTTGGCTGAGCGTGGCGAGGGCTCTGTCCGCCTGGTCAATGCCGAGGCGGTCGCGGCGGAGATGCAGCAGCGATTCGGCGAAGGCGGGCGTGAATTCGGGGTGGCCTTGCACGCCTAGCATGTTGCCGATTTTGATCATTCCAACGGGGCAGTGCGCGTTGCCGGCGAGGACGGTGGAATTTGGGGGAAGGTCGAGGATCTGATCCTGGCAACTCATGATCAGGTTGAATTGCGCTGACCGCGGCTGCATCCAACTTTCCGACTGATGAACTGTAAATGTATGGACGCCGATGCCCCAGCCGTTGGGGCTTTTGGCAACGCGGCCACCGAGGGCGTGGCCCATCATCTGGTGGCCGAAACAGATGCCGATGAAGGGTTTTTGGCTGGCGTGGATTTTCCGGGTGAGATCGGCAAAGCGGTGGATCCACGGCTCATCATCATAGACGCTGAACTTGGACCCGGTGGCTATATAGGCGTCGAACTGATGAAGATCGTCCGGGGCTTCGCCGTTGTGAAGATTGAAGACGGACCACTCCGCCTGCAACCAGTTGGCGAACATGGCGTCGAAGCCACGGCCGGGGTCACAGTCGAGAAGTCCGATCCTCATACGGCGCGCAGATGATACGACTTAGGGCGGGTGAGTGCGTCGAAGCCGAGAACGCTGAGGGAACAGCCGCGGCCGGTATCTTTGACGCCGGTCCAGGCGAGGGCGGGGTCGAGGTAGTCGCAGCGGTTCATGAAGAGCGTGCCGGTTTCGATTTGCGCGCCGATGCGGAGGGCGGCGGCTTCGTCGGAGGTCCAGACGCCGGCGGTGAGGCCATAGGGGCTATCGTTCATGAGCGTAATAGCCTCTTCGTCCGATTCGACGGGCATGATGCCGACGACGGGGCCGAAGGTTTCTTCCATCATCACGCGCATCCGATGATTGACGTTGGTGAGGATTTGCGGAGCGAGGTAGGGCGTGCCGGAAGCGTCCCGAGGGAATTCGCGAGGGTCGATGAGGGCGGTGGCGCCTTGCTGGATGGCTTCGGCGATCTGGGCGCGGACGAACTCGGCGGCGCTGGTTTTGACCATGGGGCCGAGGGTGGTGGAGGGGTCGAGGGGATTGTCGAGTTTGTAGGTGCGGGTGAGGGCGACGGCGCCGTTGACGAATTCATCGTAGACGCTTTTGTGGACGTAGATGCGCTCGATGCCGCAGCAGCATTGGCCGGAGTTGAACATGGCGCCGTCGACCAGGTTTTCGATGGCATCGGCGAGATTGGCGTCCTCGCGAACGTAGGCGGGATCCTTGCCGCCGAGTTCGAGATTCATACCAAGGAAGACGCCGTTGGCGGCAGCCTGGATTTGCTTGCCGCCGGCAACGGAACCGGTGAAGGAAACGAAGCCGATGCGGCCGGACCCGACGATCTTTTCGATATCGGCGTGGCTGGCGTGGAGGACGTTGAAGACGCCGTCCGGCAGACCCGCCGCGGCGAAACCGGCGGCGATGCGTTCGGCGCAGAGCGGGGTTTGCGACGAGTGTTTCAGGATGACGGCGTTGCCGGCGAGAAGGGCGGGGACGACGGAGTTAACGGCGGCGAGATAAGGGTAGTTCCAGGGAGCGATGGTGAGGACGATGCCGACCGGATCCTTGCGGATGAACCGATTGAAACCGGCGATGGGGGCGACGGCGATGTCAGCGAGCGCCCCCGGCGCGGCGTCAACGGCGAAGCGCGCGCGGTCCGTGAAGCCGCGGCGGATTTCGTTGGGGGTGTAGCGAATGGGGCGGCCCATTTGCCAGGTGAGTTCCTCGCCGATGGCGTCGGCGTTGGCGTTCATGAATTCGATGAAGCGCGTGACGATGGCGCGGCGCTCATCGAGCGGCGTCTGTGCCCAGGCCTTCTGAGCGGTGGCGGCGTTGGTGAGCAGTTGATCGATCTGGCGGCCGGTGGCCTCGGGGCGTTCGGCGTAGACGCTGTTATCGATGGGGGAGATCATAGCGGTGTGGTGTACGCGGCGGTGATGCCGCCATCGACGAGGAACTCGCTGCCGGTGACGAAGCTGGATTCATCGCTTGCGAGGTAGAGCGCGGCGTAGGCAATTTCCTTGGCCTGGCCGAAGCGGCCCATGGGGATGTGGACGAGGCGGCGCTGGCGCTTTTCTTCGGTGTTGAGGTACTTCATGAGCAGTTCCGTGTAGAGCGGTCCGGGGCAGAGCGCGTTGACGCGGATGCCTTCGCGGGCGTGGATGGCGGAGAGTTCGCGGGACATGGAGAGCACTGCGCCTTTGCTGGCGGTGTAAGCCAGTTGGGGCGTGGCGGCGCCGACGATGGCGACGAAGGAGGCGGTGTTAATGATGGACCCGCCGCCGGCGCGGCGCAGGGCGGGGATACCGAATTTGCAGCCGAGGAAGACGCCTTTTACATTGATCTGGAAGGTGAGGTCCCAGACTTCTTCGGATGTGGTGATGGCGTCGTCATCATCGGCGTGGGAGATGCCGGCGTTGTTGAAGAGGACGTTCAATTTGCCGTAAGTTTCCTCGGCGGTTTTGACCATGGCTTCGCAGTCGGAGGCTTTGGAGACGTCGGCCGTGATGGCGATGGCCTTGCCGCCGGCGGCGATGATGGCCGCGGCGATTTCTTCATTGGGAGCGGCGTTGTAGTCAACGCAGACGACGCCGGCGCCTTCGGCGGCGAAGAGCAGGGCGGTTTCTTTGCCGATGCCGCCACCGGCTCCGGTGATAAGAGCTACTTTGTTTTGTAAGCGCATATTAGATTCTTTCGAAGTAACGGCGGCGTTCCCAATCGGTAACGACGCGTTCAAATGCCTTCTGTTCGTTTCGATAAAAGTGGGCGTAGTGTTCGACAACTTCAGCGCCGAACCGCGCCTTGGCGAATTCGCTGTTTACGAAGAGATCGACGGCGTGTTCGAGGGTGTACGGCACGCGGGGAAGGGTGCGGGCGGAGTAGACATCGCCTTCAAACATTGGCGGCGGTTCGATTTTGTTTTTGATGCCATCAAGACCGGAGGCCATGGCGGCGGCGAAGGCGAGGTAGGGATTGGCGTCAGCGCCGGGGATGCGGCATTCGATGCGGAGGCTGGGGCCATGGCCGACGACGCGGAAGCCGGCGGTGCGGTTGTCACGGCTCCAGGCGATGCGGGTGGGCGCCCATGACATGTCTTCGAAGCGTTTGTAGGAATTGATGGTGGGAGCGTAGAAGACCATCATTTCCGCGGCGTGCGCCATCCAGCCGCCGAGGAACCAGCGGAATTCGTCCGTCTCGCCGTCGAAGGCGTTTTTACCATCGCGGCGGAGGCTGAGATGAAGATGGCAACTGGAGCCGGCCTGTCCGTGATGGGGTTTGGCCATGAAGGTGACGCTGACGCCGGTTTGGTCGGCGATTTCTTTCATGCACTGTTTGAGCAGGGCGTGATTGTCGGCCATCTGCAGCACTTCGGAGTACTTGACGTTGACTTCGTGCTGGCCGAGTCCCCACTCGCCTTTGGAACTTTCGACGGCGAAGCCGGTGGCCTTTAAGTGGCGGCGGACTTCGCGGGTGAAGAACTCCTGGCGGGTGCCTTGGAGGATGTTGTAGTCCTCCAGATACCAGCCCATGGGTTCGAGCTTTTCGTAGTTGGTTTTTGCCGCTTTTTTGTAGCTGGCGCGGTAGGCGTAGTATTCGAGTTCGGAGGCGCCGAGCGCTTCGAAGTTCAGTTCTTTGGCTTGTTGAAGTTGGTTTTGCAGAATGGTGCGCGGGGCAATGGTAACGGGGATGTCGCAATGGACGAAGGCGGTTTTTTCCTGCCAGGAGAGAGTCTTCAGCGTGGCCATGTCGGGCACGAGGTGAAAGTCACCGTAGCCGAGTTCCCAGTTGGCGAATTTGTAGCCGGGGGTGGGCTCCATTTCCATGTCGACGGTGAGGAGATAATTGCAGGCGTGCGTGCCTTCGGCGGCGACGGATTCCAGGAAGTAACCGGCGTCAAAGCGCTTGCCCATCAGGCGGCCGTAGGTGTCGGTGAAGGCGGCTATGACGGTTTCGACCGCGCCCATTTGTACTTGCTGTTCGAGTTCGCGGATCTTGGCCTGATTTTGGAGGCGGTCTTTGAGCGAGGTCATCGGATGGTTATTTCAGGCTAGCATCGCGGGTTAGCCTGAAGACGTGAGCCGGGTAGAAAAAGTGGAGGCGGAGATTGCGGCGTTGTCGCCGGTTGAGCTTGCCGTTTTCAGAGAGTGGTTGGCACAGTTTGATACAGATGCTTGGGATCGGCAATTTGTGTCCGGCGTATCGGCGGGAAAATTGGATGGATTGGCGGCTGCGGGCGTTGCGGGAGCAGGAGGCGGGAAATTCTACTCCGCTGTGACGCACCATACGACGCCGGGCTTCTGGGCGGCGTGTCGCCGGTTGCCGGCCGGCGCGAGGCGGACGGCGGATCGAGCGCTTTCGCATTTGAAGGCGAACCCTCGACACCCATCACTCCACTGAACTTGACCATCGAGCGCTTGGCGTTGACACGGCCGATGGAATCCTCTGGTTTTGGATTGGAAGCCACAGCGATTACGATGAATTGGTCCGTTAAGGCCGCCGTAAAGATCATGCTATGATCCCTCAAAAGAGGAACTAACATGAGCGAACCGAATCCGGGATTAATTTGGGATACGATGACGGCGCACCTGCGCGGCGCAGCCTTGAAAGCGGGAATTGATCTCGGCTTATTCAACGCGTTGGGCGACGGTCCGGCCACCTCGGCGGAACTGGCCGGGAGGGCCGGCGTGCCGGAACGCGGCATGAGAATTCTTTGTGACTATCTGGTGATCAACGGGCTCATCGCCAAGGCAGGGGATCGTTATGAACATACACCTACGAGCGCGATGTTCCTGGATAGCCGGTCGCCCGCGAGCATGGCGCCGACCTTGCCGTTCCTGATGAACAACAAGATCATGACGGCATTCCGCGGCTTGACGGAGACGATCCGCCAAGGACACACCTCGCTAGAGGAGCCATTGGCGGGTGAGGAGGTTGCCGAATGGGTGTTGTTTGCGCGGTCGATGCAGCCGATGATGGCTGCCGCGGCGGAGTTTATTGCGGACAAAGTGCTGCGCGAGGGAACACCGGCCAAGGTGCTTGACGTGGCGGCGAGTCATGGATTGTTCGGCTTCGCGGTGGCGCGCCGGGCTCCCGATTGCGAGATCGTTGCGCTGGACTTTCCGAGCGTCCTTGACGTGACCAGCGAGAATGCGCGGGCCGCGGGTATTTCGATTACGCTCCTTCCGGGAAGCGCGTTCACCACCGATCTCGGCGCCGGGTATGATGCCGTCCTGGTGACGAACCTCTTTCACCATTTTTCCGTCGAAGACAACGTAGCTTTGATGAAGCGTTTCCACGCGGCGCTGCGGCCCGGCGGCCAGATGATGGTGTTGGAGATGGTGCCGAACGCCGATCGAATTTCGCCGCCCGCCGCCGCGTCATTCTCAATGATGATGTTGGGGAATACGCCTTCGGGAGACGCTTACACGATGGCTGAATATGAGCAGATGCTGGATGCGGCGGGCTTTGGGGCGAGGGAACTGATGGATGTTCCGATGTCTCCCCAGCAGCTTATTGTGGCGACGCGCTAGCGCGGCGGTCATGGAAATCAACACCGTCGGGGAGTTGCTGCATTGGTCCTACGCAAACCTGGCAATGGCCCACTCCGCGATTAACTATAAAGTTGAAAAATATGGCGCTGTGCAATTCATGGTTCGCGCTCGCCTCTACAAAGGGCTGAACAATCAGACCATGAAGATTGGGCCGTTGGCGGATGACGAGCGATTGAAAATGGTACTTCCGCAAGCGTGCTGTTATTGCGGGAGCCGCGAGTCCCTATCGGCAGACCACCTCATTCCAACAAAGCGCGGCGGCCCGAATATCGGAGACAACCTGGTTTGGGCTTGCCGACCCTGCAATAGTTCAAAGTGCGCACACGACGTTTAAGAATGGCTAGCGGCCCGCAACGAATTTCCGCCGATCCTGCTGCTTCGCCGCTATCTTAAACTTGCCGTCGAGATGAGCCGTGAAAGAGACCTTCTGAACGCATTGATTACTTCGAAACCAGAGGTTCCGTTTTCATTGGCGGCACTTCCGAAATGGTACCCGTCCCCCGGTCAATTAAAGTTGTGGGTCGTGCCCTTAGACTGACAAGCCTGCCCTACCAATGCGTCAACGATCCATCCGGCCGGAAGAAGACATTCTTCCGGCCCTCGGTCGTGACCTCGGCAAGCAGCTTGCATTTCGTCAGATCAACAGTCACGCCCAGCCCGGGCCGATCGTTCATCAGGGCTTTCCCATTCTTGAAATCGAGGCATTCGGGCAGGTAGGGAATGGCGCGGCCGCCGTAGTTGTACTCCATGATTACGGGGCCGGGGAAAGTTCCCAGGCAGTTCACGAGCGCCGCCGTTGCAATAGGTCCGGTGAAATGCGGGACGATGCCGACGGCGTGCGTTTCGCAGATCGCCGCGATCTTCATCATTTCGGTGATGCCGCCGACATTGGGCAGAGTCGCCCGAATGTAGTCGATATCGTGGTTCTCCACCAACTTATTGAAGTCGTAGCGCTGGCCCCATTCCTCGCCGTGCGTCAGCGGAACGTGGGTCATCTGGCGAAGCCTAGGGAGATCCTGCGCGGCGTGCTCGTCGCGAGTGGGGTCCTCGACAAAATACGGTTCAAAGTCTTCAATGAGCTTACAGGCGCGGACGGCATCGGAGTAATCGAAACGCTGGTGGAAGTCGATGCACCAATCGCCATCTTTGCCCACGCCTTCGCGAGCTTCCTTGCAATCGGCTGCGACCTTGCGGACGCGCTCATGCGTATTGAAAACGGCGCCGGTCTGCGTGTCGCCAGCGCCCATGCGGAAGGCGCGATAGCCGGATTCCATCGTGGCGCGGGCGCGCTCGCGGAGGCTCAATCGCTCATTCGGATTCGTGTTGGCGGGACGGGCGCCGCCCGTGGCGTAGCATTCCAGATGATCCCGCACGCTGCCCCCGAGCAGTTCGTGTACGGGCAGTTTCAGCGCCTTGCCCTTGATGTCCCAGAGAGCGAGGTCCAAGGCTCCCTGGGCGTGAATTTTCTCGCGGCCGGGCGGATAGAACCAGGCGATGTACATCTCCTGCCAGATGGCTTCGATCTTGAAGGGGTTCTTGTTGATGAGCGTCCCGGCGCACTGTTTGAGGGTGTCCGTGAGCCCGCCTTCGCCGATGCCGGTAATGCCGGCGTCGGTCTCCACCGTCACCACCATGTTGCTCTGGGCAAATGTCTGGTTGTAATTCGGCGGTTCGTAAATACGAACCCGCGTGACCTTCATTTTGGGTAGCGCGGCTTCAGCGTACTGGCTGCCGGCGAGCGAGGCGGCGGCGAGGGATTTGAGGAGATCGCGACGTTTCATTCGCTACGTGTATATCAGATTTCTAATGGGTCATGGAATAAAGGATGTAGTTGATGCCAAGGCGGTAGGCGAGTCCGGTCATGGCTTCGGGGTACTCGGCGAGGTCGGCGTGCTCCCAGGCGTCGCCCACATCCACGTTGAAATTGACCGCGACAACCACACGGCCTTTCGCGTCGCGGATGCCTTGCCATTGGGGCGGGCCGACGGGCGAGCGCATGCCGAAGCCTCCGCGTCCGATGCCCAAATGCCGAAGCCCGGCGATGAAGAAGCGCTCGTTGATGTCGTAGAGGACGTGCCAGATAGGGTCGGTGTTGTCGAGGTCCTCGATGAGTTGGTTGGGCAGCACTTTGTCCATCGTTTGCCGGAAGACTTCGAACTCGTTGGGGCCGTAGAAATCGTCGGTGACCAGGAATCCGCCGCGCTCCAGATAGTGCCGGAGCCGTGTCGTCTCGGCGTCGCTAAGGTCCCAGTAGCCGACTTGGGTGGCATAGATCCAGGGAAAATCGAAGATGCGGTCATCGGTGAGCGGAAGATGGTGGCCGTCGCCGGTGTGGATGCGCGTGAGGCGCTCGATGCCCATTTTGAAGTGCATTTCCGCTTCGGGCCAATCCTGCCGCCACCAGCCGCGTCCGAAGCCGCGCCGCGTGCCGCCGAGATCTTTGTACTCCAGCCGCAGAAAGCGGAATTCCGTAAGCGCTTCCGGCGGCGGGGGTTGCGGCCAGAGAAGGAGGGAGAACGCGAGGATGGCCTGCCAGGGCCGTGGCATGGGCCTATTATAGGGGGAATGCAGCGCCGCGAATTCCTGAGTCTTGCGTTGACGGCAGCACAGATGCCTCGACCAAATATTGTCTTCGTACTGGTTGACGATTTGCGTTTTGACGAACTGGGATGCACCGGGCATCCGTTCGCGCTTACGCCAAACGCCGACCGCCTCGCGATGGAAGGAGCGCTGTTCGCCAACGCGTTCGCGGCGACGCCGCTATGCTCGCCGAGCCGGGCCAGTTTTCTCACCGGGCAGTATCCGCGCCAGCACGGAATCGTGGACAACACGGATCGTTCGGCGCGCAGCCACGCGTTAGTCACATGGCCGCGATTGCTCCACGACAATGGATATGAGACGGCGTTTCTGGGCAAATGGCACATGGGAGTGGATGACTCGGCGCGGCCGGGCTTCGATCATTGGGTATCGTTTCCAGGGCAAGGGGAATCGATCGATCCGCCTTTGAATGTGAATGGGAAAGCGGTGAAGGCTTCAGGCTATATCACCGATATCCTGACCGAGCATGCCGTCGCTTTCATTCAGCAGAAACGAGAGAAGCCGTTCTGCCTGTACCTTTCGCACAAGGCGATTCACCCGAACATCGGTCAAGGCCCGGACGGCCGCGTGACCGGATTCGGCGATGCCGACGACTTCAAGTTCGCCGCGCGACACAGCAGTTTGTACGCCGGGAAGACGCCGCCGCGGCGAGGGAATTACAAAGTGGTCCCCCGCAACAAACCGGCGCTTCTGCGGAAGATGGAAGGTGTGCCGCCATTGTCGGCCGCCACCGCCACCGACGACGCGACGATCCTGAATCGCATGCGCATGACAAAGGCGATCGATGAGGGGCTGGGGAAAATCATAGCGACGCTGGAACGGTTGAACGTGTTGGACCAGACGGCCATTGTCTTCACATCCGATCACGGCTACTTCTACGGCGAACACTGCTTGAATCAGGAGCGGCGGCTGGCCTATGAGGAAGCGATTCGGATTCCGTTGTTGATTCGATATCCCCGCATTTACACGGCTCGTTCGAGAATCGGAACGATGACCGTGTCGACCGATTTGTTCTCGATGTGCCTTGGTTGGGCCGGTGTCGCGACGCCGCCCGTGCCGCGGCGCGATGCCGTGCTGATCGAATATTATTCGGACGCGGTGTTTCCCCGAATCCGGAAAATGGGCTATCAGGCGGTGCGTACGGACCGGTGGAAGTACATCCACTACTTAGACATTGCCGAAGCCGATGAACTCTACGATCTGGACAACGATCCGTTCGAGTTGAACAACTTGATCGCCGATCCGAAAGCGCCGAAAGCCGCGCTGCAAGCCCTGTTATTGAAGACACAGAAAAGCCAGGACGGAGTCAAGTAACGGCGCGATCGTTTGCTATTCAGCTAAAATTCCCAGATGAATCCCCAAGGCTCTTACTCTAATGTTGGCGCGATATCCCGTGTCCTGTGGGCCATCCACTCCCCACAGAATGTCCGGCATCAACCCGGTCCGGGCGACCGCCCCGGTAACTTCTCCTGGTGGTTCGACGGTGGCGCATGCGAAGTGATTACCGGATCAACGCGCTATGTGTTTAACGACGGAACGACGGCCTCTCAAGCCGTCCTGCCGCAGGTTCACGTCTCGATAAGCTTCCCGGACGGAACCGTGATCAGTGTGACGCAGCAACCTTGATCAATCGGCGCGCAGGCACTTCACTGGATCAGAGTCGCGACGCTCTTGCCCAGCGCCAATGAACCCAATATTCCCGCCGGCGCCCCAACCGCGAATAGCAGTGCGACGTCCCGCAGCAAAAATCCCGCCACATCACGCCGGTTCGTTCGCTCGCCGTGCCGCCGTATCGGAAACGACTCATACAGTCGCCAGCCCAATCGCCGGCAGTCCAAAGAAACCCAAGACCCATCGATTGGAAGAAAATTAATGGGTCATCGAATAGATGACGTAGTTGACCCCGAGGCGGAAGGCCAGCGACGCGTACTTCTCGGGGTACTCGGGAATATCGGCCCATTCCCAGGCGTCGCCAAGATCCATATTGAAAAAGATGCCGACGATCACCCGGCCATTGTCATCAAGAATTGCCCGGAAATGCGGCTCAATCCCGTTGCGTTCGATTTGATCGCCATGTACGACGTTGAGGCCGGGCACGCGAAAGCGGTCGTCGAGATTGAAGACGATGTGATTAATGGCGTCGCTGTTTTGCAGCTCCACGGCCTGACAATTTGGATAGATCTGGTGCATGCCTTCCATGAAGTTGGCCCACTCTCCTTCATTGTGAAAATCGTCGACGACGAAGAACCCGCCGCGGTCGAAGTATTGCCGCATCCGCAACGCCTGCGCTGCATTGAGCTTCCAGTCGCCGATGCCGACGGCGTAGAGCCATGGCCAGTTGAAAATTTCGTCGCTGTCAATGTCGACGATCTGCTCTACGGAACGCGCATTGACGCGGGTTAGACGCCGCAGCCCGGCGAGGAACTGCCGGTCGGACTTATTGGCGTCGATGCCCCAGCGGGACCGGGAACGGAAGCGGAATCCGCCGCCATCGCGATCAGATCGGTACCGCAACCGCGCGAAGGCGAATTCCGTCTCGTCCCAGGCGTCGGGCGGATCGTCGGCCGGGTCCTGCATTTCGCGTTCGTACATGGCCCAGCGGCGCTCAGGGCGGCCCGGTTGCGCGGCGAGCAGCAACACAGCCAGCAATGACACGAAGATGCCACGATACATATGCATCATTTCTGATTGTACGCATTGCGGCGCGGCACGATAAACTTGAGGGTAATGCGTACTCGCTTCCTTGGTTCTTTGTTATTGATGTCGGCAATGTTGCACGGCCAAGCCGCCGATCCGGCTGTTCGTATGAAGATCATGCTCGGCGACGGGCGGACCGTTCTCGGTGACATTGACGTCACGCTTTTGAATAGCGTCGCGCCTCTTACGGTGGCAAACTTTCTGCGATACGCGAATCGCGGCGCCTACAACAACACCGTCTTCCATCGGTCGGTTCCCGGCTTCATCATTCAGACCGGCGGCTTCATACTCTCTGGCAACGATTTCACTACAAAGGTCCCCCAGGACCCCCCGGTCCGCAACGAATACAACCTCTCCAATCTCCGCGGCACCGTCGCGATGGCCAAGCTGGGTAGCAATCCCAACAGCGCGACCAATGAGTTCTTCTTCAACCTGGCCGATAATTCGTCAAATCTGAATATCCAGAATGGCGGGTTCACCGTATTCGGCCGCGTGGCCAACGCCTCCAGCCAAGCGGTCATCGATCGAATCGCCTCTGCCCCTGTTCCGACAGTTTTCAATTCCCCCTGGGACGCGATGCCTCTTTTCAACTATCGCGGCGGCACGCCCGGCGCGGCGAACATCATTATCATTTCGGCCATCACGGCGCTCGATCCCATCGCGCCCCCGGCCATCAGTCCCGACGGCGTCGTTTTCGCATCGAACTTCGGCGGTGGCGCGAAAGCCGCAGCGGGGTCCTACATTGAGATTTACGGCTCCGGTCTCTCAGCCGCCACCCGCGGTTGGACCGACGCTGACTTCCTTGGCTCCGTTGCGCCCATCACTCTCGAATCCGTGCAGGTTACCGTCGGGGGCATACGTGCCTTCGTGAACTACGTCAGCCCGGCGCAAGTAAATGTTCAAGTCCCCGAGGGCGTCACCGCGGGCGACGCCGTTCCGGTTGTCTTGAGCTACAACGGCATCGCCACCGCAGCCGCCAACATCGCCATCCGCGAGTACGCCGGCGGCCTGCTGGCGCCCCCCTCCTTCAAAGTCGGCGACATCCAATACGTCGCGGCTTTGCACTCCGCCACGGGTAAATTCGTGAGTGGCGGCAACATCCCGAACGTTGATACCGCGCCCGCCGTTCCCGGCGAAACGCTCCTCTTCTATGGCCTCGGCTTCGGTCCCATCACCCCGAACTTCCCCCCGCTCGGCGGCCGCAAAGCGACCGGCCTGACGATGGTCACCAATCCGGTGACGTTCAAGTTCGGCGACAGCGAAGCGAAAGTAACCTACGCCGGCATGGCGCCCACATTTATCGGCCTCTACCAGTTCAACGTGGAAGTCCCTGCTAACGCCGCCAATGGCGATCAGCCCCTCACCGTCATCCAGGGCGGGGAACCGATCGCTCAGAAGCTCGTCATAAACGTAAAAGCGGGCCAATAGGCTAGTTAGGATCGGGCAGATCAACCGCCATCTGCTCGATCAACTTCCGCTCGTCTTCATTGAAATTATTCAAAAACGGACGGGAACCGAGGAGCCGCTTCCGCTCTTCGGTATCCGCCTTTCTCAACTGGCGAATCGCGAATTGGGCTCTGGGCCGCCGCTCGGGCTCAAACGTTTCGCTGAAGCGCCGGAACAACTGCCGGACTTCCCGCTGCTTCTCCGGCGTCATCTCCTGGAACCGGGCGTAGGAGCCCTCCAAACGCCGCCGTTGCTCCGGCGACGTATTGGCCCAGGCGTCCAACCGGCGCTCCATCATCTTGCGCCGTTCCGGCGGCAATTTCCCAAGAGCCTCGCGGCGCTCCGACGGTGTCAGGCGGCTGAACCGGTCGATAACGTCCGGCGAAACGCCGGCTGCCCGGCCCTTGCCCATAAATGCCGGTCCCTTACCCTTCAAAGGCGGTTGCGGATCCGCAAATGCGGCCACGGATAAGAATGCGCCCAACGCGAATACGGAAAGTAAGCGCATCACAGCACTTCTTTCTGCGCCTTGGCCCCGGAACTGTCGGCGGGGCCGGAGCCGTCGAGTTGACGCAGCATTTCCAGGTCTTCCAGCACATTTTCGGCCTGTTCGATCTCGCGGACGTCAATAATCGAGTCGGCGGTTTCAATCACAGGTTGCGGCATATCACCGCGGACGACGAATACAACCACCAGTACGGCGGATGCGGCGGCAATCGACAATACCGGTTTCCACGCCGGCTGACCCTGCAGGTACTCCCGCACCGGAGCCCAAATGCGTTCCCACGCCGGGACCCGCTCCAATTCCTCGATGCGGGCATACAATCTACGGTCGAAATCCGCCGAAATCGTCTCGGCTTCGAACGAATCCATCGCGCCCCACAGTTGCGATTGCACGCTCGCCATTTCGCGGCATTCGGCGCAGCTTTCCATATGCTTTTCCAGCATCGCCTTTCGTTCGGCGTCCAATGAACGGGCACAGTAGTCAAGCAGCACGTCCGCGTTGTCGGTCTGCAGCGGGCAGGTCATTTTGGTGTTGTGCATGATCCCATTCCCCCTTTATGCCATGTGCGCCAGGCGGGCGCGCAACGACTCATACGCACGAAAAAGCAGCGATTTTACCGCTGACTCCGAACACTCCAATACGGCTGCGATTTGAGAATACTCCATCTCTTCATACTTATGCATCAACACGGCTGCCTTCTGTTTCTCCGGCAGACCGTGGATCGCTCGCCGAATTTCTTCAAATTTTGATTCCCGGACCATCGCCGCTTCTTTGGATATCCCGCGGTCTGACACTTGGCGCGCCATGCCGTCCGGCGTTTCCTGATCCAGGCTCTCCTGGCCCCGTTCGTGCCGCCGGTCCCGGATCCAGTTCAACGCCAAGTGGCTGGCGATCCGGAAGAGCCAGGTTGTAAACTTTGCCGTCGGCTCGTAATTCGCCCGGCTCCGATAGACCCGCAGAAATACTTCCTGGGCCAGTTCCTCCGCCACCGATTGGTTTTGAACCATGCGATAGACGAAATGAATGACCGGCGACCGGTGCCGCTCCAGCAACAACCCGAAGCTTTCCGTGTCGCCATCGCGAACCCGGAGCATCAACTCCGCGTCACGTTCTAAAGTGGCAACGGCCATCATGTCTTTCTGAACCCGATCATCTTGTAAAGGTTGCGGCGACATGTTGACTCACATCACATATACTACGCTTCGGCTCCGGCGGGCCGTTCCATTAACTCCCGTAATGCGTCGTGCGGGCTCTTTCCGTGCGTAAAGATGGAATAGAGAGTCTCGGCGATAGGCATAGAAACGCCCTGGCGGCGGGCCAGTTCCACCGCTGAGTACGTGTTCTCCACGCCCTCCGCAATCATCCGCATCGAGCCCGTTATCTCCTCCAGATTCTTACCTTTGGAAAGTTCCACACCCACTCGCCGGTTACGGCTCAATTCGCCCGTACAAGTCAAAATCAAATCACCTAATCCGGCCAATCCGGCCAACGTCGCCGATTTCGCCCCCATTGAAACCGCCAGCCGCGTGATCTCCGCCAATCCGCGCGTGATTAACGCCGCCATCGCGTTCGACCCCAACCCGAGCCCGTGGCAAATTCCCGCCGCAATCGCGATCACGTTTTTCAACGCCGCCCCCACCTCGGCTCCAATCGGGTCCGAACTCGTATACATCCGGAATGTCGGGCCGGTAAAAGCGCGTTGCACTTCCTCGCACAGCGCCGCTTCCGCCGCCGCCACCACCACCAGTGTCGGCTCGCCGCGGGCGACCTCCCGTGCAAACGATGGGCCGCTCAGCACCGCGATGCGGCTATGCCCGGTAACTTCGGCAATGATCTCCGACATCCGTTTTTGCGTCCCGCGCTCGATTCCCTTGGTGGCGCTAACAATCGGAACGTGCGGCGGAATGAAAGCTTTCGCGTCCATATACACCTGCCGCAGAACGGTACTTGGCATCACGCCAAGGACCATCCTCGCCTCGCGCAGCCCTTCGCCCAACGATGAGGTGACATCGATATTAGGCGGGAGCCGGAATCCGGGCAAGAAGACCTTGTTCTCACGCTCGGCCGACATCTCGGCAGCCAGATCGGGTTCGTAAGTCCATAAGCTGACACGCTCAAATCGCGGCGCGAGCACCATCGCCAGCGCTGTTCCCCAACTGCCGCCGCCTAAAACAGTAAGACGCGTTGCCGGCATTCAGGCGGCCTTCTTTCGCGAAAACGTAAAAACATTCTCGGTTCCGGCGCGCAGGCGCTGAAGATTTGCCCGGTGCCGCCAAATGATGAATATACCCCCGGCGAGCGCCGCCAGGACGAGTGGCATTTCCGGATGGTCAATCATCCACACCGCCAACGGGAACAGCCCGGCGCCAATGATCGACCCCAGTGAAATAAACCGTGTCGCCGCGACGACGAAGATGAATAGGATCGTAATTGCCAATAGCGGTAACGGCGCCAGATAAGCGAAGGCGCCCACAAAACTCGCCACCGCCTTGCCACCCTGGAACTTCAAAACGGCCGGGAAGGCATGCCCCAGGATCACCGCGATTCCGGCGAGCGCCGTCCACACTGGCTCCGCGCTGCCATATTTCGCCATCAGCCACACCGCCACCCAGCCTTTCGCGATATCGAGCAGGAGCGTCGCGACTCCCATGGCTCGTCCCGATGAACGCAGTACGTTAGTCGCGCCGATATTGCCGGAACCCGTCGCCCGCACGTCTTCGCCCGTGCGCCACCGCACCAGCAGGTAACCGAAAGGTATGCCGCCGATAAAATAGGCGGCAATCAAGAGCAGAATCGTCATAGGAGTGGAAACTCTTCCAATTTAATGTAGTTGGAACCGCCGGGGCTCGAGACGCTTTCGTAAAGGTGAAAGGCTCGGGCGCTGAATTCGCCGAAATCCGTCACCGGCAAGCCGGCAATTGACCGCCGTACCTCGCGCAATCCCTCCAGCGTCTTAATTCGCGCCAGTGTCAAATGCGCTCCGAACGATTTCAGCTCGGCCGGGATGCCGATTCCGGCACAAGCCTCGTCGGTCGCTTTATGCAGAATTCCCAACTCCGGCCCGGCATGAATGCCCGCGAAGAGCACCCGCGGACTATGCGGATTCGGATACCAGCCAAGGCCGCGAATGCCGATCTTAAGAGCTCCCGGTTTCGGAATCGCCGCCAACGCCGCACGCAGCCTGTCAAAATCTTCCACCGGCCAGGGCCCGATAAATTTGGTCGTAATATGCAGGTTCGCCGGCGTGCTCCATTGGAACGGGGCGGCAGGCGCGAGTTCACTCAAGAGGTTCACCAGGGCGGCGCGGGCATCGTCGGAAATGTCGAGGGCTGTAAACAATCGCATGGCGCGTGTTAACTTCTCCCTAGTCTATCCCGTGCGCATGTCGATACTCCCTGAATCCTTTTACGCCCGCGACACCGTGACGGTGGCCCGTGACCTGTTGGGTAAGGTGCTCGTTTGCGGCAACATCGCAGCGCCGATTGTAGAGGTGGAGGCGTACCTGGGAATGGACGACAAAGCCGCCCACGCCGCTCGCGGAATCACGCCGCGAACACGCGTGATTTTCGGTCCTCCGGGCCGCGCCTACGTCTACCTGATTTACGGCGTTCACGAGTGTTTGAACCTGGTCACCGAAGCCGATGGCGTACCGGGCTGTGTGTTAATTCGCGGCGTGACAGGCGTGTCGGGACCGGGGCGATTGACGCGCGCATTCGGAATCTCGCGAGCGCACAATGGACTGCCAGTCTTTGATCCCGGCTCGGCGATCACCGTTCGTGACGAAGGGTGGAGGACCGGGGAAATTCTCGTCACCCCGCGCATTGGCATTCGCCATTGCGCTGACTGGCCCTTGCGGTTTGTCGCTCCCCACTTACAACTCTGACCCTGTCCCCAACTAACCCCATTGGAAGCCGTCCGCCGAGTGGTATATACTTCTCCCAATCTAAGAACCGACTAATACTTAGGATCGCCCCGTATTGGGAGCCGGTCGTAGCCCCAGCCTGAGGAGATATTGAATGCTTTCATTGATGCGTCCGACAGTCTTATTGGCCCTTGCCCTGTGCGCTGCCATTCCGGTTGTTGCTCAGGACACCGGCACCCTTTCAGGAACTGTCACCGATGCGTCAGGCGCTGTCGTCGTTGCCGCGCAGATTACCGCTGTCAATGTCGATACTAATTTCGACTCCGCCACCACCTCCAACTCCGAGGGGCTTTATCGTATTCCGTTCCTCCGTCCCGGCACCTACCGCGTCAGAATAACCGCCGTCGGCTTCAAAAGTTTCGTCCGCGACAACATCGAACTGCGCGTCGGAGCGACCTTGCCCATCAACGGCGTTATGGAACTCGGCGCCGTCACCGAATCTGTCCAGGTTACCTCCGCCACACCGTTACTGGAAACGGAGACATCCTCAACCGGCACCGTCATCAGCGGCGACTTCTTTCAGCGCATGCCGCTCTTCCAGCGGCACTCGCGCGCCGTCCTCTACCTCACCCCCGGCGTGAACGTCGGTGGTCTGGCCTACGCCGGATCCCTGGGCGGCTTCTCTATCAACGGCGGCGCCACCGGCAACATCGGCTACTTTGAGGACGGTATGTACGGCGTCCAGCCAAGCGGCACCAACACCACGGACACCATTCTCAGCACCATTGAAGAAGCGAAGGTCATCACCACCGTGCTCCCCGCCGAATACGGCCACTCCGCCGGCGGCGCCATCGTCATCGTTAAGAAAAGCGGCACCAATACGCCTCACGGCGGCGCCGGAATGCTATTCCGCGAAGGATCCATGCAGCACCGCCGTTTCATGCAGCCGGCCCGGTTTGAACAAACCGGTAACAGTCTCCATTTCTACCAACCTGACTTCAATTTCGCCGGTCCCGTCTTCATTCCCAAACTCTACGATGGCCGCAACAGGACCTTCTTCATGTTCGCGGGGCAATATTTGAAGGAACGGCAGGGCGAACAGATCTCCTGGAGCGTGCCGACTCCTGAAGAGCTAAATGGCAACTTTGCCTTCGGCGGCCGCTCCGGTGTCAACGCCATCTTCGATCCCCGCACCACCACCGTGAACAACGGCGTCTGGTCGCGTTCCCCCTTCCCCGGCAACATCATCCCCAGGGCACAGTGGGATCCCGTCGCCACCAAGTTCCTCAGCGAAAAAGTTTGGGAAGCGCAGAACCTCCCCGGCTCTCCAACCGCCACCGGCGTCACCGGCAACCTCCAACTCCCGCGTCAGAAAACCGTCGATTGGGCCAACTACAGCCTCCGCATGGACCAGCAGTTCAATAGCAATTTCAAGATGTTCTTCAACTGGAGCTTCAATACTCGTACGGCTTTCACTCCAAACCTCGACATCGTCAATCTGCTCTACAACACGTCCCAACGCATCTCCACCGACGCCCAGACCACCAGCGGCATCGGCGCCACTTACACCATCAGCCCGTCCATGATCAGCGAGACGCGCCTGAACTACTACCGCTTCCGCAACGACACCACTTGGCCCGGATACGGAACCGACTTTGGCGCACGCCTCGGCATTCCCAACATCACAGCCGGCAGCTTACCGGTAATTAACGGCATCCCGAGCGTTGCCAATCCCAGCCTGAACGTCGAGGAGACCATCAATTTCCGCGAAGATGTCAGCCGGCTCTCCGGTAAACACGCTTTCAAGTTCGGCTACGATTTGATGCGCCTGCGCCGCAATAACTACACGCGTGACAACAGCGCCGGCACCTTCAACCTCGCAGGCACTAACGGACTCAATCCCAATGGTTCCGCCATTCCCAACACCGGCGGCAACGCCCTCAGCCAGTTGTTGACCGGCGCCGTTTCCAGCTACGCCGTCACCCGGAATCTTCTCAGCAACCTGCCGCGCAACTGGATTAACTCCTTCTACCTCCAGGACGACTGGAAGATCACTCCGGCTCTTACCCTGAATCTGGGCGTCCGCTATCAGTTCCAGAGCACCGAAAACAATAAATACGGCCAGGTATCGACCTTCGATCCGACTGGCGCCGACAATGTCGTGCCCGGCGGAATCGGTGTAATCACCCACCCCACGCTACTGCACAAAAAGGACTGGAATAACTTCCAGCCGCGCATCGGTCTCGCCTGGTCGTTGCCGAAACGCAGCGTGTTACGCGCCGGCTTCGCCTTGTCCACTGTAGATGAGCGCCTCCCGGTTGCGCCTTCCGAAGAGTACGGTTCAGCCACCGGCCGCATCGACACGCCCAATGGAGACTTCCGCCCGCGCTTTCAATTGAGCCAGGGTCCCGTCGCCTCCCTCCTGCTCCAGCCAGTGCTCCGGCCGGATGGAACGATCCCCTTCGCCGGAGCCAACTTCGGCGGCCGCAGCGCCACCTGGGTCGATCCGAATCGCATGTCGCCCTACACGATGAACTGGAACCTTGGCCTTCAGCACAGCTTCGTCAGCAACTACCTGGTGGAACTAACCTACACCGGCAATAGCTCGGTGAACGGCTTTGAAAATAGGGAAATCAACAGCATCTCCTACGATTGGGCCAACAATCTGCGCCTGACCAACCCGACGCAGTTCAACACCTTCCTGAACAACTCACAGCCCTTCCGCCCCTTCCCCAACTTCGGCAGCATTCTCTTCCGGACGAATGGCGCCCGGACGAACTATCATGCCGGAACCGTGAAACTCGAAAAGCGGATGTCGCAAGGTCTGTCCCTCCTCACCTTCTACACCTATTCGAAGCTAATCGACGCCACTAGCTCCAACAACCTGATACCGCGCCAATTGGATAGGGCCGAGGCATCCAACAACCGGACGCACCAATATACCGGCAGCATGAACTACGCGCTGCCGTTCGGCAAGAACCGCAAATGGCTGAACAACAACAGCTGGCTCAACGCCGCCGTCGGCGGTTTTGACATGGTATGGCTGTACCGCATTCAAAGCGGCGATGCTTATTCGCTCAGCTTTGCCGGCAGCCCCTTCCAATACATGCCGGGCGTCGTCGCCACTCGCGCGGGCCGGCCAAATTCCACCGGTCAACGCGCGGGCCTCCGCGACAACTGGCAGGACATTGGCAGCAACCGCTTCTTGCAGGCCGCTCAAAACAGCTTGGTTGAATCCATGGACTACTTTTCTTATCCGGCGGCGTTCACACAGGGTAACGTCGGGCGCAATACCTTCGATCGCCAGCGCTTCATCGACACGCAGTTCTCGGCTTCCAAAGAGTGGAGAATCAAGGAGCGCGCGACGGCCACCTTCCGCTTCGACTTCCAGAACCCCTTCAAATGGTACAACTTGTCGGTTCCGAATCTGGCCGTCAACTTCACCAATCCGGCGATCTTCGGCAAAGTCTCCACCAGTACCTCCGACGAAGGCACAACCGCCAACGCCGGCGGTCAGGGCCTGATGAACATCACC
>Ga0105047_10002896_pt1 | contig 30489 bp, 23 predicted proteins | sample MAT04_FD_78384 | JGI IMG/M metagenome (GOLD analysis project Ga0105047, IMG submission 78384) | Freshwater microbial communities from Lake Fryxell liftoff mats and glacier meltwater in Antarctica - MAT-04 (megahit assembly) | ecosystem: Environmental > Aquatic > Freshwater > Ice > Liftoff... | reverse complement strand
TTTGCACCGCAGCGCGAAAGACACTGGTGTGATAGTCAACATCTGCCTGGGATGTTTCGGGAGAGATGAGGGCCATGTTGTGGAAAGGAGTCATGAGGATGCCGCGGTTGAGTGCGTAGAGGTGCATGTAACGGTCGAGTTCGTGGTCAATGGCTGCGGCAGCCTCACCACCGTTTTTGGGTGGTTTGGGCTGGAACCAGTACTCGGAACGGTTGCCCAGGCGTTTGACGACCCAGGGCAGGTCATATTCCTTGATAACCGCCTCAACTCCGGCGGTGAATTTGTCTTGCAGGGCAAAGGCCTTTTCATAAAACTCGGGGGTAAGGACCTCTTCAAGTGTAGCCTTCATGGCTGCGATCGAGAGCGCATTGCCAGAGAGGGTGCCGCCAATACCGCCTAGATCCGAATCATCTTTGACCAGCAGGGCATCGAACCGGTCAGCAACCTGACGTGTGAAACCGTAGACTGAGGCCGGAATGCCCCCGGCAATGGGCTTGCCGAGCGTGAGGAAATCTGGCTGCAGGCCGTTGGCCGCTGTATAGCCGCCGGGTCCACTACAAATGGTGTGGGTCTCATCGATGATCAGCAAGGTGCCGTATTTGCGGGTTATTTTGCGCAGTTCGTCATGATAACCGGGCTGTGGATGGATAATGCCGATGTTGGTCATGACGGGTTCGGCCAAGACGACAGCCACATCTTCAGAGGAGAGGGCGGTCTCGAGGGCAGCAATATCATTAAACTCGATAACCTTGGTGGTGTAGACGGGGTCGACCTGGGGGCCTAAATTATTGGGACGCGACATGGGCGTGCCTTCTTCATCCAGGATGATGAAGGTCTCGTCTACGGAGCCGTGATAGCAATAGTTGAAGACCAGTACCTTGCTACGGCCGGTGATAAGGCGCGCCATGCGCAAGGCAAAACGGTTGGCATCGGTAGCGGATAGCGCAAACTGCCAGAGCGGCAGGCCAAAACGGCGCTGGAGGTGCTCGCCGACGAGGATGGCATCTTCATAGGGCAGCATAAGGGTAATGCCCCTGGCAACCTGGGCCTGGATGGCGGCAGCGGTGGCGGCCGGGCCGTGACCCGTCATAGCGCCTGTATCGCCCAGACAAAAGTCGATGTAATCATTGCCATCCACGTCGCTGAAATGGGCACCGTGGGCTTCACGCACAAAAACGGGGAACGAGCCAGCCCAGCGGATCATCCAGAGCATGGGCACGCCGCCGTACAGAGATTTTTTGGCGCGCTGGTAAAGCTCATAAGAGCGGGGATGATTTTTATGAAAGAGTTCTTCTTCCTGTTTGAGCAGGATATCGAGCCGGGTGCGATCAAGATTTTGGGGCATGATTATTGGTCTTTGCGCTTAACCAATGGCACTCTTTAGAGATGCGCCGAAAATCGCCAGGGCATCATTGACCTGAGAATCGCTGACATTTAGCGGGGGGATCCAGCGGATGGTATTGTCATAGGTACCGCAGGAGAGAAGCAGCAAGCCGCGTTCTTCGGCGTTATGAATGACGGTTTTAACGATGGCTTTATCGGGCTTGCCTCTGGCATCCACAAATTCGGTACCAATCATCAAGCCCTGTCCACGCACATCACCGATCTGCTCATATTCTTCCTGCAGTTTGCGCAAGCCGGTCTGGAGCTGTGAACCGCGCACGTTGGCATTTTCCAGCATGTGTTCGTCACGCAAGGCGCGAATGGTGGCAACACCAGCAGCCATTGCCACAGGATTGCCGCCATAAGTGCCTCCGTGGCTGCCGGTAGGCCACTTCTTCATCAGTTCGAGGCGGCTAAAGACACCCGAAAGCGGCATACCGGAGGCAATACCCTTGGCAACTGTCATAATGTCCGGCACAACGCCGGAGTATTCCTGGGCGAACCATTTGCCGGTTCGACCAAAACCACTCTGAACTTCGTCAAAAATCAGCATGATGCCGTGTTTGTCGCAAAGATCGCGCAGGCTCATTAGGAAAGCAGGCGGAGGAACTACATAACCGCCTTCGCCAAGTACCGGTTCGATCAGGATGGCGGCAACATCGTGCGGGGCAATTTGGGTGATGAGCAGTTCATCCAACGCTTGCAAGGCAAACCGGGCAGCCTGTTCATCGCTCATGCCCAATCGGTAGGCATAGGGGAAGGGTGTGACATAGACGCCGGAAGGCAATACCTGGGAGGTACCCTTGTAACCGGTCTTGGAAGTGGTGAGCGCCATCGTTCCGGCGGTGCGCCCGTGGAAGGAACCGGTAAAAACAATCACAGCCTGGCGCCCGGTGACTGAGCGAGCCAGTTTTACGGCGCCTTCCACGGCCTCGGCACCGGAGTTGCTAAAGAAAAATCCGTCAATGGCGGGGGGGACTATTTTGCGGACTTCGTCTATCAACTGTAACATGGGCTGGTGCACAACGATATTGGCCTGGGCGTGGAGGAAAAGACCGGCCTGTTCGCGAATCGCCGCCACAACCGCAGGATGACAATGACCGGTATTGGTAACACCGATACCACAGGTGAAATCGAGGTATTTTTTGCCATTAGCGGTATAGATGTAAGAACCTTCTGCACGTTCGGCTTCGATGCTGAAGATACGCGACCAGACGGGCGCCATGTGGGGAAAACTTTGTTCAAAAAGTTGGCTTGTCATGCGGATGTCCTGTTGAATTACTGGGGTTGGGCAGGTCGTTTCGAGGCAGCAACGCCCCGAAGGTTTTTTATTATCCTGCGTGAGGTAAAAACCTTCGGGGCGATGATTAGAGGACTATAGCAGTGCGGCAGCCCAATCGAGATCGAGAGGCTGAAGCGCAGACCTGGTGGGCTGGCCATTATTCGTCCAACCGGCCAGTTTGTAATATTCATCCAACGCGGCTTCAACTTCTTCATGGGTAAGTGCGATGCCAGCAGTTGGGCCTTCACCTTGAAGTGCCTTGTAGAACTTTTTGGGCAATCTATCGTCCTTACGGTCGAGGCCTTCCAAAGAATTAAAGACGCGCATCAAGTTTAGACGGCGCGCACCGACCTTCATGAGTTCATCGACGGAGACATCCCAACCCGTGACGGCCTTGACCAGATCGGCTGTCTCTTGAGGGCCGTAAAGCGTCCAACCGGGGCCCCAGACAAACTGACAAAGCTCGACACTATCAAGCATTGAGTAAAATAGCTCGGTGAGGTACGCAAATTTGACTTTGGCTTTGCCGAGGGAAAGCGGTTCGAGTTTATCTTCCATGCCGAGCAGGGCCAGGCGGCTCATGTACAGGTCTGAGGCGATGCCTTCTTCAATCATCCAGTCATGTTCGCTGGACTGGTGGTCAGCGCCGAAAGGATTGACGGCGTAGATCAAGCTAAGGGAACGCTTGGCTTGCGGCATGTGGGCGGGGGATTCGGCACCCTTGACGGTGGTCAGGCACTCATCCGCGCCGTTGCCCCAGATCGCGGCAACACGTTCTGAACCCTGCCCAAGCAATTTGCCAAAGGGAGTAGAGGCTGTCACAATCTGGCGCAACACTTCGAGCATGGCGTCGGCATCGCCGAACTTCAGGTCGATACCGCCGGTATGCTCGCGGGTGATGATGCCCTTTTCGAAGCATTCCATGGCGAAAGCGATGGTGGCACCGCAGGCGATGGTATCGACAGCATATTCGTTGCAAATCTGGTTGGCAAGCGAGATGGCGGGCATGTCCTTGATGGCGCAGTAAGAGCCAAAAGTGCCGATGGTTTCGTATTCGGGACCGCCATAGGTTGGATCAACCTTATATTTGCCTTCAAGTTCGACTACACGCTTACAGCGGACGATGCAGGAATAGCAGGTATCGCGGCCGAGCTTATCCTGTTTGCCATCGGGTGCTCCGCGCAGATATTCATCGTAGAGTTTTTCGCCGCTGATCTCTTCGGCAAATTCAAACGAACTTTCGTTATAGTTACGGGTGGGCAAGGTGCCCATAGAATGCTGCGGCATCACCACACTGGCAGTACCGTACTTGGCCAGCCCGACCATATCACCGTTGTCGGGGAGCATTTTGGGGCCTTCGCGGTTGAGGGCGGTGACTGCTTTAGAGTCTGCCACGGCAGGCTTTTGGGTGCCGCGCACAACGACAGCTTTGAGGTTTTTGGAAGCCATGACAAGACCCATACCGGTGCGGCCATTGTTGCGGTTCGACATGCTGAGCAAAGTTGAATACAGCACACCTTTTTCGGCAGCCGGACCATGCTGTAATATTTCGATTTTTTCATCGGCGAGCTCGCGTTTCAGTTGAGCATCCACATCACCGGTGATCAAGCCAGCCAAGTGAGCAGCTTCGCGTAATTCAGCTTCGCCATTATTAATCCAGAGATAAACAGGTGTGGGCGACTTGCCCTTGATCACCAGGCCATCAAAACCGGCAAACTTCAACTCAGCCGGGAAGAAACCACCGCCCTGCGAGTCACCAATCCCACCCGAAATTGGTGATTTGGCGTTGGCATTTATACGGCTCTGGCCGGAAATGGCTGCACCGGTGGTCACGCCGGTCATCAAGGTTAAAACATTCTCCGGACCCAGTGCGTCGGCACCCCGGGGCATTTCTTTCAAAATATAGTACAAACCCATGGCAGAGCCGCCCATGTATGTGCGATAGAATGCTTCAGAGGGGGTCTCCACGGTTAATACACCTTGCGTTAAATCGACATGCAGGATCTTTCCGTTATATCCGTATGGCATTGCGTCCTCCTTAATATGGATGCGCCTATTATAAGGTCGGCTGGCTTAAATGGCAAACAGCAATTTCCGAAAACTACACAATATTTTGTTATTATGGTATTTTCTAACAAATCGATATGTATAAAAAGGTGAAGGACTGAATAATTCGTATCTTTTCAATATTTCGGGGATCAGCATGCCAGGGGCGCCCTCTGAGAAGAACAATCAGCCCCTTTCTTGTTTGAGACGAGAAAGGGGCTTTGTGCATTTAAAAAAGATTGAGATTATTGTTCCGTTTCGCCTCCGTCAAACGGATCGACATCTGGTACGCCAGGTTTTAGATAGCGATATATGGGGAAATACAGGGCAGCCCCCAGGATCATGAATGCCATGGCCCAACCAATTGAGTTCCAGCCTTCTTCAAAGAACTGGCTCACAATAGCGACCAGGATAATGGCGACTGGCCCGATGGTCGCAATGACCAACCCCAACCAGCCGCCTGGAATACGGTCACACGGCATATCCCTGTACTTGAACCGAAATACCCACAGGGCGCCGAATTCGGCCAAGATGACGATCAACTGCAAAAAGACATCCGCTACAACAAGTTTTGAGAAATCGAAGCTGGCGAAAAACCAGTAGATCAGGCCGGTGAGAATGATGGCAACGTAAGGGGTGCCATATTTGGGATGCACTTTTACCAGCCAGCGCGGAAACATGCCATCCTCAGCCAGGGCAAATGGGATGCGCGTACCTCCCAGGGAGTTGCCTGTAAACAAACCAATCATGCTCAAGACAGCTCCAAAAGTCAACCAGCCGCCTAAAAAGATACCGACTTTCTCGCCGCCGAAAATGTTGCCTACAGCGCGGCCTATATCTGGAAATTCCCAGCCGGTGGTGGAAGCCTGATCCATGCCCCAACGCTGAAGTGTATCAGGCGTGACCCCATAAGAATCTTGAAGGTCAACACCAATGCCTGCCTCAGTATCCGCCTCGCGACCCCACAGCAGGTAACTGCCATCCGCCCCGCCGCCACCGTACAGGCCGCCAAAGACCGGGAATACATAGGTGAGGACAACGCCGATGAGCACAATGGTGAGCGCCAGAGGAAAGGTCTTGCGGGGATTAACAACTTCGGAACCCGCTGCCGAAGGCAGTTCCCAACCCATGTAATTCCACATGACTATAAATAAACCTGTGCTGAGGGCAGCGGAAACGGAAGCGGGATTAACTGGCTCGCCACCTGGCAAGAAAGGCAGCCCCATGGGCATACCGGCCATGTACCAGTTGTAGACACCCATGCCACCCATCACAAATAGAGGAATGATGAGTAAAACGCCCAGCCAATTGGTAAAAATTCCGGAAATGCGCGCCCCACGGATCTGCAGAAAGCTGATGAACCAGATGATAGCCCCAGAAATCACTATCTGCCAGATACTGACGCCAAACACCTGCGGGGCTTCTTCCAAAGCAGGAAAGAAAAAGCTTAAGTAGTAATAGGCCAGCACCGGGTAAATAGCCACATCCAACCATGAAACAATCCAGTTGTTCCAACCGGCCATAAAACCCGCGAAAGGTCCAAAGGCTTTTTTGACCCAATGGTAATAACCGCCTTCGGCGGGCATCAGCGTGGTTAGCTCGCGCACCATGAGCACGTTTGGCAGGCTAAAAATCAGTGGTGTTAAAATAATTAGCAGCATGGCAAGGCCCGGACCGGAATAGCCTACCAGGCCTTCAATGCCAAATGTACCGCCCGAAACGGTAAAATAAATTAGTCCGGCCAACGGCAGCAGCGTCAGATCACGTTTTAGTTTGCGCGCCTCTGTCTGAATGGTCGCTCCACCTTTTCCATTCGTTTTTATCATTGGTTATGTCCCTTGTAAGGTAACATTTAAAAGTGCAGAAGGGCGGACAGGAACTGCAAACACTTATCCGCCCAATTATTTTTTGTTTATGCGACCTGGGGGGTCATTTCCTTGAGGCCGTAAGGGAACTCGTAATCAGCCATTTTTTCCATGAAAGGATCAGGAGGAAAGGCTTCAGGGCCAAGTACACCCACGCCCTGCCACTGACCATGCTCCAGCAAATCCATGGCAATGACCGCTGAGAATGCGGTTTGAGCAACCACGGCCTGACAGCCCCAACGCTTCATGCAGGTTTCATTGTCTGCGACCTGGTAGAGGTAGACTTCACGGGGTTTGCCATCTTTGAGACCCTTGACCCAGGTGCCAGCACAGGTTTTGCCAAACATGTGACCGCCCAAATAAGCCGGGTCTGGCAGACAGGCAGCCACTACATCGCGCGGGGAAACCTGCACACCTTTGACATTGATCTTGTCCTTGTTATCGAGGCCCAACATGTGAAGGGTCTTGAGGACACTGATAAACTGATCGCCCAGACCATACTTAAAGGTGGCGCGTTTGCATTTGACCCAGCGCGGCATGAGCAGAACTTCCTCGTGCTCGACGTTGACCACTTCCACTTTGCCAATGCCTTCGGGGAATTCAAAGATCTCAGGTTCTGAGAACGGCTCGGTGGTGTACCACTGGCGGTTCTTTTCCCAGATGACGGGCGGGTTCAGGCATTCTTCGATGGTGGTCCAAATGGAAAAATTGGGGGCAAATTCATAGCCGCGAATTTCGATGTTTGCACCATCACGAATGCCAAGTTCTTCGATCTCGTCAAAGAGATGGTCCTGGGCATAACGGGCAAACACATCTGCCATACCGGGTTCGACACCAAAGCCCACCATGGCCAGGAGACCTTTCTTTTCCCAGTCGCCGGCTCTGGCGAACTGGTAATCGCCCAGTTTTACGCCACACTGATTAAATGGATCATCCGGATGGGGTGATGAAAGCGTCATGGCCATATCCATGTAGGTCGCGCCGACATTGTAGGCGGCGTCAAATATTTTCTCGTTGAAGATGGGATCGACGGCATTCATGATCAAATTAACGCCATATTTGAGCGCCAGGGCTTCGATCATTTCCTGTTTGCTGGCGTCTATAAATTCGACCGGGAAACGGACGGCATCGCCCAACTTGTTCTGGATTTCTTCGGCGCGCTTGAGGTTATAATCTGCGAGGACAACTTGCTCCACCCAGGGGCGTTCCCTGGCAATTACCGCAATCGCTTCACCAACCCCACCTACTCCGACAAGTAATACTTTCATAGCCTTCTCTCCTTTGATATTATTCCCGGCATGCGCCGGATAAATTCCAAGCCGTGAAGAGCAAAAAGAAAGGCGCACAAAAGAAAATTTCGCGCGCTTCAGGGCTAAAAATACACTTCTTTTTCTATTTTTAGATGTACAAAACTCTCTGACTCGCGCACCCCATCCACAAGATATAATTTTTCTGTTAGGAAACGCAGCAAATCAGTATGATCGCGGCAGACCACTTCAGCCATCAAGTCATAGTGCCCGCTGACGACAATCAAGTAGATGACTTCTTCAAAAGCGGCCACTTTTTGGGCAACTTCCAGCATTTTTTTGCCTTCGGTTCGAATGCCGATCATGGTCATGGTGGTGAAACCCATGCGCAGCGGGTTGGTAATGGCAACCACCTTGATTAACCCAAGTTCGACCAGATGATTGTAACGAACACGAATCATGCCCGGTGAGACATTCAATTGTTGGGCGATCTGCGCAAAAGCCACACGCCCATCCTGTCGCATGGCTTCAATTATGAAACGGTCAATTTCATCGAGACCGTCAGAATACTGGGTACGAATTGTATTGTCCATAAAATTATTTTATAACTATTCGTCATAAAAGTCAACTATTTAATGACGAATAGTTATAGAATAATTGTTATTTATAACTATTAGGCAACTGTCAATAAAAACTGACTGTCTAAAAGACAGTCAGTTTTTATTATTCAATGTTTTGCAATTAAGATGACTACTGGCCGCCACCCTTCACTTCAGTCCAGATCTGATCGTAAAGCGGGAGCGCATCGCCTACATCCTTGATGCGGTGGCCTTTGGCAATTACATCAGCCGGTACATTGGTGATATTGGAACCCATGTATTTTTTATAAATCTCTGGCAGATTGGCGCTGGCATAATCCAGGGCAGCCTTATCAGGGTTGATGTATGGGAAATCGCGCAGCATCAGCCAGAAAACGTCCCCCTGCATGGTGTAATTCAGCCAGGCATAAGTGGCATCCAAATGAGGGCCGCCAACAGGGATCGCCCAGTTATCCTGCCAGAGTATGGCGCCCTCTGTCGGATAGATAAACTTAATGGCGGGGTTTTCTTGCTGAGCAAGGAAGGCTTCGCCGGTCCAAGTCATACCGAGATCCACATCTCCGGCGATCAAGGCTGTCTTGGGTGAGTCGCTGTCAAACAGTTTGATGTTGGGGACCAGCCTGGCAAGTTTTTCTTTGGCTTTCTGCAGCTGGGCCGGGTCAGTTGAATTGGGATCAAAGCCCAAGGTGAGCAAAGTGAGACCAATGATGACGCGCGAGTCATCCAGGAAAACCATGCGACCGGCGTATTCTGATTTCCACAGGTCTTCCCAAGAAGTGGGAGGGTTGGGTACTTTATCGGCGTTATACACAATAGAATCCACACCAGCCTGGTAGGGCAGAGTGTAAACATTACCCATATCAAATTCCAGGTTCATGTAAGTTGGATCCATATTTTTGATATTGGGTAGTTTAGCAGGGTCCAACTTTTGAAGAAGTGATTGGCGAACCATCAAAGACACGATGTAGTCGGTCGGCTGGACAAGGTCGTAATTGGTACCACCAGCGGAAATCTTGGCGTACATTTCTTCATTGCTGGAGTACTCATCACGATTAACTTTGATTCCGTACATTTTCTCAAAGCATTCAGACATGTCTTGAGGGATATATTCGGTCCAAACAAACAGGTTGATTTCCTTGGAAGTCACTTCCAACCTTGGATTGGGTTCCGGGCAAACGAAGCCGGATGAGGCGGTCACCGGCGCATCGCCACCAGCCGGGGTGGGATTATCAGAGCCTGCGGCCGGAGTTGCAGCAGTACCGCCACCGCAAGCACTCAACAACAGGCTAAGAATTACCGTCCCTAAGAGCAATCTCCACATGGTAGATCTGTTCATTTTCTATTCTCCTTTGTAATTTTCGAACTGTACCCAACGCGGCGACAAATGCACAAGGCGCCATGTTGCGTTCTTTTTTGAGTGGGAAACCGCAATTTGTGCCCGTGGGTAAGATAAAAAGCGCCTGAACTTGAGACGCAAAATCACGCCTTAGATTCGCGATTTTGCAACCATTGAAGCAGAAGCACCGCGGTGAACACGACCAGGATCCAGACTGTTGAAAGCGCATTTACCTGAGGTGTAATGATACGCCGCAGCAAACCATAGACATAGATGGGCAGGGTGGTCGATCCGGGGCCATTGGTGAAGAACGTGATGACGAAATCATCCAGCGAAAGTGTGAAGGCCATTAATGCGCCAGAGAGAACCCCGGGCAGAAGCATGGGCAAGGTCACACGCCAGAAAGTGACCAATTCATTGGCGCCCAGATCCATGGCTGCTTCTTCAAAGGACTGGTCAAAACCTGATAAGCGAGCGCGTACAACAAGCGCAACAAAGGGCACGCTGAAGGTGATATGCGACAGGATAACGGTGCCCAGGCCAAGCGCGAGGCGCGTATTGCCAGTTAGCCCCAACGAGCTATTTAGAAAGCCAAACACCTGGCTGAATAAGGTCAGAATCCCAATACCCATCACAATTTCTGGGATCACTATGGGTATATACAGCGAAATCTCCGAAAAAGGTTTTAACCAGAAGTTGTAACGTTGCAATGCCAGGGCCGCCAGGGTACCGATTATGGTTGCACAAATGGTGGAGATGAAAGCAATGGTGAGGGTGTTTTTGGCGGCGTTAATAACTTCAGCGTTTTTAGCCAGTTCACAAAACCAGTGGAAGGGGCCGCAGGGGCTTTGCACTACGTTTCCATCGACAAGTTTGGTGGGGCCAATTTGGGTGATAATGCCCTCGAACATGATATTCGTTTTGGAGGAATTAAACGAGTAGGTAATCAGCACGAAGATTGGCGCATATAAAAAGAAATACACCAATACGGTCATTACGAGCACAAGCGGAGCGCGGCGATGCGGGTTCATACGGCAATAATCTCCTCGCCAAAGCCAAACTTGCGGGTGTAGAAATAGGTCACAATGAGGGTCATGACCATCAAGATCAGCGAAGCGGCACTCCCAAAGGTTGGGTCACGCGCATCCAGAAATTGACGCTGGATCAAGTTGCCGACCAGGATGACCTGCCGCCCGCCCAGGATATCGGATACGATGAAAGTACCCATGACCGGTATGAAAACCAAAATGGTACCGGCGATCACACCGGGCATGGAAAGAGGTAAGGTAACCTTGAAGAAGGTGCGGATGGGGTTTGCGCCAAGATCAGCCGCAGCTTCGAATAGGGAATTATCAATCTTCTCCAGAGAAGTAAAGATCGGCAGGATCATAAAGGGCAGGAATTCATAGATCATGCCCACCAAGACGGCACCCGGCGTGTATAACATATCCAACGGTGCAAAGGGGATATGCAATACGCCAGCGATTGCACCCAGAAGGCCATTCAGCACACCCTGGGTACGCAAGATCATCATCCAGGCATAGACACGGATGACGAAATTGGTCCACAAGGGTACCAAAACCATGAAAAGAAAGGTGTTGCGGCGTTTGGGTGAGGAACGGGCAATAAAATAAGCGAGGGGGTAGGCCATCAGGATAACAAAAATGGTGGTCTGAAGCGCGAGAGTCAGCGAACGCCCAAGGATGTTGACATATAACGGATCAAAACAACTGGCGGCTCCGCTGTCGCAATTGGTGGAAAAACCAGCGAGGCGGGTGTAATTATCCAGGGTAAGGGTGTAGATAACTCCGCCGTCCGAATTGCGTTTTCCAAAGCTGACCACAGCCGTCAGCATCAAAGGGATAATCAACAGCCCAACCATAAAAATCAGGGTGGGCGCAATCAGCAGGGTACCCTGCAAGGGTTTACTTTCTCGAAGTTTTCGCAGCATGCTCAACTCCTACTCTGCTGGCAGAACAAGTGCATTTTCAGGAAAGAGGGTGACCCAGGCCTGTTGTTCGCCGTGGTGGTAGGCGCGCGGGTCAAGGGTGGAAATATGGTTCTGCTCCCAAACTTTTAACCTGACGCCATTGGCATCCACTTCGAGCCGGGTGTCTGAGCCGATATAAGCAGAGCTGGTTATTTTGACCTGGAAACAGTTTTGATTGAAAGTGTGCTGTTCAGAAAGGCGGATTTTTTCCGGGCGAATGGAAATGATGGCCTTATCGCCAACCTTAAACTCGCTTTCGCCCATGCCATGCACCTCGCCAGCAAGCTTAGGCACAAATACAATAAGATGGTCTTTTTCGGCAACGGTAATTTCGCCTTCCAGAAAGTTGGTGTCGCCAATGAAATCAGCAACAAACTTACAGTTGGGGCGTTCGTAAATTTCCACTGGAGCGCCAATCTGCAACACTTTGCCATGACTCATGACGGCAATACGGTCGGACATGGTAAGGGCTTCTTCCTGATCGTGGGTTACGAACACAAAAGTAATACCGACCTCGCGCTGAAGGTTCTTAAGCTCTAACTGCATTTCTTTGCGCAGCTTCAAATCAAGTGCGCCGAGAGGCTCATCCAGCAGGAGGACTTTGGGCCGCTTGACCAATGCGCGCGCCAGGGCAATACGCTGCTGCTGCCCGCCCGATAACTGGCGCGGCGCGCGCTTGCCCATATTGCCGAGCTTGACCATATCCAGGGCTTCACCAACCCGACGTTTGATCTCAGCCGCGGGTACCTTATCCATTTCGAGGCCAAAGGCAATATTCTGTGCAACGGTCATGTGCTGGAAAAGGGCATAATTCTGAAAAACAGTATTTACGGGACGTTGAAATGGGGGCCTGTGCCCCTGGGGCTGGTCTTCTATGTAAACTTCGCCGGTAGTAGGCCATTCAAAACCAGCGATCATGCGTAAAGAAGTGGTCTTTCCACAGCCGGAAGAACCGAGCATGGAGAAAAACTCACCATGATTGATCTTCATATTGAGGTGGTCAACGGCATTGACAGAGCCCCCCTCTGGCGTTTGGAACGTTTTCACCACATCACGCAATTCAACAGCAAAATCGCTCATGCACTGCTCTCCTCATTAATAATTTTTCACCAAATAATTTACACCTCGTCAAATGACGAGCTTCCCGTGTAAAGGTGATTTCGACGATCTTCCCTTGCAAAATATCGCCTGGCGCCTATGAAAAGCCTGGGGCGCCAAGGGAGTTTTATTATTTACGCTTGCGATGCGGCTACGACTGCAACTGCATCATACAAGCGATTGAGGCCTTCGTCAATCTCTGGATAGGAAATAACCAGCGGGGGTTCGATTCGAACCGTTTGGGCACTGGTTAATGTTCCTGACACAACTACGCCGCGTTTGAACAATTCCGCAGCCACGTGGTAGCCCAGTTCAGGAGTGTGGAAATGCTGCCCAATCAATAAGCCTTTGCCGGTGACAGCCTTGTAAACTTGAGGGTACTTTTCGGCAAGCACCTGCACCTTTGAGATAATATAATCGCCTTTTTCGGCAGCCTGGCGCGGCAGATCGTCGCGCAGGGTGACGTTGATAGCCGCGATTGCAGCGGAACAAGCCAACGCGCCACCGCCGGTGGTGGTGGTGTGCATGAAAGGATTGGGGTACATCATGGGCTTGAAAATTTCTTCGGTTGTGCAGATCGCGCTGACCGGCATGACACCACCGCCCAGAGCCTTGGCCATGGCCATGATGTCAGGAACGACATTCCAGTGATCGACACCCCAGAGCTTACCAGTACGACCGAGGCCGGTCTGAACTTCATCGGCAATCAGCAATGTGCCATACTTTTTGGTGGCCTCGCGAATGCGCGGCCAGAAATCATCCGGCGGAACAATTGCGCCAGCTTCACCCTGGATAGGTTCAAAGAGCACACCCGCCACGCCAATGCCAACCTTCTCGCAAATTTCCAACTGCTTTTCGACCGCATCCGCATCACCAAAAGGCACGTGATAAACAGGGCCAGCGTATAACTGCCCCATGGGCTGGCGATAATCGGCCTTGCCCATCATCGAGAGCGAACCCATGGTCTTGCCGTGGAAGGCCTTAACCGCAACGATGAAAGCGGATTTACCGGTGTAGAGTTTGGCAATCTTGATGGCGGCCTCGATGGCCTCGGTACCGCTGGCAGCAAACCATGAGTAAGCGAGGTCACCGGGCGTGATCTCGGCCATGAGGCGCGCCAACACTCCGCGTAGAGGGTCGATCAATTCCTGGCTGGGCATGGGTGTGCGCATCAACTGAGCCTGCACGGCAGCGATGATATCGGGATGCGCCCAACCGTGGCTCATCATGCCAAAGCCGCCCAAAAAGTCGATGTATTTGCGGCCAAGGACATCTTCAAATTGGGCCCCGCGGCCGGTCCATTCAACGGCAGCCCACTGACCAGACTCAGTGACTGATTTGCGATATTCCAACCAGTTACGGTTGAAATGTTCGGCAAAATTAAATTTGGATTCTTCGATGATCCATTTGGCAGTTTCTTCGCCAGGCAGGGTGGGTTCTTTGATCAGGTCGATCCATTTTCCGGCATATTCCAGGGCATGGTTGAGGTCTCGCGGCATAATTTTTTTTCTCCTGTGTAAATTAATTTATTAAAACTTGCGTGTCCATTCTTTCGGCCAACGCTCAACCACAATCTTCTTCTGGGTGAAAAACTCGACCGCATCCATACCCTGACCATGCATGTCACCAAAGAAAGAATCCTTCCAACCGGAGAAGGGGAAGAAGGCCATTGGAGCAGCCACACCGATGTTGATGCCGATATTACCGGCATCCACCTCATAGCGGAACTTGCGAGCCGCCGAGCCGCTGGAGGTAAACAGACTGGCCTGATTGCCGTACTCGCCACTGTTGGCAAGGGCAATCGCTTCATCAATCGTATTCACATGCATCAGGCTGAGGACCGGCCCAAAGATTTCGGTGCGGGCTATTTCGCTGCCCGGTTTGACATCGGCAAGAATGGTGGGGCGCACAAAAGCGCCCTGCTCATAACCCGGGATGGTGGTAGCGCGTCCATCGACCGGAATGCCCGCGCCGCTGCTAACACCCAGCCCGATAAGCTGTTCAATGCGCGCCTTACTGGTCTGATTAATGACCGGACCCATCTGGACACCTTCGTCGAGACCATAGCCTACTTTGCGGGTGGCAGCGGCGTCACAGATTAACTCCATGAAGGAGTTGCGCGCCTCGCCGACCGTGACAGCCCAAGAGACTGCCAGGCAGCGCTGACCGGCGCAGCCAAAAGCAGAGTCAGCGATAATTTTGGTTGCCATTTCCATATCAGCATCTGGCAGCACAATGACCGGGTTCTTGGCCCCGCCCTGCGCCTGAACGCGCTTGCCATTTTCTGCTGCGCGCCTGTAAATGTAGCGCGCGGTAGCGGTGGAGCCAACAAAGGTAACGGCACGAACGGCGGGATGCTCCAAAATGCCATCCACAGCATCTTTTGCACCATGTACCATGTTGATGACACCTTTGGGAAGGTTGAGCTTTTCAATCAAGCGGAAGATGACCATCATGGTCATGGGTACGCGCTCGGAGGGTTTAACGATGTAGGTGTTGCCGGTTGCCAGGACGTACGGCAGGTACCAGAAGGGGATCATGCCGGGGAAGTTGAAGGGTGCGATGGTGGCGCAAACCCCGACCGGTTGACGCAGCATAATCTCATCGATGCCGGGGGCGATGTCTTCGCTGATCTCGCCTTTACTCATCATGGGAATGCCGCAGGCAACTTCGACGTTTTCAATGGCGCGGCGCATCTCGGCTTTGGCTTCTTCGTACGTTTTGCCGCACTCATTGGTGATCGTGCGCGAGATTTCGTCCAGGTTGTCTTCCATCAAAAACTTTAGTTTGAACAGGTATTGCACGCGATCCTGGGCTGGGATTCTGCGCCAAGCAGGCAGAGCATCTGAGGCAGCCTGCGCAGCAGAATTGACAGCGTCGCGCCCGCACAGAGGCGTGCGCGCCTGTACTGTCCCGGTGGCGGGGTTGATCACATCCACGTATTCGCTGACGATCGGCTTGACCCATTCACCATTGATGTAATTGAGAATTTCCATTTGCTATACTCCATTCAAGCATTTTGTTTTGGTTCTTGCACGATTATCTGGAAAGAGCAGGTTATTTCAAATTCCTGTCGGCCACTTCAAGAGCCTTTTCCACCAGTAACAGACCTTCATCCAACTGCTCACGGGTGATACAGAGCGGCGGGACAACAAAAACCATGCTGCCCATATTATTGGCCATAATAAATGTAAACAAACCGTTCTGGCGCAGATTCTTGCCAACCTCGGCCATGACTGCCGCGGACATGATTTCCCTGGTTTCGCGGTTTGCGACTAGCTCAATGGTAGAGAACAGGCCAATATAGCGCACATCCCCTACAGACGGGTGACGCTGCTTGATGGCCTCGAGGGCCTCACCCAGGTATTTGCCGAGGGTGGCGGCGTTTTCGATCAGGTTGTCTTCTTCATAGACTTCGATGGTGGCCAGGGCTGCCGCACAAGAAAGGGCATGGCCGCTGTAGGTAAGGCCCGCGTATAAATATTTATCGTCAAAGAATCTGGCGATTTTTTCTGAAACAATCACTGCGCCAAGCGGCAGGTAACCGCTGGTGATGCCTTTGGCAGTTGTGATGATATCGGGGGTAACAGCCCAGTTATCGACAGCGAACCATTTGCCTGTGCGGCCCCAACCGCTCATGACTTCATCCGAGATGAGCAGGATGCCGTACTTATCACAGAGCTCACGAACACGAGGCCAATAATCATCCGGAGGCACAATCAGGCCATTGGAACCAACCACACCTTCCATAATAATGGCGGCGATTTTGTCGGGGCCTTCATACTTGATGACCTCTTCCAGATGAGAAATACACTCGCGTTTGCAGCTCTCTGGTTTTTGTCCGAACGGGCAGCGGTAGCAGAAGGGGTCCAGGAAATGGACACCACCCGGCATGACCGAGGGTTCCACCGCCAGGCGGCGGTAATCGCCAGTGAGCGCAATCGAGCCGTGGGTGGCGCCGTGATATGAGCGGTAGCGGGCAAGGATCTTATTGCGCCCGGTATAAAAACGCGCAATCTTAATGGCGTTTTCGTTGGCTTCGGAACCGCCCAGGGCGAAAAAAGTTTTCTTGAGATTGCCGGGGGTGACTTCGGCCAGTTTTTTGCCGAGCAAGCCGCGCACATCGGTGGCATTACCGGGATGGACAAAGCACAGTCTGGCGGCCTGATCTTGAATGGCTTTGACCACTTTGGGGTTCTGGTGGCCAATATTGGTATTCATTAGCTGAGATGAAAAGTCGATATAACGCTTTCCATCGGTATCCCAAAAATAAATACCTTCAGCTCTGTCCACAGGAATGGGGTTGACCTGTCCCTGTACTGACCAGGAGAAAAACGTATATTCGCGGTTCATATCCACAATTTCTTGTGATGTTAACTTGGTCATAAGATTCTCCTTGAACAATGGGCAGACCCAGTTTAAGCGGGTCTGCCCATTCTAAGATTTACTTCACAGTTTTCACAACTTCAGCGTAGACTTCGAGGGTTTTGTCGATATCCCCTTCGGTGTGGGAATAGCAAAGGAACCAGGGTTCGCGGGCGTCGTAATCGGGCATGACGCCACGTTCCATGGCAGCTTCTGCCAGACGCAGGTAATAATCACGATCGCTGAGGGACCAGTCGCGCTGGCAGGTGACGCTTTCCACGCCCAGGGCAAAGGTAAACATGCCCGGATAGCCATTGAAAACCGCCGGAATGCCGTTTTCTTCGAAAATTTCTTTTAACCCATCCATGAGGCGGGCGCCACGAGCGTTGATTGTCTCGAAAACTGGTTCGTTTTGCATTACTTTAAGAGTGGCGTAAGCGCCAGCGATGCCAGGCTTGTTATTGGTATAGGTACCGCCCTGTGAAACACCGTGCCCAATAATGCTCATGATTTCTTTTTTGCCACCGAAAGCTGCAACAGGATAACCATTGCCGAGCGCTTTGGCGTAGGTTGCCAGATCTGGCATGAGATCGTAATACTGCTGGGCGCCGCCTTTGGCGATGCGGAAGCCGGTTTTTACTTCATCCAGGATAAAGACAGCGCCATATTCGGTAGTCTTCTGGCGGATCAACTCGAGGAAACCCGGCAGGGGGAGGATGGCCCCACAGTTGCCCTGGCACGGCTCGCTGATGACGGCTGCGATCTGATCGCCAAAGGACTTCATGACGCGTTCGAAGCCTTCAAAATCATTGAATGGCAGGGTGATGATCTTCTCGCCAAGAGAACGCGGAATACCGGATGAGGCGGGCACAGGGATGGGATTGCGGCGGTTTCCATAAGCCTCGACCGGGGCATAGGTTGACCAGAGGGTGTAGTCGTGAAAACCGTGATAATTGCCTTCAAACTTGAGGATCAATTCACGACCGGTATAGGCACGCGCGACGCGAATGGCGTGCATGGTGGCTTCGGTACCCGAACAAGCCATGCGCACCATATCCACAGCCGGGCACATGTCTACAATCATTTCGGCCACATCCAGCTCAAGCTCACCGGTCATGGCAAACAGCACACCGTTCTGGATCTCTTCGATTACTTTCGCATCCACTTGATCAAAAGAATGGCCTAAAATAATCGGTCCAAAGGCCATGCGATAATCAATATATTCGTTGCCACCCACGTCCCATAAATGTGACCCTTTTGCTTTTTTTACATACGGGGTGATGCCTTCACCCCAGTAGCGGAAATTGGAATTTACGCCCAGAGGCAGGACTTTTTGCGCACGCTTCTGGACTTCAGCATTTTTTTCAAAATTCTTCATGAGCATTCTCCCAGGATTGGAATTTATTTTTGGTCGTTTGAATCGACCAGCACATCGGATGGAATCCGCCACTGGAACACATCTTTTATGACCAGTGGAACAATCGAAGTTGTCGTCTTGCGCACCCCCTGTATCTTACCTATGACTTCTGTAACAAAGCGGTATACTTCAGCGGTATCGCGCGCCTGAACCTGGACGCTGACATCTGTTTCACCGATGGAACAGGCCACATAGCTGACACACTCATATTCGGCAATTGCCTTCGCAACTTCCAGAATTAAACCAGATTCAACAACCAACCAAACATCGGCTACAACATTCATGCCGACACCCTTGGGGTTTACGATTGCGCTGAACCTGATGACGCTATTTTCAACCATGCGGTCAATTCTATAGCGCACGGCCCGCTCAGATTTGTTGCCAATTCGGCGTGCAATCTCGGCGGCCTGCATTCTGCCGTCTTCCATCAATAAATTTACGATTTCCAGATCAATTTTGTCGATTTTATACATAAGATGTAGTTTTCCTTTCCGTTTCTTACAAAATATTACCCTTTTATGACGATTATGTCAACGGTTTTAGCCATTATTGCCCAATTTGTGTTGTTTGGCACAAATTGGGCTGTTGACAGATAATAGAAACACTGTATAATCAAACCTCGGCATTATTCCCGCAATTTAGGAGAAGATTCATATGACTACACCTGAAGAAACCATCCCTACCCCCGCCAGCGAACTCAAAGCGAAGACCAAGCTGACGGGGAAAGTTGTTAAAACCACTCTCGCGGGCGTGCTTGTTGACTTGAGCATGGAAATCCCCGGCATCATCCATATCTCACAACTTTCGGAAACCGCAGTAAAACGCGTAGAAGACGTTGTCCAGGTTGGACAGACTGTAGATGTGTGGGTACGAAAAGTAAAGGCTGATCGCGTTGAACTGACCATGATTGAACCAGTTGGCATGGATTGGCGCGAGCTAAAGCCCGAACTTGTAGTAAAGGGGAAAGTTGTTCGTCTGGAAACATACGGCGCTTTTGTTGAAATTGGCGCAGAACGCCCCGGGCTGGTACATATCAGCGAAATGGCACACGGTTATGTTAAAACCCCTGGGGATGTCGTCAAAGAAGGCGATGAAATTGAAGTCATGGTTTTGGATGTGGATCGCAAGAAGAAACAGATCCGCCTGAGCATGAAAGCTGTGTTACCCAAGCCAGAGGAAAAAGTAATTGAAGAACCGGAACCATCCAGCCCGCGCACAGATCGTAAGCGCGGTGGTAAGAAGGGCAAGCCCCGTTCGGAGAAGTTTGAAATGCCGAATGAAGCGCCTTCGGAACCAGAACCAACTGTCTTTGAATTAGCCTGGCAAGCGGCCCTTGACCGCGCCAAGGCAGAAAAAGCAGCCAAAGCCCATAAAGCCAAGAACTCCGACCAGGCACAAGACGAAATTTTGAAGCGTACATTGAAAAATCGCCTGCCAACCGGGGGATAATTTTGCTTTCGCGAAAACAAAGAGGGTCTGTCCAAAATTTTGGACAGACCCTCTTTGTTTAATGGTTGGTATGGCTGTATTTTTCTAAGTCATTTTCGGCATGAGATTCCGAAATGAGTTTACCTTCGTTGGCTGTCCAGAGAGAAATTCTGGACAGCCAACTTTTTGGACAGGCGCCACCGGGTGTTCTACTTTAATCCGAAAGCGTTTACCAGGAATATAGCCATCTGATCTCGCATGACAGCCCCACCTGGACAGTATAGTTTTGGAGAAGTACTACAGCCGCCAGTAACTCCATCCGCTGCCAACAGCTCAATCCAGGAAGCGGCCCAATAAGCAGGAGGAACGTCTGCAAATATCCCGGCAGGGGCCGGAGGAACAAACGCAATCCCGTGTTTTGTGCGACCCAAGAACACAGCCATCTGATCACGGGTCACAACATTTCCAGGGCAAAACATTCTGGGGGTTGTGCTACAGCCACTGGTTATGCCTTCAGAGGCAAGCTGCTCAATCCAGGCGGCAGCCCAATAAGTTGGCGGCACATCAGCAAAGACGCCCACAGCAGCAGGTGGAACATAAGAAGATCCATGCTCAGCGCGCAATAAAAATATAGCCATCTGATCACGGGTGACCATGCTGGCAGGGCAGTATAAACTGGGATTTGTACTACAGCCGCTGGTGATACCATTTTTTACCAGCAACTCAATTTGCTGCCAGGCCCAGTAACTCACTGGCACGTCCGCAAAGGTCGCGACCCCGATGATGGTGGGTATGAAGTTCTGCCCGATCAAGTTGGAAAGCACAGGTGTAGCGGCATAATCACGACTTGTGGGTGAAAAGCTGTAACCTGACTTGATGGGGGTGATCACTCCGGCCCAACCAGATGGGACTGTAATGATGTAATTACCACTTCCATCGGAAATAACTGTTTTTGGCGTGCCATCTGAATAAGCCAAGGTAACTCCGGCTACTCCTACTGTACCTGAGAGGTTGTAAGTGCTGACTTGGGCGCCAATTCCGTGAGGACCGATATTCGAAACTGGTACTGTCGTATGGCAAACCAGGCATTTGGCCCCTAGCGGTCCATTGCTACCCTGGAGGGCGATGAACTTTATGGCGTCATTTGCCTCGCGGCTGGGAGAAATAGCATGCGTGCTGTCGTGACATGCTTCACAGTATAAACCGCCGTGGTCTTTGGACAAACGATAGAGCGGTTGATCCTGGTGATACTGCCCGGTGTTGTGGCATGTATCGCAACGCGGCTCATTCAGCCAGGGGTTGGGGTTGGAGGCGACTTTTGACATTGTCCCGTGACAATCCACGCAGGTCATGCCTTTTTTTGTAGACATCACATCGCGCAGACATTTTGTCTGTGGGCCTGGGTGACAGTTGTAGCAGCCATCCAATGTGTTAGGTACTTTTCCTGAGTGTTTGCTGTGCATCGCTTTTGAAAGGTTTGGCAGGCCTGGTTTGCCTGGGGCACCAAGCGCATTGGATGCGTGGCAGTTTGCGCAAAGGACAGGCCGGCTGTTCATCAAATTTGTCCCATTTTCTTCGTCATGCAACTGCAGGATATTGGTTTCAACCTTGCCAGTTGGGCTACCCGGTTTGGCGGGGCCAGTATCTCCATGACAATTATCACAGCGCATCTCGGAGGATGTAGGTGTGACCACACTCTGCGTGGCAAGCACTTCGCCAGTGATTGAGTTTTTGACGACGACAGTAGCCAATTGGTAAGGCTGGGGGACGGTTGGAGCGCTATCGCTAAATTCGGTGATCGGAATGCCTTCAGCGATGAAATGATCACCGCTTAAATCCATTGCTCCCGATAAGCCTTTACCCTTCAGGCCCACATTAGGCGGTAGATCAACGCCGAATAAGGCTTTAGAATAAGTCCAAAAATTTGTTTTTCCTACTGAATAAGTATTATCCGGGTAAGAATAGTTGACAGTGATACCGGTTGTGACCAGTTTCGGAGGATCACCGGCCTGAACCACCTGTACCCACAGATTATTGTAAGGTGGCAGCACCGCCAGATCGGAAAAATCCTTGTTGTAGCAGTGCATTCCAAGATCATTCCAGGCCAGGATCTTGTAGGTTCCATTTGCAGCAGAAGTAGTCTTTTGGGCAACAAAGCCTACACCAACTGCCAGAAATATTGCCGCTAGCAAGATCAGACCTGTGCGCACCATTTTTAAGCTTGGTTTCATATTTTTCTCCTAGTATTGTCTCTACATTAATGGAACATTAATTATCTTAAACGTCGTATTTTAATGAAAAAAGTTACGGGCTGTTTGTACCAAAATTGCAACAGGTTTTTGGTTTCCCCAAAAAGCCAAAACCTCTTGAAGGACCTGTAAATTCAACCAAAAACGAATTCTGACAGGGCCGCCGATATATATTACAAACACAGCTATAATTTATGTTGACAGTTGCAAGCAAATTTGATATGATTTGTCAAATTTAGTGGATCCCAAGGAGATAAGTATGCTTCAAGAAATCGAAACTACCACTCAAGTTAATACAGATAGCGTTAGCATGTCTGCAACAGCAGCCGATGCCGTGCGCGGCATTCTGGCCGAACGCAAGTTGGAAGGCTATTCTTTAAGGGTATACGTGGCCGGGGGCGGTTGCAGCGGCGTGAATTTTGGGATGGCGCTTGAAAACAATATCCGTGACAATGATCTGACTTTCGTGACGGATGGCGTGCAAGTAGTTGTGGACGATCAATCCATCGCGTATTTGCGTGGAGCCAAAATTGACTACGTGACTGACCCGGAGCGCGGGGCTGGTTTTACTGTAGACAGCCCTTCAAATGTTGGCAGCTGCTCATGCGGTTCAAAGAGTCAGAGCAACGCAGATGCTGAGGCGTCAAGCTGCGCTTGCGGCGGTTCCTGCGGCTGCAACTAAGAAACCCAAACCTATGAAAAAACGAGACCGTTGAACGGTCTCGTTTTGATTTAAAGCCTGACTTTCCTTGCGCTCAGCGCCCACGCAAAAATGAGATCAGTGCGCCAAACGCGCCGATGAGGGCCAGCATTACAATGGCGAGGCCGAGGGGCACGCCGCCTGTAGGCCGCGCGGGGCTGACATATGTAGGGATAATCAAAACCCCGGGCGGAGTGAAGGTTGGCAGACGGGTGGCAGTATATTGGGGGATAAACGCAGCTGCCAGGGTGGGATCAATGGTAGGTGTGGTGGCCGGAGTAGGGGTAAGCGGCGGCTCGACGATTGGCAGGCTGGCATTTGCCGAAAGACCTACCAATGGAGCATAAACCCAGCCAACTGAACCGGGCACGCCATCGTAGCGTATCTGGATCCAATCTCCCCCAGGAGAACGGCCAATGGCTGGTGCAGTTTGCCCGGAAAGCAAGACCCCAATGGCTGTATAAAGGTATGAACTGGGGCCTGAGCGCACATTGATCTGTTCGGGATAGGTGACCCGGATGGTTGGGCCGGTGAGTGTGCTGGTAACTGTGGGAACTGAACCAGTAGGCTGTTGTGCTGCAACTTTTTGCGGTGCAGGCACGTTAAGTAAAACAGCACTAAAAGCCGCCAGAAAAAGTATCATCGCAAATAATTTTACAATTGACCGCATCTCTGCACCTATATCTTCCAAAATTAGCGAAGGTGATTATAATCTAATCTATGGAACAGCGAATCTATCACGGTAATCTGACCCCAAATAATTTTTCCGAAGCCTTGCTGGCTTATTTTAATCGCGGCAACCTGCGCACACAAACCGTTGGGAACAGCGATGAGATTAGGGTGCAAATCGCCACGCGCCCCGGCGCAGCCAGCGGTGGAGAAACCGCAGTAACCGTCCAGGTCAAGAAGGTGGATGATGGCGTGCTGGTTTCTGTCAGCGAACAGGCGTGGTTTGGTGTGGCGGCCAGCATGGGACAAACTGTTATTGCGACATTGATCAACCCCTGGAATCTGCTCAACCGGCTGGATGACCTGGCCCAAGACGTGGAAAGTCTGCAAATTCATGAAAAAGTCTGGCAGGTGGTGGGAACGGTGGCACAGACAAGCCAGGCCAGCACGCAAATTTCTGAACGCTTGCAGCGCCTGGAATGCTTGTTCTGTGGGACTGCCAACCCGGTGGGGGAAGGGAACTGCATTGCTTGCGGCGCGCCGCTCGGCAGTATTCAGCCGCGCACATGCCCGGCGTGTGGATTCGTGGTGCTGCGAGGCGAACGGATATGCCCAAGCTGCAGTAAACCGATCATTGTTTAGAAAATAAGCACAAATATAAAACGTTCCACCGGATTGTCGACAGGTTTCAAAACCCGTGAGAAGCCGGTGGACGTTTTTTTATTCCCCGTAAACTTGCGGATTGACGTGATTGGGAAGTTTTTGCCCATCCAACCCGGCCAGCAGATTTTCACAGGCCATTTCGGCCATGCGCCGGCGGGTGCCGTGGGTGGCTGAGCCAATGTGCGGTACGATCAGGCAGTTCGGAAAATCGTAAAGAGGATGTTCGGGCGGCAAAGGCTCGGGGTCAGTAACATCCAGCGCGGCAGCGGTTATCCAACTCTCGCGCAAGGCACGGAGCAGGGCGTCAATCACCACAATCGGGCCGCGAGCAGTATTCACTAAAATTGCGCTGCGCTTCATTTTTTGAAGGGAGCTTTCATTAATTAATCCACGCGTTTGTACAGTCAATGGGCAGTGTAAACTGACAAAATCACTCTCGCGGAGCAAATCCTCCATACTGCTGTATTGTGCAGCGTACTCTTTTTCAACATCTGGATTGTGATTTGAATCGGTATAGATCAAGTTCAAACCAAAACCACGCGCACGCAGGGCGACAGCCCTGCCAATTTTGCCCATGCCGACGATGCCAAGGGTTGCGCCGCGCAGATCAGCGCCGAGCCAGCCTGTGGGTGTCCAGGTACGCCAAAAGCCATCACGCGCATCCATGGAAGCCTTAGGAAGTCCGCGAGCAGCAGCGAGCAACAGAGCCATGGTTAAGTCCGCAGTGGCATCGGTGAGAACTCCGGGGGTATTTCCGACCGGAATACCATGACGAGTGCAGGCAGCAATATCAATATTGTCAAAACCAACTGCCATATTACTAACCACACGCAAGCGCGGCGCAACATTTAGCAGGGCCTGGTTTACAGAGTCAGTGAGCAGGCAGAGAATACCCTCGGTTTCGCCGATTTGTTCCAACAAGTGCGGGGCAAAACCTGCAGGTTCCGCCGGGCCAACCAATAAACGCACACGCCCTTGAAGGGAAGAAATCCATGCAGGCGGCAACGGATGGGAGAGCAAAACTAATGGAAGAGCCATGCCATTCTCCTTATAAACAACTGCCAATGTATTCGTTTTTACCAGTAGATTAGGATTTGAGCAAGGAAAAAGCAAGAACCCACTGCGGTTTCATGAATATTGGTTTCTGAGTTTTTACCGCTGAGATCGCCGAGACCCCACACGAGATTCGGGTCAAGGTGGCCGGGAAAACCAAATTAAATCTCTGGAGGCTCTGCGTTTTGCGCGGTGAAATTTTTTGCGCGACATACTTTAGAAACTGTTAAGCATTCTTAAGGAGCCCACTCATAAACCATTCTGATTTGTAGTAGAACAAAGCCAAGTTTCTTGTAAAAACTGCAGCTGGATTTGTGCACTAAAATACGATTTGATTGGCATCCAGATGGCAGCAATTCTCAATGTGAAAAATTGTGTCCTACAAAAGGATGGTTGTTGAATTAACTTGCCAGTCTGGTACCCCATCCCCGCAGAAACATCCGGGGCGAAACGGCCCTACCCTTCTCCGCCAGGAACATGCGGAGTGAAAAAACCCGCTGGATTTTCTGCATATTTTGCCATAATTCATGTGCGGGGAAGGGCAAAATCTTTTTTTGAGAGACTGGGGAGCTTGGCTCCCCAGTCTCTCAAGCTCTCAGCCCCTCTTGCTTGCGCAATTCGACATCATTTTGATGCAAGAAAATAAGAAATACTCGATGAAAATGGCTATTTCGCTTCCATGAGCTTAGCGGATGTGGCTATTCGTATATCGCTAAAGTCATAATGAGAATTGCTGCCTAGATGGCAATCGGGCCGCCTGACATAGAAAGGTGTGTTATTATTTTGGGCAGCATTGCTATTTTTTACACGAAAACTTATCATTAATTGGCGTCCAATATAGGGATGACACCATGAGCATTCAACTTAGCGATATTGAAAAACGGTTACAAACTCTGATCGAAGTGCACCTGATAAAGTACTTGCCCGGGCCAGCATTTCAAGATCGAATTGCGCGACATATGGCAGAGGCGTTGCGCGCGAATTTAAATACACAAGCGCTTGAAGACCTGCATAAAGCAATTCCGGGACACTTCCTGCTGGTAGTGCACCCAGCCACGCTGGAAAAATGGGAGAAGGAACCCCGGCTGCTGGAAGGGCTCTCGAAAGTGTTTGGCATAGTTGCTGACGAAATGGGGTTAAAGTTTAGCAGTGCACCAATGTTGACGCTGACCCAGGACGCTACGCTTGCGCTGGAAAGCCTGGATGTGCGTCCCCAGGAAAAAGGCCAGGCCGAAATGACAGCAACACAAAACATCCAAGAGGGCGTGATTGAAGACGCCCCGGCGCGAACCGCTTTTCTGATAGTAGGTGGAACAAAAGTCTTTCCGCTTGACCGCCCTGTCACCAATATCGGCAGACGACTTGATAATCACCTGGTTGTAGAAGACCCACGTATCTCGCGTTACCACGCCCAAATACGCTATGTTCGCGGCCGTTTTATTATTTTCGATCTTAACTCATCTGGTGGAATGTTTGTGAACGGCCAACGGAGCACACAGAGTGTGCTGTATCCGGGTGATGTAATTTCACTTGCCGGGATGCCGATTGTATTTGGGCAAGATAACCCACCCGCCGCGATATCTCCGGGCGATACTGCCCCATTCACCTCGGCCGCCAGCGACCGGCGGACTGTTGTATTGAATCCACCCCCCCGCAAAACCAATCTTCCCAAATGAGTGGATTTATTTTGCTGAGTCTGCGCGTTCTCTCAGCCGTAGCACTATACGCTTTTCTGGGATGGGCGCTTTTATTGCTGTGGCGTTTGCTTCGACAGGATGCACAGGCGTTAGCTTCCCGAAAACTGACCCCATTGGCGCTTTCAATCAATACGCCAGACCAGCCAGAACGCATTTTTCAGGCAAGCCAGGGTGATATTTCGATTGGGCGGGATCCGGATTGTGAGTGCGTTGTGCCTCATGTCACTGTATCAGCCCGGCATGCCCGGCTGGCTTTCCATCACAATCAATGGTGGGTGGATGATTTACAATCAACCAATGGCACAACTTTAAACGATGAGGCCTTGCAAATGCCGACGGTGGTTGTAAACGGGGATACAATCAAATGCGGTCAGGTGAAACTGACGATAATATTGAACCCGGAAGAGCAGTCCGGCTCAGGAGAACAGGCATGACAGAACAAATTTCTTTGGCAGTTATCGGCGGTTCGGGTTTGTACGCCGTAGGTGGATTAACTGAAACGCGGGAACACATCGTCGAAACCCCTTTTGGAAAGCCAAGTTCCCCAATTATTACGGGCATGATGGAAGGTAAGCGGGTGGCCTTTCTGGCACGGCATGGCATTGGACATTTCATCTCACCCAGCGAAGTCAATTATCGCGCCAACATTTATGCGCTTAAAGAGCTTGGCGCTACGCAGATCCTGAGCATCAGCGCATGCGGCTCATTACGCGAAGATTACGCCCCAGGCGACATGGTCATCCCCGACCAGATTTACGACAACACCAAGGGCCGCGAAAGGACATTTTTTGGAAATGGCATCGTGGCCCATGTTGGTGTGGCCGATCCGTTTTGCGGTCTTTTGAGCCAGCAGGTTTTACAGGCGGTCCAAGGGGTTGGAGCGCCTGTCCACAAAGGCGGCACGCTGATCACCATCGAAGGGCCACGATTTTCCACCAAGGCGGAATCGAACGTGTTTCGTGCATGGGGAATGTCCATTATTGGCATGACCGCATCACCGGAGGCGTTTTTAGCACGCGAAGCTGAGATGTGTTACGCGGTGCTCGCGCACGTAACTGATTATGATACCTGGCATATTTCAGCCGAGCCAGTAACGGTGGACATGGTAATCCAGACGCTGAACAAAAACACAGCAGCGGCACAAGAATCACTGCGCCTGCTGGTGAAAAACCTGGATGAACAGCCTGCCTGCAATTGCCAGCACGCGCTCTCGGATGCTTTAATTACCAATCCGACAATCGTCCCGGCAGAAGCACGCCGCAAGCTCAACCTGCTGATCGGAAAGTATATTAAATAATTAACCTAAAAACACGAAAAAGCAGCGCCGGGGTTCTGGTATTCCAGCGCAGATAGTTCGTGTTTTTTATTTCATCCAAAACCTTTCGCACAGTGTATTCAACCTACAACCCCCCATTAAAAATTCAAAGCCGCCTGCTGACACTGGCAGCACTATTCTTATCTCTGTACGCGCTGGCGCTGACGCTCTCACCTGCCGCCCGGCTGCGGACTTGGGATGTTGAACTGCGCTGGTCACACTGGCTGGGTATGCTGATCTGGGCAGTCTGCGTTCTGCTGGCCCACATGCAAATCGCCCGGCGTGCGCCGGATGCTGATCCTTATTTATTGCCGGCGGCAGCGCTGCTGGCTGGCTGGGGGATCCTGACAATCTGGCGACTGGACAGCGGGTTTGGCCTGCGTCAATCAATGTGGCTGGCCTTTTGCACAGCTATTTTTCTGCTAGGATTGAATTTACCGCACAACCTGGACACGCTGCGCCGATATAAATATATATTTCTGACGAGCGGTTTGTTGTTAACAGCCCTGACGCTGATCTTTGGCTCCAACCCCGGGGGAGTTGGGCCGCGGCTGTGGCTGGGGTGCTGCGGGCTGTATTTACAGCCATCTGAACCGCTTAAATTACTCCTCGTGGTTTACCTGGCGGCCTATTTTGCAGATCGCATTCCCATCCACACCCGCTTGCTGCCGCTGCTGTTGCCAACTTTTTTCCTGACGGGGCTGGCGCTGGCCATCCTGCTAATCCAGCGCGATCTGGGAACTGCCAGTATCTTTATTTTTTTGTACGCCATAATGGTTTACATGGCGAGCGGAAAACGCAGGCTTCTGCTGGGGTCGCTGGCCTTGCTGGCGGTTGCCGCACTGGTGGGCTATTTTTTCGTAGATATCATCCGTTACCGGCTGGTGGCCTGGTTTGACCCGTGGACTGACCCGTCCGGGCGTTCTTACCAGGTGATCCAATCCATCCTGGCAGTTGCAAACGGCGGGTTGATTGGGCGCGGCCCTGGAATGGGCGCGCCTGGATTGGTTCCGGTTGCACATTCTGACTTTATTTTTACCAGTATCGCCGAAGAAAGCGGCTTGATGGGCAGCTTTGCTCTGCTGGGGATTCTGGCACTGATCACCACGCGCGGATTTATGGTCGCCATCCACGCCGCAAGCAACTTTCGGCGGCTACTGGCGGCGGGCATAACAGCTTATTTTGGGGCACAGAGTATCCTGATCATTGGGGGCAACCTGCGGCTGCTGCCCTTAACTGGTGTCACGCTGCCTTTTGTATCTTACGGTGGTTCATCTTTGCTAACATCCTTTATTGGCTTGATGATACTAATTCAGATCAGCAATGAGGTGGATGAAGAACCGGCGGCTTTGCCAAGCCCCCAGCCTTACTTAAATGTTGCCGGTTTGATCTGGCTGGGCTTACTGGGCTGCGCTCTGGCAAATGGTTGGTGGGCCAATATACGCGCAGACACATTGCTGAGCCGTACGGATAACCCGCGCCGTGCGATTGCCGACCGTTTTGTTCTACGCGGGACCCTGTACGACCGGCAAAACCGATCCATTAACACTACCACCGGTGAACCGGGAAGCTACGAACGGCGATATCTGGTTCCGGCACTCTCAGCAATCACTGGTTACACGCATCCTATCTACGGGCAGGCTGGGCTGGAGGCATCGCTCGACTCTTATCTGCGCGGTATGCAGGGTAATTCGACTCTATTAATCTGGTGGGACCACCTGCTGTACGGACAACCGCCCGCCGGTTTAAGTATGCGGCTGAGCATCGATCTCGATATCCAAAAAAAGGCTGACGATTTGCTTGGGAAGAGTGTTGGCGCTCTGGTGCTGGTTAATGCGCAGACGGGGGAAATCCTGGCGATGGCATCTCACCCAACGTTTGACGCGAACCTGCTGGATACAATCGGGGAAAGTCTTTCCACTTCGGATCAGGCGGCGCTGCTAAACCGCTCAGTACAGGGTCTTTACCCGTTTGGACCGGCAAGCAGTCCATTGTTACAGGCTGAATTTGGAACATCACGGCCAACGAATGAGGCATTGGTAAATTTTTATAACAAGCTGGGTTTTTACAATACGCCCGATCTGCGC
>Ga0105047_10002895_pt1 | contig 30492 bp, 24 predicted proteins | sample MAT04_FD_78384 | JGI IMG/M metagenome (GOLD analysis project Ga0105047, IMG submission 78384) | Freshwater microbial communities from Lake Fryxell liftoff mats and glacier meltwater in Antarctica - MAT-04 (megahit assembly) | ecosystem: Environmental > Aquatic > Freshwater > Ice > Liftoff... | reverse complement strand
TGATATTGCGCCTCGGTGAGTTGATACATCGCGAGCCATTGGCAGAAGACGCCGCCCTCGCGCAGGGAGGCGTGGACCGCGCTAAAGTGCTCCCGGCTGTAAAGCCGCGTTTCGCCCGGTGCCCAGGGGAGAAAGAGATCACCGCATACGACATCGAAACGCCCGGGAGCGGCGGCCATGTAGGTGCGGCCGTCCTCAATGGCAACGGTTGCCCGGTCGCTTTTCATGACACCGTGATTGTAAGCGGCGAAGTACCGGTCCGCAGCGCGGACGACGAGCGGGGAAAGTTCAATGGCGGTGAGGTGATCAACTCCACTGAGCTGGAGCACCGCTCCGGGGGTGATGCCGGTGGCCAGGCCGATACAGGCAACTTGCTTGGGATCCGGATGTAGGAGGAGCGGCAGAAGAGCCTGGCGTTCTTGATCAAAGCGGACGGCTGTGCCACCCAGGGTGTATTGGTTAGAGACGATGATAGAGCGGTTCCCGCGAGGGTCTTCAACTACGGCGACGCTTCCTTCCGGCCCGGATTTTTCATCCAGGAGGCGGAACTGGAGGTAAGGATTGAGAACGGGTAAGGGATTTACCGCAAAGATGGTGATGAGTCCGACCGCCGCAAGGCTGCCAACGGTGATGATGGCGCGGGGGAGGCGGGGTCCGGTCAGCACGACGCTGAAAACGGCAAGGAGTCCCGCGAGCAAGGCGATCCCCCCATAGATCCCGGCCTTCGGAAGCAGAATGTGAAGGGCGGCCTCCGCTCCGATGAACCCACCGACCCCGTTGACGGCGAGCAGAATGCCCAGGGTACGAGCCGGAGGCCGGGCTTTGTTTCCGGAGGAATCAGCCCCGATGGCCCAGGCTATGGTGAGGGGAAACAGGGTGCCGAGCAGGAGCCAGGCCGGGCCGATGGCTAGCAGGGTCAGAGCGATGAGATCGAGCGAAAATCGGCTGAGGGATTCGTGTTGCCCCAGAAAATGCCCACTCCTTGCCAGAGCCATGAAAAGCACCGGAGCCAGGACGATGCATAGAGAAGCGGCCGGGATGATCAGGCGCAGCAGCGGGGTCACGGGATCGGGACGATCGATTTTTTTCAAAAGCCAAGGCAGAAGCAGCGGCGGGATGGATAGGGTAAGAATGACCGCGAAAAGGATGGCTCCCGGCGTGATAAGGGTGGCCGGAGCGACAAGGAGCAGCATTTGAATGCCGAGCACCTCCAGTGCCAGGGTAATTGCCCCGGAGAGGAAAGCGAGGAGGAGAGCCGGTCTTGGCAGACGCTGGATAGGTGAAACTTCGGCGGATTCCGTGACAACCTGCGAGGCACGGCGGGCCAGGCCAAGACAGGCCAGGCCGATAAGGATATTCGCCAGCGCCGCAATGATCATGGATGGCAGGATGCCGAGCGCTTCAAGCATCCACCCCAGACTCAACAGCAGGCCCAGTGCACCGCCGAGTGTATTGAGACCATAGAGAATAAGGCTGCCGCTTCGCGATCCTCCCCTGCTGCCGAGAGCGGCCTGAATGATCAGGGGAAAGGAAAAGCCCATGCAGCAGGCGGGCGGAAAGATGGCGATAAACGCCAGCAGGCTTTTGGCGAGAGTACCGCCGATGCCCATGAGGCCGGAAGTGCCGAGCGCGGGCCAGAGCCAGTCCGTCCAAGCGGGCAGGAAAATCACTGGCACGCACAACACGGCGACTCCGAATTCCGCATAGGCTGCAGCACGCCAGGGAGAAGCGATTTTTCCAACACGCACTGCCGCGATGGCAGCACCCACCGCGAGACCCAGAAAAAAGCAGGCGAAGACGCGGGTGGAGGACTCATTGCTCGCACCGAGCAGATCGATGAGCCGCCTGGTCCAGAGAAACTGGTGGGCAAGAGCCGCCATGCCTCCGGCAAAAACCATAAGGGCGGGCAGTGTGAGGCGTGATAATCCGGACAGCATACTGGTAAGAAGAAATGGGCGGCACCGATGAAAATCGGCCCGCCCAATAGGTAAAGGAAATCGGCACCGGACTTAGGCGCGGCGGCGGCGGAGCAGGACAAGGCTTCCCAAGCTCACCAGCAGAGCGCTGGTCGGTTCCGGAACGACGGTGAAGGAGAAATTCCGGGTCGAGGTCTGTGCGCCATCAACGTTATGGAGGCCCGAAACAGTCATCTCGATGTCCCAGGTGCCCGCTTCAGAGAAGCCAAAGTTATAGTGGGCGTGGGTTCCTACCGGTATGATGAGAGTATTGCTGGCATTCACAGTGCCCGACGGGTCATTTGTAGAAAACTGAAAATCGAATCCTCCAAAGGTTCCGCTACTCCAGAGGCTGAACTCCCCGTTCCCGGATGGGGACGTGACGTTCCCGAGCGCGAAGGTGATACCCCCTGCCCATTCCGCCGGGACGAGCTCTTCTGTTGCGAATCCGAGGTAGGGCACGCCCGGAGCCTCGTTCTGGGGCAGAATCCAAAGGCTACCTCCGGCGGCGACTCCGGTGCCGTTGTTCAGCGCGGCATTGTTCGGCATTGTGAGCCTGGTGCTAAGCGGCACGGTGACTGTGATGTCGGACGGTTCGAATTCCTCTCCGTCGGGTGCGTTTCCGACAATTGCGCCATCAACGGTGGCGGTGGAGCCGAGGTGGTAATGGAAAAAGAACTCGGGGCCAGTGCCTCCATCTTCGTAGGCGATGCCGATATCGCCATGACCAGCGGAATAGGCAGAGACAGCGGAAAATGCGGAACCGGACAAAGCCAACAACAGGGAAGCGATCAATTTAATTTTCATTGCGGGAGGAAAATGCACTAACGCAATTCGTTTGCAATAGTAAAACGCAAAAAACTTGCGTTAGCCATCCAAAAAGGTGGTAGGAATTGCGACCACCGCCTGGGTCTCCCGCCGCGAAGTTCTTTCATTCCACCCTACCCATATTCCATTCGGGAAATGGATCCAGAAAACGCTCCGCCCATTTCGCCGGAGGGCTTTTGAATTCTTCCGGCGTAAGAAGGGCGGAGTCGAGCATCGCGGTGAGTGCTTTCTGATCCATTCCCGTGCCGATGAGAACGATTTCCTGGCGGCAGTCGCCGTTGGGTTCCTCCCAGACCTTGTCGATATGGCGATGATCCTCCGGCCATTGTTTCTTTGGAACGGCCAGCCAAAAATGACCGGCGCACTGGTGTTTTCCAATTGCGCCAGCCTGAGACCAGTAACCGACGAATTTGAGCCGTGTGGCGAGCCAGAAAATGCCCTTCGAGCGGATAACTCCCGGCCATTCCTTTTCAAAGAGATCGAAGACGCGCTGCGGGTGGAAGGGGATGCGGCTGCGATAGACGAAATTGGAGATACCGTATTCCTCGGTTTCCGGAGTGTGCTGGATCAGCGAATCCAGCCAGCCATCGTATTGTTGGGCTCGTTTCAGATCAAACAATCCCGTATCCATGACTTTCGAGAGAGGCACGACGGAATCCACGGTATCGTAGATTTCCGCCTGCGGGTTCAGAGCGCGGATCATGCCATGCACGGTGTGCCGTTGTCCCTCAGTAATGAGATCGGTCTTGTTGAGCAGGATGACGTTGGCGAAGGCGATCTGGTCACTGAGGAGATTCACGATGGTTCGTTCGTCCTGCTCGCCCACCTCCTCGCCGCGATCCTTGAGTTTATCGACCGCAGTGAAATCGCGGAGAAAGTTAAACGCATCAACTACGGTGACCATAGTATCAAGCTTCGCGATTTCGCCGAGGGATTGCCCGTTCTCATCGCTGAAGGTGAAAGTCTCGGCCACCGGCATCGGCTCGGAGACGCCGGTGGACTCGATGACGAGGTGATCGAAACGGCCTTCGCGGGCGAGTTTGCCAATCTCTAACAGAAGATCCTCGCGCAACGTGCAGCAGATGCAGCCGTTGGTCATCTCGACCATTTTTTCCTCTGTGTGGGAGAGTGCGGCATCGCCGCTCCGGACGAGATCGGCGTCTATGTTCACTTCGCTCATGTCATTGACGATGACGGCGACGCGCTTGCCCTCACGGTTGCGTAGGATGTGATTCAAGAGGGTGGTTTTTCCCGCTCCGAGAAAGCCGGAGAGGACAGTTACTGGCAGTTTTTTGGTGTTGGTCATGATTGTATCAGGGTTGCTTTGGTTCTCATTTCCGGCACGGGATCGCGTAATACGGAATGCTGGCGCAGCAGGAGGTGCTTGAGCGCGGTGAGGTGCGGGAACTCGACGAGCATGCCGATGATGAGGGCAGCGTGGATGAGTGGCTGGTCCGGGAAAGCGGCGGTTGTGAGGCCGAGCATGAGCGGGGCGTTGCGCGCGGCGGTGGTCATGGTTAGGAGCGCGTGCTCCGGGTGGGCGAGCCGAAAGCGGCGGGAGAGGAAATCACTGACAAACCACGTGGCGACGAAGAACAGGAATACCGCCACCAGAATGAGACCGAAGGCGGTCGCGTGGGCGAGGATGGTGGTGATGTTTCCCGCGAAAATGCAGATCACAAGCGCCGCGATCACGAAGGGCACCATCGCGTTGGCAAGGCGCAGTATTTTCCCGAAAACCGTTTCTGATAAAACACGCTTGAGAATCTGGTGCGCGACCACCGCCCCGAGAAATGGCAGAAGGAACCATTGCCAAAGCGTGCCGACGATGGCGGAGGCATCAATCCCGCCACCCTTTCCAACGAATAGCCACAGGAACGCGGGGAAGAGCAAAAGCTGCGAGATGAGATTGATCGGCAGCAGGACGGCCCCGAGCGCGGTGTTGCCCTTCGCCAAGCGGGTGAAGCCAAGGAACCAATCGGTGCAAGGGGCGATGAAATAGATCAGCAGGCCTGTGTAGAGCAGCGGTTTCCCCGAGAGAAACAGCGAGGCGATGCTCCATCCGATCAGCGGGATGAGGATGAAATTCGCGACCCAGGCGATGGAGAGAAAACGCAGGTGGTTTTTCGCATCCGCGAGTTTCCCGAAGGAGATTTCAAAAAACAGGAGGGAGACGAGGGCGAGGATGAGGGGATCGACGAAACCTGTCATTTTCGTGGAAGCGGAAAGAGAGTGAAACCCGACGGATGAGCCAATGGCGATGGCAGCGAGCAAGAGGGTTGTGGTTCCGAAGTTGGAGAGAAGGCGTTGCATGTTTTTGTCAGTGCGAAAAGGCGGCGGGCATGGGTTCTTCTGAGGTGGGCTTGAGGGCGCACTGGCAGTCGGTGCAGCAGTCGAGATCCGCGTTCATGAAACCGGCCTTGAGGTAGGGCAGGAGTTTTTCATCGACGTCCGGCTTGCCGCAGCGGGTGGCGATCTCGTGGGCGATGACTCCGAAGCGGGCGCGGAATTTGTAGATGAAGCAGAAAAGCGAGCTGCGGTGGACGAGCTCGGAGCCGGAGTAGAAAAGGTTTTCCGTGAGGGTGGATTCATCGGCCTCCTCGGTGAACACGGGGCGGTCGTGATCGTCGCGGGCGAAGAGCTTTGAGATTTGGGAGAGGCCGCCGGTGAAGCCGTTGGCGAGGATGGGGCGGGTGAAGCTGGAATAGGGAATATCGTCCTGATCGCGCAAAGTCCACCAGTCGGCGGCTTTCCCGATGTGGCGGATGGTGGTGTTTTTCACGAACTCCAGGCGGGTGGCTTTCTCCGGTGTTTGTAGTAGTTCGCGCAGGCGGTCGAAGGTGCGGGGGCTGAGCGAGCGGGAGGGATCCGGGTGATCGGAAGACCACGGCTCGCCACGTGAAATGAGACGCACGGATTTGCCGAGGTGGATGAGGTTCAGGGCGGCATCGACTCCGCTTTCGTAGCCGCCGATGACGGTGAAGTCCTCGCCACCGAGGGTGCTCCAGTCGCTGATTCCGGAGCTATGGAGGGCGAGATGCGCGCCCGGGAAACCGTGGCTGCGGGGCGTGAAAAACTGGCCGGTGGTCCAGACGACGTATTCGGCCTCGATCGCGCCTTTGTTGGTGGTGGCGAGGAAGCGGTCGGCTGTTTTTTCGAGAGCGGTGACTTCGATGCCCGTTTCCACCGGGAGCTGGAAGTGGGCGGCGACGGTTTCCAGATATTTCGCATACTGTTTCCCGGTCGGGTGCTGGGTGCGGAGGAAATCGGCAGGCGAGGTCTCGGGGTCGATTGCGTTGAGATCTGCGAGGCCGAAGGAGTTCGAGTGGAAGGATGGGGTGATGAATTTCATCTGAGCGGGCCAGGCGCGGAAGGCGGCGCCGATTTCCCGGGAATCGACGACGAGGAGGTCGATGACACCGGTGCGCTTAAGGGCGGCGGCGACGCCGAGACCGGCGGGACCAGCTCCGACGATGAGCACGCTGGTGATGGTATGTTGACTGTTCATGGCATGGAGCACCCGGAGCCGAGGATGCGTCTGGCGGAAGCGAGGATTTCCTGCGGATCCATGTCCGGGCCGATGAGGATGGCGGAGCTGGGGACGCGTGGGCTGACCGGGACTTCGAGCGGGTCCGCCATCAGCTCCTCGCCGACCCTTTCGAAGAGGCGGCGGATGTCCGGCTCGTCAGGCGTGGAGACGAGGGCTTTGGCGCGGATCACGCTCTTGGGGAGTGCGGCGAGCCAGGACCAGATTGCAGGGCGGGAAACTTTTTCAGGAAGAAGGATCTGGCAGCCGGTGAACTGGTGGGCGAGGTGGCCGTGGTGCCTCGGATTGAACGGAAAAAACATACTGGATCCTGCCGGATCCCGGAGCAAGCCGGTCAATACAAGGCGGCTCGACAGTTGTGCCAAGTCCGCTGCGAGGAGGGCGGGAGTCGTCTCGCTCGCGGTTGGATTGATCGCGCGGATCCGAGTGTAGAGGATGTTCCGCTCCACCACTGTGATTTCTTCCGCGTGGCTGAGGTGGAAGTGGCTGGCAGTCTCGAGCTGGAGCTCCCGCAGTGCGCGGTGCTCTTTGGATTTCCCGAAATGGCGGGCATCCAGGACGCAGACCTGCCATCGGGGCTGGCGGAGGAGTTTCGATTCCAGCAGGGTGAAGGACTCAAGCAGCGGCACGGGATCGGCGGTGCCGTTGAGTTCCACGAAGAGGAGGTCGTTACGGGAATTGGCGACGGAGCTGGAGAGATCGACGAGGAAATCCAGCCCCTCGCAGCAGGCACAGGATGCAGAGATGGGTTCCACGGTGGCGGCGGTATCACGGAGGGTTTCGGAGTCGAGTTGAGCATTCTCGTAATCGTTCAGAATGACATCGGCGCGGAGCTTGAAGGGGGCGGTGGCTTTTAGAAGACCGCGCAGGAAGGTCGTTTTCCCAGCTCCGAGAAACCCGGTGATGAGGACGAGGGGCTTGCGAGTCTGAAGTTGCCTGATGTTTTCCGGCAGGGAGATCATTCCGTGGCCTCGCTTTCCGCTTGCCTGAACCATTCGCTGACCTGGTTCAGGTAGAGTCCGCCGTAGGCTTCCAAGAAGGCAGCGGTGGAGGGGATGGAGGCATTCCCAAGGGCGGTGATGCGCTCCCGGCAGTAGGCCCGTCCGAGGATGAGTCCGCAGGAGCCGGTGATGGCACTACGCCATTCGTAGTAGTTAGCGAAAGTGTGCATGGGGATGTTACGGGCAAATGGTGCGTTCCAGGAGATCGAGGCATTCGATCCAGAACGCCGGCGTCATGGCGCCATAGCGCATGGTGTCTGGGCCGGTGCTGGTGGTGTAGAGGATGTTGCTCGGCTCCTCGACAAGCTCTGCGAAAAGGGTGCCGAGCACGTACCGGCGGATCTCGTCATGGCCGATGAAATCGGGGGCTGAGCCACTGCAGGCGTGGGCGCGGAGAGCTTCGAAGACAAGCTTGAGATCGGTGGGCGAAAGTCTGACTCCGACCCTTTCAGCGGAAACCGAATGATCGCCGATGATGGCGAGCAAGCGCCCGAGGATGCGTGATTTTTCCCTGCGGGGATTATCAATTTCGGGAAATACAGGCGCGGAAGCCGGTTCTGGCAGGCCGGGATCGTCCATGTGTAAAGTAGCACCATCTGCGCGGACGATCGTTCGCCCGATAGTTGGCAATCGGAAGTCGTTCATGCGGCACGGGATAAGGAAAATCGTTTTGCGCGGGGTGTGGTGGCCGGGTTTTCCATGAGGAGGCAGAGCCAAGCGATAGCATCCGCAGGGCCGAGCCACGGCTTGGACTTGGGAAGGGTCTTGTATTTGCGGAAGCAGTTGGTGCGGTATGCGCTGCCCATTTCCCCGGCGACCCATGCTTCGTGATCCAGCCACCATGCGAGGAAAGCGGAGATCGCGGGCAAATCATCTTCCAGGGTGGGCGCGGAAAGGTTTTCTGGAAGCCAGTTGCCTGGTATCGGGGGAGTGTTTCCCATCCAGCGGAAGCATTTCCCTTTCGGGCGGATGAAGAAGAAACCGGAGTGTCCGGTTCCGGAGATCCAGCCGACGCAGGCACCGTGCAGAAAAATCTCACCGTCTTCCCATGGCAGCGAGTAGCAGCTCGTGCCTTTCAATCCAAGGGATGGGGTTTTGGCGAATCCGCGCTTCTGAAAGAGATTTCCGACAGGGAGGGCCGCATCCATGCCCCAGAAAAACATCTGCTGCGTGAAGGCTGCGGAGAGATCCCGGAATATGGGGAACGCCGTCGGCCTGGTGATGGCTAAGGGAGATTGTCGTGAACAGGGTGGGTTCATGCGAACGCAAACTAGTTGCGACAATACCCTATGCCAATAACAATTGCGATAATTTTGCGTTAAGGGGGAGCTTCACGACGATCAGGCTTGCGGAACCGGACTGGCGGGTGAAGATTGGGAGCTTGAGAATGGGCTACAAGGAGGCGATAGAATGGCTCTTCGGGACGCAGCAGTTCGGCATTAAGCTGGGACTGGAGGGACCGCGGGCTTTGTTGAAAAAGTGCCTGGCATATCCGAAGCACGGGGTAAAAGTCGCGCATGTCGCTGGAACGAATGGCAAGGGCAGCACTTGCGCGATGATGGATCGCGTGGCGCGTTCCTGTGGATGGAGGACGGGGCTTTTCACATCACCGCATCTCATCGACTACCGGGAGCGGATGAGGGTTTCCGGAGAAATGATTTCCGAGGAAAGGTGCGCGGAGTTACTGACCGAGCTGCGTGCGGTGTGCGAGGTCCTAGAGACGCATCCGACATTTTTCGAAATCACCCTCGCGGTGGCGATGAAGTGGTTTTCCGAGCGCGGTTGCGAGTTGATTATTTTGGAAACGGGAATGGGCGGGCGGCTCGACGCAACCACCGCCGTGCCTGCCGACGTGTGCGTGATCACGCCCATCGGGATGGATCACACCCAATGGCTGGGCGATACGCTTGCGAAAGTGGCGGCTGAGAAGGCGGGGATTTTTCTGGAGGGAGTCCCCGCTGTTTCCGCACCGCAGGAGGAGGAGGCGGAGTTTGTTTTGGAAAAGGAGGCTAACGAGAGGAGGTCTCCACTGACGTTCATCGCGCAACCGCTGGAGGGTTACGGCATCGCGCTCGCGGGAAATCATCAGAAGTGGAACGCCGCTCTCGCGCTCGCCGCACTGCATCATCTGGGTGTGCGATTGGGCTTCGAGAGTGTCTCGGACGGACTTGCGAAAGTCTCGTGGCCGGGAAGATTCGAGCGCATTTCCTCGGAAGGAAAAGAAGTGATCCTGGACGGAGCGCACAATCCCCATGCGGGAAAAGTCCTGCGCGAAACGTGGCTTGCCGAGTATGGCGAAGGCATTGGCACCCTCGTCTTCGGCGCGGTGGAATCGAAAGACGTTTCCGGAATCCTCAGGGAACTCCACGGACTCAATGCCCGGATGATTTTTTGCAAAGTCGGCACCCTGCGCGGCCTGCCGACCTCCGAACTTTTGAAAAGCCTGCCCGAAGGAGCCGAGGCGGAATGTCACGACACTTTCGCCGGGGCGATTATCGCCGCGAGGAAACACGAGGGGCCCATCCTCATCGCGGGATCGCTTTTCCTTGTCGGCGAGGCACGGGCGGAGCTGCTCGGTGGCGAGTTTCTGGCGAGCGCGCAGTGAAATTTCAAAACTCAAAATTCAACTCTCAAGGAAGACAGAGCCCACTCTCGCCAAGAAAATCCGCGTCCATCAGCGGTTCAAAAACACATCCCAGGACATCCTCAATCAAACGCGTATTCCTTCCCTTTCACGGTCACGTTCGGCGGGACTTTGGTTTTCTCAAAGAGGTCGTAGCCGGTTTTGAGATTTCCCCAAAAGGGCAGCCACTTGTCTCCGGCGGCTTTTCCCATCCTCTCCTCAGTCATGCGGAAGGGGAAGATATGGATTCGGAAAAACGGCTGCCCCGCCTGGAAGGCATCCTCGCAGAGCGTATAGATCTCCTCGATCTTCTCATCCGTCATCGCCAGGCAGCCGATGGAGGCGGTGCTGCCGTGGACCATGATGTAGCTGCCGGTGCGCCCGTTCGCGCGGTCGTAGGAGTTGGGGAAACCGATGTTAAAAGAGAGATGGAAGGAGCTGTTCGGGTTCATCGCCTTCGGACCCACGGCATAGAATCCTTCCGGCACCTGACCGTCGCCTTCCGCGAGCTTCGGGCCGAGTTCCCCGCTCATGCCCGCGATGGGATAAGTACGGAAGATCTCGTACTTCCCGCTTTCCTTGTTTCTCAGGAAAAGCTCCAGCTCCCGATCCTCTTTGAAGGCGCGGATGAAAACCGGCGAGCCGGGCGCGATTTTCTTTTCCTCCAGAGCGGTTTTCAGATCCGGCGTGACGCGGGCCTTCGCCTCCGCCGCCCGCGCCTGACCTTTCGCGCTGTCCCGGCAGGAGGTCATGAAGATCAACGCGGGGAGCAACAGGAAGGTCAGGGTTTTCATCAGAAAAAGGTTCACCAGTTTTCACCGATCCAGTCCGAGGGATAATCCCCCTCCTCGGAAACGGTCTGGTCGCCGAGGCCGCTGCCTTTGGACATGATGACGATGGTGTGATCCCCCGCGCCGGATGATCCAGTCACGCGGAAGCCTTTCGCGGCCTGTTCGTTGATCCAGTCCGTTGGCCACGGGCCGGGCATGCTGAAAGTCTGCTCCTGGATGGCGGTGCCCTTGGTCATGACGAAGAGCCAGCCGTCCTCCTCATCCTCCGGAGTGTCGTCGCCGGCGATGGAGGTGATGCGGTAGCCCTCCGCCCAGCGGTCCTCCACCCATTTCTGGCGCTCCGGGGTGAAAGGAGTCGGAAGGGTGTAGCGTTGCGCTCCCCAGCCGGTGTCCGAGGTCATGACCGTGAGCCAGCGGTCTTTCCAGCCGCTGATCAAGGTGATGCGGTAGCCGGCTTCGTTCTGCTTGGTGATCTGCGATTGGTCGAGCGCGTAGCCGATGACGAACTGTTTGCCCTTGGTGCCGGTGCTCATCACGACGTTCCATGTGTCCTGGTCCCCGGAGAGCGCGGTGATGCGGAAACCCTCTTCCCAGCCCAGGTTCACGGCATCCTCAGGCCACGGGCCGAGGCCAAGCTGGCGTTGGTCGATGAAAGGCGTATTTCTCGACATGGTGACGCGCCAAAGCTTGTCGAAGCCGGAAACTCCGGTGATGCGGTAAGGCTCTCCCTTCGGCTGGTTCTTGGGAGCGGGCTTGCTATCGAGCTGCGGGACCTTGATGGGCGGGCCGTCCTGTCCGGGCTTTTTCGCGGAGCGCGCTTCCTCGACAAGCATGGCGAGGTTGTCCCCGCTCCATGAGGCGGCCATTTTCCGCGCCGCATCCGGATCGATGGCTCCGGAGGTGGAAACGAGTTCGGCGAGACCAGGGCTGCGCTTCGACGAGGCTTCAAGCAGGCGGCGGACGTCTTTTGCTGAGAGATTGGGGAAATCCTTGCGGATGCCGGCGGCGACACCTGCGACAAGAGGCGAGGCCATGGAGGTGCCGCTCATCGGCGCGTCGAGGCCGGAGAGCAATGAGGAAACGATGTCCTCGCCCAGGGCTGCGATCTGGACGGAGCGGACGCCCCGGTTGGAGAAGCTGGAGGGCTTTCCGGTCGCGTCGAGGGAGGCGACGGTGATCACGTTCGGGAAAAAGCGGGAGAGATAAGGAGGGGAGGGAAGCTCGACATCGTTGTCGGCGTGCTCGTTACCCGCGGCGATGCACACCAGCACGTCGGGATTTTCATAAAACACCAGTGCGAAGGCGGCGGCATCCGCGATGGTGAGTTCGAGCACCAGGTTTTCCAGAAGGATGCCGTCCTCGCCCTGGTATTGCTTCTCCGCGGTATCGGGATTTTTTCCGTGGAGAGTATAGATCTCCTCAAGCTCCAACTCCATGCCCTCGAAGTAAGGGCGCGGGCGGGACCAGCTCATGTTCGCGACACCGGCTCCGCAGGTGCGGAGGTAGTCCGAGGCGCGGCGGGCTTTCTTGATGGACTCCGCGCGGTAGCGGGTGATGACCTCTTTCACGAAAACAGCGTAATCATCCGTCTTGGAAGCCAATTCCACGAGAGCGGCGATGTCCGTGAAAACCTTTCCGGAAGGCGGTGTGACCTGACCCAGCACGGAGCCATGGATGAGGGCTTTTCCATCGCTGTATTTCGCGATGATGCCGGCGACGTGGGTGCCGTGCGAGGCGGAGTAGAGCATGTCCGCATAGACGAAGTCGTTGAGGTCGAGACTGGCTCCGGCCAGCGTTCCGAAGCCGATCTGGCGGACCAACGGATTCTCGTATCGACCGCGCAGAAGGCTCTCCATTTTCTCGTCACCACGGATGGCCAGCAGATAGTCGTTGAGGAGCTGGCGGAGAAAAGTCTTGGTCGCGTCGCTGTCGTCGATGGATAGCTGGGGCGCGCGGAGCGGCTCGTCGCTTTGGAAGTTCCAGCCGTAGATGTCGTCGATGAAGGCGTTCTTGTCGTCATCTCCGCCGTTCTTGCCTTTGAGTTCCGCCTCGTTGACCGAGTAGAATTTCTTCAGGTTGGGATGAAATGGATCGATCCAGTTGTCGTTGATGAGGGCGAGGTTGGGGATCTTCGCTTTCACCGCGGGGCGTCCGTATTCCTGGCAGAAGGCGTAGGCGCGGAGGATGAGTGAAAGTGGCGCGTAGGCCTCGCCCTTCATATCGAGATACTGCTTGGCGATCTTGCCGCTGTTGTCCTTCACATCGGCCTTGGCGCCACCCCAGACGAGACGTCGCACGGATTCGAAATCACCCGCCTTGGCCGCCAGCATCAGGGGCGTGCGGCCCTCGCCGTCCCGGATGTTCGGATCGGCCTCGGACAGGGCGAGCACGATGCGAGGGGCGTCGCCCTCGGCGGCGGCTTTCAGAAGGGCGTCCTCCGCCTGACCGGCGAAAGCGGTGGGAAATATCAGCGGGGCGCAGACAAACAGCGCGCGGAGGGGGAGCGTTTTCATCGTTTTATCTCTAACAGACGCCTTGCTCTTAAAGGAAATTAGGGACGATGGCAAGTATGCGGGAGGATTTTACGTAAATTTTCCCCAGATACTTGCATCCGCGGAACGTTCCGGCTTACCGGCTGTCCCCGCCTTATGCGCTGATACCCGCATCCCGGAGCGCGTGGATGGCGAAGTCGATTTCCTCCGCGGTGATGGAAAGAGGAGGCATTAGAACCACTGTATCGAGGATATTGCGGGTGATGAGGCCGTGGGAACGGGCGGCGAGAGTGATCTTTTCTCCAAGGCCTTCCCGGTATTCGATACCCGCGATGAGGCCGCAGAGGCGGATTTCCAGGATCGAATCGTCCTCCGACTTCAGTTCAACCAGCCTGTTTTTGAAATGCGCGATCTTCGCCGGGAGAAGATCGAAGACACGGTCGGTTTCAAAAAGTTTCAGGGACGCAAGGGCGGCGGAGCAACCGATGGGATTGGCCGTGTAACTATGGCCGTAGTAGAAGGCGTTCTCCGCAGGACCGAGGAAGGCTTCATATACTGCGTTTGTAGTAAGTGTGGCCGCCAGCGGGACGTTTCCGCCGGTGAGTCCCTTCGCGAGGCAGAGGAAATCCGGGATGACGTTCTCCCTCTGGCAGGCGAACATGGCGCCGGTGCGGCCGAAGCCTGTCATCACCTCGTCGAGGATGAGGTGGATGCCGTGCTTTCCGGTCCAATGGCGCAGATCGGAGAGCATTCCCTCCGGCCATGGCCGCATCTGGTTCACGCCTTGAATGAGTGGTTCGATGACTACCGCGGGTATGGTAGCCGGATCGATGGATGGAAGATCGTTGATCGAGGATAGGAACCGGGTATCGAAACCCATCGGGCGGAAACGGGAGAAAAAGCGGTCCACGCCTCCCAGCGAGGCCGCTCCCAAGGTATCGCCGTGGTAGGCGTTGTCGAAGGCTAGGAAACAGGTCCGCTTTTCCTGCCCTGTCTGCATCCGGGACTGGAGCGACATTTTCAGAGCGACCTCGACCGCCGTGGAACCGTTGTCCGAGAAGAAGACCCGCTCCAAGGTCTTTTCCGGGAAATAGGAAACCAGTTTCTCCGCAAGCTCGGAGGCCAGCGGATGGCCGAGACCGAGGTAGGACGAATGATCCAGCGTAGCGGCCTGCTTCGCGATCGCCCAGGCGATCTCCGGGCGGCAATGACCGTGGATGTTGGTCCAGATGGACGAGTTCCCATCAAGATATTTCCTGCCTTCGGAATCCCAGAGCCACACGCCCTCCGCCCGTGCGATCATCAGCGGCTCATGCGCTGGATCGCACCACGCGTCCTGGGGAGTGAACGGATGCCAGCAATAGGCTTTGTCTGAGGTAACGGGATCCGACACGCGGAAGTTCTAACCGCGAATGAACGCGAATGAACGCGAATTTTTATAGGGTATGAATCAAGAGTGGGCGAATTGCCAGCTTCCTAGCGGCTCGATTTTGGAATCAATGGGTCACCGTTAAGATACTGGTGTTGGCGGATGACTGATCCTACACCTCCGCTTCCTCGCGGGCTCTGGCGAGAATTTCCAGCGTGCCATGTTTCTCACACCAGTCGATGATGTAGCTGAAATCGACTTCCTCTTGAACGCCGAGGATTGCGACCACGTCATCGAAATCCTTCGAGCGGGCGCCGCCTTTCGCCCAACGGAGTTTCTGGATGATGACATCTTCCATACGGGGCATCCAAGTGGTGGAGCCATCCCCGAAACAGACCTTCTCGCGGCGTTGGAATCGGGCCTGGTCGAAGTCATCCGTACTGAGATGGAACAGTTCGATCAGGAAATCGGAATCCTCGATGACAATGACTTCCTTCCGCGTCGTGGTCACCATCTCGAAGGTGCTTTGCTGATCGAAGCTGAGACCTTCGGGCAGTCGCTTCACGATTTCGGAGAGGGATCGGGAGTCGAACTGAAACACCAGATCCGCATCCTTGGTGGAGCGAGGAATCCCGTAGAAATTCGAGGAATACGAGCCGACCACCATGTAGGGTGTATCCAGCTCGTTGAGGATGCCGATTAGGGCGAGAAGTGCGTCGTTTCCAGTCATGGCATTTATCGCAAGAATTTCAACCGACGCCTCAGTTCTTCCCTGCACTGCTCTTTTGTCCATTGCGGATATTGGTTTCTTATCCCTGCGAGGGTGATTCCGCAGGCATATTCGAACAGCTCCGCCCCGGCAAAAAATTTTTCAGATGGAGACATGCGCCGCGCCTGGCGGATTTTCCGGGCATGGCATTCCGCGGCCTGTTGGCGGATTTGCTCGGCGGTGGTTTCCATGGGGGTATGGTAGTGCGCCGGAGGGAAAATTGGAAGAGCGCTTTTGATTTGCCGGCCGGAAAAATCCGCTTGTGACCGGAAACGGATTGTTGAGGATGGCGCGATGAAACTCTCCCTGCTCGCCCATGGAGTTTCATGGTTTTTTCTCGAAATCGCTTCCTTCCAAATTGACCTGGCAGACGCTGCCGGACGCGAAGGAGTGGCTGTCGGCCACGTGCCGAGACGATAGGCGGCCTGAGCCTTGCTGCTTAGAAATCGTATTCGTCGATGTTCTCCTTGGTGAAAGTCACCGGCGGGCCGAGGATGATGCTGTCGCCTTCGACTCTCATTTCGCCGAGCTTCCCGGCGGTGAATTTTTCCGCGCCTTTTTCCAAATCACCCTTCGCAAGCGCGACGCCGGCCTGCACCGCGAGATAGCCGAGGTCCTCCGGACTCCATAGGATCACCGCCTGGGTTACGCCCTCTTTCACGTAGGCGCGGTTCTCACTGGGCAGGCCGAGGCCGACGACTTTCACCTCTCCGGTTTTCCCCGCCTGCTTCACCGCCTCTGCCGCTCCGGGAACGCCGGGCGAGCACACCGCGACGATCGCTTTGAGGTTCGGGTGGGCGCTGAGAAGATTCGTCGCCTCCTGTTGCGCCTTGTCCTTCTGGTCATCGCAAGGGCGCACGTCCACGAGCTTGAGTCCCGGATATTTCTCCGCCTGGCGCTCCTTGATGTATTTGATCCATTCGTTGAGGTTCGCCGAAGTCAGCGTGCCGGTGATGATGGCGAACTCGCCTTCCGCGCCCATCTGCTCGACCGCGCTGTCGATCAGCTTCTCGGCGATTCCCTGCGCCGTCGCCTGATTGGCGAAAAACGATCTCGCATCCGGCTGCGCGTCGGCATCGTAGGTCACGACCTGATGCCCGCATCCTGCGCTTTCCTCAACGCGGTGGAAATGGAATCCCGGTTCTCACACGCGGCGACGATCACGTCCACCCCGTCCGTGATCCAGTTCTCAACGATCTCGTTCTGCTTCGCCGGATCCGCGCTGATCGGGCCATCGGTGCGCAGGTCGATGCCCAAGTCTTCCGCAGCCTTCCGGGCACCCTTCTCGCAAGTCACAAAGTACTGGTTGCCCTTGCTCTTCAGGAGGAAGCCGACCGATAGCCTGCCGTCAGTCTCCGCCTTCTTGCAGGAGAGAAACGGCAGGAGGGAGAGAATGAGCAGAGCGGAGAGCAAGGATTTTCGGGTCATGGACGGATGTTGATTTCCTACGTTGGATTTGTCAAATCCGGGAGAGAATCTGGATTCGATCACACTCCCGCCCTACAAATCCGACGATCTCAATGACGTTCCCGAAATTTCAAAGTTCGCCCACGCCCGTCGGCCTCTTCTTCGTGCGTACCGGAACCCTACCCGGTAGGAATGCCTGGACGATTTCGGTTCTCGCTCTTACGCGCCCTTGCTTTCTCTCGATCAGATTGAGTTTTGAAACCGAGTTCAGGTCCCGCTGGAGCATCCGGTCACCGGCATTTCCATAGTCCTTGGCAAGCTTGATGGACAGGTTCTCAACATCGGCGATTCTGACCCACTGATGCTTGGAAAGCTCCAGAACGAGGTCACGCTGTCTTTTCTGTGTCGGAGAGGTGCGTCTTTCACGGAAGATCTCATGCACGTAATTCTCCCATGCGACCACGAAATGCTGTTCACGGATTTGGGCGAGCTGGCTTCGGATGCCGTCCAGGAATCCCTGGAGCGCGTAGTGGACGAAAGGGATCGTGTCGCCTCCGGACTTACTCGCGTGGTCGAGTTGCCGGTAGTACTCGGTACGGGTTTGGTTGTAATGGTCGCTCAGGAGATGGGCCGCCGGCAACGCGATGCCGCTGGAGAAAAGAATGTGGAATTCCAGCAATCGCGCCGTCCTTCCGTTGCCATCTCCAAAAGGATGGATCCATGCGATATACAGGTGGGCGATAACCGCCTTGATCACGGCGAATGGAATCCTGAGTTCTTCGTCCGGAGGGTTGAAATCCCGGCCGTTGAGCCAATCGCAAAGACTATCCATCAGTTGCTCGCAATCCTCCGCCGGCACTCCCCTGTAAACGTTTCCAACGACGACCGAGTGGCGGCGGTATTCTCCCGGAACGACTCCGTCATCCACCTTCAGGTTCCTAAGAACACCCCGGTTGTAGGATTTGATGAGTTCAACGCAAAGGGTTGGTTTGTCGATTGCAGCCGGCGTGAGTTGGGCGCTGACTTCGTTGTTGCAAAGGTCGAGAATGTTCTGAACCTCCTGCTTGAGATATTCCTGGGACGGGGGGAGTTCAAGCTCACCGCGGATCTGTTGCAGAACCTGTTCTTCACTGAGCGTGTTTCCCTCGATCGCCGTGGTGCCCATAATCCCTTTTGCCAGAAATACCTGGTGGAGTTTCTGCGCGAACTCCGGGCGCAAGGGCACACCCGCGAGATGCTGGCACTTGGAAGCGATTTCCCCCAGCCGCAGCCAAAGGCGCAAGTCCGAGGGAGGGAGACGCAGCTGGAAGGTGATCCAAGGATGTGTTTTTTTCGCTTTCACTGAGATAGAATACGCCCGGTGAAACCGCGAACAATCACTACTTTGTCTATTTTTGACGCATTTTTAGGGTCTTTTAAAAGAAACTTTCTGGCGCATTTCGTTTTGGCTCAGAGTTCGGGCGGGTTTCCTTGGATCCTGCCCACTTCTCAGAGCCCCTTATCCGTCACCGCACCTTCGCTGGCGCTGGTAACTAGCTTGGCGTATTTCGCGAGGACTCCGTATCTGTAGCGTGGCTCCGGTTGCACCCACTTTGCTTTGCGGGAGGCGATTTCCTCGGCGGAAATGTTGACGTTGATTTTGTTTTCAACGGCGTTGATTTCGATCTCATCGCCGTCTTCGAGGATGGCGATGGTGCCGCCCTCAAATGCTTCCGGGGTGATGTGGCCGACGACGAAGCCGTGGCTGCCGCCGGAGAAACGCCCGTCGGTGATGAGGGCGACGTCCTTGCCAAGGCCGAGGCCCATGATGGCGGCGGTTGGGCCCAGCATTTCCCGCATTCCGGGGCCGCCTTTGGGGCCTTCCATGCGGATGACGATGACGTCGCCCTTGTTAATCCGTTTGGCGAGGATGGCTTTCATGGCGCAGTCCTCGGAGTTGTAAACCCGGGCGTTTCCTTTGAAGAGCTCGCCTTCTTTTCCGGAAATTTTGGCGACCGCGCCGCCTTCCGCGAGGTTTCCGTAAAGGATGCGGAGGTGGCTGTCCTTCTTGAACGGGTTGTTGACCGGGCGGATGATCTCCTGGCCTTCCGGATACGGCTTGGCGAATTTCCCGATGTTTTCCGCGAGGGTGCGACCGGTGACGGTCATGCAATCGCCGTGCAGGAGGCCTGCATCGAGGAGCATTTTCATGAGCGGGAGCGTCCCGCCGATGTTCACGAGTTCGGCCATCGCGTATTTCCCGGATGGGCGGAGATCGGCGAGGACCGGGACGTTTTTGCCGATACGCTCGAAATCATCGAGGGTGATTTCCACGCCGGCGGAGTGCGCCATGGCAGGGAGGTGGAGGCAGGCGTTGGTGGAGCCGCCTAGGGCGATGATAACGGTGATGGCATTCTCAAAGGCCTCTTTCGTCATGATGTCGCGTGGCTTTATACCCAGCTTGATGAGGTTGAGGACGGCCGCACCGGCATCGAAGCAGTCGCGCATCTTGTCATCGGAAATGGCGGCTTGGGACGAGCTGTTCGGAAGCGACATTCCGAGCGCTTCGATGGCGCTGGCCATGGTGTTGGCCGTGTACATCCCGCCACAGGAGCCGGGGCCGGGGATGGCGCGTGTCTCGATGTGCTCGAGTTCTTCGTCGGAGTATTCGCCGTTGGCGTGTTTGCCGACGGCTTCGAAAACCGAAACGATATCGAGATCCTTTTCCTCGCCTTTGATTTTCCCGCAGCCGGGAAGGATGGTGCCGCCGTAAACGAACACGGCCGGGCGATTCATGCGGCCCATGGCCATCAGGCAGCCGGGCATGTTCTTGTCGCAGCCGCCGATGGCAACGTAGCCGTCCATGCCCTCGCAGCCTACGACGGTCTCGATGGAGTCCGCGATGACTTCACGGGAAACGAGCGAGTATTTCATCCCCTCGGTGCCCATGGAGATGCCGTCGGAGATGGTGATGGTATTGAAAATGATGGCCTTGCCACCTGCCGCGTCGGCTCCCTTCGCGGACTCGACGGCGAGCTTGTCGATGTGGATGTTGCAAGGCGTGACCTGGCTCCAGGTGGAGGCGATCCCGATCTGGGGTTTCTTGAAATCCTCTTTCTCAAAACCGACCGCGTAAAGCATGGCGCGGCTGGGCGCGCGGTCGGGGCCATCAAGCATCAAACTGGAAAACGGGCGTTCTTGGTCATTCATCGGGCGGGGATGATTGAGTATGGAGCGGATTTTTGCAACCCCGCTTGCAAGGAAGAAACTGATCCGTTTCAGCGGCGTTTTTCAACAAGTTCGGCGATCTGCTCGGATAAGGTTTCATCCTTGGAGCTCCTTGCCTGTTCCTTCGCGAAATCTGCGACTTCAACCAGGATCCCGGGGTCTTCGATTCCCTCCAGTATCCTCATCATCTCCCCTTTTTCGGCCTTGAGAATGTGGTGACGGTAAGTGAAAAACATGGTCCTCGAGGCGAGACTTTCGTCTGTTAGATTTTTTGACCACTCCACCGTTTGCTCGACTGTTGCCTCGTTGAGCAGGCGTCCATGTGCCACCCGGACGCATTCCGTTCCGCTTCGCTGGGGAAAATCCCCGATCTTGAATTCGTATAAGAGCCTTTCAAGAGGCCAAGTGTAGAGAGGGTAGGTATCCAGGTCAGGGATGCACTTTTTGGGAATCTTCGGTTCGAGTCGGCTCGCCAGCCCGTCGTCGAGTTTTCCGTTGAGCGCTAACTGCTTTAAAACCCCTTGCGTCATCCGCTCGCGCATCCGTGAGCCTTCGGCTGTGACTTTGCTGTCATATGCCTTTCCGGCGAAAAGAGAGGACTCAAGATAGTGGATGAAAATCGGTTCGATTTCCTCGACCGGGTGCTTGCCGGCGTATTCAGCGAAGCCATTGCCAAGATTCACGGTGGCAAAATAAATGCCGCGCGAATATTCGTGCCGCCGCAACCATTTCAATCCGTATTCCGGAAGCCAGCGACCCAGCTCCGTTCCCAACGAATGCAAGACCGAATCATACTGGGGATCGCCTTTCAGCAGATCGTAGCAGCGGGTCGCCTCCATCAGATCGGCCTTCTCCTCACGGCTGATGATACGGACCACCGATCCGATGCGTGTACCGCGGATGGCAGTGCGGTTCAGGATGAATTCGAGAGCCCGTTGCGGGGCGACGGCATCATCCCCACTCACTTCCCGAAGGATCTTATGGTGCTCTTTACTGCCGTCGGAGAAGGGTCTGATACGTTTCTCCCAAGCTTTGAATTTTCTGTCGTCTTCGGTGGGAGTTTTGCCAAATTCCTGGAAGCAAACGATGACAGTGATCACGAGTAGCAGACCGGCAATACAGGAGCGTGACAGGCGAGACATGGCAAGACAGTTGAGGAAAATCCGGAGAAAAACAATATCCCAGGCGCGCGGAACCGAGAAAGTCAAAGAATTGCCCCCGAAGGTTTTGATCGTTGACGAAGTGCTCGCCGCCGCCCCAAAATCCAGCTAACGAGACACAGCAACCGCCACTAGCCGCCCTGTCAGCAACATCACCCGTATCATGAGCCTCAACTTCCGGCTCAACGTGCGCTCCCGCTATTGGCGGTGCGTGCTGTATGACGTTGAAATTTCCATTTGCCGACTACTACTGAGTTATGGAAACACTTGAAAAACAGAAGGATACGTTCGGGTCGGGAATCCCTGGGCTTGGCGCATGCGTGCTTTTGGCCACTGTGAACTCCATAGTCTTCGCCGTTTCGAACGGCCGTAATCATCACCCTACTGCACAGATTGGCGACTGGGGCATTGTCGGGAACCTGATTGCAGTCGTTGGTGCATGGTTAGTTTTCGGTCGAGGTAGACGTGATGGACTACTCGAATCGTTGGTAGCTGTGACGCTTCTTACGATACTACACTACCTTCTGGTTAGTAACCTCTGGACAATCATCGCGGATCGGACATAAATCCAACCATACAGACTACTCAAAACAAAAAGACGAACAAGATGGCGACGCCGAGGAAGCCGACTGATTAAGTTCGGAGCTTCCCCCGATACCGGAACCTCGATGCTGATGGCTTGGGGTAGAACGCATGGGGGAAGCTTTCCTCCGTGCGTCTGGTATGGAAGAGGGTTCCGGTGGTCCCGGAACTCTCTGTTGAGGATCACATTTTCTCGGCGGAGTATTCCCAGCCATCGCAATAAACGGCGCGTTTGACGAGTTTGGTGGCCTCTTCGTTGAGGACGGCCATGAACGACGCATCTACGGGATCTGGCTGAAATCCAGGAACTCCGCCAGGCGTTCGAGGGTTTTCCCGCCGATGCCTTCGACCTTGTCGAGATCGGCGAGGGATTTGTAGGGGCGGCCTTGGATGATGCGGTTGGCGGTGGTTTCGCCGATGCCGGGGAGGGTCATGAGTTCGTCGCGGGCAGCGGTGTTGGGGTTGAGGCGGGGGCCGGTGAACTCGCGTTTCGCGCCGGTGGCGAGATCCATCTCGGCTTCCTCGCTGCGTTGCTCGCCGCGCTCGGCGGGGAGTTTCTCCCAATCGGTGTGCTCCCATGCGCCGAGGCCGAGCTTGGCGGCGCGGAGCTCGAGATCGGCGAGTTCGTCGCGGAATGTGGCTCCGGAAACGCCGCCGGGGGTTTCCCGGTAAACCCCGAAGGCGCGGGCGAGGCCTTTGGAGACGAGGGCTTCGGAGAGGTCGGCTCCGTCAGAGGTGGTGACGAAGGCGTAGATGCGCTTGTGTTTCCCATCGCCCCGGGCATCGGCGAAGGCGGTGTGGATGGTGAAGGGCTTTGCCAGGAGGCTGGCGGTTTCGTCGGCTGCTTTTCCGCCGAGGCTTTTGGCGAGTTCTATGGATTTCTCCGGGGATTTCCCGAACTCGGCGATGCCGAAGTAGCGACGCTGCTCGCCAAGGCGGCTGGCATCGGATTTATCGGTGACGTGGTACTCGATGCAGTCCGCCCCATAGAGGCGGACGGTGAAATCTTTCCCCTCCGCCGTCCGCACGAGGAAGCTGTCGCCATCGGCCCATTCGGTGGGGACGAGGCGGCAGTTTTCCAAGCGCACGAGGGGATCGGGCGCGGCGTGGGCCAGGCCGCAGGTGGCTAGGAGGGCGAGGAGATATTTCATGGTTTAGGGATGTGGCGGTCGGGAGACCGCCACTCCATCTTCACATCTTCTCGGCGGAGTAATCCCAGCCATCGCGATAGACGGCGCGTTTGACGAGTTTGTTGGCCTCTTCGTTGCCGACGGCCATGAACTGTTTCTGATCCCACTCGACGGCCTTGCCGGTGCGGATGGCGAGGTCTCCGAGGAGGCAGAGCTCGGTGAGGGGCACGGCGTAATCAAACTGGGACATGGAGGCGAAGGCCTTGCCCTGCTTGATGGCGAGCGACCATTCCCGCTGCGGGTCTCCGGGGGTGGGGCTGCGCTCCTGGGTTTTCTCCGGAGGGCTGGCGAGGAATTCCTTGGAACGGTCCTCGGGGAGGATGGTGAGGTTGCTGGCCTGGTCGCCCTGGTTGTAGAGGATGCCGTCCGCGCCGACGACGTAGAAGCCGGTATCGCTGATTTTCCCGACGAGGCCTTCGGGAGGCTCGGGGAGGTTCGGGGAGCCATCGGGTTTTTTCCCCTCGTACCAGTGGAGCTTGATCTCGCCGTGGCCGGGGACGTCTTTCCAAAGAAACTCGACGGTCGCGCCATTGGGCCAGGCGACTTCGGTGAGGCCGTCGGCCTTCGCCTCGATCCGGTCGGGCACGCCGAGGCCGAGGGCGAAGACGAGGGGGTCGAGATTGTGGCAGCCCATATCGCCGAGGGCGCCGCTGCCGTACTCGAAAAATCCGCGCCATGCGAAGGGGTGGATGCCGGGGGAGTATTCGCGGTCCGCGGTGGCGGCGAGCCAGAGCTGCCAGTCGAGCGTGCCGGGGGCTTTTTCATCGGTCTTGAATGCGGCTGCCGGGCCCTGCGGCCAGATCGGGCGGTTGGTCCAGACGTGGATTTCCTTCACTTTCCCGACGACTCCCGCGTCGAACCATTCCTTGAGCAGGCGGTTTTCCTCAAAGGTGTGGCCCTGGTTGCCCATCTGGGTGATGACGCCTTTTTTCTTCGCGGCCTTGTGGAGCTGGTCGGCCTCCCAGAGGGTGTTGACGAGCGGCTTCTGGACCATGACGTGCTTGCCGAGGGAGATGGCGTGCATGGCGGCGGGGTAGTGGGAGTGGTCAGGTGTGGAGACGGTGACGGCATCGATGCCTTTTTCCTTGTCCAGCATTTCGCGGAAATCACGGTATTTGCGGGCTTGGGGAAATTTCTCGGCGGCCTTGGCGAGAAAGTCGGAATCGACATCGCAGATGGCGATGATTTCGTTTTCCCAGGAGGCGTTCTCCATGTCGGAAAAACCTTTTCCGCCGACGCCGATGCAGGCGATGCCGAGTTTTTTCCCGGCGGGGGTGCCCTGGGCGCGGAGCAGGAGATTCGGCATCGCGATGCCTGCTGCGGTGGTGGCGGTGAGTCCTTTCAGGAAGGAGCGGCGGCTGTGGTGGTATGGTTGAATGGGCATTTTGATTGGTGGATGGTGATACTTCTACATGCGGGGCGGGCGCGTTGTTTCAGGATCGTGCGAAATGGAGGGAAAGGTTTGCCATGCCGGGGTTTTCCGCTACTGTTAGGATATTCGTAAAAACACCCTTTTGCGAATCCACACAGTGCCATGATCGGAAAAATCCTTCGCATCCTCAAAGGCGGTCCCCGTCCGGACCGGGTCGAGCGCCCCTTGGACAAGACCACCGCGAAGATCAAACTCGGCATCGCGCTCTCCTCAGGCGGCGCGCGCGGCCTCGCCCATGTCGGCGTGCTCCAGGTGCTTGAGGAAAACGGGATAGAGATCCACGCGATCTCCGGCTCCTCCATGGGTGCGTACGTCGGCGCGCTTTGGGCGGCGGGATTTTCCGGGAGCGATCTCGTGAAACTCGCAGAGGAAATGCACGACCGCCGCCAGCTCTGGAAGCTCGCCGATCCCATCTTCCCTCCCACCCGCGGCCTCTTCCACGGCATCAAGGCCAAGGCCCATCTCGAGCGTTCTCTCGGAGATCTCCGCTTCGAAGACCTCGAGCGCAAGCTCCTCGTAATCACTGCGGATCTGGATTCCAAGGAGCGCCTCGTCCTCCGCTCCGGGAAAATCGCGGATGCCGTCCACGCCTCCTGCGCCATGCCCGGAATCATCGCCCCCGTCCTCCTCAACGGGCGCCGATGTATTGACGGGGGTGTGGTGGATCCGGTTCCCGTCGCCGCTTTGAAGAAATTCACCGACGTCGATAGAGTCATCGCCGTCTCGGTCATCCCCAGCTTCGAGGAAGTCGATGCGGGCCTGTATGTGAACGACGAGCACGAACTCCTCACTCCCTCCTTACCACGCCGTTTCCTCTCCGCGATCAACCGCAACGTCAACTTCCTCGCCAAGGGAAACATCGTCGATACTTTCCGCCAGGCCATCCGCTGCGCCCAGGTCCGGATCGCCCACGATTCCCTGAAACGCGCCGATCTCGTCCTCCGCCCCCAGCATTTCTGCGCCCCGTGGAACGACTACTCGAACTTCGCCAGATTCATCGACGCGGGTCGCAAGGTCGCCCTCGAGAACCTCGATGAAATCCGCGCACTTCTTGAAACCCAACCAGATGAGCAATCCTACGACAACATGGTGGGCGAACGCGTCGCCTGAAAACCTCCGCATCCACCAGGACGCGCTGCTCAAGCGCTTCCTGCAAACCCGCGCCGTGCCCTTCACGAAGTTCTACGGAAAGATGTTTTCCGAAAACGGAATCGACCCCCGCGACATCCGCAGCACCGACGATCTCACCAAACTCCCCTTTACCTCCAAAGCCGATTTCGAGAACCCCCGCGACTTCGTCATCATTCCGGATGAGGCCGTCGTGAAAAAGCAATGGCGCACTGTTTTCCGCGCCCTCACCACCGGCCCCTCCACCGCCAAGGCTGCGTTGGAAAAGGAATTCCGCCCCATCCTCCTCACCAGCACCACCGGTCGTTCCTCCGCCCCCGTTCCCTTTCTATATACCGCCCACGACATCGCCCGGCTCGAGGAGGGAGGCCGCCGTATGATGCGGCTTTGCCAATCGGACACCGCCTTCAAGCACGTCAACGCCTTCCCCTTCGCCCCCCACCTCGCCTTCTGGCAGGCACACTATGCAGGCACCGCTCACAACACCTTCATGCTCTCCACTGGCGGCGGCAAAACCATCGGCACCGAGGGCAACATCCGCATTATCGATAAAATCGATCCCGATGTCATCATCGCCATGCCGACCTTCCTCTACCACCTCCTGCAGGAAGGCAGCGCCGGCGGATCGCGTTGGAAAAACCTCAAACGCCTCGTCCTCGGTGGCGAGAAAGTCCCCGCCGGGATGCGCCGCAAACTCAAGGAACTCTGCGCCGGAATGGGAGCGGAGAACGTTTCCATCATGTCCACCTATGGCTTCACCGAGGCGAAAATGGCCTTCACCGAATGCCTCCCCACCAATGGTGAACAACCCTCCGGCTTCCACATCTACCCCGACATGTGTTTCGTGGAAATCATCGATCCCGACTCGGGCCAACGCGTCCCCGAAAACACCCCCGGCGAGATCGTCCTCACCCAGCTCGACGCCCGCGGCACCATTGTCCTCCGCTACCGCACCGGCGATCTTATCTAGAAAGGCCTCACCCACGCCCCATGCCCTCACTGCGGCCGCACCTGCCCCAGACTGTTAGGAAAAATCTCCCGCGTCTCCGATTTCAAAAACCTCCATATCGACAAGCTCAAAGGCACCCTCGTCGATTTCAACGCTCTCGAAAACATCCTCGACGACACCGAAGGCCTCGGAGCATGGCAGGTCGAACTCAGAAAACGCAACGACGACCCTTTGGAATCCGACATCGTTCTGGTCCATGCCGTGATCATGAATGGCGAAGAGGAAATTCTCCGCGAAGCCATCCACGACCGCTTCAAATCCGCCACCGAATTCGCCCCCAACGAAATCCGATTCCATACCTGGGAACAAATGCGAAAACTCCAAGGAGTTGGCAAAGAACTCAAGGAGCAGAAAGTCAAAGACAACCGCGAAAACTTAAAACCTTAAACTCTAGATCTCAATTCCCAAAACCCCAGTTTTCCTTCCGTGTTTTCCGTGCCTTCCGTGGTCAACCCTCTTCTCCCCAACCCCAGCCCGTCAACCCCCGCAAAATCATCTCCTCTGGCCTCTGGTTTCTGACCTCTGACATCTCAATAATATGTTCATCCTAGCCGCTACCCGCACGCCCTTCTGCAAAATGGGCACAGACCTCGCCGCCCTCACCGCCGACGAACTCGGCCGCTCCGCCGTCTCCGCGCTCCTGACGCAAACCGGCATCGACCCCGGCGAGCTTTCCGAAGTCATCCTCGGCTGCGTCGCCCAGCCCACCGAAGCTGCCAACATCGCCCGGGTCATCGCTCTGCGCGCCGGCATCCCCCAGCACGTCCCCGCCGTCACCGTCCACCGGAACTGCGCGTCCGGTATGGAGTCCGTCACCAGCGCCCACCAGCGCATCGCCGCTGGCCAAGGGGATCTGTTCATCGTTGGCGGCGTGGAAAGCATGACCCACATCCCCCTCCTTTTCCCCCACGAAGCAGCCCTCCACTTCGCCGATCTGAACCGCGCGAAATCCTCCGGCCAGAAACTCTCCGCCGCCGCCAGCTTCAATCTCTCCGATTTCAAACCCCGCGTCGGCCTCGAACTAGGACTCACCGATCCCTACACCGGCCTCATCATGGGAGACACCGCGGAAATCCTCGCCCGGGAATTCAACATCACCCGCGAAGCCCAGGACAAGTTCGCCGCCAGCTCCCACACCAAAGCCCTCGCCCACCGCGCTGAACTCAACTCCGAAATCAGCCCCGTCTATACCAACGGCAAAGCCATCACCGAGGACAACGGCATCCGCACCGATTCCACCCCGGAAAAGCTCGCCACCCTCCGCCCCATTTTCGACCGCAGCATCGGCTCCGTCACCGCAGGAAACAGCTCCCAGATCACCGACGGAGCCGTCGCCCTCCTCGTCGGCACCGGGGAAGCCGCCAAGCGCCTGGGTATCGAGCCCCTCGGCCGCCTTGCCGCATACGCCTACTCCGGCTGCGATCCCGCCCGCATGGGCCTCGGCCCCGTCCACGCCATTGCAAAAGCAAAACACCTTTCCGGCCTCACCCCCGATGACGCCGACATCATCGAGATCAACGAAGCTTTCGCCGCCCAGGTCCTAGCCGTCCTCGCATCTTTAAAAGACCCCACCACCCACCACCTCGACATCCCCTCCTTCGACATACCTCTGGAAAAGCTCAACCAGCGTGGCGGCTCCATCGCCCTAGGCCACCCCGTCGGAGCCACTGGTGCCCGCCTAATCCTCACCGCCCTAGACCAGCTCAAAGTCACCAACCAAAAACGAGCCCTCGCCACCCTCTGCATCGGCGGCGGCCAAGGAGCGGCGCTATATTTGGAACGCGCATAGCCCCAGTCTTCCTTGAGAGTTGAATTTTGAACTTTGAACTTTGAAATTTATGAACATCACCCTCACCTTTTCCAACTCCACCGCCATCCTGGTCTTCGACCGCGAGGGCTCGGCAGCCAACATATTCGACTCCGCCACATTGGAGGAGCTTTCCGAGCGGCTCGACGAGCTAGCAGCCCAGCCCGAAGTCACCGGCCTTCTCATCCGCTCCGCGAAACCGAACATTTTCATCGCCGGGGCCGACCTCAACGAACTCTCCACCGCCCGTGGCGAAAGACTCCAGCGCCTCATCGCCACCGGCCAGACGCTTTTCAACCGCATCGCCGACCTCCCTTATCCCACCGTCGCGGCCATCCACGGCGCTTGCGTCGGCGGCGGATACGAGCTCGCCCTCGCCTGCGATTGGCGGGTCGCCAGCGATTCCCCGGAAACAAAAATCGGCCTCCCGGAAACCCAGCTCGGCATCCTCCCCGCATGGGGCGGCACAACCCGCCTGCCCGATCTGTTAGGCCTACAGGATGCGCTCCCCGTCATCCTTTCCGGGAAACTCCACTCCGCCGCCCTCGCGAAACGCAAAGGCCTCATCGACGATGCCGTCCCGAAAGAGCATCTGAAAACACACTCCCTCAGCTTCCTCCCAAAGGGCAAGCGCCACCATACCCACAACCCGATGGTCCACAACCAGGCGGTCGCAGCCGTCATTCGCGTCCAAGCGCAGAAGGAGCTTCAGAAAAAAACACGCGGCCACTACCCTGGCCCGGAGGCCGCGCTCGAAGTCGCCGTCGCCTCCATCGGCCGCACCCGCGCCCAGTCCCAACAGGCGGAGCGCGAGGCCATCGAGCGCCTCGCCTCTCTGCCGGAGACCGCCCGACTCATCCGTCTCTTCTTTCTCCAGGAGCGCGCGAAGAAACACAAGCACACCTCCGCCGAGCCGCGCGAAATCCATCATGCCGCCGTCATCGGAGCCGGCCTCATGGGTTCCGGCATCGCCTACTGGCTATCCACCCGGAAGATCGAGGTTACCCTTCAGGACATTTCCCCGGAGGCCCTCGCCCATGGCATGAAATCCATCACCGGCCTCTACGCCGATGCGGAAAAACATCACGTCCTATCCAAAACCGAAGCCGCCCGTGGCCTCGACCGCATCCATCCCGCCACTGGAAACATCCCGCTGAAAATTTGCGATCTCATCATCGAGGCCGCAGTGGAAAAACTTTCCATCAAAAAGCAGATCTTCGCCGATCTCTCCGCCCGCTGTCGCCCCGATACCATCCTCGCCACCAACACCTCCGCCCTCCCCATCCACGAGCTTGCCTCATCCATCACGAACCCCGAAAGACTCGTCGGCCTCCATTTCTTCAATCCCGTCCACAAAATGCAGCTCGTCGAGGTCGTCCGCACCGAGTCCACCTCGGACGAGACCCTCGCCACCGCCGTGGCCTTCGTCCGGAAGATCGGCAAGCTCCCGGTGGTCGTCAAAGACTCCCCCGGTTTCCTCGTCAACCGCATCCTCATGCCCTACCTCGTCGAGGCCGCCTCCATGTTCGAGCAGGGCGGGGATCCCGAGGAAATCGACAAAGCGATGCTAGATTTCGGAATGCCCATGGGGCCGCTCCGCCTCCTCGACGAGGTCGGCCTCGATGTCGCCATGCACGTCGCCGGAACCCTCGCCGCAGCCTTCCCCGACCGCATGGAAGTCCCCAGAGTCGTGGCGAAACTCCTCGAAGCCGGTCACACAGGCCGAAAAGGAGGCAGTGGCTTCTACGTCTATGACGGCGCCTCGCCGGCCGTCAACGCCGAGGCCGTCACCTTCCAAACCGGCACCGAAAACACCCCGGACGCCGCCCAACAGATCCTCGCCAAGCTCATGACTGAGGAGGCCAGGCTTTGCCTGGAAGAAGGTGTCGCCGAAAGCGCGGACGACATCGACCTCGCCATGATCCTAGGCACCGGATACCCGCCCTTCCGGGGCGGACCAATGGGGAGCGCGACTTTGTAATCGGCCATCTATCCCCCCTCCCTTACGTTCAATCCCTTGATCTTCGAGGCTTTCCCACAGTTTCCCTGGGACCTTATACGCCACCCTTTGCCCACACCCGCGAACCGGCAAGGTCGCCCGCCATCACCTCCATGAAGTTTCGCTGCAACGCCAGTTCAAGGCCGCCGTCCGCAAGGCCGCCATACCCAAACGCGCCACATGCCACACCATGCGC
>Ga0105047_10002893_pt1 | contig 30503 bp, 29 predicted proteins | sample MAT04_FD_78384 | JGI IMG/M metagenome (GOLD analysis project Ga0105047, IMG submission 78384) | Freshwater microbial communities from Lake Fryxell liftoff mats and glacier meltwater in Antarctica - MAT-04 (megahit assembly) | ecosystem: Environmental > Aquatic > Freshwater > Ice > Liftoff... | reverse complement strand
CAGCTGTATGCACTCTGGCAGGCAAGGCGGATGACAACGATTTTCGTCACCCACTCGACCAGCGAGGCCGTCTACCTCGCACAACGGGCGGTGGTGTTTTCGCGACGCCCGGTGCGCACGGTGCTCGATCAGCCCATCGCGCTTCCGGATGATCGCCCTGCCTCGCTGCGGGCGCATCCGGAGTTTGCAGCTCAGACGCGGGCGATTTATCAAGCGCTGGAGTCGGGGGAAACGACGTTACGAGATGTCAAGGAAAAGGAAGACGCGTGATTCTGGGCAGCGTTCGAATGTTCATGCAGGCCCGCAGGCGATCCTGCCGAGTTTCGCCGCGGGGCTTGAATGGCGATTGTGTCGAGCAAGATCCTGGGACGTTATTTGCGGTTACTGACAATGATCAACGCCGCGCTCGGGAAAGCGTGGGGCAAGCCCCACGGCGAAACCTGCGCGCAGGTACACTCGGAGACCAACGCGGTTGCCCGGAGGTGGGCTGGTCATGAACCGTCTTCTCCGCGCCATCTTCCCGCCACTCGTGCCACTGCTCTTCGTCATTATTGCGATGGAGCTTGCGACGCGATGGAACCTTGTCCCGCCGTACCTGATCGCCTCTCCGTCGGCCATCGTGCGTGTGATGGCGGACAAGCGACACGGTGCGGACCTGATGGCAGCGGCCTGGGACACCACGCGCGGCGCTTCTGTCGGCTTTGCGATCAGCACTATTCTGGGACTCATCATTGCGCTGATCCTTTCCAGTGCACGCCTCATCCAGCGGGCGTTCTACCCCTACGCAATTTTCTTTCAGACTGTCCCCATCATCGCCATCGCCCCGCTGCTGGTGATCTGGTTTGGATTCGATCTCAAAACCGTGATCGTGAGCGCGACCATCGCGTCGATCTTCCCCGTGATCGCCAACACGCTCAGCGGACTGCTCTCGGTCGATCCTGCGCTGCTTGATCTGTTCAACCTGTATCGCGCATCACGTATCGCGCAGCTCTTGAAGCTTTCTCTGCCCGCAGCGTTGCCGCAGGTTTTTACGGGCCTGCGTATCGCAGCGGGGCTGTCGGTGATCGGGGCAGTGGTGGGCGAGTTCATCACCGGGGCGGGGCTTGGTGGGTTGATTACCGTTTCGCAGCAGCAGCAGCGCGTGGACAAAGTGTTTGCGGGGATTATCCTCGCATCGCTGCTCGGGCTGATGATGTTTTTACTGGTGAACCTTGCCAGTTGGATCACCCTACGCCGGTGGCATGCGTCGGAACAGAAATAGTGCGATCAGACGGAGCAAACTTCCACATGCGACATATTCTGCTACTGCTCGCGAGCTGCATCATCTTGTGCGGATGTAAGAAAGAGTCAGCGGAAAATGCGAGTGAAAATACGAGCGTATCCACGCCCGTCGTGCTTCAATTGAACTGGAAGCCCGAGCCCCAATTTGGCGGATTTTATGCCGGGAATGTCGAGGGTGTTTTTGCCAGACATGGGCTGGCAGTCGACGTCCGCGAAGGGGGTAAAGGCGCGCCGACGATCCAGATGCTTGCTGCCAATCAGGTGGAGTTCGGTATCGTCTCTGCAGACGAAATCGTGACCGCACGGTCGAAAGGCAACGATGTCGTGGGGCTATTCGCCGTGTATCAAACCTGCCCGCAAGGGTTGATGACGCGAAAGTCACGCGGGTTCAAAAAGATCGGCGACATCTTCAAAGCAGAGGGCACGGTCGCGATGGAGCGTGGCCTGACGTACGCCTTGCTGATGGAGAGCAAGTTCGGATTTGGCAAGGTAAAAATCGTCCCATCGCCATTCGGAAATTTGTCCGTTTATCAGAGCGATCCGAATTATGCGATGCAGTGTTTTGTGACAAGCGAACCCCTGGCGGCGAAAAAAGTCGGCGCGCCTGAACCGCAAACGTTTCTCATTGCCGATGCCGGGTACAATCCGTATACGACGGTGCTGGCGATCAACGGCAAACGGCTGACCGAAAATCCGGATGTGGCGAAGCACATGGTGGCAGCGGTGCGTGAAAGCTGGGAGGCGTATCTAAAGGACCCGAAGCGTACGAACGCAGCCATGGGCGAACTAAATCCGACCATGGACGCTGCGACATTTGAAGAGAGTGCGAAGGTGCAAATCCCGCTCATCCAAACCCCTGATACCCAGACATCGAAACTCGGTGTGATGACCGACGCGCGCTGGAAAACGCTCATTGATCAGATGGTAGAATTCAAGGCGATCGATTCAGCCGTCCAACCCGGCGACTGCTACAAACTGGTGGATTGACATGGCACAGGATGCATCGTTCGACATCGTCTCAGAAATCAATCTCCAGGAGATGGACAACGCCGTCGGGCAGGCGGTCAAGGAGATCACCACGCGCTTTGATTTCAAAGGGTCGGCAGCGTCGATATCGGAATTGAATCGCAAGGAAAAGGAGCTCACCCTGACAGCCGATACTGATACACAACTGACAACAGTGAAGAACGTGCTCATCGGAAAAATGATCAAGCGCGGAGTCGATCCGAAATGTCTCGATGAACAAAAACTGGAACAGGCAACGCACAACACCGTGCGTCAAAAAGTGAAGCTGAAAAGCGGCATCGACAAGGACACAGCCAAATTGATCCAGAAAACGATCAAAGATCTGAAGCTCAAGGTAAACGCGTCGATCCAAGGAGATGCGATAAGGGTCAGCGGGGCCAAGCGTGACGACCTGCAGGCGGTCATCGCGCATATGAAGGCAAATCCGCCGGAGATACCGATCCAGTTTACGAATTACCGGTGAGTTTTGGGTCACAGAAGAATTCTAAATCTCGTTCAGATGATTTCATGAAAAAGATTGGCAAGACATCTTCCAGCGTCGTCCATGTCGGCTTATCGCAGATGGCTTGCTCAGCCGATCCGGATGCGAACCTGAAAAAGCAGTTGGCCCTCATCGATCGCGCTGGAAAGCAGGGCGCTGATGTATTTTGTACGCAGGAGATGTATCGGTCACAGTATTTTTGCCAGGTGGAGGACCATCGGTTTTTCAAGCTGGCAGAGACGATCCCCGGACCCAGCACCGATGCGATCGGGAAGCTCGCGAAAAAGCACAAAATGGTGGTGATCGCATCGCTTTTTGAAAAGCGGGCAGCCGGGCTTTATCACAATACGGCTGCGGTGATTGAGTCGGACGGATCGATTGCCGGCGTGTATCGAAAGATGCATATTCCGGATGATCCGCTTTATTACGAGAAGTTTTATTTCACACCCGGCGATACGGGGTTCCGATCGTGGAACACGTCAAAGGGCAAGCTGGGTGTGCTCATTTGCTGGGACCAGTGGTACCCGGAAGGTGCACGGCTGACTGCGTTGCAGGGGGCAGAGATTTTGTTTTTTCCGACAGCCATCGGCTGGCATCCGACGGAGAAGGATGAATACGGAAAAGCACAGCACGAAAGCTGGGAGTTGATCCAGCGCTCGCACGCGGTCGCGAACGGGTGCTACACGGTATCGCCCAATCGAATCGGGATCGAAAAGATTCTTGATACGTCGGGCAGTCCGGTGAATGAAGACGGCATCCAGTTCTGGGGCCAGTCGTTCGTCGCATCGCCCAATGGTCAGATCGTCGCAAAGGCGTCGGTGGAGAAGGAAGAGGTGATGGTCATCCCCTGCGATCTGGACAAGGTCGAGTTCAGTCGAACCCATTGGCCATTTTTGCGAGACCGCCGGATCGACGCGTATGGGGATATGACGAAGCGGTTTATTGAAGTGCCGTTTGGGAAATAGGGTGACCCGACTACGCCCTGCCTGAGTAGAATAGCCCAACGTGAAGATTCAAACCAAAACCCCCGCCAATCTCGGTTACACATTTCCCGCTGAATGGGAACCGCAGAGCGGCACGTGGTTTTCCTGGCCTCGGCCGGAAGGAATCTCTTTTCCCGGGAAATATCACACCATCCCTGAAAACCTCGCCCGGATTTTTCGCGAGATCGTCAAACGGCAACTCGTTCACGTCAATGTGCCGAACGACAATTGGGAGTACATCGTCCGCGGGCACTTGCGCGAAGGTGGATGCCCGCTGCGCAACGTGCGGTTTCATCACATCAAGACGAATGAGGCGTGGTGTCGCGATCACGGGCCCGCGTTTGTGGTGAATCGCGCGAGGAAGAAGCTGGCGGTGGTGGATTGGAAGTTCAACGCGTGGGGCGGAAAATATCCGCCTTATGATGACGACGATGCAGTGCCAACGTGTATTGCTGAGAAGCTGAAGCTGCCGGTCTTTCATCCCCAGGTGGTGATGGAAGGTGGATCGGTTGAGTTCAACGGCCGGGGCACGGTGCTGACGACGACCGACTGCCTGCTGAATAAAAATCGCAATCCGGGGATGTCGAAAATTGCGATCGAACAGGCGCTCAAGGATTTTTATGGACAGAGGCACGTCTGCTGGCTGACCGGCGGAATTGAAGGGGACGATACCGACGGCCACATTGATGACCTCGTCCGATTTATCAGTCCGACCCAAGCGGTGATTTCCATCGAGGATGATCCGAAGGATGACAATTATCGCGTGCTGAAGTCGGCCCGGCGACAACTGGAAAAGCTGCGCGATCAGGATGGCAGGCCATTTGAAATCATCGAAATCCCCATGCCCAAGGCTGTGGTGCACGACGGTCAGCGACTGCCCGCGACGTACGTGAATTTCCTGTTTATCAATAAAGCGATGCTCGTTCCGACATTCAGGGATCGCAAAAACGACCGCCGGGCAATTGAGATTCTGCAGAGTCACCTCCCGCGTCATCAAGTGGTGGGGATCGACTGTACGGAACTCATCTGGGGCCTGGGTGCGATTCACTGCTTAAGCCAGCAGGTACCAGCCATCTGAAATAATTAGCGCAGATTGGGTGTTCACCTCCGGTTTCTATTTGTTACGATTCGCCCGTACTTTTCCTGGCAAGGATTTTTTACCGATAGGACGAAACGCAAGATGGCTACAAGCCTTGACCCCCCCACGATTGAATCCGAATCCCCCACCGTGCCTGCATCGAACGTGCATGTGAGCAATGGTCACATCGTTTCGCCTGAACCCTGGTCGATCGAAAAGGCAGCCCGCGTGTACGGGATCAAGAATTGGGGAGGCGGATATTTTTCCGTGAACGACGACGGACACGTGGCTGTTCATCCGACGCAAGATCCGAATCTCAGCATCGATCTGAAAAAACTCGTCGACGAATTGCGCGATCGCGACATCCAGGTACCGCTGCTCATTCGCTTCACGGACATTCTCCGCCAGCGCGTCACACGTCTGCACGAGGCTTTTGCCAAGGCGATCAGCGATCATGATTACCGTGGCGTATACAAATGCGTTTACCCGATCAAGGTGAATCAGCAGCGACATGTGGTTGAGGAGATCACCCGATTTGGCAAGCCCTTTGGCTTCGGCCTTGAGGCTGGCAGCAAGCCGGAATTATTGGCTGTTCTGGCGATGGTGGAGGACGACAACACGCCGATCATCTGCAACGGGTTCAAGGACGATGAGTTTATCGAGGCCGTGATTCTCGCCACGAAGATCGGCAAAAACATCATCCCTGTTGTTGAAAAATTCAGCGAGCTGGAACTGCTCGTGAAGTATGCAAAGTTGCACAACGTCAAACCGTCGATCGGCGTGCGTGTGAAGCTCAGTGCCAAGGGGGCCGGGCGGTGGGAATCGTCGGGGGGCGTGCGGTCAAAGTTCGGGCTGTTTATTTCCGAAGTGATCGAAGCGCTTGAATATCTCCGTAAAAATGGCATGGGCGATTGCCTGAACATGCTGCATTTTCATCTGGGTAGTCAGATCAATAACATTCGCAATATAAAAAACGCCATCATCGAGCTGGTGCGCGTGTATGTCGAACTACAACGCCTGGGCGCGGGTTTGAAAATGATTGATGTTGGTGGCGGGCTTGGGGTGGATTATGACGGATCGAAGACCGATTTCGGCTCATCAATCAACTATGGTCTGCAGGAGTATGCCAACGACGTCGTGTTCCATGTTAAGGAGATTTGTGACCGCGCGGGCGTCGATCATCCGACGATCATCAGCGAATCCGGCCGGGCCATGGTGGCCCATCACAGCGTGTTGATCTTTAACGTGCTAGGCTGGAGCGGATTCAACCGGTTCGAATTGCCGACAGAGTTTTCGCCCGAAGATCGCGAGAAAATGCCCGCGCCCGTGCAGCATCTGCTGGATACGTATCTGGGCATCAGCGAGCAGAATTTCATGGAATATTACCATGATGCGCAGATCTCCAAGGACGCGGTGCTGAATCTCTTCAATCTTGGATACTGCTCGCTTGAGCATCGCTCGCTGGCCGAGAAATTGTTCTTCGCGATATGCTTTAAGGTGCTGGGGACGATTCGGAAGATGGAGTATGTGCCGGACGAATTCGAAGGCCTCGAATCGATGATGTCGGATACATACTTCTGTAATTATTCCATTTTTCAGTCGATGCCCGACAGTTGGGCGATCGACCAGCTCTTTCCGATCATGCCGATCCACCGACTGAAGGAAGAACCCACATGCCGCGGAATATTGGCGGACATCACCTGTGACAGCGACGGGAAGGTGGATCATTTCATCGACCGCAGGCGGGTGAAATCGGTGCTCGAGCTTCACCCCTATGACGGCAGTGAATACTTTCTGGCAACGTTCCTGGTCGGCGCGTATCAGGAAATCCTCGGCGATCTTCACAACCTGCTGGGTGATACCAATGCAGTCCACGTCAGCATCGACGAGCAAGGCCGACACAGCGTCGACGAAGTCGTCGAAGGCGACACAGTCCGCGAAGTTCTGCAATATGTGCAGTTTAATGCCGACGATCTGAAGCGCGCAATGCGAAAAAGCGTCGAGCGCGCGTTACGCGAAAACAAGCTAACCATCGACGAATCCCGCGTGCTGTTGAAGTTCTATGAGAATGGGTTGGAGGGGTATACCTATTTGGAATGAAGCAGTTCTCAACACCAACTTTGAATGATGCATTGCTCCGTGTCGCCCTGATCGTTTAGTACGTCAAGCTTTCTCCGTCGCGAGGTTTTGGAGATCCGGCTGCATCGAATGAGAAGCGGGAAATGATCTTATGTCTCCATTTATTGAATCAAGCCCATGACAAGCCCGGCGATTCAACAATGCTGATTTATGGTATAATTTCTGCCTAATGAGTCCCCTTCTTGAACAACATCGCGAAGAGATTGTTGCGCTTTGCAGGAAATACGGGGTAAAGCGCCTCGACGTTTTCGGTTCGGCGGCGCGCGATGATTTCGATCCGGCGAGAAGCGACGTCGATTTTCTATATGAATTCGAGGACGTCCATCCTTTGGATTATGACGATCGTTTCTTCGGTCTTGCAGACGATTTGGAATCGCTCCTAAGAAGGCATATTGACCTTACGCATGGTCCGTCTCAATCAAACCCCTACCTGATGCAGTCGGTGAATCGCGACAAAATCACGCTGTATGCGGCATGATGCCCCCAAATTTCTACGTGACATTCGGGATGCTGCCGAGCAGATCCTACGTCACTCCGAAATGTTAAATGCGACAAGCTTCAAACATCCAAGCGTCCATCGAGATGCAGTGATGTGGGATTTCGTCATTCTCGGCGAAGCATTCGCTCACGTCAGGCGGGTAGATCGGGCTCGTGCGGAGAGCTTTTCGGCGGCAGGTCGCATCATTGCCTTTCGTAACCGTATTATTCACGGTTATGGGGAGATTGACTTTGCCCTCGTGTGGATTGTGATTACAAAGCACCTCAGGCCATTGATCTCTCAGATTGAAAAAGACTTGGAAAAGGAATCCTATTAAACCCCTCTTCCCCAGTCCGGTGGCAAAAGCAGGACGGGGACTTTTGTATTTCGGATTAATTCCACGGGCACGTTACCAGCCAGCAATCGGGCGAAGACGTTTTTGCCGGTTAATCCGAGGCAGATGAGGGTGACTTCGCGCTCGATGGCGGTGTTGAGGATTGCCCGGGCGATGTCGTCGCTGAACATGAGCAGGGTTTGTACGGGGACGTCGCGCTTCTGCAGTTCGCCACGCAGGAAGCTGATGGCGGCCTCGCCGTCGGCCTGTTCCTGCTCGCGCATCTGCCCGCCTGAGGGTCGTGAGACGTGGACGACCAGCACTTCGGCGCCCAATTTTTTGGCAAGGTCCGCCACCGGCTCAATCACGCGCTGCGACGCCAACGGGGACGAAACTGCAATCATGATCCGGCTCATACGTACGACGGTTATCGTATTACCACCCCATTTCGTCAATGCAGAACCGCTGGATGAACATGCAAAGAGAAAGGAATATTGCGTAAAAAACTCAGGTATTGCCTCGTTGAATACTCCCTACTCATTCGATTCGCCCAAAGCCGACTCACTCCTCCACCACGACCACGCCCTTCATCCGCGGGTGATACGAGCACTTGTAGCTGTACTTTCCTGCTGACTTGAACGTGTGGCGAAACGATGCGCCCGAAGACAGGTTTCCCGAATCAAACGATCCGTCGCTGGCGGTGATGGTGTGGTCGCGATCGTCGGTGTTTTTCCATTCGACCGTGTCGCCGACGTGGATCGTGACGGTTCCTGGGTCGAATCGCATGTCCCGGATGTCGACCGACTGGCTTGCTCCAACTGCAGCCGCTGCCGACAGAAAAATCGTCGCCAGCATCATCAACATTTGACGTGACATGACCCTGCTCCCATTCTGTCGGACACTTCTCAACGCCCGACGTTATTATATCGACCCGAGCGCCCACAATCGGTCAGCCTGTTTTTGAGGCAATGCATGTCCCAGAAAATTATTCGCGATCCCGTTCACGACGTGATTGCCTTCCAAACCGACTCGCCCACTGATGCGCTGTTATTTCAACTAATCAACGCCGACGAGTTTCAACGCCTGCGCCGCGTGCGCCAGCTGGGCATGGCGACACTCGCGTATCCGGGTGCCGATCACTCGCGCTACAGTCATAGCCTGGGTGTCATGGAAACCGCCCGGAAAATCCTCGCGCATGTTCGTCGATCCAACCCCATCGGCGAAGCCGACTTCACCGCCTGCGTGGTCGGCGCGCTTCTTCACGATCTTGGTCACGGCCCATTCAGTCACGTGTTCGAGCGCATCAGTGGGGTCGACCATGAGGACATTACCCGGCAGATTGTCCAGGACCCGGCCAGCCAGATTCATCAGCATCTCATTGCCTTTGATCCATCCCTGCCCGAGCGCGTGCTGGCCATGCTATCGGGTGCGGGCAGGCGTACGTTTCTGCATGACATCCTTTCCAGCCAGCTCGATGCGGATCGCTTCGACTATTTGCTGCGTGACAACCTCATGACGGGCAGCGGATATGGAAACTACGATCTCACCTGGCTTTTGCACGCGCTCGTGGTCGACGAGGGGAGCGGGCGACTGGCGGTGACGATCAAGGGTGTGAGCGCGGTCGAGGCCTATCTGCAGGCGCGCTATCACATGTATCGCAACGTCTATTTTCACAAGGTCGTCCGATCGGGTGAAGGCATGGTGAAGCTCGCGTTGCAGCGGGCGAGGCGATTGGCGATTCAGGAACGGCTGCTCTGGCCGTTGCGTGAGTCAGCCATGTACAAGGCGCTCATGGGGCAACAACTGTCGTTCTCTGAATTCATCGACCTTGATGATGTGTCGGTCATGCACTGCTTCAAATTATGGTGTCACAGCGACGACCGCATTTTAGCGATGCTCTGCCACGGTCTGCTGTATCGACGCGTTTTCAAGACGATCGACCTCACGCGATCGGACACGCAGTCGGCAGCCCACGCGCTCGCCCGAGCGCACGACGTCATCACGGGTGCGGGGGGTGAACCTGATTACGAAATGTTCTTCGATGAAGCTGAGGATACGCCTTACGAGTTCCAGAGTTTTACGGAGGAGGCAAGCGCCGCCGACGTCGGGCATCTTGGTAAGGATATTCTGGTCCGCGACAACGACGGAAAGCTGACAACATTCTCGTCAATCAGTCCGCTGTCGCGCGTGCTGAATCGCCAGTTGATGTTCCGAAGATTGCATGTCGCAGGCGCGTATCGGGATGGGGTGAGGGATGCAATTCGAGGTTTGGATCAATCGCGTTAAGCAATCCGTATCCCATCGGAAAGAGTGCAAGACTCTTTTGAGTGTTGCGCCTCAGGTCTTCACCTGCGCTAATCGCACACAATGATCAAACAAACTGCGCCATTCAAGTTGTTGCAGTGCCACGGCCAACGGGGCGCGAGGGTCGTCCGGGGTTTTGTGGATATGTTCGACAAAATCCACAAACGCTGCCGGCTTCCAACCGTTGTAATTCAACTTCAGCAGTTGCATGTCCGCCGGCCAGGGGTTGATGGCTGCCTGGGCGTTCGCGCCGATCGTGTCGAATAATGCGTGGCCGTCGCACTTGGCGTACCAGTACTTGCTGTTGGGAAAATCGCCCTCTCGGCGATGCATGATTGCATGCCAGAACGCACCGTCGTGCGTGTCGACCGACTGACACACCCGATGCGATTCGTCCAACCAGTCATGCCAAAGCCAAAGCCCCGCCTGTACGAGCGAAGCCGCATCGGACGCAGGGGGATTCCCGTGCAGCAAAGAAGCGGGCGACGCATCCTGCAGCAAGGATGCAGCTTCGGTGTTGCCGGGGCCTTTGACGACCAGTCGGTTGTAGGCCTGAACGGGGTCGATGCTCAATATTTTCCGCGCGAGCGGAGACAATCCATCTGTGGAGACACTCATATCAAGCCTCGAAAAAATCCGGCAAAAGTGAGTGTAGGTGTGTTGCACTCATCCCGCAAAGCCTCGGCGTCCGATAATATGTCTGTTCGGCGACACCTATGTTGGTGGTCGCTGGTGTTTTGTCAGAGGAAGGATTCTCTCATGTCTGCACGTGCCCTTGCGATTCTCTCGGCTGTCCTGCTCGTCGGTTGCGCGCAACGCCCCACGATCATTCCGAACTCCGACCCGGCTCTCCGGAAGACCAGCGTCGAGTTCAGCGCCGACGCCGCCAAGCGTCAATACCCCGCCGCCGAATCGACGGGCAAGACGCTGGGTAGCGCTCAGGTGGGTTACACGTTCAACACCCTGGAAGTCGTCAACTTCTCCGACGAAGACTGGACCGACGTCGAGGTCTGGGTAAACAAGGAATATGTCGTCTACGTCCCACTCATCCAGCATCTTCAAAAGGACGGATCAGGCCGAACCAAAACCCTGAATTTCCGCATGTTCTACAATCGCAATGGACAAAGCTTTCCCATCGACAACATGAAAACCCGCATCGACCTGGTGCAAATCTATCGTGACGGAAAATTGTACGATGTCCCGTTGAAGCTGGCAGATTGATGGATCATCAGTGGTCCGCAGCAAGTAGAGTTGAATGTCGATTCGTCGATGTCGAGACTGCACGGATTCACAACCGCTTGATCGACCTTCGACAATCCACAATCGTCTCTTGCTACTGACTACGGAATCTCCCTCACCCCCACCCAAACGAAAACCCCGCCTTAGCGAGTAATTTCTCCGCGTTGTCGTGATAGAGTTTTTGCAGCACATCGTCCGGCAGGGCCAAGCCGCGTAACGTCGGCTGATGGGCTTCGTCGAGATCGGGGTCGAGAATGGGGCTTGTGCCGATATGGGCAGTGTCCCACATTTTGCGATGACACCAGAATCGACTCGCCAGGAAATCCCATCCGCGATCGTCGGTGCTGACCTGATCCGATCCGAATAAAATCCGGTCCTGATTTCGGATGATGAACTCGCGGGCCTCGTCGCGGCGGGTGGAGATTTCGCGCACCATCCAACGGGTGGCGCTCGAATCGATCACGAGATTGGGATACGTATCGAGCAACCGTTGCAGCCGGGCGAGGTCTTCGGGATTTCCACCCATATGCGCCCCCAGCCACGGGCGGTCGCGATACTCCGTCAAGGCATTTTCCCACATCTGATAATGCTGATCGCGCGTACCGAACTTCGCGGGGTCCTTTGCATATTTATCTGCATACCACGTGTGAGGGTCGCCGACGTGCGACATGAAGATCATCTTCCGATCCGCAACTTCCTGCAGCACGCGCCTGAGCGGGCCTTCGTCGAGTCGCAGCCCGCGCGACCACATCGACCCTGGGGCCATGTGAAACTTCACGATCCGACTTCCAATGTTGTAAAACGCCTCGATCCGCCGAAGCCATTTGTCGACCCAGTCAGCAGATTGATCGCCCCATGATGGGATGGCAATAAAATGGATGCGCCCGTGCCAATCGCGATCAACCGCCAGCGCCTCTTCCAGCGGGGTCATGGAGATGAATGCATCGATCCCGTAATGCACGCCTGAGTCAAACCACGTTTTGGCATGACGTGCCGCCAGCAGATGCGTATGCGCATCGATCACAATCCCGCGCACCTTGGGCCGAGGGATGGGGAGGCGATAATCGACCCCGACGCGATTGTGGTCCGGCGGTTTGGGTGGTGAAACTGGTGTCGAAGCGTCGGCCATCTGCGGAGGAGCGTAAAACGCATCGGCGTGAATGTCGAATGAGTCGTGTTGATTGGCGTCCCCAACCGTTCACAATTGTTCAAGGGGGCCGCACGGATCTCCTCCCCTCCGGCCTTCAGCTCTGAAACTCGATTCGACATATCTCCTGTTGAAACTTCACGCGGCTTTTGTCACGCTTGCAGCCGTTCTGTCTTCCCAACTCTATCCAAAGGACATTCATGTCGCGCTTCGATGCACTTCCGCAGACGCTGGATTATCGTCCCGACGGGATGAACATGTGGGACACGTGGTGCATCGAGCACGAGGGAAAGATCCATCTCCTGCATCTGCAGACGCTCGCCCACGAGACCAAGCGGCCGAAGGAAGATGCTAACTGGCTCGGTCATGCCATTTCCTCCGATGGGCTTTATTGGGAGGAACAGCCACAACCTTTTGGTCCGAACACGCCCGGCACGCGCGACGACCTTCAGCCGTGGACGGGTTGCCTGTTCACGCACGCGGGGACGTACTACCTTTATTACACGATGCGTTCGTCGATCGATGCGACGTGCGGGCAGCACATTGGCTTGGCAACGAGCCGGGATATGAAAACGTGGGAGCGGCATCCGAATAATCCGATAATTTCGCCCGATCCAAAATGGTACATCAGTCACGAGCGACCGCTTCCCCCAACCGTGGTCGATCCGGCCAAGCCGGGTGAGAAGCGCGACGTCGTCGATTGTCGTGATCTGGTCATCGCGCGTGATCCCAAGGGGAAAGGCTTCTGGGGATTTTACGCAGCCCGCACCTGGGCCGAGGAAAGTGCTGAGCAGTCCGTGATTGCGTGCGTACATTCAGACGATCTGATTCACTGGACGCACCGCCCGCCTGCCTTTGCCCCGCGAAAATACAACTGCATCGAGGTGCCCGATGTATATCAGATCAATGGGCGATGGTACCTGACATGTCTCACCGGAAATCACTACGGTTCTCGGCGGATATTTTCGGATGCGAATGTCACCAAGGGGACGATCTTTGCAGTGTCGGATCGACCGGAAGGGCCGTACAAGGAGATCGAATATGACAACGTCATCCTCGGTGGCAACGGGTGGTCGGCAGGATATTCGTTGCGAACCGTGATGTTTCAAAACGAGCGGCTGGCGTTTTATACGCAGCAGTATCCCGAAGACCAGACTGCGACGATTTCGCCACCGATGCGACTGCGCGCGTCGGCGGACGGCCGGTTGCGACTGGCGTATTCGCCACGCGTGCAGGGTTGGCGAGATCGACAGATCATTTCACCGTCCGATCCACCGGCGATTGCGAGTCAGCCGGTCAATCATCCCCAGTGGAGCGGGAAAGGCGGGCGATGGTTGATGGATGACAGCAAGTATCTCGGCCAGTCGCACACGAATTACCAGATCGCCGACCTCGGCATCGGTGCGCCCAGCATGGAGGTCGAAGCGACGGTCAAGCTGCTCGATGGTGCGGGCGCGGGTCTGGTTTTACGACACGGTTCAGAGCCACATTGGGTGACAGGCGACTTCGTATTTGCCATCGATGCTGCAGACCAGCGCGTGTATGCAGGTCGGGCGGCAGAGTTTGAGGAAGTCTACGCGCGGTCGTTTCTGGTCGAACGTGGCCGCGCGTATCACGTGCGTTTATGCGCCCGTGGACCGCGGGTGGAGATGTTCATCGACGATGACTTGTATGTGCAGTTCACGATGAAAAAACCATATCCGCTTAACCGCACGCTGGGCCTGTTCGTCGACCACGGCCGGGCGGAGATTTCAGGGGTGAGTGCCTGGGCGTTGAAGACGGTGTGAGAGAAGCTTTGAACCGCCAAGTCGCCAAGAAGCTAAATCGCGTTTTTTGTTCAACGACCTGACGGTTACATTGCACGGCCATGCCGCCTAAGGTTTTGCTGGCCCGTGAATCTTCCACCCACCCCTTCGCGGCGCCGTTTGCGCTGGTCGTGATCACGCTGTGTGTTTTTGGGCAGGCTTCGTTATTTGAGTTCAGCCAGTGGGACGACTGGTTGAACGTGATTCAGAACAAGCACTACAACCCGCCGTCGCTTTCCAACGTCGGAAGTGTCTGGACGAATCTCGTTTATGGCACTTACATCCCGCTGACGTACACCGTGTGGGGCGGGCTGGCGATGCTCACGCAGTTGGATACGCCTGGGCCACTGGGCGAGTTGTTCAATCCGTATCCATTTCACATCGCGACAATTTTGGTTCACGTGATCAACGTCCTGCTGGTATGGACGCTGGCGCGCAAGCTGATTGGCCAGGCATTCCCGGCGTTTGCGGTTGCACTGATTTGGGGGATCCATCCGATGCAGGCCGAGGCCGTCGCGTGGATCACCGGCCTGAAGGACACGCTCGGCGGGATGTTTTCGCTGGCGACGATTCTGACGTATCTGCTTTTCGTTGATCGCCTGATCGAACGAAAGAATGTCGCCTGGAGATGGTTCGGGCTGTCGACGCTTTTCATGGCTGGTGCGCTGCTGAGCAAATCGACCACGGTGGTGGTACCGCTTGGCATTGGGCTGCTGGTGCTCTATCGCACAGGCCGGGTGTTGCTGACGCTTCCGATGCTGACGTGGCTGATGTTGGTGCTCCCGATTTCGATCCTGACAGCCACCGGTCGCATGGGAGAAAACGGGTCGTTTGTCTGGTCGCCGATCTGGGTGCGCCCAATGGTGGCATGGGATGCCATCAGCTTCTACCTGTGGAAGCTCGTCGCACCTTTCGGGCTTGCAACCGACTATGGCCGACAGCCAAAACGCGTTTGGGGCGATGCGTCTCTCTGGTGGATATGGATAATCCCCATCCTCGCGCTTGGTGCGTGCTGGCTGCTGCGCCGACGTATCAAGAGTGCATGGCTGGCACCGGCCTGGTTTGTCACGCTGCTTCTGCCGGTGCTTGGGTTCTTGCCTTTCGAATATCAGGTGCGATCCACGGTCGCTGATCGTTATGCATATCTTGCGATGCTAGGCCCGATGATGGCAGGTGGATGGCTGCTGATTTCGGTCCCGAAGCAGGCTGCGCGGTGGATCGTGACTGCGCTGGCCTTGGCGCTGAGTGTATTGGCATTCCAACAGACACGCGTGTGGGCGGACAGCGAGTCACTATTCACGCGCGTGGTCGCGATCACGCCCGATAGTTCGGTGGCGTATCACAACCTCGGACTATTGGACATCGCACGTGGCGATTTTCTGGCCGCCGAGACGCATTTTCGCACCGCCATCGCAAAGGACCCGTTGGAATGGAAATCGTACGAGCGCCTCAGCGACGTGTTGAAGGAACAGCGTCGTGTGCCCGAGGCACGTCTCGCCCGTGCACAGGCGCTCAAGCTGTTGTCGCAACTGCATAATGAACGAGATCCGAACTTTGCCGAAGCCTATTTCTCGCTCGCTCAAGCGCAGGAAACGCTCGGGGAGAGGGAGGGGGCCGCAGACAACTATCGCAGAGCGATGGAGCGTAACCCATCCGAGGAAAAATATCGCGCCGCCCTTCTGCGCCTGACCGAAACTCCCGCCACGTCGCCGACATCCCGGTCGGCAGAGTAGGCGTCGAAAACTTGATCGATGAGAAATCCGCGATGACTTTTCTTACGTGGGTTTACTATGTAGATAAAATCGAGCGATGGGCGCATCAAACGTATCACCGTCGTCGCGCCGCATCTGGTAGGTGCCTTCCATCGTCCCCCAGGGCGTGCGCAGCGGGCAGAAGCTTTGGTAGGTGAACTGTCGGCCCGGCTCAATTCGCGGGGTCTCACCGATCACGCCCGGCCCGCGCACCTCTTCACGCCGACCGATGCCGTCGATGATGATCCAGTGTCGCGAAATCAACTGCGCTGCGATGGGCCCTTCATTGAAGATGGTGATGGTGTAGGCAAAGACGTATCGCGGTTCGGTGGGGTCGGATTCATCGGGTAGATAAAGCGGCTTGGCGTTCACGCGAATCCCGTGCGTGAGTTTTTCGGATGTGGCTGGCGTGGTCATAGATGCTTTCGTCCTTCACCCCAGAAGCTAGCGTTGATTTGAACCACGTTCAAGCGCGGTGATCTGTCCAAGCCTATCCATTTTCATGTTGTACTTCGTCGCACGAGCGATTTGTGGCGCGAGCGGTCCGCCTGTGTATAGACAACATGCTTGCTTTCGCGAACGTGGGAGCAACCGACAGTGGTTGCCGACCTGCCCAATTATATTCGTCACGTCGCATTCTTGCGGATATTTTCGAAGACGATTGACTCCCGCGGATTCCAATCGAGAATCGGACGCGTTCCATCTGGCAAAGGAGTGCCATGCCCGGCGAAACAGATCTGCATAAGACTCTCAAAAAAGAGGCCTGCCGTTGGCTGTACCGCAACGGCTATCGTTGCATCGCAGCTGAGGTGCGCTTAAAGCCCCTGGGCATCATCGATGCGGTGGGGACGGGGATCTTTCGTCCCTATTCAAATTATCTTTTCGTCCAGACCGAATTGCCGCAGGTCTGCTTCATTGAATGCAAAGCCTCGCGCGCGGATTTTCTGCGAGATCAGTCGGATGACGGGCAGATGCATCTATGCCTGATGGAGCGCACACGAAACCACCGATCGCGCACCAAACGAAGGCGATTAAGTCAGCGCGTCGGGCTCGGGAAGTTCAAAAGTTGCCTCATGCACCCCATGGCGAACCTTCACTACATCCTCGCGCCACCGGGGATCGTGCAGAAAAAGGAACTGCCACCGCGTTGGGGTTTATTGAGTTATGGGGAGGGAGGCGTGAATGTCGTCACACGCGCGCTATGGCAGGATCAATCGTCGATCGGGCATGTCGAAGGCGCGATTGCGCGCACGCTGACAGGCGACATCTATCGTGCCGACGATCGCGCGATCGCGTCGGTTAATCGAGAGATTTTTGAACAGCAGATGAAACTGCGAGATCGTATCCGCGCGATCAAGTCGCAGGTGGTGTTGGGTATGCCCGGCATCGACGACCTGGCCCCGCCTGATCAGGTCGGTCGAGTGACGGCAGCCGTCATCCCACCTGAGCCAATGTTGGATAATACGTTGCCAGTGCCCGGGCGACTTGTTCGTCCGCGCAGAGGATAAATCGGACATCCATACCGAGCTTGTCATTCAGCACCCGGCGCGCCGCAGGCAAGTGGGCCGGAGTGGTCGCCACGACGAGCTGCAACCCCATTCGTCGGACGGGCATCACGTTGTACATCAAAGCGACGTCGCGCGGACAGGATGCAACCGCCTGCGTGTCGATCCCGATATCAGAAAGATTGAACATGCGCGGCTCGCCGTCGAGCTGGCTGAACCACGCGTGCCAGACGTGTTGGGGTTCGCACAGGCCCCAACCTAACGCGATCTGCCCGAACCGGCGTTTTGTCCGGCGTTGCTCAATTAGAATCTCCTCGATATCCAAGGCACTCAACGGCACCATCGCACCCAGCAACTGACCCATTCGCGACGACTGATTCATATTAGCTTCTCCCGGTTTCCCCGCATGACATCCGCTGAATCAATACATACGATGCGTTTTCCAAGCGTGCGGGAAAAATCGCGTGATTTTTCTGAGCGTCGTTGCGGCAGCGACCACACACCCACACCGCAAAGGCGGTATAAACGGAACGACCGATGCGACTGGTCTCCTATAACATTCTGGATGGCGGGGAAGGTCGCGCTGACCCCATCGCCGAGGTGATCGAAGCGCAACGACCGGACTTGGTGGCTGTCGTGGAGGCAGACTTCATGCCCACCCTCGAGCGAATCGCCAGCCGATTGAAGTTCGATTTCATCCACGCACAGGGAAACGGACATGCCGTCGCGCTGCTCAGCCGGTGGCCGATCGCCTGGTCGGTCAATCACGCGCCGCTTCGACCGGTGTCGGTCAAGTGCCTTCTGGAAGTTCAGATCGATGCGCCCGATCGCGCGTGGACGATCGGCGTGACGCACCTGCACGCCCATGCCCGAGAATCCGACGAAGAGCAAAGGCTTGCCGAAATCGACACGCTGTTGACGGTATTTGCCCGACATCGATCGGAGGGCCTCCCACATCTGATCGTGGGTGACTTCAACGCAAACCACCCCGAGCAGGTGATCGATCCGGAGCGGTGCAAGCCCCGCACGCGTGAAGACTGGACAGCCAACGGCAACCGTCTGCCACGTCGCGCGATCGGCAAAATGCTCGGTGCAGGCTATGTCGACACCCTGCATGCCGTTGCAGGGAAAGAGGCGATGGCGTCAGGGACTTTCTCCACGCAGTACCCGGGTCAGCGTGTTGATTATATTTTCGCGCACTCTGCAGGGCCGGGCGCGATAAAGCGGGTGTGGATTGAACACGATCGCCTGGCCAAATATGCCAGCGACCACTTTCCCGTCGGGGTCGAAATCGAATAGTCAGTTCCCCGACACGCCGCGCGTCATCCATAGCCAAGGCGATCCAGGTCGTCCTCGGTCATACCGAAATGATGCCCCAACTCGTGCAGCACCGTTTTGCGTACCTCACGTATCAGGGCGGCCTCACTGTCGCAGGCAAGCTCTACATCCTCCTGGAAGATATAGATGGTGTCGGGCAATCGGCCGGAGTCTTCAACGCTGCGTTCGGTCCGAGGGCGACCGTGGTATAGCCCGAGCAGCAGTTGATCCGCATCAAGCCCCAGCGATGTCAGTTGCCTGCGCGTCGGACGCGGGCGGATCTCGACAGGTACTTCATCCAGGGCTTCGGCGAAGGGTGCGGGAAGATCTTCCAGCGCCTGTTCCACGAGTCTTGCGAAGTCGCCTTTGCTGACATGATGCGGCATGGTTAGAATCCCCGGAACTTACGTCTGCGTCGCGACACTGTTGCGAGTGCCCTCGCATTTTTAACCCAGGCATACCGCATGATCGCACCTTTGATCAACCAGGCTACCCGTTGCACCATCATAGCCCTGCTGCTCCTGCTGGGGGCAGGCGGGTGCGGGACGCCCAGCTTTTTGATCACGCCTGTCTCCAGCAGCAATCGTCTTGAAGAAACGGTCGTGCAGTCCGGCCAAAAGTTTTTCGGTAACGACAAGATCGCCATCATCGAACTGGAAGGCATGCTCGCCAACGCGCGGGCGGGCGGGCTTCTGCAGGCGACGGAAAATCCCGTGAGCAAGTTCGTCCAGCAGCTCAATCAGGCCGAGCGCGACACGCGCGTGAAGGCCGTCGTCCTGCGCGTGAACTCACCGGGTGGGACGGTCACTGCTTCGGATAATCTTTACGAGCAGGTCATCCGATTCAAACAGCGCAGCCACAAGCCGGTGGTCGCCTGCGCCTTGGAAGTCTCCGCGAGCGGGGCTTACTACGTTTCCTGCGCAGCCGACAGGATTGTTGCGTCTCCGACGAGCGTGGTGGGCAGCATCGGGGTGATTCTCAATACGTTTGATGCATCCGGTGCGATGGCAAAAATCGGTCTGAAAAACGAAGCGATCAAGAGCGGTGCGTACAAGGACATCGGGTCTCCCTTTCGACCCATCAAGGACGACGAACGACAACTGATGCAAGCGCTGGTCGATGAGTATTACGCGCGCTTTTCAAGCATTGTGACCACGAATCGACACCTATCGAGCCCCGACGTCATCCATCGCGCAACCGATGGCCGCGTGTTCAGTGGGATGCAGGCGCTGGCCATGGGGTTGATCGACCAGACCGGCACGCTGGAAGACGCGATTGATCTCGCCCGCAAACTGAGCAACGCCCCCACCGCCTCTGCGATTATGTATCGCAGGCCCTACGCGTATGGCGGATCGATCTACGCATCGACGGAGGTTCCCAACCCGCAGGCCAATGTGTTGCACCTGGATGTGCCGATCGTCAGTCGGGAACTTTTGCCAACAGGGTTTTATTATTTGTGGGATAGGTAAGTGAGTTGCTACGCAGGAGGCATAGGTTTCGTGTCCACGCCGGACCCTGTGGGTCCGGATGAGAATACCGGTAACGAACTCGGGACCCAAAGGGATCCGACGTGGCGCCAAGAACCCCGACACTGACTGCTGACCGCTAACTACCATGATCCGTCTTACCTGCACATCCTGCCAAGCGGTTCTGGAGATTGACGACGCCTTTGCAGGCGGGGTGTGTCGATGTCAGCATTGTGGAACGATTCAGACGGTTCCCAAGCGTGGGCAGGCCGCCGACGCACCGGGGGGCACGTCCAAGGCGCTGTATCAAAATAAAGCGCGACCGGGCAGCGGAAGCGTGGACACGGCTGGATCGGGCACCGGGCTCGACGAATTGGGAAGCGTTGTCACATCCAGCGGGCTGCAATCCAATCGGTTGAAGATCAGCACCGGTCCGGTATCCACCGCGCGGCCCGCGAAGTTTAATCCCGTGCTGATCGGCGGAGCGATCGTCGCGGTGCTGCTCCTGATCACCATTCTAATTTTCATGTTGAAGAGCAAAGGGGCAACTAACGACGCCGGCAGTGGGCAACGGGGCAACACCCCCGGCAAGGCTCAGGCAGCTGCCAACTTTTGCGGGATACCCCTATCCACATCGACAGTCATTTATCTGCTGGACAACGGGCAGGCGACCGAGGCCTATTTCGGGCATCTGAAGGAGGCGACCTATCGATCCATCCGCACACTGGGCCCGACGCGGAAGTTCCAGATCGTATTCTGGAGCAACGCCGACCAACCCGCGTTTCCGGCCGATGGTCCAACTTTCGCGACCGACGAGAACATCGCCGCTGCCCAGGCCAAGCTCGACAGTGAGACAGCCTCAGGCTCGACGACAATCGACCAGGGACTGGCCACTGCGGTCGCCGCGCAACCGGGGGAGATTGTGCTGGCAACAGGAAAATATCTCGACGACGGCTTTGCCGAACTGGTGCTGGCCGGGCTCAAGGGTCATTCGGTGATCGTGCATTCGGTGGGACTCGGGCTGACGGAAGAGTCGCCTCCGCTGAAAACAATGGCAGAGCAGACTGGCGGGAGGTCGGTGATCGTCAGTGAAGGCGAGCTTCGCGACTTCGCTCGATAGCGTCCGGTGCAGGCAGTTCCGGCGCGTCCAGAATAATCTTGTTTCATCCCTTGAAAAGATGCAGTTTGTATTCGACAGTTGCCGATGAATCAGGCACTGTGATGGGTCGCCGTTTATCGGACGCACCGCGCACGGCGCCTTCCTGAATGCACCGGTATTTTGACGTGAAGAAAAAACCTCAACAGCGATCGTTTGTCGTCTTCGTCTCCCTGGTGGGCGTTCTGTCGCTGACCTCCGCCTTATTGCTCGCCTTGGCGCCCGCGCCGCTCCGGCCCGACGCTTCCGCCAGTCTCTTTGCCGCCGGGAACCGCGCCTCGCTCGATGTCGTATTCCAGACGCGCGTCGCGCCGTCCAACGACCGATGGACGTCGATCTATATCCATCATTCCCGTACATCCTCCGGCAGTGCGGTCTCGCTCGCGCGGGGGACGGAAGGCCTCGACAGTCACTTTTTGATCGGTAATGGTGACGGGGCAGCCGACGGGGAAATCCAGGTCACCCAGCGATGGAATCAGCAGCTTCCCCCCACCGCCCCGCGCGGTGCTCGTGCGATCGACCCCGGCGCGATATCCATCTGCCTGGTGGGCGACCTGGAGCAAACCGTGCCCACATCTGCCCAGATGCGTCAGTTGACTGATCTTGCCCGGACGCTCCAGTCCCGATTCAACATCCCCGCCCCGCGCGTGCAGTTCACCGACGCGACCGCTGACGAAGCGGGTATCGGGCGATATTTCCCCAGCCGGGCATTCACTGAACAACTGAAGCCCTGATAGCTGTCAGGGAGGCATCGGTCCCATTTCCGCCTAACGCTACTTCGTGGGACGTTTGTCGTCCCTGCTCTTAACCTTTTCCAAACTCTTCACCAATGCTTGCCTATTTTTCCTTGCTATTGCCGCGCTAAAACTCTAAGTTAGCCTGCCTCGCCGGGGTGACAGGTCATCCCTATTTGCGAGACGTGTCCGGTTTCGACAGGTTTTTACACCTTGGGTTCGAGATAAGTCGCATCATCCATCCATCATCGACTATCATCGATCTCGTCTGGCGGTTACTCCACCACAACCGTTTCCGATCTCAGGTGTAAATGCAGGTGGGAAGCGACCTTATGGCATCCAAACTCCTCCACTATGAGGTATTGGAGCGACTGGGAGAAGGTGCGCGTAGCACAATCTACGCCGTCCTCGATCCCACTACGCGCCAATCCTTTGCCCTTAAGCATGTTCTTCGGGAAACTCCCAAAGACATTCGCTTCATCGAGCAGATGCAGGATGAGTTCGAGATCGGGAAGCACTTTAACCATCCCAACCTTCGCCGCACTTACGACCTTAAAATCGTCAAGTCCCTCCTGATGAAAGTCAACGAGGCGTACTTGGTCATGGAACTATGCGACGGTCGCGCGCTTGATGTGCGCCCGCCTCGATCGGTATTGGAGGCCATCGATACGTTCATCCAGGCTGCCCAGGGTTTGCGATTCATGCACAGCCTTGGATATGTTCACTGCGATCTGAAGCCAAACAACATTTTGAGAACCGATCAGGGGCTGGTGAAGGTCATCGACTACGGCCAAAGTTGTAAAGTCGGAACGGTCAAAGAACGCATCCAGGGCACGCCCGACTACATCGCGCCGGAGCAAGTCGACCGAAAGCCTGTGACTGCCCAGACCGACATCTTTAACCTGGGTGCAACGCTTTACTGGTGTCTGACCAATCAGGTAATCCCGACCAAGTACACGGTCAATCGTAAGGGTGAGAACAGCTTCCTGCTGGACACGACGATCTCAACCCCCTCTGACCTCAACGCACGCGTGCCCGCATCACTGTCGCTGCTGGTTATGGAAATGGTTTCGACCCGCGCGCAAAAGCGCCCTGCGGATATGGATGCGGTCATCACGCGTCTGGAGCTTGCCAAATATAGCCTGCTGAAGCAGCAGGCGAACCCGATGGCCCAGACGGGGTGACGCGGTTCATCGAATCCCACCCATTGACTTTGCCATGTCCGACGCTGCCGAGCTTGATCCACAGACACTCTTGCAGGCGTATGCACAGGGCGTCTTCCCCATGACCGATCGCGACGGGAGCATCCGGTGGTACACCGCCGACCCGCGCGGAATCTTGCCGTTGGACGCCTTTCATATCCCCCGAACGCTTGCCCAGGTCTGTCGGCAACGTCGGTTCGATATCCGGTTCAACCATGACTTCGAAGGCACCATGCGCGCCTGCATGAATGCGCGCCGGGACGGAACGTGGATCAGCGAGCCATTGATTCTTGCTTACCTGCAACTGCATCGGCTGGGCTTTGCCCACAGTGTCGAAGCGTGGCAGTCGGGGAAGCTGGTCGGGGGACTTTATGGCGTGGCCATGCGGGGGGCGTTCTTTGGCGAGAGCATGTTTCATACCGAGCGTGACGCGTCCAAGGTGGCGCTGGTGGCCCTTGTTGATCGTCTGAAAAATGCTGGCTATGAATTGCTGGACGCACAGGCCACCACCGCGCACCTCCGCCGATTTGGAGCGATTGATATCTCGTCTGCGGACTATCTTCAGCGATTGAAGCGGGCCCTCCAGCGAGAATGTTTCTTCGCGTGATATACTTGACCACCCATGCAGCAAAAAATGTCCAACCCCATTGACCAAAACCTCGACCGCTGGGAGGAGGAACGCTTCCACATTGCCCGACAGGTGATTCCGCCGGATGTCATCCAGGCCTGTCGCGACATGCTCGCGGACGTCACCGATCGAATGATCCACACACTCAAGGCCGAGGGCCTGATCGCGGATGAAGGCAAGCACCTTCCCTTTGAAACGCGCTTCGCGACAGTCGCAAACGCGCATGCGAATCGCTTCGGCCGAGGCTGGCGGAAAGCCGTTGCCGAGCGCGCGACGTTCGACCTGCACGGCGTGCCGAAGCTGGTGGACGTCGTCGAGAAGATACTGGGCACCGACGTCCTCGGTCATCCCGTCTTCAACGCCCGCCCAAAACTGCCCGGACAGCAGCTCACCGTCGTCCCCTGGCATCAGGACAGCAGCTATTTTGGCGATGCAACGGCCAAGTCGCGCATCCTGACCGCCTGGGTGCCTTTCGTCCCTGTCGACGAAACCAACGGCTGTCTCCAAGTCGAGCGCGGCTCCCATCGCCGTGGGCTTATGGAGCATCGCGTGGAGGCACTGGAGGGGCAGTTTCTTGAAATCCCTCCGGAGAAAATCGACACAACCCAGGTCGTCAACTGTCCCATGCAGCCGGGGGATGTGCTGCTCTTTGACAATCTGACTGTCCATCGCTCGCTCCCCAGCAGGAGCCCCACCATCCGCTGGTCCATCGATGTCCGCTTCGTCCGCGACGGCGACCCCCCCGGCAACATCGGCTGGGGCACCCCCGGCTGGGACTGGATCATCCGCAGCAAAACGCGCCCCCCAACCCCCTTCGAAGAATGGAAGGAAAAAACCGACGCCTTCGGCTGGTAGTCAAATAACCGGGACTGTCCCGGTTATTGGGGCCATGGGTTCCCACCATTTTTTATAGCTGCGCCGCTTATGGTTTTTCTTATGCCTTTTACGCAAGACCTCTGGCCTGCCGGACATCTCAACCTTCTTGGTACCGCCGATCGGGATGTGCCGACGTTGACTGTATTCCCTGTGACTGCGCAAAACGCCCCGTGTGTGGTGGTGTTGCCGGGCGGGGGTTATCAGGCGTTAGCGGACCATGAGGCTGACCCTATTGCCCTGTGGTTGAATACGCTCGGCATTGCGAGCGTCGTCGCGCGGTATCGCCGGGCTCCACATAAACATCCGACCCCGTTTGATGATGGGTGCCGCGCCATCCGCACGGTGCGCGCTCGCGCAAGCGAGTGGAACATTGATCCCGGGCACGTCGGTGTCCTCGGATTCTCGGCCGGCGGACACCTTGCGGCGACGGTGGCCACCCAAGGAGAAGCCCCGCATCCGAAACCCACTGACGCAATCGACACGCATTCCGCCCGGCCGGATGTGGCCGTGCTCGCTTATCCCGTTATCACGCTTCAGTCCCCCTTCGCGCACGTCGGCTCCCGTATTAATTTGCTGGGTGAAGGTGCGACCCCTGCCGACATCGCCCATCACTCGGTGCACACGCGCGTCACCCCCCGCACCTGCCCCACTTTTCTGTTTCATACAGTGGATGATGAGGCCGTTCCGGTTGAAAACAGTCTCCTCTTTGCCGACGCGCTGCGTCGAAACAATGTCGCGTTTGAAATGCATCTTTATGAGCACGGCTACCATGGCGTGGGATTGGCGACGGGCGATCCGATACTAAAAAGCTGGCCAGAGCGATGTGCCGATTGGTTGGCAAGGCATGGATTGACAGGCAGAGTCGACGCAACTTAATGACCGATAATCCTGGTCCTGAGAAATCGGCAATTATGTCCCTGCCCGGCGGTTGGACATTTGCTTATGCTAATCTTCGGGGTCGACAAGCGATTTTGAATCGGGAGAGATGTTCATGCTGTTCCGCCGCGCTGTACGCTTGCCCCCACCGGCAAGCATCCCCGCCATCGAATTACTCGAAGCCCGAAGACTGCTGTCCAGCGTGGATGTCACCCGCGGGATATTGCACGTGCGCGGTGACGCTGCGCCCAATGTGATTCAGGTGTCGCTCAACGAAGTCGACTTAACGACCCTGAACATCACGATCAACGGGACGGTCCAGTCGATCTCTGCGAACGGATTGCGCGGCGTACGCGTCGACGGTGGAAAATCTGCCGATTCCATCACGATCGACGAAGGCATCTTCCTCAGCGCGACCCTCAAGGGTGGAGCCGGCGACGACACGCTGATTTCCGGATCGGGCAACGACAGCATCTCGGGCGGATCGGGCAACGACTTCCTGGCCGGCGCGGATGGTGCTGATCGACTCTCAGGGGGCGTCGGGCGTGATACTCTCAATGGCGAAGATGGGGCAGATCGGCTACGCGGCGATTCGGGAGACGACTTGCTGCAAGGTGGGATGGGCGATGATTCCCTGTCCGGATCAAGCGGAGTGGATGTACTCAGTGGCGCAGAGGGCGACGACACCCTGAGTGGCGGAGATAATGACGATGTCCTAATTGGAGGGGGTGGTAGAGATCGCCTGAACGGGGGCGCGGGTCGTGATAACCTTGCAGGAGGGGACAACAACGATGTCCTATCCGGTGACGACGGAAGCGACACCCTCTCTGGCGAAGGAGGGGAAGACCTCCTCCTCGGCGGCACCGGTAGCGATTTCCTGACCGGGGGAGATGGCAACGATTCGCTGCGCGGGCAGGCAGGCAACGACACCCTTCTTGGTGATGCAGGCAATGATGATCTTGCTGGAGACTCCGGCAATGACCAGCTCGTCGGTGGAAGCGGGAAGGATTCTCTCGACGGAAATCAGGATGACGATACGTTACGTGGCGGAAATGGTCGCGATCAGCTCTTTGGTGGCGACGGAAATGACAACCTTTTCGGTGAAAAAGGATCCGACCAAATCTTCGGCCAGGCCGGAGACGATGTGCTGACCGGTGGTAAAGGCAACGACGACCTCACCGGTGGCGACGGGAACGACACCCTGCAAGGCGACGACGGGAAGGATTCGCTTTACGGCGGAGCGGGCGACGACTCGCTGGCCGGCGGACGCAATAAAGATGTCCTCTTTGGAGAAACGGGAAACGATTTGCTGGATGGCGGCGCTGACAAGGACCAACTCGCTGGCGGGGAGGGTATCGACCAAGTCCTCAATCCCGACCACCGCGATGTCCTTGTAGCGGGAGATCAACCGGAAATCACAGTGTGAATGCACTCGCGACGGATAGAAAGGATTTCTCAACACGAAGGCATGGCGGCACGAAGAAGAGAAGACTTTGTGGGCTTCAGGTAGTCACAACACTTCGGAAGATCAACGATCAACAACCAAGAGTTCTTTTTCCAGGTGCCTGAGTGGCGAAACACGTCGCGTCGACAAACTTCCACGCGTCCGAAAGAATCTTCGTCAATTACTCCCACTCGCAGATTGATTCAACGTACTTCGCCGAGCCGTCTCGTACCCAGCCATCCAACTGCGCTTGATCCTTCAGCTGTTGCCCGCGACTCCTTGTCACGGCGAAGAAGCTGCATGGAACTTCCGGCAACGCGCTCATGTCGCCCCACAGCTTCTCCCACTGCGCTACAGGGAACACATCCTCCTGTCCCTGTCCCCAACGCTTCTTCACATCCTTCAGAGTGATATACGTCGGCATGCGTACGGCGAGGTCGCGCAGCGCATTTGACACCTTCTCGGCGTTGTCGAGATCTGCACGCGTGAGCAACAACAAGCCAAGCAGTTGATCGATATCGATCCACGTTGTCAGTGTGTTGTAATAGGAGAGATTGAACTCATCCTCCTCGCGCGACAACGCCAATCCTTCCAGCAACCGCACGCGACCATTCACCCGCGCCAGCCCGCCGCCACGGTCTTCAATCCGGCGAGTGATCACCTCATAACTCAGCATCGACCCCGATTGCATATGCAGCCCGAGCAACGACGGGTCGACATCCGCGCCCAGCGTGTCGATGTTGTGCAGCATCAGATATTCGAGATTCGGTTGATCGCGCAAAAGCCCTGCAAGCACGCCGTTGCGAAGCAGGTTTGGAACCTCAAACCAGTGACCCACCGGGTGCAGACATTGCGAAGGAACGTTGTCCGTGTAATCGCTGGCCTCGCCTACCGACCGCGCCCAGTTGATGAGGGCAGCATGCACGCTCTCGCGCATCTTCTGCTGTTGTTCATCGAGCAGCTTTTGCGGCATTTCCTCCCAGGCAAAACGCAGGTCTCGCACCGTCGGCACCATGCGCAATCCCACTGCCGACCCAGGGGACAGAAGCAGCTTGCCACGATATCCGTAGTGGTTGTTGGCGGAGAGATAGCTTTCGATCGGGTCGTGCGTGAGATAGCTGGTGGTCACAATGTGCGACATCGCCTGCTCCGCGCCGGCCAGTCGCGCCTGCCTGCGACTCTTGGCCAGGTGGGTCTCGATAAACGTGCGATGCTTTCCACCCAGTTTTGCAAAAGGATGCAGCGCCTTGACCACGCCCGCGCCCTGCGTCCACCGGCTCCCCGCGCCTGCTGCCAGGCTGACAACCGCGACCGCGCCGGATCGGATCGCCTCGCGACCGATTTTCGCTAACGACGGATCCAGCGCACCGGTTGCGTCGACGACATCGCCGGCGCGGACATCCGTGATCGTCGTGCTGGTGGGGAGGCGATTCTGCGATAAACCGATTCGACCGTCCCGTAAGTCGTCACGAATCCGCTCGTGCTGCACTCGATCAAAACCATACGCATCCAACAGCGATGACAGCGACTGATTGCGCGCATCATCCGCCTGTCGACGGGAGAAAAATCGGTCGAACAGTGTCTCCACCATCCCGCCGAGTTCCGGACGATCGCGACAGGCGGCACCGAAACGATCCAGCTCCGTCCGGCGCGTCTGCGAAAGTTGTCGCGGGTCCATGCGCAAAAGCTGTGGGACGACCAGCGCGTAATATGCCGGCGGCAGGAGCGCATCCTCGCCAGTCAGCAATCGCGCGAACGTGCCGTGAGGGTTGATGGCAAAATCGTAAACCACCGGCTCCATCGCAAACGGGAGCGCATTTTTCAATTCGCGCCGCGTGGCGCTCATGGTCTGCTGCAGAAAGTCCTGCGCTTCGGCCTTGCGTTTCGGGTCGACGATGAAGCCCATCCCCCCGCCACTCATGCCCCCGAGCATCCAGAATCCCCAGAAGTCGTTGCCGAACTTTTCGCGCGATTTTCGGATGAGGGTTTCGGTGTAAAAGTTCGTCGCCCAGGGGATGATCGCCTGCAACGGTTCGAAAAAGTTTCGCGTGGTTGCAGCACCCACAGCCCGCACGTCATCGCGCTTGAGCGCGCCCAGCACCTCATCGACGATGCCCATCGCCTGCTGGCGTGCAGTCCATTCACGCCCGCTGCGCAGGAGATATTTTTCAGTGACCATCTCGAGGATGGGACCGACATTCTGCGCCATCCCGCCATGTACCAGGACAAGACTGTCCTGCAGTTGCTGTCGCACGGCCGGCGAGGCATCGCCTTCATGCAGGATGCGATGCTGGGGCAGAAGTCGGCCGCGGGAGATACCGTGTTCAGGATCACCCTCGCGAGCCTGCGATCCCTCGATCAGCTTCATGCCCGGCCACACGCCACCCGAATCCTGCCAGCCTCCACCCGATCCGCCGATCCACTCACCCAGGATCGCGCGGGCCGCGACGAGCCGGCGCTCTTCCTCCATCAACTCGCCGGTCAGCGACTTCGCCTGCCCCGTCGCACGCATGCACACGGAGATCAACCCGCCGAGCAGGTTCGTCGAAACCGCAAGCCTCGAACCCTTGGGAATATTGTTGACGTTGCTGACGATCTCCAGCCCCAGCCCCGGACCCACGACCCGCGCCAGCAGGTCCGCCAGCGATTGCCCCGACCCTTCCACACCGGGCGGAATCAAACCCGATGCGATGACAGCAGCTTTCAAAAGTCCAAGATAATCCTTGGCGAAATCGAACACCTCCGGAAGACTGGTAATATCGGCACGCGTGCTGAGATCGACACTGACCAGCCGCAGCACGGGTTCGTCGATCACGCGGAGATACGCCTCGACCGGCGGGCGTGGGTGCGGATCACGACCATGCACCGCCAGGTCGATCGAGATGTTCAAGACGCGCGCACCTTCTGGGAAATCCATCCCCAGAAAAAAGATGTCGCTCCATGCGCTGTGGGTCAGGTCCATGCGCACAGGCGTTTTTTCTGACAGGATGGGGAACGACCCATCGGCGGCGCGTTGCAACAACTCGGGCCTGAGGCGCAAGGGTTGATCAAGCGGGTGCCCGATGCGAAACATCCACTGATTACCGCGCACGCTGCGCACGGATCGCCGCACCTGGTTCGCGAGCGTTTGGAATGTCAGATCCTTGTAAGCGGCCGCCAGCGCGCTGGCGATAGCGTCGTTGGGGCCGGTGGTGCTTTGGGCACGCAGGAACAGGTCAATCGCCTCGTCGAATCGGCGAGATAGGAGATGGTT